>SDBT01005576.1_pt1 | contig 21085 bp, 29 predicted proteins | sample 2277101 | NCBI WGS metagenome assembly SDBT01 (sample SAMN10404973, study PRJNA504765) | marine sediment metagenome | isolation source: marine sediment core GS10_PC15, 103 cmbsf | place: Arctic Ocean: Southern Knipovich Ridge | collected 2010
GGTTCTTAGACCATAAGAAGGGTCGGCACTTCATGGATCTCAAGACGCGCAGCGAGATTATCGCAGCTATTAGAGGTGTAGATTTTGTGGTACCTTTTGAGATTGAGAACGACCTTACTGTAAGTGTAGCTCTAGAAGCTATTGCTCCTGATGTGTTTACCAAGGGTGGTGACAGAGGAGATGCACAGACTATTCCCGAATGGGATGTTTGTGTAGATAAAGATATCGAAATTGTTACAGGTGTTGGGGATTCCAAGATTCACAGCAGCTCTAACATATTGGAAGACTGGTATGAACATCGTCTACGTTTGTTCATGAAAGCTTGATTTATGGTCCCCTATTCCTTATAATTGTAATGTCAGGAGGAAAAAATGGTTGATAAGTTAGAAAATATTCCGGATGAAATGCAGTCGGAGAGTCCCGTAGAAGTTTTGAAGGTTGAGAATTTTGAGGGTATTGGTGAACTCACCATTGGTGTAGGTAGTAATTGGCATATCCTTACCACCGCCCTCTGTTTGCTAAACCATCCTCAAGTTAACAAGTTTCTATTGGCTCAACAGCTGAAGATGTCTGATAGAATGACTAAGACTACGATCTTTCCTCGAGAAGGTATGGCTCTACCTCCCGGGGAAGTTTACAAAGAGCCTACGCAAAAAACGAAGGAGGGATAATGCCCCTTACAGAGAAAGCTAAGACAGTTATTGAAAGAGCGCTGCCCCAGGATAAGATTAAACAACGTCCTGGGAAAGCGGGTATGACTTTTGACTATGTGAGCCCGGATTTTGTTATCAGGCTCTTGAACGAGGCTTTTGACTACCGATGGAGCACCGTGATAACGGACCGCCGCATGATCGGCGATACCGCTATTATAGAATTGCAGCTGACCGTGTGGGATGCGGATAACAATCCCATCATTAAAAGCCACTCTGGGTCTTGCGATGTTGGTCGTGGTATGGGCCCTGGTGAAGCTTTTAAGGGAGCAGCCAGTGATGCCATGAAGAAGGCTGCCACGCTCTTGGGTGTTGCTCTGGAGCTTTATGGTGATGATGATGCTTCGAAGCCGCAGTTCCAGAAGCCTCCGGTGCCCCCGCGCAGCACCGGCGCAAACCATCCGGGACCCACTAGTGCCCCGCCGGCACCGCCCAGGCCTGTAGCAGCGCTCCCGAAGCCTGTTGCGTCCCCGGCAGCGCCCACCGTCGGGCGCGACGCAGCTCCTGCTGCAGCCCCCCGGAAAACTAATCCGTTTGCGAATGGGGGACAGACCGCTGCAGTTTCTAAGCCTGTGGCTCCGCCTGCGGCGCCTACATCTGTAGCTGCTCCCCGGGCAAATCCTTTTGCCAGCAAGGCAGAAGGTTCGGGACCGAACCCCACACAGATAAATGCTCTTACTAATCTTTCCCAGAGAAAGGAATTGTCCCAAATGGACATGATTGCATTAGCATCAATTGTGGATGAAACTGGAAACCCCAAGCAAATGTTTGAGGACCTTAGCCATGCCGAGGCAATTCAGGTAATCAAAGCCTCTCAACTCTAGGAGAAGACTTTTGGCTGATAGATACACCGCTCATAATGTGCTACTAGAGTCTGCAGACTTTCATGTTTTAGTCGTGGAATTTCCCGAAGAAGATGTGAATGATAAGCTGATGCTGTTAGCTTCAGAGAAGGGTTTGATTTACAAACACCTATACGAAGACTTTGTATTGACCAGCTGTCTTGCTAACTCGGGCCCATTTTTTTTCCACATTAGGAAAAGACCCGAGCTACTTACAAGGTTTGCAGAGATTCGTAAGGAAGCTTTGGAGCTAGTCTTTAGGCTTAGTCCTGGATTTAAACCTAAGAATATTTTCATCAATGAGAATAATGTTCTTAAGACTAAGTCCAGTCTTAAGATTGGGGAAAAAGCTAGACCCCTAATTGATAATGATCTATGGGATCAAGATCCTCCTCTGTCTAACTTTGGTCCTGGAGTTATTATTAGTGCCCCGACTAGAGACGAAGATGATGAGGGTGATGGGCCCCCCGAGGATGGGGAACCGGAAGATACCAACTTTTCGGGACCTGACTTTCCGTCGGATAATCCTTTTTCAGATAACACTGGAGGAAGTGGAATGGGTGGCGATGTTCCTTATGATCTCGTAGGGCATAAGTGGGATACGCCTGGGGTACATATTAATGTCCGTCAATATGAGGAAAGTGAAGACGCTCTAGTAAATTTGTTGGGCGGAACCCCATTTGAATCTGTTCGTGGATATCAACTACTAATTGTAGAGCTTTGTATTGAAGATTTTTCTGATGTTTTCCATCTGTTGGATAAGATGGGCGTTTCCAAAAAGCATAAGCCTGAGGAGATGGTTCAAGAACTTTACGAGATTGCAATCCTCTATAATCCGTTCCTAAAACTGGAAGATATCAATCTTAAACAAATTAAACAGGAGTATCGTCGCCGTAACCGAGCTACTCATCGTACAAATAGCCGTCATCTGGCAGCAGCAGGTAATCAGAGAGGCGCTGTCCGTAAGCGTGGAATTAAATTTGGTGACCTTACTAACGAGAAGCTTCTTGCTATATCTAAAGATATGCAGAAAAGAATTGTAGGCCAATCGGAGGCTGTTGAACACATTGCCGATGCTGTTCAGAGGGCTTCTGTGGGCTTGAAGCGAGATAATGAGCCCATCGGCGTGTTGCTGTTCACTGGTAAGACGGGTGTAGGTAAAACTGAGACTGCTAAAGTTCTGGCAGATACCCTCGGGGCGCACTTAGTTCGAATCGATTGTCAGGAATACCAACAACCTCATGAGGTAGCTAAGTTAACTGGTTCTCCCCCTGGATATGTAGGTTATGATGATGGAGGGCACCTTACTAAAGAGGTTGCAAAGTATCCGTTCTCTGTGGTCCTTTTTGATGAAGTAGAGAAGGGTCACAATAATTTTCATGAACGAATCCTACAGATCATTGACGACGGTATCCTCACCGAGTCTAAGGGGGGCCGTAAGGTCTCGTTTAGTGAAACTTTGATCATCATGACTTCTAACATTGGTGTAAAGGAAGTCGAGGGGATCGGTAAAACCCTGGGCTTTGGGGATGTAGCGGAACAGACTGGAGAAAAAGCAGCGAAGGCTAGAGGGGAAGCTCTCAAGAAGAAGTTCAAGCCGGAGTTTTTGAATCGAGTAGATGAAGTTGTTCATTTTAGAGATTTGGAGAAGGACGATTTCATGCATGTTCTAAACATTATCTTGAATGAGACCTCTGCCCAGATCCAAAAAAGTCGGGAAATTTCCTTCAAGGTGAGTGAGGGTGCTAAGAACTTTCTCTTGGATAATGGGATTGATAAGAAGTTTGGGGCCCGGCCGCTTCGGAGAGCTGTTAAGAAACATTTGTCTACTCCGTTGGCCCGAGCTATCCTCACGGACAAGGTACCTAAGAAAGACGCTAAGATTGTGGTTAATCTGAACCCTTCCAGAGATGGCTTAGTTTTTAGACAAGCCTCCGGAAAGGTAGCTTCCTCTCTAACCAGTAAAAAGGAATGAGTTATGACTATGAATAATGTTTTGGTTACAGGTGCCAATGGGTTCGTAGGGTCCGCCATGTGCCAGAGATTGTTACAGATGAATAAGCGCGTGGTCGGTTTAATTCGTGATAGAAATTATAAGTCTAATCGTAACATCCTAGACAGCATCTCAGTTGTTTATGGAGATCTTAGGGACTATGACGTAGTGCGCTATGCTGTTTCTAAGTACGAAATAGATACTATTTTCCATTTAGGAGCTATTACCATTTTAAAGATGGCCACTTATGACCCCAAAACTTGTATCCAAACCAATATTATGGGAACAGCCAATGTATTAGAGGCTGCCAGAGAGTGTGGCCATGTGAAGAAGATTGTTGTTGCTTCTTCAGATAAAGCATATGGAAATCACAATCTTCTCCCGTACAAGGAGGATTTTGCTTTACTAGCAAGTGACCCTTATAGTACGTCAAAATCATGCACTGACTTAATTACCCAGTCTTACTCTCATACTTATGGTTTGAACACATCTATTCTTAGGTCTGGCAATATTTTTGGGCCGGGGGATCTGAATAAATCCCGAGTAATTCCGGGAAGCATTCTAAGAATTCTTGATGGGGAGCGTCCTGTTGTATATCAAGGAGTCGGTGCCTATAAAAGAGAATTCATGTACATAGATGATGTGGTAGATGGGTATCTTTCGGTACAGGATCGGGGACTTAGTGGACATGCCTATAATATAGGGGGATCAGGATTTCAGACTATTTTTGACACCCTCAATATTGTAATTGAGGAAATGGGCGTTGACATCCAGCCTACGGTTATTAAGAAAGATTTTATTGAGATCAAGGAGCAATATCTTGACTCTACCAAGCTGGAAGGTTTGGGATGGAAGTGTAAGTTTTCTATTAGAGACGGAATTAGACAATCGATTCCCTGGTACACCAAGTACCATGAAAATCCCAACCTGTTCTATTGGGCGAGCTAATAGATGGGTACTTTATCTCAAATGTTTGAAGAGGTGTGTAATACCCCTTCAGATAATAACGAACACTGCCCGACGCTCCACAGTTTGGCAAAAGAGTGTAATCGCATTACTGAATTTGGAGTTATGTTTGGCAGATCTACTGTTTCTTTTTTATCTGCCCGTCCAAAGAGTTTGATATCCTATGATATTAAGAAGCAAGACAATATAGGTCATATAGAAACTCTTGCAAGTGCTGAGAAAATACCTTTTAGTTTTAATCTGGAGGATAGTCGTACCATAGTTATTGATGACACAGATTTGCTCTATATCGATACCGAGCACACTTATGAGCAGTTAAGGGTGGAGTTATTTAGACACGGAAATAAAGCTCAAAAATATATTATTCTTCATGATACCGCAGCTTTTCCTGAAATGTGCAAGGCGATAGATGAGTTTTTAGAGCAGGGTATTTTTCAAATCAAAGAAGTATTTGTTAACAACAACGGCCTGACCGTTTTGGAAAGAATAGATGGTAAGTAAGATTTCCGTGGCGGTTAATAGCTGGGATTGCCTAGATGCGCTTAAGTTATTTGTAAAATCTTACTTGGACAACACGGATGATAAAGAAAACACAGAGCTATGTATTGCACTAGATGGTTCCTCGCACGAGAGTATAACTTTCCTGAACCAAGTGTCCGTAGATAATAACTTAACTTGGGAATGGTCTGAGCATTCAGGTATATCTGCCTCAATTAATAATGCTTTTGCTCTGTGTTCCAACGAGTACACTCTATGGGCCTCCGACGACTATGTATTCATGCCTGATTGGGATAAAAAGTTGAGAAAATATCTTCACCCTGAGCATTTCATAGGTATTTATACTTTTGAACCCCATAACAGCCCATTCCCTTCGAGAGGTACTCTAGATTATCCTAAACTGGTGGAGTACCTTGCTAATACCCATAACATGTTGTCTGGGGAATTAGGATACGCTTTTGGCAACGGTGTTTTCGCAACAGATAAGATGAGAAAAATAGGAGGCTTTGACGTAAATCTTATAGAAGGTAGCATGGATGGAGATTTTATCTATAGAATGCATAAAGCTTTTCCGGAACTAATCTTCTTCCGACCTGGAGATATTAGTTTTTATCACTTCTCTAGCTCAACTAGAGGAAATCACCCCGAACTGCTGGAGAGTTGTGATAATGACACCGAGGTCTTTTTTAGAACACATGGGCACGATCGAGGGCGCCCTCTTTATGAGAAAATTAAAGCACATTGTAAAAATAAGTCTCATATTTTAGAGAGCCGCGGGATTGTGTTGTGAGAACTGCAGTGTGTTTGTCTGGACAGGCAAGATTTGTAAGCAAGAATTTTGAGAACCTTCTAGATAACATTATTCTTCCTACGGAAGCTGACGTTTTTTGTTATTTTTGGGATACTTCCGGAGGAAACCTAGAGCCTCACAAAGCCGTAGAGGTTTTCAAACCGGTAGACTACGTTCTTGCCCCTCAAAAATCTTTTGATACCGCTGCCTACAGATTTGTTCATCCCCAGTATGCGCAAACCACTAAACGATATCAAAATATACATAGTATGCAGTATTCTATTTGGCAAGCCAATCTCTTGAAACAAAAGTACGAACAAGAACATGGGTTATTATACGACTGTGTAATCAGATCAAGAACAGACATAGCTTTTAGGACTGTTTTTGATTTTTCAGAGATCAAACAGAGTCCACATTCTATTTGGTTGCGGCAGTATGATACGAGCCCTGCAGGCGTTTCCTGTGCAGATTTATTTGCTTTCTCAAACAGCCCGCAGATGGATATATATTCCGATTTCTTTAATCATTTGCCTAGTCTGTTAGCGATCGGCGGCCATCTATTTGCGGAGACTCTTCTGCATGACTATTTAAGTACTAGATGTGAGATAGCACTAAGCAAAATGAGGTATGAGCTTGTCCGAAATTAAAGCCATCCTGTATGATTTAGATGGAGTGCTTGTAGACGCATGTGATTGTCATTATGAATCTCTAAACAGAGCATTGATGTCTGTATGTGGCTTCAAGATTTCGCCCCGAGAACATAACACTACTTTCAATGGGCTCCCTACTAAATCAAAGTTAGACCTGTTGAACAGTCAGGGAAGAGTTGCTGCCGAGGACTTCACCAATGTCAACGCGTTGAAGCAGCAATACACCATGGAGATCTTGGCGAATATGATAGTAGATCCGGGAAAGGTGGAGCTTCACGAGAACGTGGCCACTCTGGATATAGAGACGGCCTGTGTTACTAATTCTATTCGTCAGTCAGCCGAAACCATGTTGAGGAATACAGGGCAGTTGGATTATATGTCGTTCGTTATCTCAAACCAGGATATCGTACATCCCAAACCCTGTGCGGAAGGGTATGTGGTAGCCATGGTTCGTTTGGAAGTCCTGCCCTGCGACACTTTGATCGTAGAAGACTCTCTTAAGGGGATCCAGGCGGCAGAGAGTACCGGAGCCCATGTCCTACGAGTTGCGAATGCAGCCGAGGTTACATGGGGCAAGATGAGTGGGGTTTTGTTGTGACTATTATTACCCCTAACTGGATATTTTTGAGAGTAACAAAAACTGGCAGCGAAACGGTGCAAACACTTCTTCGTAGCATGTGTGAGGAAGGTTACCTCCCTTATGACGCTGAAGAAATCCGTTTCAAGACGACAGATAAAGGCCTGCAGAAAGAACGATTCTCCGATCTCGATGCCAATGAGCAGTCCCGGTTTATTTTTGGTTCGATCAGGAATCCTTGGCGGTGGTATCCTTCTTTCTACGAGTGGTATCATACTCCGCGGATGCAAGAGTATACGAAGACAGATCATAGGGTAATTCCTATGTGTGTTTCTTTTGAGGATTGGGTTAAGGAAAATCCTGAGAAGATGGTAGAAGAGGCGCGCCTCCATTATCCGGAGAACCCCCGGCTGATACGCATAGAAAATTTCGCAGAAGAATTGATTGTTATTTTCGAAGAGGCGGGTCAACCAATATCCGAGGCAGGCATAGACTATATTCGACGTTATCCTGCCCAGAACGCCAACAAAGATCGCAAGAAACGTTATGAGGATTACTATACAGCCCCGTTGAAAGAGCTAGTTTTGCAGGGTGCGGACCCTATTTTTGATACCTACTATTCGGACCGAAGTTTCCCGGAGGAGAAGTAACATGAAAATTGTAATTCCGATGGCAGGAGAAGGGTCTCGTTTTGCAAGTGCAGGTTATACTTTCCCTAAGCATTTGATTGATGTAGAAGGAAAGCCTATGATTCAAAGAGTTGTAGAGAACTTACCTTTTGATGCTGACTTCATTTTTCTCGTACGGAAGGAACACTTAGAGAGATATGAGGTGGAGAGTCTTCTTAGTGTAATTACTGGCGGTCGTTACGAAGTTGTAGCGGTGGATCGTCTTACGGAGGGTGCGGCGTGTACTGTGCTTCTCGCAAAGGATTATATTAATAGTGGGGAATCTCTCTTGATCGCTAATTCTGATCAGATTATGGAATATAATTCTCAGAATTTTAAATTAATGTCTCAGTTGGCACATAATTCTACAGGAATTGCAGATTTTATTTGGACTTTCAATGCCACCAATCCTAAGTGGAGCTTTGTCCGAACGGATGATGCCGGTAGAATTGTGGAGGTGGCGGAGAAGAGGCCCATTTCGAACATTGCAACGTGCGGAGTGTATTACTGGGGTCAGGGAATGGCTTTTGTCAGCTGTGCGGAAGAAATGATCAAAAGAAATATAAGAGTTAATGGAGAATTCTATGTTTGCCCTGTTTATAACGTTGCTATTGAAAAGGGAAGAACTGTTTACCCGTTCTACGTAGATAAGATGTGGGGTTTAGGTACTCCAGAAGATTTAGATTCATACTTACAAAGATAGAGAGGAGTAACTAATATGCGGGTAGTAATGGGAATGATAGTTAAGAATAGGCTTGATGAATTAAAAAGAAATCTATATCACAACTCTCAGTTTGTAGATGAAGTGATTGTTGTATCGGATTCTTCAGAGGATGTAGTAAACGATTGGCTCGTAAGCGATGATGCCAAGAGATTAGGGATACGTGCTATCCTAGATTTTGACGGGTATCAAACTATTAGATTGAGGAATAGATACCTAGATGCTGCAGAAAAAACAGGTTGGATGTTGAGGTTGGACGTTGATGAGTTTATATCTCTAGAGGCTGGCCATAATTTGCGAAACATTGCGGAAGAAGCAGAAAAGAATAGGATGAATATTATAGGGTTTCGCGCTGTAGACATAGTGGAAAACATAGATGGTTCTACACGAATAGCAAACCCGGAGTTTTGGTGTCCTAATTTCTTCAAACTTACTCCAGATATAACATATAAAGGTGAACACCATGAAGGAATTATTTTAGGTGTACCTCACATGCAGGCCAACGTTGAATTAAGGTACTATCACATTAGGTCTGAAGCCTCTGTCTTTTTAAGAGGAGCCCGTAACGCCTTTGCTACCCCATTCGCTGCTTCAGGTATAGGAAACAAAGAGGCATGGGATGACTTTAGAAAGAGATGTTCCGCTCACGACATTACAGAGTTTTGGCAGCTAGAAAAGCATTTAAGAGCAGGTACCGTACCAGAAGATTTGACCGAATGGTTTATTCTTTATCGCAATGATGAGAACACAGAAGTTAGAGCTTTCTTTGTAGTATATTACATTTTACTTCACCCAGAATTGAATACCGCTATGGGAAATATAGATTTTGTGAAGTTCGATAAGGATAGAAAGTTATTTACAGGAGAGATGAGTTTCTAATGTTACCTACAAATCCTAATCATATTACTTACATGTGTACTACTGTTCCTAATTTGGCTAAGCTTAAGAGAAACCTGGCACTTGTTCTTCCTCATGTAGACGCAGCAGTTATTGTTATTGGAAAGAAGTGTGAAGAAACAATAGTATATCTTAAGAAGTTTCCTCAAGTAAAAATAGTTTATCATCTTTGGAATGATTCTTTTAGAGATCAATATCAGGTGGGGCTAAATAACATAGAGGGCGGCTGGGTTAACATCATGGATGATGACGAGATTCCTTCTGAAGAAATGTTGAGAAGTTTTCGTGATATTATAGAAAAATCTCAAAATGGGACAGCTTTTGATGTTGTAGAATTTCGGGCTGTAGAGGTTCGAGAAGGTAAGATTGGGGAACCTACTGATTATTATCGTCAGATGTTTTATAAATGGGAGCCACATCTTCGTTACGAGATAAGCCTACACCAAGGATTAGTGGGTCTGAAGAGGGGTGCTAGGTCTAACGATCTTTACTACCACTTTAAGAGCGACATTGGTAACATGAAGGGCGGCTGTAGAGATTTCTTTATTGCTGGGGTTTGGGCTGATCATAAGGAAAGCTTTGAATATTGGCATAAAAAAACTGGTCAAGACCCTAGGGTTAATAGAGGGGCTTCTTTGATCCCTAACTCTCAAGGCATACCTTACCCTCTTCAGGACGGTTTTAGGGTAGACGCTTGGGATGATATGAAAGATATTTTAAAGAGAAATCATCCTGAAGTTAGAGTGTACAGCGATCTAGATTCACTGATTGTGAACGGTACTGTTTGTAAGGAGTTTATTGATTGGGCAGAGCTACATAATTCCGAAAACGACAAACGGCCCCATCTACACGAGCTTTATCATTTCGATGAGTATATAAAACATTGGACTGCTAAGAATAAGGAGAAATAAGTGGGCGAACATGATAGGGTACTTAGCGAACGTGCCATAGAGCCTGCTCTATATTCCGACTGGCCTCTGACAATTGAGCTAAGAGAGAATATTCATTTACATTATAGAAATTGGCGTCCTGTAGCTACCAAGGAGCAGTTTATCGCAATATCAGATGCGTATGCTCAGGCAAGGGCAAGGTTTGACGAGTTGGGTCAGCCAGAGAGCCTAGTGGATGGCCCGGGATTATGTGATGTTAAACTTTCTTCCCCCCTACATCAGAATAGAGTGGCTTTGGAGCTTTGTACTGACGGGACAATTCATTTTCACTTTGATGATACCAGATTACACGTGGATAAGAAAACGTTTGTTAGATTGGGACTAGTTTTTAAAGAAGGATTGCAAGAGTATTGTAAACATAATTCCACCACAATCAATCTTTCTGATGCTGAATGGTCCGGAACAGTTGACGATGTATATTTGCCCTGGTTACAAGAATATACCGCTTCTACCGACGATAGAGAAGATGCGGATACTTTGCCAGACATGCTACTGGAACAGAAAAGACTTTTGCGCCCGGAAGATGAGCAGAGATATAGTGATGGGTGGTTGAAATCTCCGGAGGGAGAGGAGATTAGAACTCGGTCGGTGCCTGAAGAGTTTGACCAAAAATATCTGTGCACTCTATTTGAAAACATAAAGAGATATGGGTACGGTAAGGGGCCGTATAAGTATGATTATATACGAGCCACACGTAGTGATAGCGGTAAGATCTATTTGACGGGTTCACATAGGGTGGCTTGTTTAATTCATTTGGGGTACACAGAGATTCCTGTAGTGGTAACTAACTAATGACTAGAAAAGAATTTGATGAGTTGTGGGCGATTGTGTTCGATGTAGGTACTCCAGATAATGTTGCTAAGTATATTCAACAAGATGAGACTGAGATGTGGGAATTGTGTACAAGGCTTTCCAAACTTAATCCCCAAAAAGGATTAGAAATTGGAAATGCTTCTGGCGGTACTACGTTTTTTTGGAAGGCATTGTCTCCCATAGTTGTAAGCATTGATTTGGAACCTGCGGGTTCAGCGGACGGCAAGTTTACTCTTGACCGACTTAAGGATGTCAAGTTTATTCTTGGGGACAGCCATGCCTCAGAAACACTGGAGCAAGCTAAGGAATTTGCTCCGTATGATTTTCTATTTATAGACGGAGATCACACTAGAGAAGGTGTAAGTTTGGATTACGAAATGTACTCCCCGTTAGTTAGAAGTGGGGGTATTGTGGCCTTTCATGATTGGGGATATCAAGCAGGCCCTGTATCTCACTACCCTATTAGGGAATGTATAGCTAAATCCGGTTTAACTCCTGAAATTATACAACACAGCCATTTTGGAATAGCTGTTCTTTACGTGTAGTGGTGTCAAGATGAAAATAGCAATTCGTAGTTATGGGACCTACAGAGACCATCTTGATGGTTTCGGGGGCTTAGAGTTACGCTACACTGTGAACTATGCGCACTTCTTACGGTCTGAGGGACATGAGGTTCATTTTTTTGACGATACTCGGGGTTGCGACGGAACTTTTGATCTGGCTTTGGATGCCCCCAATCTACATTGCCACCTAGTTAAGTCAAAGTTTCATATACATAGTTGGTTTTCTTCTGTCCCAACAGATTGTGCAAAAAAACCTGAGATTTATGACAACCCCTGTTATCAAAGGGGGGAGATGCTATTATCATCCCCATATAAACACAGTTATCAAAATGCTCTTAGAGAAAAAGATAACTATAACTTCAAACACATTTTATTTATTCCCATACCCTACCCAGACAATCTTCTTCCTAAGAATTTGCGTCCGGGATTTGATCGTGATGTAATTTTCTGGGGTAATAAGGGCAACTTCAGTTCTGAATTTGGCCCCGAAAGAAATATGCATTACATTACTAATGGAATTAATACCTTAAAAGCATTAGGTAAATTGAACAAGAAAACTAGCTTTAAAACAATCTTTGCCCTGAATAACTACATCAAGGAAACCCGTATAGAGTGGAGAGATGAAGTGGCCTCTTTGATTTCACAATTAAAAGAGGTTAATAGGTTCGATCAAATAACATGGACACAATATCTAGATATCATGTCTAGAACTAAGATAAATACTCATATAGGGGGGTTAACTTCTGGAATCAATGAGTGTATATTTACTCAAAGCGTTCCTGCTGTTCCCGCTGAGTTCTTTTTTTTTAAAGATGTAGCTAAGGAAATGTCGGTTATGCCCCCAACCGAAGTTTCCACAGTAGAAGAAATATATGAAGTATACGAACGTTTATGGTTTGATGAGCAGTATTATATTTGCGTACGTGATGCTTTCCAAGAAGCTTTTGCAGATCATAGAACCACAGGGTTACGTAAACATTGGTTGGAACTGCAAGAAACTTTAGGAATATAATAAAGGAGAAAAAATGGCATATCTTTGGTACGAAGAAACACACAAGGACGCGGAAGATTTTCCCAAGTGGGCAGGCGAAGCGGAAAGACAATTGCAAGTGGTGCCTAAGGGTGCAGAGAAGAACTATGGTTATACCTCTAAAATGGATGATTGGCTAACAGAGTTTGGTTTTAGAGAAACTCATGGAGTAGGGGTAGATTTTGGTTGTAGTTCCGCCATGTACCGTAATCTATTTAAGGATATGGATTATATAGGGATAGATCAAAATCCCAAGGCTCTAGTAATAGCACAAGCTAGATGGCAAGGCCGCGATGCCGAAACAGGGAACAGAAAGACTTCCTTTTATGAGACCCCCCTATCTAAAGTAGTTGAAAATTTTCCGGAGTTGACCGGTGTTGGGGACATTGGGATGTTTATCACAGTTCTGCAACATAACCACATCCGTCCTGCAACAGAAGTTTTAAAAGGGGCTGCCAAAGTTCTTAAACCTGGCGCGCCTCTTATGTTAATGGAAGGGACCTATGATGTAAGATATTATGACGAGGCCTCTAGAATTAGGCATAATTTTCCACCGATAGATCCTGAACAATTGGGTAGTGTTTTTGGAATGGGAGCATTTACTGCTAAAGGCTGGGTAGACTTTTTGAATAGTAACGGGTTCGAAAACACTATCTATGACGGCACATCTTATTACTTGGCGTTTAGACGAAAGGATTAGACTATGTTTCTTCGGTTTGATGGTGGTCTGTCTAACAATAACTTTATAAGTATTGTTATTTTGTCGTATACTCGCCCCGATCATTTGAAAAACCTTTTAGAATCTATACACCTGTGGGCAGACATGCCTTTTGAGATAATCGTTAGTGATGATGGAAGCCACATTAATGATACTCGAAGTAGAATAATGTCAGAGATGGAATCTTTAATTAGCACAACTGTATTTAATATTGGGGCGAATATGGGACTGGCTGCTTCCGCCAATCGTGGGGTTGCTTTAGCAAACAGCGACTATGTGTTGGTTATGAATGATGATACTTTGGTTACAGGCCCTGCATTCCGCAACATAAAAGACGCCCTGAGTGTACCATACGTGGGTGTTTTTGGGCCATGGTTCAACAGATTTATAGATTCCAATCGTCCGGAGGAAGAGTTAGTGCATGTTAATTCTGGAGGCACTGATTTGTATCTTACTAGTTTACCTTCAGGTTCTAGTATTTTTGCGTTTAGGAAAAAAGTATGGCAGGAGATTGGAGGATTCCCCCAAGTATATCATTGTGGGGGAGACATAGCCTTTATCCACGCAGTGTGTGGCGCGGGGTACTTTAATGCTCAGGTGCCGAGGTCCCAACCGGAGTCTTTTGTTAATGTGGATGTTAGTGCGGGGTATGTTGATGAGACTTTTGCACGTTCACCCTTTGACTCCTCTTACCCTCATATTTTTGGTGTTCCTAACTTAAGGGAAGAGAATTTAGGCCGGGCCCAGAGGATACATAATTTTTCTCAAGTAGAATACGAGAAAGACTTGGGGTTACATAACACAGAATCGTGGCGTAGCTATTTTAAAGACGCTAGAAAAGGTGAAACCTACGACTGGTCAAAATTACAAAAATTAGGACACAATCGTTGGCAAAAAGTTATAAATAAGGAGATTAAAAATGAGGATGACAGCCAAAGAAATTGAAGATCTTATCGGAGAAGGCCCTTACTCTCTGGTAGAAGTTGGGGTGTACGAGGGAGATCATTTTGCTGAATTTCTTGCCGCCGACGGTATTCCATTGAAGAGGGCCTACTTAGTAGATTCTTGGGCATATGATTTTCCTGGAGGTTACGCAGGACATGACCAAGACACTTGGGATGTTTTATATATGAAGACAGTAAATCGTTTTCAAAGGTTACCTGGGGTGCAGATAATTAGAATGGTATCAGAAAAGGCAGCTCCTTTTACCCCTGATAACCAGGATATTATTTATATAGATGCGGACCATCTCTATGACCCTGTTCTTTTAGATATCCATACGTGGTTACCTAAGTTAAGAATAGGAGGGCTTCTATGGGGGGATGATTATTCCTACCCCACAGTTGAGGCGGCAGTTCAAGATTTTGCAAAACTTAATCCCCAATTTAAGATATATGTAAGAGGTACCCAGTGGTGGTTTGTAAAGACTCAAGAAGAATTTGAAAAGGTTGTGATTGATCATCCCTTTAAAAAAAGTGGACCACCAAGCAATCAGTCTTCCGGAACAGGATAAAGAAATTTACTGCCAAGTTGTAGAAGGAGTAGGGTAGATGGATCGAGGCGAAACATTACGAAGTAGAATCTTCTTTATCATTAAGGAGAAGCCTGGTATAGTCCGAACTGAGGTTCGTGATCAGTTGGGGCTACCTAACAACGTAGTTACCCCAGCTATTAAGGAACTAATAGACCAAGAGATGGTAATAGAAGGACAGCCTAGGCTTTCTAAAACTACAAATAAACTTGGCAAGCAACTGTATGTAGCAGATGATTGGGAAAAAGAGATTGACTCCCAGAATAGAATTTTTGAATAGGGGTAATGATGGTAGACGAAGATACGCCTACGGTAGATACGATCAAGACTTACCGCTCGTTCAACATTCTTTCTTTGGATGGGGGAGGTATTAGAGGTGCTATCGAAGCAGTACTAGTAGACCGTATCAATAAAGAATTTCCTAAGTTTATACGGGATCTAGATCTAGTGGTGGGGGTTTCTACGGGCGGTATTCATGCCCTAACATTAGCAGCCAACAAGCCTATCATAACTGATAAAGATTTATATGAAAAGTCAGCAAAATTTATCTTTGCTGATTCTTTTCTGGACGATTTTCGTGATTTGTGGAAATCTTCGGCTGCTGTTTATAGTAATAAAAACTTACACAAGCTTTTGGAGTTTCAGTTTGGAGATATGAAACTCCGGGATCTTGACAAGAAGGTAGCGATAGTCACATTTGATTTAGACAATGAAATTAAAGATGGTTCCGTTTCTAGAACCTGGAAGCCTAAGATCTTTCATAACTGCCCGGGTATAGATTCAGATGGGGATGAATCAGTGGTGGATGTAGCTTTACGTACGTTTGCTGTCCCGATGTTCTTTCCTACCTATCAAGGGTATTGTGATGGGGGAATTGTAGGGAATAACCCGTGTATGATAGCTTTGGCTTTGGCCCTGGATCCCCGATCTGGTAAGAATAATTTGGAAGCTATCAAGCTTCTATCTTTAGGCGCTGGAAAATCAGGGCGCTATATAAAGGGCAACAACCACAATTGGGGAGCTGCTCAGTGGGCGGCCAAGCTTCTGTATATGAATCTTGAAGGCTCTATTGAGATGCCGAATTTCCAGGCCGAAATGATTCTTAAGGATTGTTTTTATCGGGTAGACCCGGAGTTGTGGAGCCCGGTATCTCTGGATAATTGGAAAAAAATTCCTGAACTAATAGATTTAGCAGAAGAATATAATTTGGAGTCAGTATTCAAATGGATACAAAATCGTTGGCAATAGATAACACCCCTATATGGCGAGTTATAAATAAGGATGGCAAGATAGAACCTGTCCTTTTTGCCTGGTATACGGGCCATGAGGAAAAGGATTTTTTAACTCACCGAACCTTTGGGACTAAGACGGAGGCTGACGCGTGGCTGAAAGAATTTTGGCAGGCGTACTGGAGGGCATCTCTCTAAATGGCACTCGCTCGTTTTAATGGGGCAGGGGGACGGATAGTTGTACCTGCTTACAAAGGTGTTACTATTTCTGGAACTCCCCGGCCTCATAATGATGCACGCTCGATTACTTTTTGGATGCAGACTACCCAGAGTGGGGCACCTGGCACTATCTGTTACTGGGGAAATGACCTCACTGGAGAGGTAACGGATGGTGGGCAGAACCGAATTAGAATGATCCAGGGGCGGGTTCAGTTGTTTGGTCGAGGATCATTTGTAGAATCGAATTCATTGGTCAACGATGGTGATCTTCATCATATCCTGTTCACCTATACATCTACAGCGACGATATTAGGCCATGAGGACTTCTCATCGGGAAACGTCCATGTTGATGGGAGTATAGATAACGGAAGGCGCCGTGGTGGGTCTAATTTAAAGATTCAACCCGATGGATCCGAGCGCACCGATATTGCCGTGCGTACTCCAGCAGAACACGTTGTTGTTATTGGAGCCAGGCCGGTAGGGTCTGGAGACATCACCAGCTCAGGGTCGTTTACCGACTATTTCGACGGCGACATAGATGAATTTGCTATTTACGACGAAGTATTATCTACCGGTACTTTTTCTGGAATCTATAACGGGGGAACTCCCGGAGCAGACCTGTTGGCCTTGGGCCAAGTTCCAGATCTTCAGGTGTGGTACACAATGGGAGATGATGGTGGGGATAGTGCCCCTGGTACTATGGTAGACCAGCGGAAACTCACCTTTGATGGTAGAGATGGGACAGTTTCTGCGGGAGTATCAATTGTTCCAAGTTTAGTTGGGTACTCTAAAGCTTCTACTCCTCCCACCGAGACTGCGCCTCCCGCAGGTTCTACTGTGATTATTTACGGGGAAGCCGCCATTCAGGAAGGAGATTTGCTTCTGGCCATAGCTAGTTTCAATGGGGCCGGAACTATAACTACACCTGCAGGATGGACCACCGTTATGAGTCGAGATGTTGCGTTGATGGGTGGAATACACTGGGTAATTCAGAGTCGAGTAGCTACTTCGAGTGAGCCTGCGTACCACATGTGGACATTTGATGTGGACGGCGTTCCTCGATCTGGCTGCATGGTTTCTTTTCGCGGAGCAAATGCTACGTTGGGCGATAGTGCTTTTGCAATACTCACCGGAACTGTACCCACCTTAACTAACAATGTTTCAGGTTCTATTCTGATAGCTTTTGCAAATGCCCAAACAAGTAATCCAAATACTGAGGAGGCGACCGCAAATTCTCCCTTAGACTTGGAAACACAGCACGTTTCAGGCGTCCAGGTTACTGCCCTCGCAGCAGAGGAAGATCTTCCAATAGGAACGATCAGTGGACGTAGTTTTTCTCACCCGAATGTTGTTGTTCCAGACATAGCCGGGATAATTATAGAAGGAAGAGCATAATATGGAGATTAAAAGAATTCCGACACAAATAGGTTCCATGTCCCTGGTGGGTATTATCAACCCGCAGTACCCTCTGAGTTGGGGTAACTACTTCTCGTTTTCGCCCGCGTACTATAGGTGTATTAACATGTGGGCTGAGAATATGGAAGAGTGGGCGCTCACCAACAACGCTAGTGATATTGAGGTTGCTGTCTTTGATGAGAAGTGGGCTTTCGTTGTAGATGAGAGGGTCCCAGAGGAGTGGCTCTATCCTAAGCTGAATTTCACCGGCGGTCCTTGGCCCAAAGCCAAAGAGATGAAGGAAATGTTGGACTATGCGGGGCGACCTCACAGTGATTGGCTTTGTGGCTGTGAGGAGGATGAAGACTCCGCAGGACTTGGGGGTGGAGGTTCTTATCGTGATACAAAAACCAACGAGTATGTGCATTACACCCTCTGCTCGATGTGTGGTACTAAGTATGAAACCAGTAGGAAGCTTATTACATGAAAAGGTTAACACGTGATGAATACTTTTTGGCAATTTGTAACATCGTTGCGGCCAGGGCTACTTGCGATCGCCTTTGGTGCGGCTGTATCCTTGTGGTGGACCGCGAAATCATAGCTACGGGCTACAACGGAGCACCCTCAGGCATGCCAGAATGCGATGAGGTGGGACATCTAATGGTAGCAGATGACGAAGGTCATCCCCACTGTAAAAGGACTGTCCATGCGGAACAGAACGCTATGTACCAAGCTAGAAAGAGGCATCGAAATTTGAAGGGGGCCACTGCGTATATCAATGCAACCCCCTGTGAAATATGCCTCACTGAGCTTCTAAAATGCGGTGTAAGACGAATTGTTTGTGGGTCGGTATACCGGATAGCCGTTCGACAAGAAATGACCTCACGGCTCGCTACAGCGTTTGGCGTTATTATAGACTACCATCCAATGCCAGATATAACTTTGACATTTGGTACGGAGGTGGAAGATGTCAAGAAAATCACAATCAGTAGACCGTAGGTCTCCTCAGGAACCCACTGCTGCATTTTGCCCAGCAAATCGTTTCAGTAAGGGACAGAACCATCACATGAGTGATTGGAGTTATTGGGCAGCCGGTAACCCTGATATGTTGAAGCATCCTTACTGTTCGGACTGTAAGTATGCAGACCGAAGTAGGATTCTAGACTCGTGGAAAAAGAACAATGCGAAAGGAGTCAGAAAATGATTAACTTTATCTCTACTATATTGATGAGTTTAATTTTATTCGTAGCCGTACCTGCTAGTGCAGATATCATAGGTGTTACCGTTCATGGTGAATTCGCTTGTGAGGTAGACGCTCTGGATGATAACGCCCAGAAGCTGTTGAACCGGTGGATTGAATTAAATCGCAAAAGAGTAGATCAAACACTTACTCAAGAGGAAGCTGATGAAGGTTCCGAACTTAATTCCACCCGGTGTGGTACTCTGCTAGGAGGGGTTGCTGCAGAACTGCTTCAGACTGATGGCGTAGATTATTTAGTCAAACTTTGTGACGAAACAGGGTGTTCGGTTTCTATTATGAAATCCGATGGATTTCAGAGAGACTAAATAGTTTTATGTGTGATGTAAGTAGATGTAAACGGCCTGTTGTCTTGGGCTATTCTGCTTTTGGCCCTAAGAGAAACAAAGATGTTCGTGTTTGTGACTATCATTGGCAGAAACACTGTGACGATGGCGATAAATTTGACATAAGAACTCACTTCTATCCAACTCAGGTTGTTAAAAAGAATAAATAAGGATATAATTGTAATGACGATAGGTCCTTTCGATTGGTGGACTGAGAATGCCACTGAGGAGTTTATTCAAGGGAATGTCCGCATCTATGACATGGATGGGGATAAGTATCTCTTTGTTGGCCCGGTCATGTATGCCAGTACGACTGAGAGAAACTGGTATATCACTAATGTTTACCCCTATGCCCGAGGCAAATGTTTAGAATTGGGGCTGGGCCTGGGCGTAGCTTCCAAAGTGATGCTGGCTAATGATCGAGTAACCCACCTATTAACTGTAGAAAACAATGAACATGTTATAGGGGCTTTTGGTAAGCCACTATTGAAGCACAATATTCTCCACGCAGACGCTATGGAATGGGTATCTAACTTTCCTGTGCTTGAACCTATGTATGATTTTATTTTTGTGGACCATTATACCTTCGAGGAGGAGGAGCTGGAGATGCTCCAGTGGTTGGGTACCGCACTACAGCGCCTGTTGAAGCCGGGTGGAAAGATGGTTTTTTGGATCGATGAAAATGGTCCGGATGAAGATAAAGAAAAGATCAGGAAGTTATGGATATTGAATTAAATAGAATTTACCAAGAGGATTGTCGGGATTTTATGGACAAGCTTGCGCCCGAATCCGTTGATCTAGTTGTGACGTCTCCCCCCTATGCGGACTTGAGAGACTATACTAAGATCCCGCCTGACGAATATGTGGAATGGTTTCTGCCAATAGGGGATAAGATTCACAGAGTCCTAAAAAAGAACGGAGTGTTTGTGTTGAACATCCGTAATAACATTGTGAAGAAGGCAAGACATCCGTACGTATATGAATTGATCTATAAACTATGCGATAAGTTTGACCTGATTGAAGACATGTTGTGGGACAAAGTAAAGGTTCTACCTAATCCTAAGGGCCGTAGACCTATGGACATGTGGGAATTTGCCCTTGTGTTTGGAAAAGGTACAGAAGTAACTTGGAATGTGGATCAAGTAAGAACGCCATACGGTATAAGAACCGAGCAGCGTTACAAGACTGATGTAAAAGTACGTTGGAATTCTATTAGAGAAGACCGAGGTAACAGGAAGATAGAATTGCACCCGTTAGGTGCATACCCAAAGAATATCATACGAATACCCTCTGAGTCTACTCGTACAGGACATCCTGCCCCGTACCCTGTTGAGTTTGCAGAGTGGTTTGTGAAGGCTTATGCAAACCCCGGAGAAATAGTCTATGACCCCTTTGGGGGCGGAGGCACAACTGCCGTCGCCGCCCAAAAGCATGGACGAAAGTGGATCATGACTGAGATCCACGAAGAATATATCCAGCGAGCCGAAAAAAGGCTAGCTGATGAACCGGAGGCACTGTTCTAATGTCAGATGAACTAGATCGTATCCAAAAAAGAATGGATGATGCTCTAGGTAGGTTACAGGATGTAGCTCAGGGTCGAGTCTATATTGTCGGAACCAAGATTACATTTGAGGAGAAGTTTGGAGTTGTTACTCATCTTAATCAAGGTGCCGAAGATCCTTTTGGATCCACTGTAGATATACGACTTGAGGATGGGACTACAGTTGACGCTGTGTCTGTT
>SDBT01005577.1_pt1 | contig 21084 bp, 29 predicted proteins | sample 2277101 | NCBI WGS metagenome assembly SDBT01 (sample SAMN10404973, study PRJNA504765) | marine sediment metagenome | isolation source: marine sediment core GS10_PC15, 103 cmbsf | place: Arctic Ocean: Southern Knipovich Ridge | collected 2010
CATGGGAATTTGGTACAAAAATTTGTAGTCATTGTGGATTTGATTTTAGTATTGCAGAAAAAAAACGAAAAGAATTTGAAATATTTGAGCTTAAAGAAAAATTAATAAATATAAATCAGATTGAAGAAAAAAATGCGGAATCACTTTCAAAAGTAATATTAAGAATAAAGCAATACAGGAATAAAAACAAGGCGATGTTTTCAATACTGCACGATTCAATTAATTCAGGTGAAAAAAATATGAAGGGAAAAATTAAAGCCATGTGCGATGGACTTGACTATAATAGTTTTTATCATAATAGGGTATGGGATTTTCTAAGAAAACAATACGGCGCCAAGCTGGATACATTGGCATGAGGGAAAACATACAACTCAATAAATCTCTATCAGGAAACACCGGGATCGGAGGGATCCCGGATGAATTAAATATATGCAAAACGATAAAATAAATAAAGAAAAAATAAAAAAACAGCTATCAATGTTGAAGGGAAAATTTACCGGTGATCCCTTTTGTTTTCATAATGCTGCCATAAAGATTGAATTCATGCATTTTGTGGTAGACTATTACGAAAATTTATTAAATGATATTAGGGAATTTGTACCCATACCACCTAAAAATTGACCATAGTAACCCCATACAGCCATCGGCGCAAGAATATTGATATATTATACCAAAAATAAAATCATATGACAGGAGACAAAATGAGTGATAAAAAAAAAGAAACAACGGCGCAAGTAATAAAGGATATTATTGACTTATACGGGAGTGAAAGACAAACCTTTTTTATGTTTCTTACAGATAAAAAATTAAGTGGTGAATTTATAAAATGGGCACATGAAAAAGAAGCTGAAAAACAAAAATGACAAAAAAAGAATATTTTATGAATCAGCTAATAAATCAAAAATAATTCTTCTTTGTTCAACACTTATATTTTTTGGTACAATATCTTCTTTAATCATGCAGAGTTCAATTTTAGATTCAATAACCATTAGTTCATCATTATGTTTATTTATCCTATCTAACTCTGTAACTAATTTAGGGAATGTTAATTTAAGAACTTCACAGTCATTATTAAATGCAGGAACATTATTAATAACATAAGTGCCTTGTATCACTAATGGCTTACCATTATCTTCTATAACGGCATATTTTTTATCTATATTTAATTGTTCAGACTCATATTTTTTATTTTGATCTATTAATTCTTTATCTTCAATTTTTAATTTTGCAGCCTCAATCAATTTGATTTCATCAATTATTTTTTTTTCATTCTTTATGATGTGAAGCGTAAAATCAGCGCCCTGCAAATTATTTAATTTTGACAATGAATTAGCGATTAAATATAAATTTTTGTTTTTCATAATAAATACCTCTTGACTGTTTTTAAAATTATAAAATAAAATATAAAAAATATTAATATATTCCCATATCAAGAAACATATTAAAAAATAAAGATAATATTATTTTTTAATTTTTATATCAAATCTTCTTTAGGTGTTAAAGAAATATTTTGCTGATTTTTTATTTTTTCTCCCTCACTCAAAAGTTTTTTTAGGCAATCAGTAAGGAATGTCTTCATATCTTCATCAACAACGGCATCATCCTTACCTTCATTTTCTTTACGAATTTTTTTCCATAGCAATCTTGCATTTGCTATTTTTGTATCATCAATTTTTATAATAATATCCATAATTTTTTATCCTTGTTTTTAAATTATTTTTTAAAAATATTCTATGATGCTGCCTGTAAACCTAGACTTGCGTGCTGGGCAAGTAAAGCATTTATGGCCGTTCTGGCCTCTGCGTCAACTGTAGCACCACCGGATGCATCAACTATATGTGATGGCTGAACTACAGCCGTAGTATTAAAAAACCCTATTTTAGTACCTTCCTCCAGCCTTATTCCCTCTACTAATGAATTCTCATCATCTGTTTTAAGGGACATAAAAGACCTGTTATTAGTAGTTGATGAGAGATTGTAAGAGCCAAGTTTTCCTACCTGTATCTGTGCTGCATTCTCACTACCACGAAGTCCAAACTTCAATGATACTGCTTGCCCAGTAGTAGCATCATTATCTCTCCTATTGTCAATTAATAAAGCCAAATTATCTCCATCCGTAGGATTAGATATATGAACTAATCTTTTTACATTGCCACCAGTACCAAACCCTGTAAATCCAGTTGTTGCTCTTGTTCTCCAAGCACCTACCTTCGAACCAACAGAAACAATAAGATCATTAAGATCAGTAGTTCCTAATTGTATATCATCAACTACATCAACACTAAGTATAGTACGCTTTATCTCAGCAAAATCTTTAATCATAAGACCAAAATTATTATCAAGCAATAAATTACCTGATACAATTTGACCTCTTTCATCAGGTGAAGCTGTATTGATTCCAAGTCTATTGTTTACTTCATCATATGCAGAAGTACCTAAAAGTATTTTTCCTTTTGTGGCATTAGATGTTGATTTTAATATTAGATTTCCACCAGATACCGTGTCACCAAGCAACTCGAATCCGTTTAAATCTAAATCACCAAATTGCATTTGCATCCCACCAAATGCCAAAACTGGTCGGTCATTTAAAGGATTAGATTGTAGCTGTAGTTCATCACCTGTAAGAGTACCACCCTTTAACGCTTGACCACCGGACCTGCCAGAAAGTAAAGCATATATTGTATGATCGTCATCTAATAGGCCACTCAATAAGTCATGATCTTTTGTTGTAATATTTGCAATACTTGAGATCGTTTTATCTATCTGTGCCCAGGTATAATCATTAGTTACGGCGACCACTGCACCCGTTCGACCATGAACAGATGTGACTTCATCCGTATTATCTGCTTTATTCCATACTGAATTAAGAAAAAAAGCCCAGTCACCAACCTTCCAATCAGTAATGCCATCTAAATTGGTACTGCCAGCCACATTGACCCGATATACATCGCCTTCAGTACCAACCCCGGAGGCAAGCGCAGGGGTATTTGTATCCGCATCCCAATTGCCCTTTAAATTGAGCATACCCATGCTAATGGCGCCAGCTAAAGGTAAGTTACCAACAGATTGACATCCGCAAGTCATAATACAGCCACTATTTCGCCATCGTCATCCAAAGACTGTAAATAAACGTCTATATCAATAGATGAGGAAATCGGAAGAAAATTATTGCCATTATTAAAAACACGGACCGCATCATCATTATTAATTGGACCGCCCCCGCCGGTATCTCTGGAAGTCATAACAATGTGATGAGCCTTAAGTGAACGATTCCAAAGAGATCCGATCTTAACCGCGTTTGCGACCTCAATCCATGTATCTTTTGGTAATGAAACTATTACTGGATCTGCCATAATAAACCCCTATTGTATTTTATTATAAATTTTGTTTTAATTCAATTTGATCAAAAAAATTTTAGTAAATCCTTAATAATAGAGGTTGCCATCTTTTTTACCAAAACATTGTGAGATTATCAAATAATATTGTTGCATCCCCATCGGTAGCAAGCAAATTCCATGTCAACTTTGCCGTTACATCATACCCAAATAGCCGCGCATTTGCACCACCCGAAACTAACTTAAATCCCGCAAATGTAACCACATTGCCGCTAGACGTAAGTTTACCACCACCTAACAAAAAATATGCTTGATTAATTAATGTCTGCACACTATCAGGACCAGTAAGTTGATCATAAATAGTATTGGCTGTAACGGTGCCAATGGTCACAAAATCGTCATGTACTAAATGTTTTGCATAAACCAAACTATCTTTTAATTGAACGCCATCAGCAGTAACACCAGCCCCACCCGTTCTTTCATTTATAATATCGGTACTAATTTCATCTGCTGTTATTATCCCACCAGGAATAAATACATCAAAATCAGATAAATCATATACCCTAGAAATAGCAGCAGTAGTTACTATGGCCCATCCCAAAACGCGATCACCAGAATCATAACGAGCATTTTTAGTGGTATCAAAGGTGCCGATATTCGCAGTTATAGAAGGTGTTAAAAAATCAGTTGTACTGCCAGCAATTAATTTTATATAACGTGTACCATTTGGAATTCCTATTAAATCAACAGATGTTTTACAAGAATACATAACACCGTTAACATCAACACCGCCGGATATATTAACCGTTACTTGATTGGTTGCTACCTTCTCCACCACATTTGATAAATCAACGCCATTGCGATCAATTTCACTATTTGTATTTTGGCGCTGATAGCTAGTAGAAACCGCGCCCGGAACATTATCGGGATTTTCATTTATCTCAAATTCATCTGCCATGCTTATTCCTTATGCTGCCATAACCTGATCATTCATACCGGCTCTTTCATTAAATCTATCATTAAAATCATTTTTTAAATAATCATATATTTTTATATTATCAATTTTACCATCAAATCTTTCTCCAGATCCATTTTTACCACCAATGTATAATTCACTTTTCCATGTTGGTGATGCCCCTGCGTTATTACTATAAAAACTTGAATTATTCTTAAAAGCCGTTATTGTAGTATTGGGATCATCCCATACAAGAGCATAATGATCCCAAACATTTCTATTTACAGAAGTTGCCGTAGTAGTCTCAACTTGACCATCCCAAATATTCAAGAAACCAGCGCCAGTTTCACGCAACCAGAAATCGGTTGATAAACCATTCCCATCAACATTAGTAAACCATCTTTTAACAGCGTTACTTCCAGTTGCAAATATCCAAGCTTCAATAGCCCATGAACCAGTTGGCCATGTAAACGAAAGATCCTCAATGTTGCCAGTACCCACAAGGCTTATAGCATCGCCGAACATACCGGCTGCATAAGCAACCGTGCCAGACTCTACCAATAAAGCGGATCCAATAACGTTACTGGCAAGCTCAGAACTGGATTGCAATCTATTAAAAAGAATTGGCGGCCTTTCCATTTTATAACTTGGCTTTCTCCACGTTTACATCGGTTATAAGTTTATCTTGAATTGATTTTATTTCGCTTTTTTTTACCTCAATAGCGTCAACAGCGATTTGATTCAATGATTTTATAGCCTGATCAATATCTGCTTTTTTTTTCAGATTTTTAATAAATGTTTCATCCGCGCTTGATAATGACATGTTACCTCCTATGCCTGTAATAATTCAAAAACAACGTCTGCACCCGGTAAATTCGATCCAATATTTTTAACACTAAACCATACCCATCCACCCTTGACAAGAGCCGTAACATCCGGCGCCCCACTATCATCCGTAAAATTAGTAGAAGCAATCGATGGTGCATTTGTTTCTGGACCAGTTGTAAAAATAGTAGAAGATACTGAATATTTAGCAGTTACCGGATTGGTGGCATGATAACTAACCGCACCCGTTAAAACATCATCAGTTGGAGCGCCACCGGCGCCAAGACGAACAAAGCTTAGAGTAAAATCATATGGCACACGCATATAAACAATATTATCCGCAACGTACGCATTACCTGGTATCGTGACTTGCATGGCAATCTTACCACTAGAATATAGTGTATCAAAAAATACTTTTAAAGAAGTCTTTAGAGTTGCGAATGAAAAGCTTTTTGTTTTCTTGCGACTTGAGGCATCAAGATCAGCACTATCAAATAAATTAAATCTGTCATTATCGACAATCGAAGGCTTATCAGGATATTGATCGCCGCGTTTACCTTTTTGAGCATCAGCCATTAATTAACCGCCAAAATTGCATTTTCTTCATTGTCAAGTATAGCATTTTCTAAATTATCCAAAATCGCCTTTGTTATTTTAGTATCATTTGCCGGTTCAAGCAATAATGAATCTTGAGAAGGATTAACCTGTCTAACTATCCACTGTGCAAAATCAGAAAAAACCCGGCCATTAGGCACTATGTCAATATTTACCGTATCTAGTAAATTTATTTCAGATGTATCGTACCCAACAGAAACAGAAACCAAATTATTCATATTACCGAATCTATTTAATAACCTATCTGATAAATCACTAACATCGGCCTCATTAATTAAAATAGTATTATAATTAGAAGTAACCGATCTTTTAAATTTTTCAAAAATTTCAATCTCATTATCATCATTGAGAAAAGTATCATTAAAAGAATTAAATTTTACAATTTTATTATAATTAATATTTATAGAACTGGCATAATATTTAGCAATAGAAGTAGAATTCTTTTTTAATTTATCAGTAAAAATCCTCCACGAATCAATAGTGTGTGAACCATAAGTTTCACCCCATCGCCTGATCGTCAATCTACCATCATTTTTAGTTATCAAAAATGCGGAATCATTTTTAAGCAATTCCGTAACAGCTTTTTTTAATTGACCGCCTTTAAAATAAAAACCGACCTCATCAGAAATAGCTATATATGCATCAGTCTCGGTAACATCCCAATTACCCTCAAAATATTTAAAATTAGAAAAGTCATTAATTAATTCCGTTATTATAGATCCCACAAAAAACCCTTGCTTTCCCTCAAGTGTTACGCTATCACCAGGGATCACTTCACCCCCACCATCAAGCTCAGTCACACGGATAATCCCAGAAGATAAAGTAAAAGAAAGAGAATTTCCATCTGAATCAAATACGGATGAAACAGAAAATACTTGTGTAGGCTCAATAGCAACATAATCAATAAATGTAGGAGTGGGCGCAGTATCTTTATCAATTTGAAATAATGGGATTTTTACTAAAGAACCATAACCAATAGGAATATTTTTATTAATAACATTGTCTTCAATATTTGGGAATTCCGCAACAGTGAAAACCCTTGTTATCTCATTAGTGAAAAATCTATCATAATCAGCAACCGTAACGAAATATTTTTTAAAATCAGGTTTAACAAATTCAACCAATCCACGGCGAATAGTTTTAAAATCACTTATACTAGGATTATCTTTTTCAAAACTTTTTAATATAAAAGTAGGGGTATTAAAAAAATTAAACTCATCGTCATTATCAAAGCGACCATCATTATTGTCAAGCTGATAACTAAAAGTTGGAAATAAAGAAATGCCTGAAATGGGATCTGAAAGTTTATTATTTATACTAGGAACCTTTAAAATTGGCAAATATTTTTTTCCATCATATTTAATATCTGATGGATCAGCGGAATTTTTTGGACCCGTAGAATAAGAAGTACTTTCACTAGAAGAAATTTGAGCAGAGCTTTTAAAATATTGCCATGGCTTTCTAGGAATATTAACAAAAACCAAATCACCAGAAACAAAAAAAGAATTTATTGTTGATTTTAATAATGCCTCAGATGAAACTTCAAATAAAAATAAATCAAAAAATACTTGAATATCAGTACCAATAGGCGTATCAAAAAAACCATCCCATGTAGTAACCCAATATGATGTCAAATTCTGCGCAGTATCAAAAAAATAAATATTATCTTCTCTATCAAAATTATTTGGAGTAGTACAAAGAACAGGCTCCCATTCTAATTTTTTAAAAAGTTCAGCAAGATATAAAATTCTTGACATTTAAAACCTCTCAATAAAATCAAAACGACGGGAATACAAAAATTTATTAATAGCACCTTGAAACGTTAAAACAGTTTTACCAAATCCTCCATAAAAAAAATCATAAGGAATCTTGAATTCATCTAAAAAATTAATAAAAAATGGAAATAATTTACCAATTTGAGTGGGGTATGCATCTGTAAAATCTTGAAATATAGTAGAATCAATTTTATACCTTGAATCAAGATTTTGTTTTCTACCAGATATGCCACCGGCGCCGGGGAAAACCTGACCACCACCAGTAATGCGGTTTTGTTCAGTAGAATAAAATCCAATTTCCTTTTCAGGAGATGTACAAATTTGCCTATTAATACCTAAAGCAATACGCCCTATGAATGTACCATCATAAGCAATAGTAATATTTTGCGCAGTAATTGAAGGTGATAAAATATATAAACCACTTTCCGAAAAAGTGACAACCTGACCATTCACTGTGAAATTTACGCCATCGGTAAATCCGATACCTATACAATCAATAGTTTTGGAACTGCCAAGATCGATAATTATTGAAGTTGTAAATTCATGAGTATCGGCAAGTGCTGGACTTTTTAATGCACCCGGCGCATCAGAATCTTGAACAAAATCATTAATTAAAATCCTCATGCCGGTGCGACCTGTATATTATCATCCGTTATATTTATATCACCATTATTAATGCCATCCTGTATAACAGAAAAAATATTTTCCCTATCAATGCTTATATCAATATTTCTTAAATCAGAGCCAGAATCTCCGCGTGTACGGACATCAACAGTTTCACCTTGATTAGCACGAATACCTATATTGTCTTGACCGGCGCGCCCAGTATTACGAACAAGCAAACCCTCTGGCCCTGTGCCTGTCTGCGCTGAAGGTTTTGGGATTGTTGTGGTCGCGATTTTTGTTATTTGAGCGGCCCCCAAAAAACCAAGAAAAAAAGCCTTGACGATATTTCCAGTTTTTAATGCGCTAGTAACCGCAAGCGCGGTATTAACAGTAGCCTGACCAATAGCAATGGCCTTTTCAGCGATTGCAAGACTATGTAATTTTTTACCAGTATTTTTAAAAATACCAATAACCTCACTAGCTAAATTAAACACAAGATCTTTTATTTGTTTAAAGTTTTCAACTCTTGCAGCAAGAGCCAATTTTTCAAGTTTACTAATTTCTTTATTTGACTTTTTAAGAATTTCTTTTTTCACTTTTTCGGTTAAACTATTACTTATTAAAACCTTATTATTAAACGCATTCAGTGCTTCAATTCTAGCCGTAAAACCTTCAATTTCAATTCCAGACAATGCCTCTAATGCTTCTTTTTTTGTTTCAAAACCAACCTTATTTAACTCATTATTAACAGCCAAAGCATCATTTTCAAGATTGATAGTCTTTGCAAGTTCAATTGATTTATCAATCAATTCCTCATCTAATCTAGCTAAATCGCCAACTGATATAACGCCAAGCTTTAATCCTGTGGCTAAAGTTTTTATTGCCTCATTAGTTGCACTAGTTCTTTTTGCTAATTCCAGTTCTTTTATAGATTGTTGTTCAAAAGCGTTATTTAAAAGATCAATATCCCTTCTCAATTTCCTATTTCCTCCAGTAGAATTAATTTGAGCTATCCCCAAATTTTTGAGATTTTCTGCTGCATCATTCATTGTTTTCGATGCTGCAATTCTTGTCTTTTTTAATTGCTCAATATCTTTTCTTAATTTTGGTATAATTGATCTTTGTTCTTTGAACAAACGATTGGCTAGACTTATACTACGCACTACATTTAGCTTTAATTCTGCTTTCCTTACTTGTAATTTTGCACGTTCTTCATCGGTAAGATTCGCGCTCTCATCTGCTAATTTTTTTGTAACATCTTTATATTCACGATTTGATTTTACTAATTCTCTGGTAACATCATTGAGGTTTGTTTCTTCTTTAAATAAAGTAGTAACAACCTCAGAAAAACCGGTAATAACTGGAAGTAAACCGGCGCCAAATCTTAATTTTAAATCCTTTACTACAACACTCATCTGCTGTAATTTTTCAGAATTAGTTAACGTCACTTTTCCCGTTTTTTCCATCTGATCCGCGCCATCAGCAAGTATTTTATTTAAAATGAATTGACTATCAAAAGCAACCCCCGCAGCCTTTGCCTGTTCATTCCAGCCCTTAGTAATAATTCCAAGATTGTCCAAAATTAGTGGGCTGGCCCTTCCAATCCCAGTTGCGAGATCATTAAATGCAGTAGCCGTATCAAGCCCCAATGCTTGGCCACGCAGCCTGGCAACCTCTAATAACTTTGTCATTTGCCCGATATCTTTTGTGACATTAAGGGCCATCGCTTTATTAGCAGATGAAATTAAATCAGCGTTCGACACTGTGCCATCAGAAACACTCTTTAGGCTTTTGACCATCAATTCAGCATCGACACCAAATCTTTGTTCAGCCGCATCCATAGCTTGACTAAATTTGGCCGCGCCCGATGCAGCGTCAAAAGATAATGCCACTAAAGCAACACCGGCAGCAACCGCCGCAAACTTAACAGCTAGTAAACCATTTTTAACAAAATCATTTCTTTTTTGAATTTTTTTGGCCGCAGCCGCCGCTTTTTTTTGGGATTCGGTAAATTTATTAACCTCTTTACCTACCTCTGCATAGCGTGTAGTTAATTTTTGCAATGATTTATCTTGTGGATCAAGCCCCCTTTTTATTAACTTCTCTATTTGGCGCTGTAAAGCCCTATACTCTGCCTGCGCAGCACTAGCATCCCCACGCGTGGCCTTGAGTGCCACACTTGCTAATTTTTGTTTATCAAGGAATCTATCTACTTGTTCACCTTTAAAAGAAGCTTGAAATTTTTTAATTGATTTTTCGGTACTTTCAGAAGTTGCTTTAAAATTCTTTAAATCTTGAGACGCTTGTGAAAAATCTGATTTTACCGTGATGCCTAAAGTTGCCATATTCTATTTATTAGCTTTTTTTATTTCATAAGATTGAAAATTCCTAAAAGCCTTTTCAAATGCCTTTAGAAATCTTATTAACCATGGAGCTTCATCAATCCAGCCACTACCATGAGGTAATCCGAAAAAATGAAAATTTTCCCAAATATCATAATAATAATAAAACTCATCACTATTATAATCAAGAATTTTACCTTGCTCTATAGCATAACCATCTGGTAAAATTTCATATTTATCAAAAAAAAATGGATCAAATAAACAGCCTGAATCAAACCAACCCAATAAAAATAAATAAAAGCTTTTTATTAGGCTTTCGACTCCCCCGGTTCCAAAATGCCACCATCATCAAGAACATAATTTCTTATTTCAGTAATAAAATCATCAAGACCAAGGCATTTTGATTTTACAAGATCTTCACCATTCTTTATTTCCTTTTTATCAATTATTAGATTTCTAATGACACCTACACAATTTAAAATCATATAGGTATCATTATAATTAAGTTGAACATCACCACTTCCAGAGTATTTGAAATTTTTATAGCTTTTTGCCTCCAAAGCAGTAGGAAAATTTTTAATGGTAATACGAATCTGATCGGTATCCGGCAGTTTCTTATTACCATTAAATTCCGGTATAAAGTTTGTGTTTTTTTTGATTGTTTTTAATTCCATCCTATACTCCTATAAGATCTTGAGCTACGTTAAGCGTTCTTTCATAAAGACCCGCCCAACCTTCACCTTTTTGCCATGCGATATCAAAACTAATCCCCGCTTTATTTTCTAACGCATTTGATAAACTTACAACAATAGTTGGAACGATTAGAATATTTACTTTTTCACCAATCGCAGCTTTCCTGTTTAAGAATATCATTAAAAAATATGCATCGTCATTTTTGTTTGTAACAACATAATTTCCAGCGCCGTCATCATCGACAAGATCATAAAAACGGGCAAATATATTTTTTTGTTCAGTGTTCAAATCGAATTTGGCCGTATCATCAAATTTCATGAATTGGGTATATGATCCACTGATATTCGTAAAGCCATCGGTTATCATTTCAATATAGCCATCCGTACAGTCATCAGTTACATCAATAGTGCCTTTTTCATTTGTTAGATCCGCCGTCACCTTACATTGAACCGTCAAGGTAAGCGGAAACACGTCATCACCGACTATCGGTGTGATGGCATTACCACCATCTGGAGTTCTAAAAATAGCCGTTATTTTACCGATTGGCAAAACAGAACCAACCGCAGCTATTTTATCAATCATGAACCATGAATTATCGGCAAGTGCAGCAATAGCATCACCAACTATCAAAACCCCTTTTGTAGCATTTACGAGCGCAGCATTTAAGCCACTTTGTGTTTTATCAGCCATTACTTATCACCATCCTTTTTAGTGTTTTTTAAAACTTTAATTTCTTTATCTTTTTCCCATTGCCGTTTGTTACCCTTGCCACAATGAAAAATCTTTTTATTGCCTTTAATTTCTACTTTCATGATTACCTCCTAATTTGAATCATCAATTATAATTACAATCATCAACCATATCCTGAAATTCAACAGAAATCAAAATAACAGGTGATGAATTTTCATCTAATGGAAACATATCACCATCAATTTCACCACGAATTTGCATACCAATCAAACTAGGGTCAAAACTCTTCATAAAAGATCTAACGATATCATAATATTCATTAGCCGGTATGGATAACACACCATGAAGTTGACCCTGAACCAAAATATTAAAATCTTCTCTATCCGCACTATCTGTAGTTTTATCCAGATAAAATGAAAGTTGCCTTTTTTCTGCGTCATCAGGTGGCCCAATTAAATAAGTCTGAAAATCAGGAACAGGAACAGCCGCCAAAAGAGCCGGCAAATCAGCCGCGGCCTTATTCCTTATAATAGTCAATTTTTCGTTAGTTGTCATTTGTCAATTATATTAACTATTTTTTGAAATTTAATTCTACTATATTTATCAACAATAGAATCTAATCTGGATTGCAATACAGGACTGAATCTTTTATACGCTTTTCGAGGTTTATACAAATTAAGTGGATATGAAGAAATACGTACACCCTTAAAGTTTTTTAAAATTTTCCAACTAATAGTATTTCGGCCTCTTTTATCTTTTGGGTATTTCTTTAAAACAATTACTTGACCTTCCAACAAATTAGCTTTCATTAAACGCCGCCCGTCATGACCAACTTGGCTAAGAACGCCAAACATAGCCTGTGGAAATGCCTTTTCCAATCCCTTAATAAAAGGAATATTAAAATTAAATTTAAGTGCTAAACCAGCCATAGAATAGAGTATCCATTTTTATCTTTACCACTTGCATTATTAATAATATAAGTCACACTATTTATCTCTAAAGTTGTAAGTGTAGGTGTAAAAGCTGGAATAGTATCAACCAAAAATCGTGGTTTTTTTATTCGTTGAGGAACATTGCCGGAATCGTTTGATCCAGTAGTAAAAGATTCGTCAAAGATACCGAAGATCGTAGTCGCGCCATCTAAAATAGCCTCTTGAGAATTAGAACCCTGTTCGATGAGTTCTTTTTTTTTCTCATTATACAGATCTACGGTATCATTTGACAATTTATTTTAATTTCTATATTAGAAGTTTGTACCTATCACCCTTGCAATATGATTAACATTGCCAGGAATAAGAAGCGGGCTGGATTGGGTTCTTAAAACCAATTGATCAGGATCTTTACTGACAAATCGATCACTAACCATCTCTCCAACAGCAGTTAAACCGGTTCCATTGGCTTCATTTGCAATGAAAATACCAGCGTATGCAGAAGTGCGTGGCGTGTTTAGTGTGGTCATGACGGCTTCGTCATCAGGAATAAAAGGTTTTTCAGTGCCGGCGTCATCATATGTTTCATCAAAAGAAATTAACGTGACTTTTTTAGAAGTACCCGGGATTTTGATAATAACAATAATCTGAATAATATCAGAACCCTTGAATGGACGCCCAGCCTGTAAGCCATCGGTTGTCATATACCATTTCCCATCAACGTATTTCTGGAAATCTGGATCTCCTTCCATAGCATCGATAAAGCTTGTACCCGCAAGACAAATAATATTTTGACTAGGCATCCTAAAAAGCTTAAGGGCATCCCATAACTCACTAAGCCATTTAAATCCGCCCTTGACACCCACATCATACGAAAAGGAAAGCGATGCATCACGCTGAAAATCAAAATCCCCAACGGGTTGACCACTCCCAGTAACCGCCGTGAATTTCCCAGCTCTAAGAACATCCATGGCCTGAAGCACTATTTCAGTCATGACGTCATTCGCTTGCTGATCTTGAATCATGGCGTACTTTTTGGTCAATTGATTATTTTGAGGGGCATTCGCTGCGCTACCAATAGTAACACCGCCAGCAAGATCCTCACTAACATCGGTTTTTAGACCAATATAGGGAGGCTCGTACATGATACCCCTGCCAGCAGTAAATGCTAGCGTTCTTGAGGCGCCATCTTTAGGACGATAAAATGCCCGGCTACGCCCACGCGTAAAACGGTCTACTTGAATTTGTCTTTGAGGTGTTACGAATAATCTTGGAAAGAACAAATCAATAAATGCTCGTAGCATAGGCAATTTTTCTTCATAAAAAAATCCCAGTGCTGTTGTTAACGTTAACGGTTGATTAGCCATGTTAGGCCCCCCTTTTGTTTTTCATTTGTCTTATAAGTTCATCGGCGATCCCAATAACGCGACCACCAACCCTGCCAATATCACCACCGAATTGCAAAGATCCAGCAGCAGCAGAAACAATCAGTCTTTCTCGAAGCGATGCAGATTTCGACCCACCTTTACCACTATCTTTAGCACTGAAAATAATATCATCAGCCTTTTTTTCGGCCTCTTTTATTATATCTTTAGCTTCATTTTCAACTAATTTTATTTTTTCTTTTTTTTCTTTTTCGACATTTTTATTTTCGTTTGCAATTTCTTTTTCAATCTCATCTAAAATACTCTTCTCAAATAAAGAATTTTTATCATTAACGAGATTTAGAATTTGCGTGTTATCAAGATTCTCTATATCCTGAACAGTTAAAGGCGTGTGTTGTTCTTGTTTTTTTCTTTTAAGAAATTCAAACATTACAACCCCTTTAATTTAAAATAATGTTGGCGTCATCAGCTTCACCAAGCATTTTATCTGTTAAAGTTATTGGCGCAGTTAAACCCGTCATGACAGCTTGTACACCAACTTTTTGAAATTCACCTTTTGCAATTGGTAAAAAGCCATCCGCGGCTAAAACCTTATCCTTCATGCATACGGCCTTGATAACTTCTTCACCGCCCGCACCGGCAGGTACGAAAGTTGTATATTTTCCATTTGCAGCTACACGGCCCACAATTTCGCCGCGCTTGTAAGTACCGATAATAAAAAGGGCATCAGATCTTACAATATTTTTTCCAGCAAAAATGGATTCTGTTAGGTGATCAGTTTCTGTTCCTTGTCCTGGAGTACTCATTATTTATTACCTCCGAAATCCTTGGCCGCAGCCTTTGTTTCTTCTTCATTCATGGCGCCTTCTGGCAAATCTTCTTTGACGTTGCTATCTTTTGGTAATTGACTAGACGCTTTCAAATCACCAAGTTTTTGTTCATCCGATTCCGCATTCGCTTTACGCTCTGCCACAAGCGCCGATTTTGCGAATGTACCCGCATCTTGATTTTCATCAATAGCAGTTTTTAATTCAACGGATACTTGCACACCCGATAAATTAAGCAATTCGCTTATACGGGTAGTTTCGGATTTTGTTGTTTGCTTTATAGCCGTTGCAATTGCAGCTTTTGTGTTTTTCTCAATATCTGCCTTTGCTTCAGGATTTTTAATCAATAAATCTTCTAGATTCATGATAACCTCCACTGTTTTATTTTCTTTCCCCTGATTGCCATTGCCACCAAGATCAATACTGTTATTAAACTTAGAACTATTTGCAATTTCCGACATTTTAGCAACTGCCTTTCTTGCAAATTGTGCTGTTTTTTCCATGCGCGCTTTAACGGCGTCAACACGCGCCCGCGCACTATCAATTAAAACACTAGCACCATCATCCATGCCTTCGTCGTCATGTTTTTCACCCTCAATGAAACCATCCGCAAATTTAGCTTCTATTATTTCATCACCAAATAACCATATTTCATTTTTCATTTCAGATAAAATTTCTTCTTTTCCTTTTCCGGAAACCCTGGCATATTCAACCGCTAAAATATTGTCATAACCGTTTGAAATCTTTGCTTGTGTTTCCATGTCATCTGCATCACCGAAAACAAAATTAAAGGTTTTGTGAGCCATGAATGTTGAATTTTTTCTAATTAATCTTTTATGAGCAGCCATTATAAAAAAACTAGCAGCAGATGCAGCGAGGCTATCAATGATAACAGTTATTATACCTTTATAGTCTTTTATAGTATTAAATAAATCAATGCCCTCAAACACAAACCCACCCGGACTACTAACACGAATAGAGACATCTGATCCATCACTTGGCAATTGACTTTTTAACTTGCTTGCCGTTATCTCAAATCCGACATCACCCTTTAAAATTATTACTTTAGGCATCTTGCGTTAACTCCTTACCAAGCTCAATAGCTCTGTTTTCCGGTCTAGATCTAAAAAAAGAAGCTTCCTCATCCGCATATTCATTTATCATATTATCATAATCATTACCAGAACGCAAGGCGGCCTCACTTCTCAAAATAAATGCGTTATCCACTTTTTTTATTTGGGCATTTGTTTCCTGAAGTGGATTAATAGCACCAGGAACAGGGCCAATCCATTGACCGGATAAATAGGCCCTTTGCATAATATCATTACTAAAAAAGCCAGGCGCCGAAATCATGCCATTTAAAATCGCCCATTTTGCGAATTCCCGTAAAACAGGATAACAGACTATATTTATAAAAAATCGCCTATAACCCATATAAGCGACCTCAAAATTATTAAGCGCGCCTTTATGCGCTGTGAAGCTTGTACCATACCTCATCCTAATTACTTCAGGCGGCGTATTCGTAACCATCGCAATGACATCAATCATAGCATCATTAAAAGGCTTAAAATTATTTGACGGTGTTTTAAGATCTGTAAATTTTAAATTTTCGCCTTTTTTAAATTGAAACATATTACCGGAGCCAAGACCAAGAGCATTACCAATTTTTTTAAATATATTTGTATCACCAGTTTGATTATTATTTAATTTCTTATTAGCAGCGGCCATGTTTTTGGCCTGTTCCTGAAAATTTGTTGTATCCGTTTCTGAATACCCTAGCATTATAGTTTCTAGAACAGCCCTTTGCACAGTGGCATCATACATGCGATCATGATTTTTTGCTAAATTAATAATTTTGTAAACTAAAGACATCCCACGCATTTGCCTTGGAAGTTCTTTAAAGAATAATTGAACCACATTTTGATTCCCGTTTCTATCCTGAAATTCAACCTTGCTGCCATCCGTCTTTTCTATAGCCGTTCTTCTCATTAAATCGTCATGATATATACCAAGAGTAGTACCTTGTTTAGTATAATTTATACAATCCCCCCCGGCGTCTATAAGATCAACGGCATTTTTTTTATCGGACCTATCAAAAAACAATAAACTATCACCAGAAGTAAAAGCGCCGCGCATAAGTACTGACTGTTTGCCATAAAAATTAACGCCTAAAGAATAATAATGGAATAACTTTTGAAATTTCTTACCCCACTCCTTTGCTTTCTCAGGAGTTTGCCCAGTGATAGACCAATCGGGTTGACTTCGATATAAAAGACCGGGGCCAATAGCATATTGCACTTGTTTGTTTATAGCCGATGCAGCCGGTCCGTACGTATGATAGAGAGTAAGTGATCTTTTTTGTAAAAGATCATAAGTAGAATTTACAATTTGATTGGGATCAGTTCCTAATGCGGTCCAGTTAGCAAGATCACCGGGGATTTTTTCGCCGGTGATTTCAGCGCCGTTAACATTGCCAGACCAGCGCCCCCCCTTAAATATCATTATACTCAAATCACCATCCCGGCCTCAATACAGTACCCCCGCATCCCTGGACATCTAAAAGCTGTTGTTCTAAATTATTAATTTGTGTTTGAATTTCACCAAGATCTGCATGTGTTACGGTCCGTATGCTGCCACCAGTATTAATTATATAACTTTGACCTAATTTTAAAATAGAAGTTCTTGCAGCCTTATACTCAATTAACAATGCTTCAATTTCTGCTTCAGTCATATTTAACAATAATATGATAGAAAATAATAATTGTCAAGGTGTTTTTACAGCCAATTTATACTCATCCCAAACCAAATCAGACCACGATGACAAGTTCATGAGTTCAGCCGCGGCGCGGGCATAAATCCAAGTATCCCATGTTTCATTTCTTTCATATATTTTTTTCCAGCCCCATTTACCCGGTTCAAGTTCAGTGTAATTTTCAGATAAAAATTGCTTGAAAAACTCATCAGGATAATTCACAAAATGAAGGGCGCCCGGCCCATCAGCTAAATCAATATGAGCAAGTATGTCTTCCTTGATTGAAGAAACCGATACATCATATCTTTTTTTCAGTAAACCTGATAATCTAATCTCTTTAATTAACATATAATTTTCATTGTCATGACCACGAACCGCAACGAATAAAGGATTTAGTGCCACAAAATTATAAACAATATGAGCCTTTTGACCAAAATCCTTCACTCTTTTTTTATTTGGATTGTGGCCGGTATCAATAGCAACCTTTGAAATATGCATTTCTTGACCGCAAATCGTAAAAGTATTCATAACATAATCTTGAAGCGCAATCCACGCGGGGCCATTTAATATCCTTACATCACCACGGAAAACCCTATGATCAAAACTAAAGCTTTCCATACCATTACCCCATGCCACTAGCTGAATTTCGAGCCTATCAGGATGAACATCAACGCCGCCAGTTATAACAAGCCCACCATCGGGAACCGTACCAGGTTTACACATTTTATTTTTTCTTTTATCGAGCAGTTCCCATGACTTCTTTTTGGTCCTATTTTCCCAAACCTCTCCCAATGTATTATTTACATAAGCCTTGAATTTAATAATATCTTTACCAAAATTAGTTTCTGCAAACTCACTAAGTACATCCCGAAAAGGATAAAATATCATTGGCGACATCAAGCCCGATATCTGATAACTACGCCAATTTGGATCAATCGCGCGTGCAGTCGGCATCCATTCACCACCCTTCATTGCATCCGCTTTCTGGTATTCATAAAAAGGTTCTTCACAATATTTACAAATATATTTAACTGAATCCTCAATTATAATTGAATTCCCTTCTTTGTTTTGTTCGTATCGTGCCATAAGGCCATATTTTCTACCCTGTGCCTTAAGTTCAAAAATTTGCTTTTCACCACACAAAACACACTGATTAAACCAATACCGTTGATCACCTTGCTTAAAGTTTTTATTAATACGACAAGTATGAATACTTTCCGGTACAGATAATTTAACTATCTTAGCATTTCGCATTGCCTTAGTTCGACCATGGATAATAGCTTCAACATCCCCCTGATCCTTCATATCACCACGCGGGGCATCTGTAAGTTCATCCATTACAATAAAATCCCATGATAAAGATTTAAGTTCTGCCATGGACTTATACGAAGTTATCATAAGCCTATGAGATCCAAATTCTTTATACATGGCCTGATCGCCGGACTTTCTTTCAATCCTGTTTGACATCGGCTTTATATATCCAGCAAGCCCGCTGTTATCAATCATTGTATCAATTGCAGATGAGGCGCGTAATTTACCAATATTTTTTGAAGATATAATCATCAAAATATTATGCAGCTTATGACGAATTGCCCAACCTACCACACTTTCGATTGTAGTAGTTAAAGCAGATTGAACCGATTTCATAATAGTGACACGTTTAATCGGACTATCGGGATGGAAATTATCCATAATTTCAACATGATGAGGCAACAGATCCATATTAACCTGACCAGGAAAAGGCGATCCACCATGAGGGATTACCCTATTCTCATTGGCCCATTCAGATGGGTTTTCTATATAGAAACTTTTATCTAATTTATTCAGATAACCTGAATATACGCTCAATGAATTTTGAAGTATTAGATCAGACATTTAAAACATTCGTATTTGTGAAATATGATTTTCATATCTTTTTTTACCAGCCTTAAAATAATCCCTATCCAATTCACATAGATCCAAATCATACCCCATGTCATGACAGGCCATTGCAATAGACATCGAGCCGCCATGAGTATCTAGGATTTTATTCCCTTTTTTGGCGTAGTTTTTTAGAAGCCATCTATAAAGTTCAATAGGTTTTTGACAAGGATGAATTATATCGGCCAACGCTCCAGGTGTTCTACTGCCACCATTTTTTGAAAATCTAAAAATCTTAGCGGCCCTATCAAAACTTGTATACGCTAATTCAAAATCTGAATAATCTGATTTATCTAATTTCTTATCCCAACATACCCACCCCATTGAATTAGAAATATTCAAAACAAAGTAATTAGCGCCCCATATGATTTGATTTTTACTTTTGTATTTTAATAACATAAAGTAACTTTCATCTGGCGTGTTATCATCCCAATTCTTTTTTATGTGTTTTGACTTTCCACGCCTATCCTTACCCCCACTTTCACCAATCCCATATGGAGGATCAACAATAGCCAAATCATAATAATCGTCAGGTTTATCTGCCATAAGATCCATGCAATCAATATTATAAAAATTAATCACTATTTACCCTTTTTCCATTGTAGGAGTGCACGCGCCTGTTCCTTTGCAACCTTCTCAAGCATACCAGAAAATTCACGCTTTAATAATTGCTGTGCCTTGATCCCCTGCCCCCCTCTATATAAACTTTCCAAATTTGGGGATTGCTTTGCAGGGATCAAAAATAGTTCAACACCAATCTGATCAATAAAACCCTGAAAAAGAAAACTACCCATAGCAACATCAATTAACTCATGCTCTCTTTCCCGGCGCTGTAATTCCTTCATCAACACTTCTTCTCTAAGTTTTTTTGCCCTATATAATTCCTGAACTGCTATAACGTCATCCCTACTCATATTGCGATCAATCACCATTTCAGATATATCACCCTTGATCCGTTCTTCAATATAGGCTATGTTCTTATTTTTAGCTTCTTTAATTTTATCGGCCTTAAGACGTTCAGCCGTTTCAAGCAGGGGGGCGATCGCACTTGGTAATGCCTTAGTAATAACGTCAACCGCCCCCCCCTCCCTTGCCGATATGATCGATTTTAATTTTTTAGCACCATCTTTTATTTCCAAAACTTTATTTTTACTAAGAAACACCTTTTTAACCCTGCTCGTTGTATCAGACTTTTTTGGCCCTTGCTTTTTTTTCAAAACATACGCTTGAAAATCTATATGATCATCATCAACTTTAAGTTTTCCAGCTTGAGAAACAAAAAATAAGGGCATCGGATCTTTTCGAGATTGTTTCAAAATCGCGACCCTGGAAACACCCGCCAATTTTGAAGCTTGAGATTGTGTAATTATTGACATGTTATTTAATGAACTGTTAACCTATTTTCAATTATAACAAGGTTAACGCTCTTTGTCAA
>SDBT01005578.1_pt1 | contig 21084 bp, 22 predicted proteins | sample 2277101 | NCBI WGS metagenome assembly SDBT01 (sample SAMN10404973, study PRJNA504765) | marine sediment metagenome | isolation source: marine sediment core GS10_PC15, 103 cmbsf | place: Arctic Ocean: Southern Knipovich Ridge | collected 2010
ACGCGCTTCAGAGACGTCCCTGGCAGCTTCTCCCAGGGTTAACATCTGCTCGGCAACATCAAGACAGTGGGTGAGGAAACTATCCGGTCCCTGTCCCTGGAGAGTGGAAATGGCTTCCTTGACCTCAAGTATGTTGCCTACAGCTACACCAAGTGGCTGATTCATATCAGAAATCAAGGCGACAGCTTTTCTATCTGCCAAGCGGGCGATATCAACCATAAAATGAGCTAATTCCCTGGCTTCCTGCTGGGTCTCCATAAATGCGCCCAGACCGGTTTTTACGTCCAGAACTACTGCCTGGGCGCCGGCTGCGATTTTTTTACTCATGATCGAGGAAGCGATCAAAGGGATGGAATCCACCGTGCCAGATACATCCCGCAGGGCATAAAACTTTCCATCAGCAGGGGCAAGAACAGCTGTCTGCCCCGTCAGGACCAGGCCTATATCCTTTAATTGTGCTAAAAATTCTTCTGTTGTAAGGTCAACCCGGAATCCAGGTATCGATTCCATTTTATCCAGAGTCCCACCGGTAAAACCAAGTCCGCGTCCGGACATTTTGCCAACCGGCAGCCCACAGGCAGCTACCAGTGGCTCCACAACCAGAGTAGTTTTATCGCCAACACCCCCACTGGAATGTTTGTCAACTGCCAGTGGGACAGCTGGTGATAGATCCAGGATTTCACCGGTATTAACCATTGCCATAGTCAAATCAGTTGTTTCCTGGCAGGTCATACCATTAAGAAGCACTGCCATTGTCCACGAGGCAGCCTGGTAATCCGGTATTGATCCATCAGTAAAGCCCTGGACGAAAAACTCAATTTCCTCCCTGCTTAATTCCAGATCATCCCGCTTCTTTATGATGATATCAACTGCTTTCATAGCTGCTCCATAATTATCAGAATTGAAAAAAATGATGATTTTTGATTATACCGTAACTACACTCGGTTGGTTCTGACCTGAGTCTCAGGATTTGTTGAGATCGTATGAATCCGTTTGGGATTTATTAAACCGGAATATACCCGTCACACCGAAGATCACCAGCAAACCTCCAGCAACTGTCCAGAGAGTGATAGGTTCCCTGAGGATCAGCCATCCCAACAAGACCGCAATAACTGGATTAACATAGGCATAGGTTGTAACCAGGCTGGTAGGAAGGATCTGGAGCACAGACACAAATGATGTAAAAGCCAGCAGGGAACCAAAGACAACCAGATATCCCCAGGCCATCCAGGCTTCAGTTGTTGGAACGGGCAGCCTTTCCCCTACAATCAGGGCTATGATAACGTAAAAAATACCCCCAAATAACTGCTGATATCCAGAGCTGACCCCTCTGGACAGATCTACCGGTCGACGGGTCTGAAGCACCAGGCCGGATGACCAACTGATACTTGCCACAAGTAAGAATAATATCGATAGGATATCCGCTCGAACACCCGAAGTAAGTACCGGATAACTCAAGATAATAATGCCGCCAAAGCCAATTACAAGGGCAAGAATGAACTGGAATGATGGCACGCGTTTATCCAAAATGGATCCAAGGATTGCTACCCAGATGGGTGTACTTGCAACAATCAAGGCAGCCAAACCGGAATCAACCCGTTGTTCAGCCAAAATGACCATTCCATTTCCTCCGATCCACAGCAGCAAACCGGAAGCAGCCAAAACAGGTAGATCTTTACGAGAGGGGCGCACATTTTTCCTTTTCAAAATACCCCAGGTAATCAAGATAATTCCTGCAGCCAACACTCTGAGTCCCCCAAACCAAAAAGGTTCAAAGCCCGATCCAGATCGGATCCCGATCCTGATAGCCAGGTATGTGCTCCCCCATACGAAATAAACTATAAATAGGTGAGCTAAACCTGCCGGGGTGATTTTTTTCTGATCAGTCAATTAATACTCCTCGATATTTAGAACTATTTATTCCTAATACTCAACATATCCACTAAACAGTAATTTTATCAAATAAACAATCAAACGAGATTTGATTTTCTGAGATGAGCAGATGATCAGGAATTCTGCTAGTCAACCTGCCCGATTCCTGATTTACAGCAGCAACATGGCATCGCCAAAGGAATAAAATCTGTAGTCCTGATCCATAGCCATCCTATACAGATCCAGGATTTTTTCTCTTCCACAAAATGCACTCACCAACATTATCAAAGTGGATTCAGGTAAATGAAAATTGGTCAACAAACCATCAACCACCTGAAATTCATATCCGGGAAGAATGAAGAGATCGGTACTGCCTTCGAACGATGCAATTTCACCTTCAACTTCAGAAAGGCGGGCTGCAGTTTCCAGCGTTCTCACACATGTCGTGCCTACTGCAATTACTCTTCCCCCAGTTTTTCGGGTCTGATTAATAACATCCGCAGTGGTTTGGGATAATTGGCACCATTCTTTGTGGATGAGATGATCTTCCGGGTCTTCTTCCTGAACCGGGGCAAAGGTGTCTAGACCAATATGTAATATTACCTCCGCGGTTTTTACACCCATTTCCCGGACCTTCGCAAGTAAATCCTGAGTAAAATGCAGACCTGCGGTAGGCGCTGCTGCAGATCCCTGATCCCTGGCAAAAACTGTCTGATATCGCTCCGGGTCTATCAACTTTTCATGAATATAGGGAGGAAGAGGTACCTGGCCGATCTCATCCAAAAAAGCGCTGACTGGCTCAGCAAACCGCACTTGCCTCAATGGTCCTCCTAAGTCCTTTTCAACCATTAGTTCTGGACCATTTACTAATTGGATTTTTATCCCGGGTTTGATACCTTTCCCTCCTACCAGAGCTTCCCATAAACCAGTCTCGTTTTCCCTGAGAAGTAGTAATTCAGCCTTACCGCCGGTAGGAATTTTTTTTCCAAACAGGCGGGCCTGGATTACTCTGGTCCGATTTAGGATCAGCAGATCACCTCTGTGGAGCTTATTGACCAGGTTATAGAAATGCAAATGTTCTATTTGATCTTTTTTCCGATCATAAACCATCAGCCTGGACGAATCCCTGGGATCAAGCGGATTTTGAGCTATATATTGTTTAGGTAAATGGTAATTAAAATCAGATGTTTTCACAGAACACCAGTTATTTTCTAATCAATCTGATCAATAAATTCAAAAGGATTGTAAGAATTGTGGAAATAAGAAGTCCCGATACCAGAGGTATTACGCAGGTAAGATTTCCTCTTGAGATCTGGATATCTCCCGGCATTTTCCCTATGGGAACATTCAACCGGGATAATAAGTATAATCCACCCGCGATAACCAGAAAGATCAGCCCCAGGACTGCCAGCACGCGGGCTAGTTGACTTAAATCCATTATTTAACCTATTTGATCAGCCGGGGTTGTGCAGCGTCAGCGGGAGGTTCCAAACCTAGATGTATATATGCCAGTTGGGTGGCAACCCGACCCTGGGCAGTTCTCTGCATAAATCCTAGCTGGAGCAGATATGGTTCAACAACATCCATAATAGTATCTGGATCTTCCCGGATAGATGCCGCAATTGTCTTCAAGCCCACTGGACCGCCTTGATATTTGACTACAATAGCTTCCAGGACCCTTCGGTCCATAGAATCAAGACCTTCGTGATCAATACTCAATAAATCCAAAGCCTGCTGGGAGATCTCCGTAGTAATAATCCCTTCTCCTCTCACCTGTGCAAAATCTCTCACTCTGCGGAGTAATCTGAGGGCAACCCTAGGAGTTCCCCGAGATCTAGAGGCAATTTCAGTTATACCGTCGTGTTCAGATGGAACTTGCAGCTGGCTCGAGGCCTGAACAATTATGTTCCTGATCGAGTCGGTCGTATAATAATCCAGCCGATAAACAGCTCCAAACCTGGCTCTCAGTGGTGCGGTTACTAACGCCAGGCGAGTCGTTGCACCAACAAGAGTAAATCTAGGTAATTTAAGGCGGACAGATCTGGCGGATGGTCCTTTACCGATAATGATGTCCAGAGAATAATCTTCCATTGCCGGGTAAAGTATTTCTTCCACAGCTCTGCCCAAACGATGAATCTCATCGATAAAGAGAATATCCCCTTCATTCAAATTCGTTACAATCGCCGCCAGGTCACCCGCGCGTTCAATTGCAGGACCAGAGGTTATTTTAATATTGACATTCATCTCATTGGCCAGGATATGGGCCAGGGTAGTCTTGCCCAAACCCGGTGGACCATAAAACAAAACATGATCCAGGGCTTCTTCGCGGTATTGAGCAGCGGAAATCAAAATCTCCAGATTTTCTCGAATCTGGTTTTGCCCGATCATACCTTCTAATGTTTGAGGTCGAAGAGCATAATCTTGATGATCTCCGGGCTTGGGATCTGAATCGACCATACGATCTGTTTGGTTCTCAGTCATGCCTAAGATTATACCGAAGTAACCCTCAATTGCGTAGGAAACTGCCCTAAAACTGGCTGACAGGATATAATCAGCTTGATCATCTTAGCATCAGTGTTTCCTGATACTAAATTCTGATTTTTCAAGGGAAGGCCTATGTCCACAATCTTTGAATCCAATCACCCGCTTGTTTCCCATAAATTAACCCGTCTTCGTGATAAAGCAACTAAATCCAAAAAATTTCGAGAGCTCATCAGGGAAATCTCAGCCCTGCTGGCATATGAAGCCACAGCTGACCTGGAAACCGCGCCCAGATCTGTAGAAACTCCTCTCGCAATCGCTGATGGCGTGGAGTTGAAGCAGCCGATTGGACTTGTTCCGATCTTGAGATCAGGCCTGGGCATGGTGGAAGGAATCTGGGGTTTGATGCCCAGCGCTGAAGTCTGGCACATCGGACTCTATCGTGATGAACGCACTCTGCAACCTGTTCAATATTACAACAAACTTCCCCTGGAACCGACCGTATCAGTCTGCCTGGTATTGGATCCAATGCTGGCAACTGGCGGATCAGCAGTTGCCACAGTCGATATACTCAAAGATTGGGGGGTTCAAAAAATAAAATTCCTGGGAATTCTGGCAGCACCGGAGGGTGTTGAAGCGATGCAAATCGCCCATCCGGATGTGCCGCTCCATTTAGCAGTCATTGACAAACACCTCAACGAACATGGATACATCGTTCCCGGACTGGGTGATGCCGGAGACCGTCAATTTGGCACGGGATGATCAATCTGACTCAAATAAGGACTAAGTCCTTTAATAAAAAAATGGCTCCACATGATGAGGAGCCATTTTTTTTATGAGGTATCTCAAGCAGCAGCTGCAGTGATTTGAATAAAATCATCCGCCTTGAGGCTGGCTCCCCCCACCAGCGCGCCATCGATATCAGGCTGCTGGAAAAAATCTCTGGCATTGCCAGGTTTGACAGATCCACCATAAAGAATTGACATTTGTTCAGCAATATTATCTGAAGTTATTTGAGCCAATTCTCCCCTGATGTATTCCTTAATAACCTGATTGGCGCCCTCAGGAGTAGCTGCTTTACCAGTCCCAATTGCCCAAATAGGTTCATAAGCTATCATGATCTCCCCCATTTGATCTCCTTCGACGTCCTTTAAGCCATTCCTGATCTGGCGGGAAACCACCTGGCCGGTTTGTCCGCCCTCATTTTCGTGTAGGGTTTCACCTACACAGAAGATCGTTTTTAAACCAACCCTGAGAGCCGCCAGTATTTTCCTGTTTACAACTTCATCAGTATCATTAAAATATGCTCTGCGTTCAGAATGGCCAAGTATCACATACTCTGCCAATTCAGCAACCATTCCAGGTGAGGTCTCTCCTGTATAAGCACCCTGTTCTTCCCAATATATATCCTGAGCACCAAGGTGGATGGCTGTGTTAGCTAATAAGTCCTTTATTGGGGCAAGTGCTGTAAATGGAGGACAGATAATGCTCTTTACACTATGAAATTCATCCAGGCCGGGCAGTAAATTTTTTACTAATATTGTGGATTGATCCACTGTATTATGCATTTTCCAATTTCCGGCCACACATGCTCTTCTCATCCATCCTCCAAAAACAACCCGGTATCTATTCCGGCTGTAATCCCAATTCTTCAATAATCCAGAGAGGTAGGTTTTCTTTCTGCTCAAGTTCCAATAATAAATCTCTGGCTTCTTCAAATCGTTCTTGGGCAAATAATATATCGGATTTCAGTAAATATGCTTCCAGGAGTTCTGGCTGTTCACCCATAATCTGGTTGACAAGACGTTCTGCGATATCCATTCTGCCGTTTAATAATGCTCTCCTGGATTCAACCAACCGCAGTTGACCTGGATCTATATCAATATCCTCGCTCCTGGAGAGGACTTCAAATGATAATTCTTCAAATGCAGCATAATACAGCGCTTCACTTATTTTATTCTTCAGTTCTTCAGGAGGAATGGGAGACCCGATTTTTTCAACCTTCAGGAAACTATAGGCTGCATAGGTCCAGATATTGATATCAGTCAAACCATCACCCAGTTCAAGGATTATTTTTGGGTTATCTTCCGCGAGTTGATAGGCTTTCTGGAAAGCATCCCGGGCAAGTTGGGGGCGATCTGCTTCCAGGTACGCAACACCCAGCGTATAGCGCAGGAATGGGTCCTGAGGATTATCCCGGATCTGCTGAAGCAGCGATTGGATTTCCTGGTTTCTAGGACTAGCTTGGAAGCCGGCTTCCTGGGTCAGTGTTTCCGGTGAAATCAGGTTAGGTCCAGGCGGTTCTAGGGCATTTGTCACGACCATTGATCCCAGGCAGAGGAGCACAAAAGCTGGCACAGCCATCCACCCGATCCAGCTGGGGATGCCTTTTCTTTGGGTTTTTTTCCTAACAGGGACATCTTCGATTATTTTTGTATCTACCTGATCTTTTGATTCGCTGACCTCTGGGTCAGTTGTCCGGGTTTTATCAGCCCTTAATGTCAAAGTAGGAGCTTCTCCATCAGAAGGATGCTCCTGGATCAAGGTCTCAAAAGCCTTCAGGAAAACAGCCATCATCTCTGAAGCATTGGCATACCTATCTTCCCTTTTTTTTGCCAGAGCTTTGAGAAGCGCTCGCTGGATTTCCTCATTGAGGTCAGGATTCATATCACAGGGTAATGGCAAAGGGCTGTAAATATGATCATGGATAACAGAAAAGGGTGTATCAGCCTGGTAGGGAACATCGCCCACCAGCAGTTCATACATCATGATTCCAAGGGAATATATATCTGTTCCACTATCCAGGTTACCCAGGCCTTTGGCCTGCTCAGGTGAGATGTAATGGGGTGTTCCCATCATCATCTGCCCGGAGAGAGTGGTCTGGCTTGTCTCGGTGATGCGTGCTAATCCAAAATCTGCCAGAAATGTTCCCCCATTTTTTTCCAGCAGCACATTGGAGGGTTTCACATCACGATGCAATACACCTTCTTGGTGAGCATAGGCTAAAGCAGACGAAATCACCCGAAAGATATGTCGGGATTCTTTATAGGTTAGTTTTGATTTTTCAAGTCGGGCTTTTAAGGTTTCACCCCTGATGTATTTCAGCACCAGGTAGGGACGATCCTCGTGTTCAGAAAAGTCATAAATGGGGACAATATTGGGATGATCAAGTCTGGCGACAACCTTGGCTTCTCGGTCAAATCTGTCGATAAATCCAGGATGTTCCATGAAAGCAGGATGCAGCGCTTTGATTGCAACATACCTATCCAGGCTGGGATGGTAAGCCTTAAATACAGTCGCCATTCCCCCTTTGCCAAGTTTCTCAATCAGGCGATAGGGACCAACATTTTCACCAATGATAAACGGCATTATCCGTTCTCCTTAAAATCATCCCTGATTATACCTTATCGATTTCAGGCAAGATTGAATAAAAATTAATCTCTTTAGATTGTAAACTATCTGTCCCTAACACTTGACCTGTCTAACAAAACAGTAAAGCTGAAATGTCAAAAAAAGAAAACCTCATTCAAATTTTATGAGGTTTTTTCTAAGGCAGTAAATTAATAGGATCAAGCTAATCTTCAGATTCCCCCAAACCATAAACACCTGCTTTTAAAACCTTCAGGGGAAGCAGGGCGCATTTCAAACGAACAGGACCCAGTTCGATCCCCAGCATCTCTAAAATATCCTCTTTGGCGAGTTGTTTAACTTCCTCAAGGCTTTTCCCGATAATGGATTCAAGCAGTAGGTCTGCAGAAGCTAGAGATATTGCGCAACCTTCCCCACTGAACATCGCTTCCGTGACTTGTTGATTTTCATCCAGACGGACGTCAATTTGAATATGATCTCCGCAGGCAGGATTATCATCTTCATAAGAGATATCATTTGGATCCAGTTCTCCCCTGAAATGAGGAGATTTGTATCGTTCAATAATGAGTTCCCTGTAAAAATCTTCCATGAGACTGTCCTATTAATTGGTTTACGCAAAAACCTCTTTTACTTTTTTTATGCCGTTCACCAGCTTATCAATTTCATCAACTGTATTATAGAGATACATGCTTGCCCTGGAAGTGGCAGGCAGATTGAACTTTGTGTGGAGCGGTTGGGCGCAATGATGTCCTGCCCTGACTGCAATTCCCAGACTATCTAGAATCTGGGCAACATCATGGGCGTGAATATCCTTGATGTAAAAAGCGATCACACCACCCTTTTTGTCTACATCAGGACCCAGTATATCCAGGTCTGGTATTTGCGAGAGTCGATCTATAGCATATTTTGTGAGGACCTGTTCGTGGGCTTCAATAACCTCCATGCCAATAGCTGCCAGATAATCAACAGCTGCTCCAAATCCGATTGTTTCAGCGATCGCCGGGGTGCCAGCTTCAAATTTATGAGGTAAATCATTGACTTTGAATGAGCGAAGTTCTACCCGCTTGATCATCTCTCCACCACCCAGGAAAGGCGGCATATTTTCAAGAAGATCTCTCCGGCCATAGAGAGCACCAATACCGGTCGGTCCACACATCTTATGAGCTGAAAAGGCATAAAAATCTGCTCCCAGCGCAGCGACGTTCACAGGAAAATGAGGAACTGACTGCGCTCCATCAACGAGAGTTATAGCTCCAAATTCTTTTGCCTTACTTAATATTTCCTCCAGGGGGTTAATTGTTCCCAAAACATTGGACATATGAGTGATTGCCAATAGTTTGGGTTCTTTCTTTAATTCTTCCTGGAATATATCAAGGTCCAATAACCCTTCTGGTGTCACAGGAATGAAATCCAACTCCAGGTTGATTTCATCAGCCAGAATTTGCCAGGGGATTAAATTGGAATGGTGTTCCATCTCTGTCAGCAGAATATGATCACCTGCCAAAAGGTTTTTCCTTCCCCAGGAATATGCAACCAGGTTTATGGATTCGGTAGTGTTCCGGGTAAATATCAATTGCTCCGCAGAAGGAGCATGAATGAAATCTGCGATTTTCTTCCGGGCGTTTTCATAAACCAAGGTAGCTTCTTCAGCCAGGGCATGAATGCCGCGGTGAATATTAGCATTTGAGTTCTCATAATAGGTACTCATTGCTTCAATGACAGATTTTGGTTTTTGGCTGGTGGCTGCAGAGTCCAAGTATATTAAAGGAATTCCTGGTTTAATTTCTCTGGAAAGGACTGGAAAATCCTTCCTGATCTGCTGTACATCCAACCCGCCTTCTGTATTCACAGCCATGGAAAATTATTCTCCTGAGTAACCATAAAGGGAAGTCAGGACTTTGCACTGGGCTTCGTGGTAGACCTTCGAATATTTTGAGAAGTCACGGAACACCATAAAACACGGTCTGGAACCATCCAGCCGTCTGTTAGGTATACATTCTTGTGGAATTGGATTGCAACTTTCTTATGTCCTTTTTTAACGACTACGCCGTCTAACCAGTCACGGACACGATCGTCTTCAAGATCATGATCACACAATACTTCCACGTGGTCTCCAATATCGAATCGTGCATCATTTGCAGGTGGCGCTGAAAATGGAATTGTTGCCAAGGTATCCTCCATTGAATCATTAACATGACAATTCTATCAGGCTTCTCAAAAATGTGAATAGTAATGATCTTTTACTACCGTTCAGTTTACGTAAGGAGCCGTATTCTAATATTTTTCCAGAGTTCTTCTCCAATCTCCTGGAGCAAAAATCTGGAAAGAATATCCTCGAAAAATCCCTGGATAATCAATTGCTCTGCCTCTTTCCGGGATATACCCCTTGACAGTAAGTAAAATAGCTGCTCCTGGTCAATTTTCCCTACAGTGGAGCCGTGAGTACAGCGGACATCATTGTTTAATATTTCCAGACCAGGGATAGAATCTGACCTGGCAGACGGATCCAGCACTAAATTCCTGTTTGCCTGATATCCATCGATATACCGAGCGCCCGGTGCAACATAGATCATACCTCGCCAAACTGAGCGGCCATTGCCGTTTAATGCACCCTTAAACAGCAAATCGCTAGTTGTCCGGGGGGCGAGATGGCGTTGAAGGGTATTGTAAGAAAGGTGTTGATCCCGATCAGCGAAAAACATTCCCGAAACACGGGCTTCTGCACCCTGTCCTATTAAATCAACTGATACAAAATGTTTTGACAAGGCAGATCCAATTGCGCCAATCTCCCACTTCAAATTTCCATCACGCTCAACCAGAGCTTTCTTGTGACCAAAACTCCACACTTTATCACCGTAAGTCTGCAGCTCAGTAATATTCAGTCTGGCGTTTTTTCCAACATATATTTCCAGGTTTTCACCGGCCAGGGAAGAATTACTTTGATCAAAAGGCGATAATGTCTCTTGAAGATAGTTGAGTGCTGAGCCCTCTTCCAAATAAATCAAAGTTTGAAAGAAATGAGCTGTTCCTTCACCACCAGCAAAAGCAATTCCCAGAAGCGGTTCTTCAACTTCTACTCCCTTGGGAACGTATATAAAAATCCCCTGGGCAGCGAAAGCTCCAGTTACAGCTGCAAATTTGCCTTCCCTGGGAGTGATCACTTTTCCAAGGATTTTTTCTACCAAATCCGGATGATTTTCAGCGGCATCTTCCAGACTACTGAAGATCACACCTGCTTCTAGCAACTTTTCAGAACGGTTGATTTCAACCCCTCGCGGACTTAACAAAGCAGTTGAGTGTTCATTGAAAAGGCTCTCAGATATAACACCAAAAGTGTTTGGGGAAGTTATACCAGCTGATAAATCTGGATTGGATAATTGCACTGCTCCAAAATCAAAATCCCTTAGAGAAGTTCTTCGCCAGGCTTCATCTTTAAGAGTGGGGAATGGCAGTTCCTGATAAGCTTTCCAGGCTTCTGCCCGGTAATTACGAAGCACGGATGGAATTGATTTAGAATCCAAGACCATTTCCCGTGAGAATGAAAAACCACTTTCGCGCTGTTTTCTCGCCATATCTGTCCTAGATTAGCCTATGGATCCTTCCATTTGTAATTGGATCAATCTGTTCATTTCTATTGCGTATTCCATCGGCAGTTCTTTTACAAGGGGTTCAATAAAGCCTGAAACGACCATGCTGGTTGCTTCTTCCTCGTTAAGTCCCCGGCTCATCAAATAAAATAACTGTTCATCTTCAACCTTTGATACCGAAGCTTCATGACCAATGCTCACATCCTGTTCATCCACTTCAATATAAGGATAGGTGTCTGAACGGGAATGATCATCCAATAATAGTGCATCACACACCACATTTGATCTAACATTTGTGCTTCCCTTATTCACCCGCAACAATCCACGGTAAGATGCCCTGCCGCCATCCTTACTGATCGATTTAGAGATAATTTTGCTGGTTGTATCAGGAGCAAGATGCAATATCTTTCCACCGGTATCGTGGTGCTGCCCTTTCCCTGAAAAAGCAATCGATAGAATTTCGCCATGGGCACCTTTACCCATCAGCATACAGGAAGGATATTTCATGGTCACTTTGGAACCAAGATTGGCATCGACCCATTCCATAGTGCCGTTTTCCTCAACCCTGGCCCGTTGAGTAACCAGGTTATAAACATTATTTGACCAGTTCTGGATCGTGGTATAGCGGACCCTGGCACCCTTCTTGACAATAATTTCAATCACACCACTGTGGAGTGAATCTGTAGTGTATTGGGGTGCTGTACAACCCTCCACATAATGAACCTGAGATCCTTCGTCAGCGATGATCAATGAACGTTCAAATTGGCCAATATTCGCGACATTCAGTCGAAAATACGCTTGTAAAGGCAGCTCAACTTTTAAACCTTTGGGAATATATACAAATGATCCGCCAGACCAAACTGCGCCATTTAATGCAGCATATTTATTGTCCGTGAATGGTATTACAGTACCAAAGTATTCCCGGAAAAGCTCAGGATGTTGTTTGAGACCATTCTCAATACTCAAAAATATCACACCTTGTTCAGCCAGCTGTTCCTTAATGCTGTGATAGATCATCTCTGATTCGTACTGGGCACCTACTCCAGCTAAGAATTTCTGTTCAGCTTCAGGAATTCCCAGGCGTTCAAAGGTATTTTTAATAGAATCAGGAATATCATCCCAGGAAGATTCTTCCTTTTCAGTCGGTTTGACATAGTAGAAAATATCATCCAGATCCAATGAAGAAAGGTCTGGTCCCCAGGTTGGTATAGGCCGGACCCAGAAATGCGCCAGGGATTTTAATCTGAATTTAAGCATCCATTCCGGTTCACCTTTCATCTGAGAAATCTCTTTAACGATTTCTTCATCTAAACCTTTTCTACTCTTAAATACATAAACTTCCGGATCCTTGAATCCGTATTTATAATCCCCAATACTATTAATTAATTTCTCGTCAGTTGACATGAGAAAAACTCCCGGGCTTTTGATACTGGTAGTGCTTTATGGAAACCTATCCGGTTGCTTGTAGTTCCTTGAGCCACTCATATCCTTCTTCTTCCAGTCGGAGAGCAAGCTCAGGTCCACCGGATTGAGCAATTTTGCCATTCAGCATGACATGCACAAAATCCGGTTTGATATAGTTAAGAATCCGTTGATAATGGGTGATTACTAGAATGCCCTGGTTTTTATCACCAATTGTATTGATGCCGTCCGAAACGATTTTTAATGCATCTATATCCAATCCAGAGTCGGTCTCATCCAAAATGGAGAATTTTGGTTCCAGGGTTGCCATCTGTAAAATTTCAACCCTTTTTTTCTCCCCGCCTGAAAAACCATCATTCAGATATCTTCCTGCAAAGGATTCATCCATTTTCAGGAGAGCCAATTTTTCCTTCAGTTTCTTTCGAAAATCCGGAATTGAAATCCCCTTATCTTCAGGATCCTGGCTTTTTCTTTGAGCATTGATAGCTGTTCTCAGGAAGTTGGCAACAGAAACTCCGGGAACAGCGACAGGGTATTGAAATGCCAGGAACAAACCCAGAGTGGATCGCTCATTTGGATCAAGATCGAGCAAATTCTCGCCATCCAGGGTCGCTTCTCCCCCTATGACAATATATTTTGGATGTCCCATCAATGCGTATGCGAGAGTTGATTTTCCAGTTCCATTAGGTCCCATTACTGCGTGAACCTCGCCAGATTTAATGGTCAGATCCACCCCTCTCAATATCTCTGTTTCATCCACATTAACGCGCAGATTCTTAATTACCAGCTCGGACATTTATCATTTCTCCAATCCAGTTTTTAGGATTATTTTTTCCTAATTTTGACAGGGAAAATTGTAGCATAGTTGCCTGGAGAAGTCAATATTTTTGATAAATATCATATAAATTATTGACATTTATTATGTTCAATGATAGACTTTTGAGTGATAAACAGGAAAAACATCCAAAAATGACCACAAATACACGTAATCGAGTTCTTCGAACACTGCTATTAAATCAGCGCAGAACAGTTAATGAATTAGCAGAAGCGGTGGATATTGATCCCATCTCAGTCCGCCATCATGTAAATAAACTTGAAGCAGAGGGATTGATCCAATCCGAAGAAGAACGCCATGGGGTTGGCCGACCGCGGTTGATCTACACCCTGACAAATAAGGGTATGGAACAATTCCCCCAGAGATACCTGCAGCTCTCGCTGCGTCTTCTTCAACAAATGAAAGAAAATCTTTCAGAAAAAGTACTCGGGGAAATATTCCAGGAACTCGCTCAAGGAATTGCCGTCGACTTGACCCGGAACGTAAATTTGGATGGTCTCAGCCTAAAAGAACGCCTGGAGCTTCTTGAGGAAGTTCTAACCTCGGAAGGATTCATGGTGAATATACTGGAAGAAGATGATAATTTTTATCTTGTCGAAGCCAGCTGTCCCTATCACCATGTAGGGGGTGACCATCCGGAAATATGTGTTGTTGACCAGGAATTGATCGCCCATTTTATCTCTGCCCAACCCCAGCGAATTGAATGTATCCTGGATGGAGATAATCAGTGTAAATATCGAATAAAGAAAACCATTTTGGAAGGATAAATGATGGTTGTGGATATTTGGGAATTGGGAAAATCAGACCGGGGATTGGCTGAAACCCTTAATATTGGTTTTCAATCAGTAATGGACCCGGAATTAGGCTTGAATATTATCCAGCTAGGCCTAGTTCGGAATGTGCAAATTCTTAAAGACAGCGCCCTTGTCACCATGATCTTGACCACTCCATATTGCCCCTACGCTCCCCAATTGATGGAAGAGTGCCGCAGCAAGGCAGAAGAAGTTCTGGGCATTCCCACAAAAATTGAAATGGGTCGGGAAATTTGGAACCGATCCATGATGGAAGAAGATGCCATTGACTGGGGTCTTTATTAATTATCCAGATCGACACTTTCCATTCCCTTTTTCTGTGTTATAACCATTAATTTTAAATAATCCCCTGCTGAAAATCCAGCCTGGGGGGTTATTTTCAGAATGGGGATCTCATGATCATTTCTCCGCTGCGGTTAATTAACCAAGAAACTGAACAAAAATCATCAATGAGGGAATATCCCTGTTTGAGGATCCCGGGATAATAGTTCAGATTGTTCCCATGCCGTTGGCAGGGGCAACCTTCCCTGTGCCGTTGGCAGGCACAATCGTTCAGCATACTGCGGAGTGTTTGAATGGAATTGCAATCTCTCAACAAGCCAAGAAAGGAGCCCCGGTTGTATGGGGTGGATCACCGGCAATTTTTGATATGGAATCCAGTTCAGGTCCTCTCGGCGCAGCTGGATCATGGCTCCTGGGGTTTGGCTATGCGCAAATTGGTCAGGCTCTGGACCTGCCCACAGAGAAATTTATGGGAATTTCTGATGCCAAATCCCTGGCTACCCAGGCCGGATTGGAATCCTCCTCAAGCTCGGATCTGGCTGCACTTGCCGGAATTAACCTGATTTCTGGAGCTGGTATGCTGGCCCTTGAGAACTGCCAGAGCCTTGAAAAACTGGCAATTGACGCGGAGATCATCACTATCTCAAGATATCTCACACGGGGTATCCTCGTACGGGATGAATCTATCGCTCTCGACTTGATCCGCGAAGTAGGTCACCAATCTGATTTCCTCTCCCATGAACACACGCTCCAATGGTTTAAGGAAGAGAGTTATTTCCCATCTCAGGTCATTGACAGAAAATCCCCTCCAGACTGGGAAAACGCCGGATCCTTATCCTCCAGGGAACATATATTTCAACAGGTAGATCAACTTCTAAACCTTTATCCCGGACCCAGTCTGGATATCTCTGCCGGGAAGAACTGGAGAAATTTACCAAGTCAGCAGCAAAAACTGCTGGCATGGATCATTTACCCGTTTTAACAGGTTGATCTGAGATCTGTTCGGATACTGCGGCGCCAAAAGATGGCTAAGTTTTACCCAGCTCTAGAACCCTTCCCAAATACCCTTATCTATGCTAAACTTCCCCTCGGTCACCTAACAAAATTACTTTCCGTTTCCGGCGTGCTGACCATACTGTCTGGAGACAACCCCGAGGAAAGGAGGATATGATGCGAGATTACGAACTCGTCATTATCGTTACCCCGGAAATTGATGAAACCGCTACCGCGGAAGTTGTAGATAAAGTAAAAAGCTGGATTACAGAATCAGGGGGCTCAATTGAGTCATTTGATGAGTGGGGAATGCAAAAACTAGCGTACTTGATCAACAACCAAAAAGAAGGTCAATACTACCTGTTCAACCTCAAACTTGATCCAACGGCAGTTGCAAATCTTGAGCGGAATTTCAACCTCCAGGAATATATTATGCGTTTCCTGATCATTGGTCGCGACGATTGATCCAGGCGGATTTTCAATAGTTAAGATCAAGAATTGATAGATCCAGATATCCCAGGCAAGGAGTCAAGCCATGTCCAGAGGTTTAAACAAAGTTATGATCATTGGTAGGTTAGGCCAGGATCCTGAAATGCGTTACACTCCCTCAGGACGCCCGCTTACCAAATTTCAGCTGGCAGCCAATCGCAGCTGGACCACTGCAGATGGTGAGAAGAAAACCGAAACAGAATGGTTCAACATCGTGGCTTGGGGAAAACTGGCAGAAATTTGCAATCAGTATCTGAACAAAGGTCAACAGGTTTATATTGAAGGCAGGTTACATACCCGCCGCTGGCAGGATGATGACGGCGCAAATCATTCTTCGGTGGAAGTTATCACCCAGGAAATGATCATGCTTGATGGTCGAGCCGGTGATGAGAATAATGCTGAAAGTGATGATCTACCAGGTGAGGATGATTATCCATTCTAAATTTGAAATAACGTTGTTTATTACTTAAGGAGTACCAGATGGCAGAAAGAAGAAAGTATGATAACCCAAGATTTGAGCGGGAGAGACAATGCAGATTTTGTGCTAATCCCAAAATGAATATCGACTATAAAGACATTGAAACCCTCGGCCGTTTTGTCAGCGATCATGGAAAGATCCGCTCCAGAAGGCAGACTGGAACCTGTGCAAAACATCAGCGCCAGCTGGCCAGGGAAATTAAGCGTTCCCGGCATTTGGCTCTGCTTCCTTTTACAGGAGAATCCCTCCGGTAATTCGCAGGTCACCTTATCAATGTCAAAAGACATGTAAAAGAGAGAATTATGCCTCAGAACAAAAAATTTCTAGCACAAAAAGAAATAGAAAACCGTCAGAAAATGATCGTAATCATCTCCACGATAGCTGTACTGGTCATAGTTATTGGACTGGTTGTATACGGGGTGGTTGATCGTTATATTTTCCGTCCCCGGACTACCGTAATTGAGCTTGGATCATATTCCATCAATGCGAACGAATTTGAACAACAGGTTCGCTGGAGCAGACGAAATCTAATTCTTGAAATTGATCAAATATTGAATACATTTCAACAACTGGGCGGCTCTCCTGATGTATTCGCCTATTTTGAACAGCAGCTCATATTATCAACAACCCAACTTCAGCAGCCATTGTTGGTTGGACAGGAAGTCATCCAAAGCATGACAGACGACATCATCCTGTTGGTTGAAGCTGAAAAAATGGGTATCATAGTTGACGAAGCTCTAATCGATCGGGAAATTGAGGAAGCTTTTGGATTTTATACCGATGGTACGCCTACTCCCCTCCCCACTCAGGAGCTGGCTGATGATGGAAGTGACGATCAAGCTGACCAACCTACAGTTACACCCCAGTCAGAATCCGACGATCAGGAACCTGACCCCACCGCCACGCCCCTGCTGATACCTACCGAGTACACAGAAGATTTGTTTAAAGACAATTACCAGGAGTTCCTGACCAGCATCAATGATGACGGAATCAACGAAAATACGATTCGTTATCTCGTAAAAATTTCTGTGATCCGCCAAGAGGTCCGCGATGTGGTAACTGCCGATGTAGAACGAACCCAAGAGCAAGTCTGGGTTCGGCATATACTTGTCGAAGATGAAGAAACTGCTCTGGCGATCACTGGTAAATTAGCAAATGGTGAAGATTTTGCTGCCCTGGCAGCAGAATACTCAACTGATGAGAGCAATAAGGACAGCGGTGGAGATCTGGGCTGGTTTGCCAGAGGCAGGATGGTTCCAGCCTTTGATGAAGCTGCCTTTGCTCTGAACCTTGGTGAAATCAGCGATCCTGTTCAAACCGACTTCGGATGGCACATACTGGAATCCCTCGGAAAAGATGACCTGGTGCTAGATCCAGCTTCGTATGATCAGCTCAAAAATGAGGTGTTTACCGATTGGTTGGATGAAAAGAGAACTGAATACCAACCGGAAGTAAGCCTGGATTGGGTCAAATATGTTCCCACGGAGCCAAGTTTACCTGCAGAATATAATACTTACATCCAGTCATTAACCGCACAGCAACCCCAGCTGCCCCCTGAGGTCCCCCAGGAATAAATCGTTTACAGATTTAAATAATCAACCCCGCGTTTTGATCTTCGAATCGCGGGGTTTTTTTATTAAATCGATCAACCAGGATCAATAGAAACCGGCTTGAAGGGAGAATAGCTGCTGAATTCCCAGTTCGGCATAATTCAGCATAAGATCCAGGTCAGATCGGCTGAAGGTTGCCCCTTCCCCTGTCCCCTGAACTTCAATGAAATCACCCGCTTGATTCATAACGATATTGAGATCTGCTTCGGCGCTGGCATCCTCTTGATAATTCAAATCCAAGAGAACTTCTCCAGAAAACAAACCAACACTGATTGCGGCAACCGGGGATAATATAACCTCCGGGCTGAGGAGTTTTTTATTAATCAGGTTGCTCAATGCCAATCGCAGGGCAACATATCCTCCAGTAATTGCCGCAGTCCTTGTTCCCCCGTCAGCCTGGATGACATCACAGTCGACAATCAAGGTTCTTTTTCCCAGCAGGTTAAGGTCAAAACCAGCTCTGAGAGATCTTCCAATCAATCGTTTTATTTCCTGGGTTCGACCACTTAATCCCATAGTTTCTCTTTTAACCCGGGTTGTTGTCGAGCGCGGCAGCAGGGCATACTCTGCAGTAATCCAACCCCTGGTCAATTCGGAGTCATCCAGCCAGGCAGGTACCTTTTCGTCAATACTGACATTACAAAGCACCCGTGTTTTTCCAAATGAAACCAGTACAGATCCTTCGGGGTATTCTACATAATCCGGCCTAAAACTAACCGGACGTAGTTGGTCATTATTACGTCCATCAAATCTTGGCATGAATATTCCTAGATAAATTTGGAATTTCTATTCAAAATCCAGGGATGATTCCTTGGTTGCATCAATGTTCCAGGATCTGACTCAAAAATAGCTTTGTGCGGTCATGCTGGGGATTATTAAACAAACCATCAGGAGTGGTATGCTCAACCACCTTGCCAAAATCCATAAAGACCACTTCATCAGCCGCCGAGCGGACAAATCCCATTTCGTGCGATACACAAACCATGGTCATGCCTTCCTGGGCCAGATCAAGCATCACATCCAGCACTTCTTTGATCATCTCCGGATCAAGAGCACTGGTCGGTTCATCAAATAACATGATCTTGGGGTCCATAGCCAACGCGCGGGCAATTGCAACCCTCTGCTGCTGACCACCAGATAAATTAGATGGATACACATCTGCCTTTTCCGGGATGCCCACTCTTATTAGTTTTTCCATGGCTATCTGAACAGCTTCTTCCTGGGATCTCCCCCGGATAACTTTTTGAGCCAAGGTAACGTTTTCAATAGCAGTCAGGTGTGGAAAGAGATTAAAGAGTTGAAAAACCATTCCGATCTCTGCCCTGATTTCATTGATCTGTTTGCTGGCTTGGGTGATTTTCTCTCCATCGATCCAAACCTCACCACTGGTTGGTTCTTCCAGGTGATTGATACAGCGCAGCAAGGTAGATTTCCCTGAACCGCTGGGGCCGATCACAACCACTACCTTTCCACGGTCAACAGTAAGTGATACACCATCCACTGCTTTAATTTCACCAAAGTATTTATAAAGGTCTTTGACTATGATAATGGGATCTTGATTAGTCATGGGAACGTAACCGCCTTTCAACGAATTGAACAACCAGAGACAACATCACCGTTAATGTCAAGTACATAACGGCCAGTGTTATGTAAGCCTCTCGAAATCGAAATGTGCTTCCTGCATATAACCTGGAGACCTGTGTAATATCCCGGACTGCAAGAACAGATACCAGGGAGGAATCCTTTACCATAGCTACAAAATCATTTCCAAGGGCAGGCAGCACATTACGAACAGCCTGGGGCAGGATCACGTAACGCATTGCCTGACCATAACTCATTCCCAGTGATCTGGCAGCTTCCATCTGGCCTCTAGCAATGGACTGAATACCTGCTCTGAATATTTCAGCCAGGTACGCTCCGTAGGTGACAGCCAGGGCGATAATTGCCCTGGAATTCATGGATATATCCTTGTTTGTGATGGCGGTAAATAAATTCCCTAAAAATCCAATTCCCAGATCAGATAACCAGAACCCAAAAGTATTTAATTGGTCAACGATAACGGGTACACCTACTAAGGCGAGAAAGAATATTAATACCAGGATGGGAATACCCCGGATAAGCTCTACGTAAAAGCGCGCTAGGTTATTTATCACCACGTTATTAGAAATTCTGCCAAGTCCAGCCAGTAATCCAAGTAAAATTGCTATAGCGTATGAAATCAAAGAGGTTTTAATCGTAATGATTAAACCAGTTTTGATAAAATTAAAGGCACTATTATATTCTTCATTTGTGTAAATAATGATGGCCGCATAAATAGCAATCAGGGTAATACCTAAAAACCACCAGGGCAGGTCGCGTAAGCGTCTTTTGGAGGAAAAATCCTCAATTTTGATTTTCGGTTTGACTGCTTGAAATTGTTCGGCCACAGTTTACTCCTTGGAGGTAGAGAAACGGTGTGTGGGAAAATTCCCCACACACCGTTCTTGTTCCGGTCATCCTTTTAGCAAGGATTTTGATCAACAGTCATTACTCAGCGGCTGGTAAGGTTGCAATTTCACCGGAGATAATGCCTGCGGTCAGACCTTCAATCTCGGCTTTCAGTTCATCGGGAACCAAGGCTCCGACAACTGAACCATAAGCCAGTCCAACATAACCATTCTCGAGCGTACCCATCAGGTTGCCGCCCACGAATTCGCCATTCATAACAGCTTCGATCTGGACAGCTACAAATAGGTCCATACTTTTCAGAGCAGAGGCCAGAATGTAGTCAGCCTGGTTGGGATAAGCATAGGGTGCGGACCAATCATTGTCCACACCGATCAGGTAGCCAGTGTCGCGTTCTTCCAGAACCGCG
>SDBT01005579.1_pt1 | contig 21083 bp, 12 predicted proteins | sample 2277101 | NCBI WGS metagenome assembly SDBT01 (sample SAMN10404973, study PRJNA504765) | marine sediment metagenome | isolation source: marine sediment core GS10_PC15, 103 cmbsf | place: Arctic Ocean: Southern Knipovich Ridge | collected 2010
AAAGGGCCGCCGCTGTTACCGGGATTAATTGGCGTATCTGTCTGAATGTATATCATCGGATCTTCCGGCTGCAGCTGCCGCGCAGCAGCGCTAACCACTCCCATGGTTACAGAATTTTCCAGGCCAAAAGGAGACCCGAATGCAAAAACCAATTGACCTTTACGGACAGCATCAGAATCGCCAAAATTCAAAAAATGCAATCCGGTCCGGTCAATTTTGATAACGGCTAAATCGGTTTCGCTGTCAAAGCCGATGATTTTTGCTTCCTGCCACTTGCTACTTGACTGCAGGATTGATTTTCCTTTGAATTGATTATTTAGCCGGCGGGAGAATCTTACCTTTATATCCCGGGCATCTTTGACTACATGAGCATTGGTCACAATATAACCATCTGAATTTAATAAAACACCGGACCCACTGCCTCTTTGTTTGTTGATTAAACTTGATGTGCTCGAGGCATCGCCTGGCACATAACCGGTTGCCAAAATCTGAACCACCGCCGGACTGACCAATTCCGCCAGTTTTTCAAACGATTCACTCATCCCTTCCAAGCCGGTTAAGTTTTTTTCCTGTGCTCTACTTTGATCAGCAGAACAAACAGGGAGAATTAGAAAAATTATAAAAAGAATGGATGTATGGTAAAATTTACAAATCATAATCTAAAGACCTCCATATTTACGGTTAAAATACGTGAAACGTGAAAAGTGAAACGTGAAAAGTAAAAAAAGAAAACAGAAAACTCACCTCCATCTCACTTTTCACGTTTCACGTTTGACGTTTCACGGTCCACTCGTAACTACGCTGTATAAACAAAATCCTTAAACTTTACTTTAAACAGAGCTGCATACAAAACCGGGACAAAACCAAGTGTGAGAACGGTGGCGAACGCTAAACCGAACATAATAGCTATTGCCATGGATTCCCATAACGGCCCGCCGCCCAGGTATAATGGTAATAAACCACCAATGGTTGTAGCTGTTGTTAGTAAAATCGGCCGTAAGCGGCCGTTGTGCCGCTTCCATTATCGCTCGCTGTGGTTCCATTCCATGGTCTTCAATCTCAATTCTGATTCTGTCAAGAAGGACGATGGCATTGTTTATCACCACTCCGGCTAGAGATATAACTCCTAAAAATGTCATAAATCCAAAATAGGAACGCATTATTAGTAACCCGATAACAACACCCATAATTCCCAGGGGGATAGTCATCAAAATTATAAAAGGCCGGCGTATAGAATTGAACTGCATAACCAGCAGAATTATAATAATTAATCCGGCTATCGGGAGTTTTGCATTAATTGAATTATTCGCTTCAACAGAACTCTCCATTTCGCCGCCTAATTCATATTTATAACCAACCTCCCAATTTAACTGTTCCTCCCGGAGCCATTTATCCATTTCCATCGCCACCCACATCGGGGTGACATCCGCTACGACATCACACTTTACACTAACCACTTTTAACAGATCCCGGCGTCTTATTTTTGAAGATTCCCACACAACTTCCAAATCCGCCACCTGTTTTAAAGGTACATTACTGCCGGTGATCTGGGAATAAACATTAATAGTTTCCAATTTGCCGATATCCTGTCGTTCCGCAGCTACCGAGCGCAGGATTATCGGGATCACATCTTCCCCTTCCCGGTATTGTGTTGTGATAAGTCCGGTTAATGATGCTTGCAGTGAAAGAGCAATATCCTGATTGCTTACACCGGCGCGCTTTGCCCGCGCCTGATTAATATTTACGATTATTTTTTTGGTTCGGAGTCCCCAATCATCATGGATACTTTTTGTTCCCTGGATGGTAGCAAGATGATCTTTTACCTGATCAGCAATATCAAATACTTTGTCCCTATCCTTACCCATCAGGCGGATAATAACCGGAAAATCGGGGGGCGGGCCATAATTCAGACGACTGATATTGGGACGAACATCCGGAAAATTCTCTAAGCAGTAGTTTTCAGTTTTTTGAACGAGTGTATCCAAGATTGGACCGCCGGAGGTTGTATTAACCACAAGACATGCATATCCCGGGTTTGCTTGTTCCGGATTAAAGCCCAGAACAAACCTTGGCGGACCTTGTCCTATAGTGGTAAACCAATTAAGAACGCCGTCTTTTCGGCTTGAATCAGCAACCAGTTTTTCTTTCATAAAACTTTCAACCTGATCAACAATTTCTATGGTTCTATGAATAGGAGTTCCTATGGGAAGATTTAATTCCGCTGTATAGGTCGCTTTATCATTGGTTGGGAAAAAAATGTTGGGAATAAAATTAAAACCCTGGAGAACAACAAAAAAGATCACAAAAACTGCGATTAGAGTTACGGTCCTGCGTTTCAGCAGTGAAACGAGAAAAAATCTATACATCTTGTAAAATTTAGAATCAAAAGTTGTTTTTTGGGATTTCTTTTTCAATTTCAGAAAATAAACACAAAACATCGGGATCATGGTTAAGGAGAGCAGCCAGGAGCAAATTAAAGTAATTGTTACAACTTTAAAAAGCGGTGCACAATATTCACCAACACCTGATTCCGCTAAATAAATTGGAAGAAAAGCGGCGGAAGTAGTTAGAGTGGAGGTCAGCAGCGGAATTTTTAATTCATTGGCGGAATCGATAGCGGCATCGATTGGTTTTACACCCTCTCCAATCCGGACCATAATCGATTCTGACATCACAATCGCATTGTCGACCAGGAGACCGAGGGCAATTATCAGAGATGCGATAGACATCATGTCCAGGCCGATATTAAAAAATCCCATTACCATCAAACTCATTACCATAGCCATAGGTACTAGTGAGGCGACAACAAAACCGGTTCGAAGTCCTAAAAAAATCAGCATAACCAGAAGTACTACCCCGATAGCCTGGAGCAGATTCCCGGTGAATGAATCCACTTTTCTGCTCACATCATCCGGTTGAAAAGCGACATAATCGAATTCAATACCGATAGGATATTGTGTTTGCAAATAAGCAATCTTGTCCTTGACCTGTTGGCCAAGATTAATTATATTTCCTCCTTCACGCATATTGATACCGAGTGCCAGGGCCCGATTACCGTTTGAACGGACAACAGATTCCTGAGGATCGACATAACCCCGCTTAACATCAGCTATATCCTGGAGATATATCAAATCAGACCGGCCGGGGATGCTGATCAGGGTTTTTCTCAGATCTTCAATGGATTCAAAATTACCGCTGGGTTCAAGGACAATATTCTCCCGCTCGGTGGAAATATCGCCACCTGACATAATAATGTTTTTACTCGCAAGTATACCCATTAGATAGCTAACCGACATTCCCATTTCAGCCATTCGTGTATTGCTGTATTCAACAAAAACACGCTCTTCCTGAGCACCATAAATCTCCACTTTAGCCACTTCATCAATAACCAAAAGCTCGTTTCGCACTTCATCGGCAATATCCTTTAACTCAACATAACTGAAATCTTCGCCGGTCAGTGTTACGATTGTGCCGAATACATCACCAAACTCATCATTCACTCTGGGACCGATAATTCCCTGGGGCAATTCATCCCGGTTTTTGGTCCTTTCAACTTTTCGGCGCAATTTATCCCAAATAGGACGCATATCAGTATATTCATCCTTGGCAACAACTACGATCGTGGACAGTCCTGTTTTTGAATCACTGCTGATAAAATCGATTTCCGGCATTTCCTGTACTGCTTTTTCTAATTTATCGGTAACCAGCATCTCAACCCGCTCGGGGCTGGCACCTGGGAAATCCGTAGAAATAAGAGCAACCCGGATTATAAATCCGGGATCTTCAGACCGGGACATGGTAAGGAAAGAATTAATGCCGGCTATCAGAATAATAAACAGAGCAACAGTCGTGATGCGATTTTTTTCAATTGCAAGTCTTGTGATATTCATTTGGTGCTCCAAATCAAATTTTCACTTTTTGACCTTCAGAGATGCGGCTCATACCGGCTACTACTACCATATCACCATCCGTGATACCCTCAAATATTTCCAGTCCTTCTGAAACAATTTCACCTATTGTAACCGGTTTTCGATGAATTGTGCCGAATCCGGTTTCACCGGGTATCGGTTCAACGACAAAAACATACTTGCCGCTGCGATCTTCGCCTACGGCATGTGAAGGGACAATAAAACGCTCCCTTTCATCCGAAGATTCAAATCGACAGGCAATATTTGCTGCCATACCGGGGAGAATTGTATCATCTGTTTGATTTAACCGCACTGTTACAGGATAGGTGGTTCCCGCACCGCCTGAGGCAATTCCAACTTCCAAAATCGTGGCGGTAAATTTTTTATCCGGTAATGCATCAAAAGCGACCGTAACCTCACTACCTTCATTTATTTTGGATATCAAAACTTCCGGGATGGCAAGTTTTACCTCAATTTCAGAGCCGGCGGTAAAATCAACTACCGGCTGGCCGGCTGCCACATTTTCATTGACCTCAATATTAACTGCAGCAATAGCTCCTCTCACCGGCGCTGTAAGCCGGGTATAACTTAAGTGTAATTTTGCCAGCTCCAGTTGTTTTTCAACAGATTCCACTGCAGCTTTTGCAGATTCATTTGATGCCCGGGCAGCATCATAATTACTCTTCGCCATACTATTCTGCTCATAAAGTTTCCGGACTCTTTCAAAATTTGAACCGGCATTTCGACCCTGCGCTTTGACCTGGGCCAGCGCAGCTTCTGTTTGCTGGACCTGCAGGCGGTAATCATTTGATTCCAACTCAGCAATAAGTTGGCCCCTTTTAACCTGGTCACCGACTAAAACTCTTACCCTTTTAACTGTACCTGGGACTCTAAAACTTAATCGCGATTCCATCCCGGCCTGGGCAACACCGGTGAATGTTCGCACCCTTGATCCGCCGGTTGCATATAACTTCTGGTATTTAACCGGACGAATGATTTGCCGCTCCTGGGTTTCCTTTTCGCATGCGACAAAAACTGGTACAGCAATAAACATTATCAACAGAGAGAAAATTTTAGTCATTATTCCTCCGAAATTTATGGATATGGATAAATGGATTTATTAAGTTTATTTTGATTCTATTGCATCATTCTAACTCAATTTCTGCAACATAACCATTTTTTGGGCAGGCACAAGGCCGGCCCCTACGTGTCTTTAATCTTTATCTTCCCAAAACTATAAACAAGTATCAAACTAAATAATTATACATCACACTAAACATGCACGAGACACTATCGTCCATCGTCCATCGTCCATGGTCTATGGTCCATTTCTTTAATCTTGTTCTTCTCATCTTATAACCATCCCTTCTTTCTCAAGATAGGCGTCAGCCCGTTCAAAAAACTGCTTGCGTCTCTGTTCTGTTGAGAAAAAATTGAATTTACCATAGGCCCGTTCAACCTCCATCAAATCAATTAGAAAATCATACAGGGAATTTGCAGCGACCTGGTCAGTGAAAAGGGCTGCCTGCTGAGCATCCAGAAGTTCAACAATGGACACCAATCCTTCGGAATAGGAATTTTGGACCACGTTAAGTGATCGGGCCGCAGCTTCTGAGGCAAGCCGTGCTTGTTCGATTGATGCTTTGGAGGCGCCGGCTAGATGTAAAGCGGTTCTAATCCGTTGTTCGATACGTTCGGAAACCGCTTCACGTTCAATTCGTAATTGTGATAACTCTTGAAGGGTCTTCTGTTTAACGGCAAATTTTTCACCACCTGTAAACAGTGGAAAAGAAAGATTAATCCCGAGGCTCCAACTTAAATCTTTCGGTTCTTTGAAGGTCTCAGCGAAAAATGAAAATTGAGGGGGCAGATCAGCCGGGGAAGGTCCTGCTGAGCCAGATCCGGTTCGTGAAAACAGGTTGCTCAGATTCCCCTGAAGCGCAACAGTCGGCATAAAAAAACTATTGGTTGCCGATTTCAAAATTCTTTCCTGCACAGCTATCAAAACATCCAGAGCGGCCAGTTCGGGTGAGTTCTCAAAAGTCTCCTCAACCATAAATTGGCGGAAAATTCTGAAAATTTGTCTATTTTCGATGAATTTGAATAAGTTACTATAAGATGTGATTAAAATCGGATCATTCAAATCGATCTCTTTGGTAGTGAAACTTTCCTCAATCGGCCGGTGTAAAACCCGATTCAAAAATATCTCTGCCAGATTGCGATATGTATTAGCTTCAATAACGGTTTTTCTATTTGATGCAATTTGGCTTTCCCAGCGAAAAACTTCAGACGGACCCGCTACTCCTACAACCTCCCGGATCCTGGCAATATCCAAATTTTGCCGGGTGAGATTCAAATTTTCCTGATTGATCCTTTCAAAGGTCTTGGTTCTCAGAACATTCAAATAGGCGGTCGCAGCATCCTGAATAATATCAAGTCTTAACTGTTCCAGCTCAAGCTCCCGGGTTTTGAGAAGGTTTTTATTAATAGACAGGTTGGCCCAGGCGGGCTCAGAATAAAGCACCTGGGTTGCGGTTAACGAACCTGATAATGTTCGTTCCGCTTGTTGTCCAAAACTGCTTTCCGCCCTATCTTTGTCAATTTTAAGATAAGTTCCTGACATATCTACAGAAGGCAGTAACTTGGATCTTGCCTGGTTAACATTTTGTTTTCCTGCCAAAACATAATATTGTTTTGCCGAAAGATCTAAATTTTCTTTGACAGCTTCCCGAATCACCTGGTAGAGATCCAGTTTTCGTTCTATTTGGCGCTGTTCCTGACCAACCATCTTTGCTTCAGTAATGACAGCCCATGGCGGAGAAATGCCGATTGCTCTGGATGTTGCCTCATTAATCGTTAATTGCTGTTTTAAAGAGATGGTAACCGGAATAGATTCTGTTTTTTCACCTAATAAAATTCGCTGAACATTCAACGCCACCCGTCTGGCAACCCGGTTAATCACGTCCTGATTTAATCCGACTAACAGTCCTTGTTTAACTCTTTCCTCACCCCGATATGAAAAGCCGGGTAACTTTTTTTTGATCAATTCCTGGACCAATTTATCGTACTCCCGGTCTGAAATATGGGGTATAGGGAGGATATATACCGCTTCGATATTTTTAGATAATTGGGCTAAAGCACCTTGAACCGACCGGCCGACGCCGATTATTTTTGCAGGGATACCCAAATTTTGAAAAAGTGTAATCCCGTTTTGTTCAAGTTCGGGAAAACTATTGAGGAGATGTTCATTGATAAGAACAGCCAGTGTTTTGAACGGGACAACTTCCTGGAACATCCCGATATCTTTATTAAAAGGGGCCGGAACACTTATATAGTTTAGATTAACAATTCCGCTAGTGCCATTCAGAATCCGGATATCTTGAAATCCGGCATCCAGGATATAAGGGGCGATGACCGGTTTTGAGAGTTCTGCTCTGCGACAAACTTCAAAACTGGATATCGAACCCAATGTTATAATAATGTCAACGGCTTCATCAGTCAAAAGTTGATTTATGGCACTTTTTACCCCTGTTAATGTCCAGTCTCCTTCAATAGTTTTATCAGGGGGAAAATGAACATCAAATTCTCCCCTGGTAAGTTCGAGGATTTCCTGTTTTACACTGTTCAGCATCTGATTTTCCTCTCCCCAGGGTCCGTCAATAACCAGCCCAACATTGTAAATGGCAAGTTGCCGGTCTTGAGCAAACAGAAAACCGGTAAAACAAAACAAGATCAGGATTAGTAAACCAAAAACAAGTCGCACCCGCATAAAATATCTCCTTTGATTTTTTTAAAAATCGGTTACTGCTGAGGCAGGAAAGGCTCAAAAAACAATGAACAATGATAGATAGCTATCAGCGGTCAGCTTTCAGCTCAGAGCACTCAGCAAAAGCGGGTAGCCATCGGCAGACGATGGACGATGGAGCTGGACGATGGAGCTGGACGATGAAAAAATGTAGCAAATAATTAGCGATCAACCATTATCCATTACTCCAATACTCCATTCCATCATTCCACCATTCCATCATTCCATCAAATATTCACAATTTCTCCTCAATACCTTTTACAACCGTCTTAAGGGCTTTTATTCTGGCGTACCATTTACAATTAGATTCCACAATTGTCCATGGAGCATAAGCAGTGCTGGTTTTGAACAGCATGTCATCCACCGCAGATTTATATAAATCCCATTTTTCACGATTCCGCCAATCTTCATCAGTGATCTTCCACTTTTTATGAGGCGTATTTTGTCTTGCTTCAAACCGGCGCAGCTGTTCATCAAGGTCTATGTGCACCCAGAATTTAATCAAAACAGTCCCGTAATTAACCAAATGGGCTTCCATCTCATTTATCTCTCTGAATGCTCTTTGCACTTCCTCTTCGCTGCAAAAACCCTCAACCCTCTCAACCAGTAATCTCCCGTACCAGGAACGGTCAAATATTGCAATATGCCCGGCCTTGGGAACTTTCATCCAAAAACGCCATAAATAATGATGGGCCAGTTCGACCTCATTGGGAGCAGCAAAAGGTATCACTTCATAACCTCGTGGATCCATACCGCGAACCAGCCGTTTAATATTTCCTCCTTTTCCGGCGGCATCACAACCTTCATAAACAATCATAACCGGGAGCCTTTTTTTATAAACCTCGTGTTCAATTTCTCTGAGTCTTAGCTGGTATTTATCTAGAGCAGAATCATATTCTGCTCTGGTTAAAGAAAATGATAAATCAACTTTGTCTAAAACCGAAGATGATATATTTTCCACCTGAATGGTTGATTGTTCAAATGAATTTTTAACTGCTTTACTGTTTTCCAACTTATGGATCTTTCTTTCAATCGCATCAATAACCGTTTTAAACACTTTTACTCCGGCAAATCTCCTGTCGTGTGCTTCTACGATGGTCCATGGTGCAAATTCCGTATCTGTTTTGGCCAGCATTTCTTCGATGGCGTCGGTGTATTTTTGGTACTGTTTATGATGTTTCCAATCGTCTTTGGTTACTTTCCATGCTGTTGACCGGTTTTTTTGAAGTTTTTTAAAACGTTGTTTTTGTTCATTTTTAGCGATGTGAAGAAAAATTTTGATAATTATGGTTCCATCTGCGCTCAATTGCCGCTCAAAAGATTTTATCTCATCGTAAGCCTTAGTCCAAACGCTCTTTTTTACGATCTTATCTACTCTTTCTACCAAAACTTTCCCGTACCAACTCCGGTCAAAAAGTGCTATTCTTCCTTTTTCAGGAGTTTTAATCCAAAAGCGCCACAAAAACGGACGCAATTTTTCTTCTTCATTGGGCGGATTGATCGGATGTACGGTAAATCCTCTGGGGTCCAGGGAAAGAATAAGCTGGTTAATCATAGTACCTTTTCCGGCAGCATCCCAACCCTCAAAAATTAAAATAACCGGTATTCCAATATCCTTTGCTTTTCGCTGCAATTCTGCAATTTTCAGCTCTAAATCGGATATGATTTGTTTATATTTTGCCTTGTCAATTTTTTTAGCCAGATTTATCTTCTCTAACATTTTATTCTCCTATGGGGAAAGACGAGTCAACCAATCTATGGATTGCTGATAATCTCAGGCAAATTTTGAATGATTTTCTGCAATTTTTTTTCGTTAATTAGCCTCCGGGCTTCAAAAATACCCGTCCAGATTCTAAATCTGAAATTTGATTCAGGCCAAATTTTTAAAATTTTTTCAATTTGCATAACAAAAACTTTTACGGTACAAGTCCCTCCCCACTTAAAATATTGATATTCTCCGATTATTTCCGGGATTACCTTACCGTCAATTCCGGCTTCTTCATGGGCTTCCCGCTTTGCCGACTCAGCCGGAGATAAATCCTGTTCGATTATTCCCTTGGGAAAAATCCAGCGTGATCTTTTCCGGTTCGAAATTAATAAAAGTTTCAGGATATCTTTTTCGATCCGAAATGGGATAACACAGGATTGATTATAAAAATAATCCGGTTTCTTTTTAGGCTGCACGTTCTATTTGGGTAAATTTATGCATTATCCAGAATTTAAAATATATTTTTAATTTCCCGCCACAACTGTTCATAAGCTAAAGCAGATTTTGATTTCGGAGCACTAAAAACTACAGGCTCTCTTTTAAGTCCCATTTTCTCAATCTCTGAGATATAAGGGATATAACTGGTTAAAAAGGATCTTTCAATGGCAGAAATATTTTTCATAATATCCCGATGCATTTTTTTTCGTAACTCAACCATAGAAAAAAAAGCATAAAGTTTTGACATATTCAACTTATTCTGTGTGAAAAATTTGATCATTTTTTGATACGAAACTGTCGACAGGGTTGTTGGGATAAACGGGACTATAAGACAATCCGAAACATTAAAAACAGACTCTGCAGCAAGCGTAATATTGGGGGGACAATCCAAAAACAGAAATTGGTAGTCTTTTTTTAACGGCAACAATATTTGTTTCAGACGTTTCCGCGATTTTTTCATATTATTCAAGATAATATCAAGATTACGAAAAGAAATATCCGAAGGCAGCAGATCTAAATATGGATAATCTGTGCCCCTGATGTTTTTTTTAAGCTTCTTGCCACCGCTGAGAAATTTGGATGAATTAAACTTTCCGGGAGGTTTGATTCGAAAATAATACGAAGCGGAACCCTGAGGGTCCAGATCACAAAGTAATGTTTGATTGCCATCCCTGGCGGACAAATAGGCCAGATTTACCGACGCAGCGGTTTTACCAACACCTCCTTTAAGATTATATAGCGCGATTATTTTCATCACTTCTCCTATTTTAAAATTGTCACAGAGGCACTGAGAACACAGAGTTAATTTAAATTATAAATCGTTTTAGTCCATTTTTAAGTAATTTTGTGTCAAAATTAATCAATAAACCTATTTTATAATTACCTAATCTCATATAACTCAAAATCTGAGCCTCAAAAACTGAATCATGCCTTTCAACACTCTTTAATTCAACAACAATTGAATTCTCAATTAATAAATCAATTCTAAATTCACCAATAGGATAGCCTTTATAATTTACAGGAAGTACTTTTTGTCGTTCATATTATAAACCAATCTCATTTAATTCGACACATAATGCCGATTCATAAATTGATTCTAACAATCCTGCTCCTAACTCTTTATGTACTTGTATAGCACATCCGATTATTTTTTCTGTTATTTTATTTAATTCCATCTCTGTGTCCTCTGTGGCTCTGTGGCTAACTAGTTTTTTTCTTCTTGGTTAACTGCTTCACTCAAATAACCTTTTAAACAATCTATGAGTACTGTCACAATTAAAACCGGTAAAAATTCTGCTAAAAGATTCCCTGATCAATTGTTGTTCCTGAAACAGAATTGACATCAATCCCCCGATCGCGGCTGAATTTTTTGAAACATTCTTACCGGTAGAGTTTATTCCATTCAGATAATTTTTAAGAGTATTTTGTTGAATTGATAAATCGTTAAAATCGCCCAGATTATCCTGTAATTTTTTAAATTGTTTTATTAAACTTGCCATTTCATCCCGGGGAAATAATGAATTAAAAAATTCTAACAGATATCGTAGTTTTTTACATTCGATCCGTAAGCGATGAAGTTTTTCATCCGGGGTTGAATTTTCTATAGTCCGGCCATAATTAATAACTCTTTTATACTGTTTGTAAATATACTTGCCGGCAAGATCTGTCACGGGAATAGTGCGGTTTTTTGTTTGTTCCGGGGGATATTTAATATCAACGCTCAAAAACTCTTGCCATTCGGTAACCGTTCTTTTATAAAAATTTGAGTCCAGACATTTTAGCAACTTTTTGAACTCGGTTTTTCTTTGTTTTGAAATTGAAAAAAAGAGAGGATCTAAAAATGGATTTAAATTTTTCGGCAACATTGATCTGTATAAATCCTGTTTTAGCAGATACACATCCAGATCGCGCATTTTGTTAGTTAATTTTGCTAAGTGTGTAAAATCTCGTCTAAAGCGACTAACAACCTGTTCCGGAAAAACAGATTTGATCTGGGTCAAACCAGAGCGGGTACGCCGAATTGCCACTCTGAAATCATGTAAAAACTCGGTATCCAGGTCAGATTTTATGCCGTCTTCATTTTTTTTTATTGTAGCTAATAAGCTTAGCATAATTATTTTTGTCGATTCCTGAGCAGTTAAAGCAGGATTCAATTTTATTTTTAACCTGGAGGAATAGCTGCCTGGTTTTTGGCCGGAGGCTTCAAAAATTATTTTCAGAACAGTACCGGGTTCGCCGGTTAAGCCCAAATTTTTTAAAAAATTCTTAAAATGATTTAATTCTTTATAATATCCTGTTACCGGAGATAATTTTATCAGACTAACTAATTGTTGGTTATTTTCAGCTAAAGATATATCCTGGGACAATAGACGGACAACAATTTTCTCATCTTCATTTAAAATCCGGGCAACCTGAGTTGTTTTTTTTATAATGGCCTGGCTTAAAAGAACACGGACACCCAAATAAGATTGTAATTTGACCTTCAATAATCCTTCGGGGAAATCCCACCAAAATCGGGGTTGTTTATCATATTTACAGGAAACTGGGGTGATATCAGTTTCAGAGTTGAATTGATCCAAAAAACATAAATTTTTTTCTTTGATAAAAGTTAAATTATTTCTGAATAAACGCCAATCAAATGTGTCATACAGGTGTTGGATTTTTTTTACGGGAGCATCTTTGGCAAGAGTATAATTATTTTCAATTTCACAAAAAATTGTTTGAATTTTGGTTAGCCCGGGAGTTAAAAAAGTTTCAATTTTTTTCAAAACTTCAGCCTATTATTTCAAACTTTTACTATCCGCCGACAAATCAGGGACTGTATGAACGGAAAGAGCAGAAAAAAAAGAAAAACATCTGTTTATTTGTCTTATTCACGGAAAAGTGAGTAGTTACCCTTTACTCAAAAACTCATAAATATCATTCTGGGCGTGAAATATCCGGTCAGAATCCGTATTCCGATAAGTGTTGTTTTGTTTATCATTTATAATTCTGGCTTTTTTATTGTCCTTAAACTGCAGCTCAAAAAATGTTTTTAATTCATTCTGGATATTCTTTTCATAAATCGGGGCTGCAACTTCAACCCGGTTATCCAGATTTCTAATCATCCAATCTGCCGAAGAGATATAAAATTTTTCATCTCCGTTATTACAAAAAACAAAGATTCTGGAATGTTCAAGATATTTATCCACAATACTGAATGCTTCGATATTTTCACTCAGGCCGCTTATTCCGGGAATCAATGAACAGATACTCCTTACAACAATTTTTATCTTAACTCCTGCTGAACTAGCCTCATATAATTTATTTATCAGTTCCCGATCCACCAGACTATTCAGTTTAATATAAATGTAAGCTTGTTTGCCCATCTGGGCATTCTGGATCTCATTTTTGATCAGTTTGATAAATCTTTTCCTCATAAAAAAGGGAGAAACAATTAGATGTTTGTAATTATGGGTCTTATAATTATTGTCCAAAAAAACGAACACCCTGTTAACTTCATTAGTCAAATGTTTATCAGCAGTAAACAGAGCATGGTCACTGTATAGTCTTGCAGTTGACTCGTTATAATTACCGGTGCCGATGATTGAATAAGATTTCAATTTACCCTGCTCTTTTCTGGAAATATGACAAAGTTTGGAATGGACTTTTAATCCCGGGACGCCGCCAATCATATGAGCGCCTTCTTCTTTTAATCTTTGGGTCCAATAAATATTTGACTCCTCATCAAATCTTGCCTGCAATTCCATTAGTACGGTTACGGCTTTACCGTTTCTTATGGCATTAATTAATGCATTAACAACATTTGAATGTTTCGCAACCCGATATAAGGTCATTTTGATTGATGTTACTTTGGGATCAATAGCAGCCTCCCTCAATAAATCAATCACATAATCAAAGGACTGATAGGGATAATGGAATAAAATATCTCCTTCACGTATAGTTGTGAACATGTCTTGCTGGTTTTTAACGCGTTTATGGGGTAAAGGGTAAAATTTCTCATACCTCAATTCTGACGATCCGACATCAGGGAAATTCATAAAATCCTTGGCATTGTGATATCTTCCACCGGGAATTAAATTTTCAAAATCCTCCAGATGATTATTTTTAAGGAAAAATTTCAGCAGATCATCCGGGATCTTGTCGTCATAGACAAAACGAACCGGTTGGCCTTTCTGTCGTTGTTTGATAGATTTTGAAATTTTTTCGAAGGTACTTTTAGTCACATCATCTTCAATTTCAAGCTCAGCGTCCCGGGTTAATTTTATTGTATAAGCTTCAATCGAATCAAAATCGAAAATAGAAAAAATATCTTTTAAACCATAACGAATCACATCATCGAGTAATATAATATAGATCTTTTCATCAATCTTAGGTAAAACGATAAACCTGGGACAATCATCAGTCGGAATTTCAATCAATGCATATTTAATCCCACCCTGTTTTTTATTTTTTTTGAGATATATGGCCAGATAGATGACCTGATTTTTCAGATTTGGGAATTTGGGCAGAGTGTCCAGCATAATCGGGACAAGCCCGGGACGAACATGCTGCTCAAAATAGGACTGAACATATTTTTTCTGTCCTGTATTCAATTGTTTTTCATTTATGATAAAAATTTTCGCTTTTTCCAGTTCATTTAACAGCTCCTCGAATATTTGTTCAAATTTTTTTCGTTGTGATACAACAATATTGTAAATCTCATTCAAAATTTTTTTCGGTTTCCCGCCAAACATCGCTTTTGATTTAATTCCTGCTTTCACCATTCGCAACAATGTCCCAACACGAACGCGAAAAAATTCATCAAGATTTGAAGAAAATATCCCGATAAATTTAATTCTTTCTATGAGAGGTACTTCAGGATCCTCGGCTTCCTGAAGGACCCGTTCATTGAATGACAACCAGCTTATTTCCCGATTGATATATTTACTGTCTTCTTTTGCCATCTATTATATGATTCCGGTCGGATAAAAGTTAAATTTGCAACTTGAATTTAACCTAAATTATTCATAAATTATGCCTCCAAGACTCGAAAACAATGATCAATGATAAATGAACAATTATCCATTGATACAGTCTACCATCACTCCATTAAGGGCGAAGGCCCTTCGCCCCTACTTCCTCTATTTTTCCATCATTCCATTATTCCATTATTCCATCATTCCATCATTCCATCATTCCATCATTCCATCATTCCATTATTCCATTATTCCATCATTCCATCATTCCATCATTCCATCATTCCATTAATCCAATTTTCCATAATGCTATCATTTAAAAAGATCCCTCGGGACGACATGCGTCGTTTTATGCATGTTTTTTGGGATAATCAAAAAAACTCAAAACTCCCGATTTTTTAGAAATTTTTTTCCAAGAATTAATTTGGAATTCTATACAAAAAATTCCACAAGTGGGAATATTGGCAACATGATAATTGCATAGATAATTTGCACAGCTTGTAATATAAGGATTGTGTCCAAATAACATAACCGTGTTTGAAGAATCATCAAAATTATTTACTATTTTGAGAAGATCTGAGACAGTTCCCTCATAAATGGAAATTTCTTTAATAATTTTATCTTTAGGAAATTGTATTTCTTGAGCAATAATTTTTGCGGTTTTTAATGCCCTGTTTGCCGGACTTGAAATAATAATATCCGGTTTCACATCAAACTTTTTTAGCCTTTTGCCCATAAAAGGAGCATCTTTTTGACCGCGGTTATTTAACGGTCGTTGGAAATCAGACAATTCAGGTTTTTTCCAACTTGACTTTGCGTGACGGATTAAAAATAGACGTTTCAAATCAAGTCTCGCTTTTTCAAATTCATTTTTTTAAATACTCAGCCACAAAGACTCCGTGTTTGCTACGGCAGGAAAGGCTCCAAGTTCAATGAACAATGAACAATGAACAATGAACAATGAACAATGAACAATGAACAATGAACAATGAACAATGAACAATGAACAATGATTGATAGTAGTCAGAAAAGCTAAATTTTTACTATTAATTTGTCAAGCATTTTTCAGAAAATTAACAAATAAAATACATCTCCCGCCCCAACGGGGCATAATATCATAGCCCAGGGTGCAACCCTGGGGCAAAAAAGCTAAATTATTGCTATTAATTTATCAAGTTTTTATAGCAAGGAACATTCCATCGTCAATCGTCCATCGTCCATCGTCCATTCTTCCATCACTCAATAACTTTTATCTTAATAAATTGGATTTTTACCCGAAAGTCTTTTAGTTTAATTTTCAGGCCAAATTATATAATATTATACAGTTTTTTTTAGTTAAAACAAGTTTTTTTATAAACCCCGGAATAAAGTGATAAAATCCGTCGAACATCTAAAGTCTAAACAACCTGTTGTAACCATAGTCGATGATGAAAATATAGTCACCCAATCAATTCAATCATTTCTTGAACTTGAGACCGACTTCATTGTATATACTTTTCAATGTCCAATTGAAGATTTGGCACAGATAAAACAATTTACTCCGGATATCGTGATTTCGGATTTTTTAATGCCAAAAATGAACGGGTTGGAATTTTTAGCGGAAGTTAAAAAATTATACCCTGACGTTCCCCGCATTCTATTAACAGCATATGCGGACAAAGAAAATACTATAAAAGGGGTCAACGAAGTTAGTTTATTTCAGTATCTGGAGAAACCCTGGGATAACGATCAATTACTCTTAGTTATAAAAAACGGGATCGCTAATAAAAGTTTGCGGGAATCATTAAAAGAGAAAATTCGTGAAATCGATGAGATTCTAAGACATCGTGATGAATTATTTGATCTAAACAATATATTCCAACAAGAGCTTTCATTTGCAAAAAGAATGCAGAATAAATTTTTACCTGCCGATGAGATAAATATTAATGGTGTAAAAGTTTTAGCTAAATACAAGCCCGCTTTAGAAATAGGGGGTGATTTTTTTGACGTAATTCCATTGGGAAAGAATAAAACTGCGATCGTCCTCGCGGATCTAACCGGTCATGGCATTCAAGCCGCCCTATGTACCGCACTGATAAAATTTGCATTTTCTTCATTTAAAGATTCTAATACATCCGCTGAAGATATCATAGTGGGAATGAATGATGTGTTATATAAAGGTCTACCTAATGATATTTTTGCAGCAACATTGGTTGCAGTTTTTAATACAAAAAAACGAGAATGTGAGCTAGTAAACGGTGGGATCCCTCACCCTATTATATTAAGGAGAAATAAAAAAGCGATAGAAAAAGTTTTTGCCGACGGACTTATTTTAGGGATGGTTAAAAATGAAGTTTTTCAGCCGGGCGACAAACAAACAATAATCTTGGACGGAGGGGATAGTCTGATATTTTTTACTGACGGAGTTACGGAAATAAAAAATGTCAACAATAAAATTTTGGGAGAAGAGTTTCTAATCGATATTGTGTCACAAAATCTGCAATTTCCCATAACGAAAATAATTGAAACAGTGATGGAAAAAATTCAAAAATTAAAAACCGGCAAAAACAAATTGGATGATATAACGATTCTTAATGTAGCTATCGATTCTGTGGATTAAGTAAAACGCCCGCTTGTGGTTAAACAATATCTCACAAATAATAAAAAATAAGGAAGGGATCAAATCCCTTCCTTATTTTTATTTCACACCTGGTTTACAAGAATGAATAAACAGGCTATTTCAGCACTGACATTTTTTTCTTGAAAGTGACATCTTTCGCTTTAAGCACATAAAAATATACGCCGGATGCAATATTTTTCGCATTAAAAGTTAAAGAATATCTGCCTCTTTCATACGACTTGTCTGTAATTGTAGCCACTTCTTTGCCAAGCGTTGAATAGATTTTTATGGAAACGTGTCCGCTTTCTTTCACAGAAAAATTGATCGTAGTAGCTGGATTAAACGGATTGGGATAGTTCTGGTCTAAAGCATACTCGGTGGGAAGCAGGCTCTCTTCAGCAACACCAGTGACCAGCAAGTTTACTTCTTTAGCATCGCTTTGATTATTGTTAAAATCAAATGCAGCAATGGCATAATAGTAAGTTTCACCGACTGTCACTTCCGAATCGACAAATTGTGTTTTCGTCAAAGTCGCTAAAGGCGTGGCTGTTTTTGGATTTATTCCCGGGGATTGGGACTTATAGACTGCAAAATAATCAAAATCTTCATCAACAGACGCATCCCAGGTTAGTTCGGTTCCCAATTGTCCTTCTGATACATAAATTTCTTTCGCAGAAAAATTAGCGGGAGGCGCCGGGATTAAGTTATCAACCGAAAAACCACGATTTGGGAAAGACATAAAAATAACCGTAGGATCATCAGTATGAGCAGTCACTCCGAATACACTCCAGGGAGGATAGACACCGCCGCCTTCAACACTGTCAGCCAGAGTAGGAACTACCGCGGCATAATGTTCCATTTGGACTGCTTTGGTAACATTCACCTGTTCCCAGGTGGCGTTATTAACTTTCATTGTCTTGCTGAGACTGCGTTTAGCCAAAGCGGGATTGATTTTTCGCCAAACAGAATATTCAGTAATGGTCGATGCACCATTGGGCACATCATCAAAAGCGCTAAGCCATCTTACCCTCACCTGTTTTCCCTGATCATTTGGCACATCACCAATATTCCGCACGATCGGTTGATTGCCAGGGATTTTGTCAAGGATAACCAATGGTTGTGGTAGATCGGTATTACCTTGACCGCGAGGTGTCCCGGTGTAAATAATTTCATCTTCCGGGTCATCATCCATGTTTGCTACTCTAATCACATCATATTGAGTGGCTTCCGAAATTTCTGAATCAAGAAGTGTTAATTCATAATTGAGTGGGTCCGTTATAATACCACCCTGGTATTCAAGGCGATAGATCGAACCGTTCGGTGTAGCCTGACGGGTGCCGAAGACAAAATCGATCAAACCATCATTGTCAAGGTCACCTGCCGCACCGCCATAAAGCCGGTTAGCCGCATCGGGAACATCAGCAATCAAAGTTGTTTTCAAAGTATCTGCATCACGTTGCACGAGGTAAATATTACTAGTGCTGGCATTCCACGAAGCAACAAGAACCTCATCAGTTAAGTCACCATCAAGATCTACAACCGTTGCCGAATACCATGAACCGTTTGGTACAACACCCGCCTGTTCACCAACACGAAAAGAATCACCGGAAGCGGACCAGGTAACCGATGTAACGCGACTACTTTGAATTCCATAAAATGTAGAATCCAGGATGAAGCAGTCATAATTTGTACCGGTTGTACCGCTAAATTCAAGTGTCCATGTCTCAGTACTGTCACCGGTATCCGGGATATCGTCAACCGAATAGATTTGTATGCGATCATCACCCGCTCTCAATCCGGCGACAATCTCATCCGTGCCATCTTCATCTATATCGTGGATTAACCAGCGAAATGGCCGGCTATTAGCATTATCCACAGCGGTAATTGTCCACTGGGCATTGGGTCGATAAGCAACTGTACCATCCGCAACCCCCATCACATCACTGCCATCGCCGGCAGATTCAAATACAACAATTCTTTCCGGATTTGGCTGGGAACCGCTGCCGGTATTGTTAACCGGTCCCCAAACAATCTCCATTTTACCATCATTATCCAGATCGGCGGCTGCCATTGCCGGCCAGGTGTTCTGAAAGAACAGATTTAAATCAGTCTGCCAAACGATCTCCCATTTTCCCAGCTCATTTTGTTCATACTTATATATACGCGGCGTAAGATCACCGCCGATTACGTCGTGCCAATCATTATTTACGGTATAAATTTCCAATTTACCATCACCATCAAAATCCACACCTGCCACTACATTACCAAAACCGCCGACATCCAGCGGTTCGGCAGGAATGACCGCACCCCGATCAAAACGATCCTGTGCGTAAAGCGAAAAACTGAACATTACAGATAAAGTGCACACAATTAGACATAAAACAAATTTCCTCATAATTTCCTCCTTAAAAGTTCACATTTAGATTCTGCGAGTTTGTAGCTGCTAATTTGAATAAAATAACTACTGCAATTTATTTATTAAATATCACCTCCTTTATAATTGGTTCATTTTTAGGAATCATAAAAAGAACAGATGAACCGTTTAATGCGATTTTTCACCTCCTTTTTTTACTCTGTTAAGATTTTATACTTCGCCAAAAGAGGACTAAAATTTTGATTTACGGTGAATTTAAAAATTTTTCATGGATAAAAAAATTATCAAATAATTCTGCAACAAACAGTAAAAAAAACCATTCATAAAGCCGGATAGTGATGATCAAAAATTATTTCGGATAAAACGATTTCTTAAATTTACAATTACTTGAAATTGTGTGAAGATCTTAATTTTCCCGAAGCTGATATTAAATATATTTTTGTTTTTTCTTATGTGCAAGTTTTCTTTAAGATTTACTTAGTAACGAATTCCTATTGAGACAAATTGGACATTCTTTAATCTGCCATAATCGGCATAACCAAAATCAAATTTTAAATTGGTTCCGACTGCATCATATCTCAATCCGAAACCAAAAGTTAAGCCACCTTCACTATTTTGCATGAACAACGCTTTGTAGCCGGCCCGCAAAAATATAATATTTTTTAGTCCGATTTCAATGCCGCTGTTGATAAATTCGGTATTATCATTGGGATGAGCGCCGTCTGCAACGGTCAATATTTTATAATTTTCGTTTTCAACAACTTTCCAGGCAAGACCAAAACGAAGGACTAATGGAATATTAAAGCTTTCCGTACGGAATTTAGAAGGAACCTGATCTACAGAACCTTCTTCGGGGAGTGGATCTTCATTGAAGAAAACATCCCTGCCGTCCAATCTCATCTTGGTGCCAAAGTTGGTAATAGAAGCGCCGAGAGTTAAATTCTTAACGGGAGTCTGGTAAAGAACACCGATATCTAACGCCGCGCCTCTGGCAATTTCATTAAAAAGGTTTTCTTGAATAAATTTCCCGGTCAGGCCGATAGAAAACCTATCGGTTAAATTCCTGGCAAAAGTGCCGCCTAATGTTATCGCATCATATTCCCAAACTTGACCGGTACCATCAGGGGATCTTATGGTTCGAACCGGTTCTTCCGGAGTTCTAAACGAGATCACATGCAATGCAAAAGTGCCAAAATCGCCACCGTTAAAAGAAAAAGCAGCAAAATCATATTG
>SDBT01005580.1_pt1 | contig 21081 bp, 16 predicted proteins | sample 2277101 | NCBI WGS metagenome assembly SDBT01 (sample SAMN10404973, study PRJNA504765) | marine sediment metagenome | isolation source: marine sediment core GS10_PC15, 103 cmbsf | place: Arctic Ocean: Southern Knipovich Ridge | collected 2010
TACCGCCGAGCGCATGAATTTAGTGCGCCCGGTATTAGCCACCTTCTGAGTCGCGCGAGGCGGCTCGGAGAGTGAAGACGGTCATCTCCGGGCGGGCGTTGATGTTGACCCGTCGGGAATAGCCCAGGCCCCGATTAACGTAGAGGCGGGCGGCATTGGACAGGCGGTAGTGCCCCGCCGTGAAGTGCCTGGAGTTCAGCGGAAGCAGCAGATCGCGAAACAGAGAGTCCTCCAGACAGGCGCCGTGGGTGTGCCCGGACAGAATCCAGTCCGGCCCATATGCGCTCAGTTCTTCGGAGGCGTCGGGGTTATGGCATAGCGCGATCGTGGGCGCATCCGGCTCGGCCATCGCAAACGCCAGGGCCGGGTCGTACCGGGCGGACCAGTAATCCTCCAGCCCGACGAACTGGAGCACCGAATCGCCGCGGGCAAAGACGCGCCGCTCGTTCATCATCACGAAGACATCGGCGCGCATGAGGTACTCGGCCACTCGGCCGGCCAGGCCGCGAGACTCGCCCAGCCCGCGAGGGTGCACGATGCCGTAGTCGTGGTTGCCCAGGCAGGCGAGCGTCGCCACGCTCGGCGTCAGATCGGCCAACACCCGCGCCGCCCGCCGGGCATACTGCGCCGGGCCGGTGATGAAATCTCCGGTGATGACGACAAAATCCGGCGCCGTCTCGTTGACCACCTCCACGCATCGGCGGAGGTATCGCTCTCGGACCACCGGGCAGCAGTGCAGGTCGGAAAGATGCACCAGCGTCGCGCCCTCAAAGCCCTTGCCCAGGCCCTCGATGGGCATCGGATGGCGCTCGACGCGCAGCCACTCGCCTTCCACGTCCCACGCGTGGAGCCCTCCCAGCGCGCAGGAGCGGGCTGTGGACCAGAGCAGTCGCTTGAAAAAGGCCTTGCGGGGCCAACGGCGGTGAGCGGCAAACAGCACTTCGTTCATGATGATATCTACGATGGAAGGTTCGGGGACAAAACGGAAGTATCCACGGCGGGGGCGAGAGCTTGTTCGTCAGCCGAGGGTAGCTCGACTTCGAACCGGCCGGTGGGCGCGGACTTCGCCCGGCCGCGATCGAACAAGAGCGTCGGCAGCGAGCACGCCAGGCTAATCGGACGATAGAGGCTTTCGACTTCCCCGCGGCAGTTATACCAGCAGGCTCGACAGGAATTGCCGCCAGCCGCAGCCCGCAGGCGGTGGAGGATCGTCCGGATACCATCGCGAAACAGATTCGCCACGGGGTCGGCCTTGCGTTCCACGCACATGGCCACGTCGCCGGTTGAATCGATGTTAAAGAAGGCCTGGCCGGCCCGGCAGCCGGGCACGCCGCCGTTGAGGAACTCATCGAATCGGCCAAGGTACGCCGGATTGGACAGCACGTTCGCCCACCGCCGCCTCAGCGACAGCAACCGTGGCGAGACAGGTCCATTGCGATGGACATAGGCCTTCGAGCCTGTCTTTAGCACCCCGTAGGGCTGGACCATGAAATAGGCCTCACGCCGAGCGGCCATCTCCGCCAGGGCATCCATCTCCTCCAGGTTGTCCTCCATCAGCACGGCGATCACGTTGACCCGCTGGTGTTTGTGTACCCGGGCGGCCGAGAGCAACTCGACGGCCCGCCAGGCCTGCTCCCACGCCCCGTCCATGCCACGGCGCCGGTCGTGGCGCTGGGCCCGGGCGTAGTCGATGCTGACCGAGGCGCCCCAGAGGCCCGCCCGCATCAGATCCTTAGCGACGGCGGGCGTTACGAGCCATCCGTTCGTCGTCAGGAAGGGGAAATGGTACTTGCCCACTTCCGCGACGATCTCGGAGATGTCCAAGCGAAGCAGGGGCTCGCCACCGGCCAGCGAGATCATCATCGTTCCGACCGATGCCAGCTTGCGCGCCCCGGCGGCGTAGTCGGCTACCGTCGGCTCGTGTGCTTCGCCCAGGGGGTCATGCCAATAGTGGCAGAACCGGCAGCGGTAATTACACCGATACGTAACCTGCCAAGAGCACCACACCGGATTCCCGGCCGCCCATGTCCGAAACAATCTGAACTTTTTCTCTGCCGGCCGGAACATATCCTCACGCCAACCCGCCTCCAGAACAGCGCATTAGAAGAAAGAGTCTACGAGAATCGGGCCCCCCGAAGCAAGCCCGCATTTGCCTCAGGCCCGCCCGGGCCGCTCAGACACCGCCCGGCCCCTCGCGATGAGGCTGAAGGCGATCGACCACCAGCTTGCCGCGGATCGATTCCAGGCGCGCCGCCCGTCCCCCGATCCGCCCGACCAGCAACATCATCGGCTGACGCCGCTGATCTCTGAACGTGATGACCACCCGCCCAAAGCCCAACAGCCGCTCCAGGAAATCTCCCGTGTCGATCCGGGTGCTGTATTCTTCGCGGGAGACCTGCTCGCCGGTCTCCGTCGGTCCGACCTGGATGTTCAGGTAATTTGGCGTGATCGCCACGTAGTAGAACAGGCCCCGGATCCAGGAAATCAGGATCGCCAGCAATAGAATCGACCCGATCAGGGCGTACGCCATGGCGTTGAGCGTTATGTTCAGCCGAAGGAAGAACCGCAGGAACGCCATCATCCAGCCCAGCAGGCTCAGCCACAGGCAAAGCACCAGCACGCAGAGGATCAGGATCAGCAACACCTTAATGCTCATCTCGTACTCGTCGACCAGGAAATTCAGGAAGAAAAGCCCCAGCCACACGCCGCCGATCACCTGGTCGTACGTGCTCTGCGGATCCAGGCCCCAGCCGTGCTTGGCCAGCATCAGTATCGCGGCCAGGAACGAGCCGGCGATCAGCGGCAGGTAGAGAACCTTCCGGCTCCAGGCGAACACGACCAGCCATTCGTTGATGTCCGGATCGCTGCGGAGCTGCCGCTCCATGCCGATGCGTGAGCGCAGCGTCTTGCGGAGAAACAGCCACGCCCCGCCGCCCAGCGTCAGAAAAGCCAAGGGGATCAGAAGGACGACCGTCTGAGTTGTGTTCCATTCCGCAAGCATTTGCCTGGCCCTTTCCAAAGCCCCTGCCGGTATTTAGCGCCTCCGCCGGCCATGGGTCAATAGCCCGCCCGGCGTTTCGCCGGAGTCAAACGGGCCGGAGCGAGACATCTTTCTGCTTGTCACCGGGCACGCGGGCGGTTAACATCCTTGCGTCGAAGGGCTAACGCTCGTTCGGGGCAGGCATGAAGAAACTGCTGAGCGGCCAACAGATCGACAGGGCGATGGACCGGCTTTACGAAGCCGTCGTCTCGCAGTTGCCCGCCGACCGCCCCGTCGCCGTGGTGGGCATCCGCACACGCGGGGAGACGCTGGCCCGGCGGATCGTCGAGCGTCTCAAGACCGACAGGCCGCAACTGACGGTTCACTTCGGCGTTCTCGATATCACCTTCTACCGGGACGACCTGTCGCGCCGCCGCGGCGCGCCGCTCGTGCGGGCTACGGAGATCGATTTCGACCTGGACGAGACTTGGCTGCTGCTGGTGGACGACGTGCTTATGACCGGGCGGAGCATCCGGGCGGCCCTGGACGCGCTGGCGGATTTCGGCCGGCCGAGGGTCATCCGTCTGGCCGTCCTGATCGATCGCGGCGGGCGCGAACTGCCGATCGCCGCCGATTTTGTCGGGCGGACGGTCAAGGTGCCGCCGCCTCAGCGAGTGCAGGTCAGATTGAAGGAGACCGATGGCGAAGAAGGCGTCTTCATCGTCCAAGCCGGCTAGTCACCCCCGCAGACCGGAAGGGTTCATCTGGCACCGCAAGGACCTGCTGGGGCTGGATGAGCTGTCGGCTGAGGAAATCGTCCACATTCTCGACACGGCCGAGAGCTTCAAGGAGGTCTCGACGCGCTCGGTCAAGAAGGTGCCCGCCTTGCGGGGCAAGGTGGTCGCCCTGCTATTCTTCGAGGACTCGACCCGGACGCGGATGAGCTTCGAGCTGGCGGCCGAGCGGCTCAGCGCCGACACGCTGCTGTTAACGGCCAAGGGCTCCTCCGTGACCAAGGGGGAGACAACGCTGGACACCGCCCGGAACGTCGAGGCGATGGGCGTGGATGTCTTCGTGGTTCGCCACGCCCAGCCGGGCGCCCCGCACATGCTGGCCGGGAAGCTGCGGGCCTCGGTGGTCAACGCCGGCGACGGCGGCCACGAACACCCCACCCAGGCGCTACTGGACATCTTCACGATCCGCCAACGGCTGGGGCGCGTCGAGGGGCTGAGGGTCGCGATCGTCGGCGACATCGCCCACTCGCGCGTCGCACGGAGCAACATTCTCGCCCTGACCAAACTCGGGGCCGAGGTGGTCGTGGTCGGCCCGCCGACGCTGGTGCCCTCGGCGATTCGCCCGATGGGCTGCGAGGTCTGCCACCATCTCGACGACGTGCTGGGCGAGGTGGACGTGATCAACATGCTCCGCATCCAGTTCGAGCGCTTCGGCGGCAACCTGTTCCCATCGGTGCGCGAGTACAGCCGAATCTACGGCCTGAACGCCGAGCGGCTGAAACGCTGCCGCAAGGACGTGCTGGTGATGCACCCCGGGCCGATCAACCGCGGCGTGGAGATCACCAGCGACGTCGCCGACGGGCCCAATAGTTGCATCCTCCAACAGGTGACCAACGGCTTGGCCGTGCGAATGGCCGTGCTCTACCTGGTCAGCCAGGGCAACGAATAGATGAATGAACCGCAAACACAACCGTCGGTTCCGAACGCTCCGCCGAAGCGCAAGCTTATGAGCGATGGGATTGTCATCTTTTTTGGCGCCGGTGCTTCCAGATGCGAAGGGTACCCCCTGATGGGGACCTTCCTGGACGATCTCAAGGCATCCTTCCCACTGGGAAACGATCCGCCCGACCAGCGAAGAAGGAAGGCTTTTGAAACCTTGCTCACATTTCGCTCAGAACTCGCCTCTGCGAAGGACTATGTTCAGACCGATTTCGACAATATTGAGTCGCTCTACTGCGCCGCCGACATGTATGCGCTCGCCTTCCCCAATAAGAGTATCTGGGTCACAGGTGAGAAGGTCTCAGCGGCGCATATTCCCTCCAAGATCGCACTGGCAATCTGGGAGATGTGTCGTTGGAACCCAAGAAAGAAATTCGTGCATGAAGACCCCAAGACTCACATAGACCTTTTCAGTGTATTGAAACGACGTTTCGATGATGGCAGATTCACTGATTTATACTCCCATATGACATTCATCACAACCAACTATGACCTATTGGTTGAGCTCGCGCTGTGGAAGTGCAAGCTCCCTTTTTCATATGGCAGCAGTGTTTCTTTTGATGACTTCCTTGAGGGGTTCGCTTACAGGGAGGCTTCCGCGAGTTTACTGAAGCTTCACGGGTCTGTGAATTGGTTCAAGAAGCACGAAGAGGGCGATGATTTCTCGACAATCTGTGATGCCTCACTTAGCCAGTACCTAGAACATCCTAGGACACAGTCCCCCTACTCTTGGCCAAAACTCCAAAGCAGGAACTATGATCTTCCAGGTGATCCCCTTATTGTCCCTCCTACGTATGCCAAGTCCGCAGGCGATAACATCTTGGAGAACGTTTGGAGAGAAGCCATCACGGCAACTGCCACCGCCAAGCTCCTAATATTCATCGGCTACAGCTTTCCGCCTACTGACACGTTTCTCCAACACCTCCTTAACGTTAGCTTTTTGCAGAATAGGGACCTAAGAAAAGTCCTCATAGTCAACCCCGATCCGGAGGTAGGCAAGCATCTGAGAACGAGTATCTTCAATTCGAACTTCGCCGAGAAAAAGCTCGAGTTTTTGGAGGCACGCTTTGAGGAACAGGAGAAAGGTGTCATCGGTAATATCGCCCAAGCCATAGAATACGTGGAGCGTAAAAGCAACGCATGAACGATCTTCTGATCAAGAACGGGCGGGTGATTGACCCGGCCAACGGACTGGACGAGATAACCGACGTGGCCATCGCACGCGGCCGAATCGCTCGCGTCGGCAAGGTCTCGGCCAAGACCAAGCGGACGATCGATGCGGCGGGACGAATTGTCTGCCCGGGGCTGATCGATCTGCACGTCCACTGCCGTGAGCCCGGCCACGAGGAAGAGGAGACCATCACGACGGCTTCGGCGGGGGCGGTCGCCGGCGGTTTCTCCACGATTGTGGCGATGCCCAACACCCACCCGCCGACCGACGACGAGACCGCCATTCAGTACGTCCTGCAGCGCGCCGGCGAGGCCGACCTGGCCCGCGTCCTGCCGGTCGGGTGCATCACCAAGGCCCGCGAGGGCAAGGAACTTGCCGAGATGGGCCTGATGCTCTCGGCCGGGGCGGTGGGCTTCAGCGATGACGGCGACGGCGTGGGCTCGACAGCGGTCATGCAGCGGGCCCTGCAATACGCCGGCATGCTCGGCGTGCCGCTGATGCAGCACTGCCAGGACCCCGATCTCTTGGGCGGGCATATGAACTCCGGGGCGGTAGCTGTCCGCCTTGGGCTGGGGGGCATCGCCTCTTCCGGCGAGACGATCATGCTGCGGCGGGACCTGGAGCTGCTGAGAAGGACCGGCGGGCGATACCACGTCCAGCACGTCTCGGCGGCCGGCAGCGTCGCCCTGATCCGCCAAGCCAAGGCCGACGGGCTGGCCGTAACGGCCGAGGCCTCGCCCCACCACCTGCTGCTGACGGACGCGGCCTGTATCGGCTATGACCCCAACTACAAAGTTAATCCGCCCCTGCGGAGCAGCGCCGACGTAGAGGCCATTCGCCGCGGCGTCGCCGAGGGGACTATCGACTGCCTGGCCACCGACCACGCCCCCCATGCCCGGGAGGAGAAGGAGCTGGAGTTCGGCCTGGCGCCGTTCGGGATGATCGCCCTGGAATGCGCCTTAGGGCTTTACGCCAAGGCGCTGATCGATACGGGCCTGTGCGATTGGCCGGCGCTGATCGCGAGGATGACCGTCAACCCCGCAGCGGCTATCGGTAGCTCGCTGGGCACGCTGAGCGTCGGGGCCCCGGGTGATGTCACCATCATCGACCCCAAGAAACGCTGGACGGTTAATGTCGGCCGCTTTGTCTCGCGCAGCCGGAATTGCCCCTACGACGGCTGGAAGCTGAAAGGCCGGTCCGTCGCGACCGTCGTCGGTGGGGAGGTAAAATTCCTCGCCGACCGCTGAGCTATTCGCCCAAGCGGCCATGCCGCTCCCTTCGCACATCACCCCTTTGGGTTGCCCCTGTCGGCTGAATAGGCTAGTATCGCTCACGGGCGGTTGGGCAGATGCCCACGGCCAAGAACCATCCCCGGCGCCGTCCGTCAATGTCTCGGCGCTCGTGGAATCGGCTTGGTTCTGAAATGCGCATACCCTGCCGGCCGGCGCGAAAACGGCAGCGGGCGACCGGCCACGCGAGATGTTCATTCGAGAAAAGCGGATGTCCCGGAGAAACGCTATGGCTTTGCCAGGATGCAGATGCATGCTTCTCAGTGTCTTGCTTGCGATGCTGACGACGGCTGTGGTTATCAGCGTCGGTGGCTGCGAGCGTTCCGAGCCCGGTCGGGCCTCACAAGAGGCATCTGACAACCGCGACGGTTCTGATCGCCCCCCCCCGGCCGAGGCACCGCCGACGCTGGACCCGGCGATTCTCGCAAGCCGCGCATGCACCGAGGCACCGATGCTCGCCGCGGGGGTCGAAAAGGGCGATCTGCCGCCGGTTTCCGAGCGTCTGCCGGCCAATCCCCTGGTGATCGTTCCGCTGGAGGAAATCGGCACCTACGGCGGAACCATTCGTCGGGCGCTGACCGGAGACATCGCCCAGCGGCCGGGCGTCAGCAAGTCCCTCAGCGAGCACCTGATGGGCTACTCTCGCCCCGTGCCCAAGACGCTCGAACACAATATCGCTGAAAGCCACGAGTTCCTCGACGGCGGCAAAACGGTCATCCTGAACATCCGCAAGGGCATCAAGTGGTCCGACGGCGCGCCGTTCACGGTCGACGATATCCTCTTCTGGTACTACGACGTGGCCTTCAACAACAACGCCCGCGGGCCCAGTTCTCCCCTGCCGCCAGCGGTCTGGATGGTCGACGGGGAACCCATCCGAATGGAGAAGATCGACGACCACACGCTGCGGATATCTTCGCCCAAACCGCTGGGACGGGTACTGCAGAACCTCTCCGGCGACAATATGGCCATGCCCAAGCACGTCCTGAGCAAGTACCACCCCGATTACAACCCGCAGGCCACCTACGAGAACTTCCAGCAAAGGACCTCCCCCGCCCAGTTGATCATGACGCCGGGAATGCCGCAGATGCGGGCATGGATGCCGGTGGAGTGGGTCCGCGGGCGGCGGCTGGTCTACGAGCGCAATCCGTACTACTGGAAGGTGGACACGGCCGGCAATCAGCTTCCCTACGCCGATCGGATCGAGTTCAGCATCTACGCGGACCGCCAGGTGATCCTGCTGAAGTTCATGAACGGCGAGTTCGACCTGTTCGGCAGGTACTCGGCGATTGATATGTACCCGACGCTCAAGGCCGAGGAGAAGAGGGGCAAGTTCAAGGTGTACGTCTGCGGCCCGGAGCGCGGCCCGGCCATCTACCTCAACTGGGACTGCTCCAAGCCCGCGCTGCGTCAGGCCCTGCGCGACAAGCGGGTCCGCATCGCCCTCTCCCACGCGATCAATCGCGACGAGATCAGCCAGATCGTCTTCAAGGGCATGCTCGATCCGTCGGGATACTCCTTCGCCCCGTCCAGCCCCTACTTTTCCGAGGCCGCCTACCGGAAGTATATCGAATACGACCTGGACAAGGCCCGGTCGCTGCTGGAGGAGGCGGGGTATCGCGACATAGACGGCGACGGCTTTCGCGAGCTGGTGGACGGCTCGCGGTTCGAGCTGACGGTGGACATCGTCACCCCTGGGCAGGACCAGGACGTCTGCCAGTTGGTGGCCTCGCACTGGCGGGACGTGGGGGTGAAGCTAAACCTCAACGCCGCGCTGCGTGACATCATCTGGCCGCGTCGGATGACGGGCGATTTCGACGCGCACATCTGGATGCTCGAGGCCCCGGCCGACCCCCTGGGACGCATGTATGATTGGGCCATCGCCGGGGGGAGAGGACCTTTCTGGCACCGCAAGGCCCGGCAGAATGGCCAGCCTTGGTTTCGCGAGGCCAGCCGATGCTTGCGCGAGGCCATGTACACGATCGACCAGGACGAGCTCCGCGAGTTGATGGTCAAGGCCAGGGACCTGCACACCGAGAACATCCCGGTGATCGTCATCGGTTCGGTTCACCACGTTTGGGGCGCCAACACGCGGCTGGGCAACGTGCCAACCGAGGGCACCACCGCCGACGTGTTCCGCGGGTGGAGCCGACCGGTCTTCCATGAGCAGTTGTTCATCAGGAAGCCCTAGCGTCCCCCCGGCCAAAGACCATGAGCAGTTACATCATCCGGCGTCTGCTGCACATGATCCCCACGCTGATCTTGATCTCCATGGTCAGCTTCGCGGTGATCCAGGCCCCCCCTGGGGACATGCTCACCTCCCGCATCGCCGAGCTTCAGCAACAGGGCGAACTGGGCGGGCAGAGCGCCCTGGAACAGGTCGAGGCGCTCCGCGAACGTTATGGCCTCAACGATCACATCACCGTAAGGTACCTGCGATGGATATGGAACATCGTCGGCCATGGGGACTTCGGCCAGTCGTTCACGTATGAGATGGACGTCCTGGACTTGCTGGCGGAGCGGCTGGGACTGACGCTTCTGCTGACGATCTCGACGCTTATATTCACGTGGATCATCGCGATTCCCATCGGGGTCTACTCGGCGACCAGGCCTTATTCGCTGGGCGACTATACCTTCACGTTCCTGGGCTTCGTCGGCCTGGCCGTGCCGCAGTTCCTCATCGCCCTGATCATCATGTTCTTCCAGGTGCGGGTTTTCCACGTCGAATCGGTGGGTGGTCTGCTCTCGCCGAAGTTCGTCGGCGGGCCTTGGTCGCCGGCGAAGCTGGTCGATCTGCTCTCGCACATCTGGGTGCCGATCGTGGTGATCGGGCTGGCCGGCACGGCCAGTGTCATCCGCATCATGCGCAGCAACCTGATGGACGTCCTCGACCAGCAGCATATCCAGACCGCCCGGGCCAAGGGCCTGACCGAGCGCAAGGTCATCTTCAAGTACGGCGTGCGCATCGCGATCAATCCGCTGGTCAGCCGGCTGGGTATGCAGTTGCCACGGCTCCTCTCGGGCGCCGTCGTCGCCGGGGTCGTCCTGGGGTTGCCGACGGCCGGGCCGCTGTTCCTGACCGCGCTGAAGTCGCAGGACATGTACCTGGCCGGGGCCTTCCTCTTGCTCTCGGCTGTGTTCCTGCTCCTGGGCAATCTGCTGGCGGACATCGCATTGGCCTGGCTGGACCCGAGGATCCGCTATGAGTAAGGCGCCTCGGAAAGACCGCCCGCGCATCAGCCCGGCCGACGGACAGGCTCAATCGGCCCCTGCCGGACCGGCTGCCTACTCCCGCCGCAGGCTCATCTGGCGCCGATTCCGCAAGCACAAGGCCGGCGTGATCGGCGGGGTGGTGGTCGTCACCCTTTACATCTGCGTGTTCCTAGGCGAGTTCCTGTCCCCCCACGGCGTGGATCGTCGCCACTTCAGATACGCCCACCTGCCGCCCCAGCGGGTCCGGTTCTTTGCCTCCGACGGCTTCCATCTGCGCCCGTTCGTCTACGGCATTGACAGCAGCTTCGACCGCCAGAGCGGCGTGAAATTCTACAGCCAAGATCGTTCCGTCCGCCACCCGCTCCACCTGTTTGTGCGCGGGGATAAGTATTCCTTCTATGGCCTGTTCGAATCGGACCTGCACCTGCTGGGCACCGAAGGGGGACATCCCCTGTTCCTCTTCGGCACGGACCGCTTCGGGCGAGACCTGCTGTCGCGCGTGATCATCGGCGGCAGAATTTCTCTTACCGTCGGGCTGATGGCGGTCGTGATCAGCATTACGCTGGGATCGACTCTCGGGGTAATCTCCGGCTATTACGGCGGGCGGATCGATAACCTCATTCAGCGGATGATCGAGATCATCTTCGCCTTTCCGTCCATCCCGATCCTGATGGCCCTGAGCGCCTTGCTGCCGCCGGAGTGGCCGTCGCACCTGGTCTTCATGGGCATCGTGACGGTACTGTCCCTGATCGGATGGGGATCGCTCGCACGGGAGATCCGCGGCAAGACACTGGCGATACGCGATGCCGATTTTGTCCTGGCCGCACGCGTCGCCGGGGCGAAAAACCGGCGGATCATCTTCCGCCACGTGCTGCCGAACATGACCAGCCACATCATCGTGATCTCGACCCTGGCGATTCCGCGCTTCATCCTCAGCGAGAGCACGCTCAGCTTTCTGGGCTTGGGCATCAAGCCGCCGATGACCAGTTGGGGCCTGCTGCTCTCCGACGCCATGAACATTCCGTCGCTGAGTCTGTACCCCTGGCTGCTCATTCCCGGGGCGTGCATCGTTATCGCGGTGCTGGCGTTCAGCTTTCTCGGCGACGGGCTGCGAGACGCGGCCGACCCGTACGGGGGGCAACGCTAGAGATGATCGCCGAGACCAAGACCATCCAGCCAGATCAGACGCCGGCGCCCCTGCTGTCGATTCGCGGGCTGAGGACCTACTTCGACACCGACGACGGCGTGGTTCGGGCCATTGACGGCGTCTCGCTTGAGATCGGCCGACAGCAGACGCTCGGTCTGGTCGGCGAGAGCGGCTGCGGCAAGAGCATCACCGCCTTGTCGGTGATGAGGCTCATCCCCAGCCCGCCCGGGCGCATCGCCGGCGGGGAGATTCTTTTTCACGGCGACGGGCTGGACGCGCCGATCGATTTGACCGCGCTCAGGGCCGACAGCGCCGAGATGCGAGGCATCCGGGGCAACGACATGGCGATGATCTTTCAGGAGCCCATGACCTCGCTGAGCCCCGTGCATACGATCGGCAACCAGATCCGGGAGGCGATCCGGCTTCACCAAAAGGTCGGCAAGGCCGAGGCCAAGCTTCGGGCCATCGAGTCGCTCCGCCGGGTGCGCCTGCCCCAGCCGCAACGGCAGGTGGACGCCTATCCCCACGAGCTGAGCGGGGGAATGCGCCAGCGGGCTATGATCGCCATGGCCTTATCGTGCAATCCGGCGCTGCTGATCGCCGATGAGCCGACCACCGCCCTGGACGTCACCGTCCAGGCGCAGATTCTTCAACTGATGCGCCGCCTGAAAGAGCAAAACCGCATGTCCATCCTCCTGATCACCCACGACCTCGGCGTGGTGGCGCAGATGGCTGATCAGGTGGCCGTCATGTACCTCGGCAAAATCGTCGAGCACGCCGACGTGCGGGCGCTGTTCGGCAATCCCCTGCACCCCTATACGCAGGGCTTGCACAAATCGATCCCCGTGATGGGGCGGAAGGGCCGATTAGAGCCGATTCGTGGCTCCGTGCCCGACCCGCTTGCGGTCATCGAAGGCTGCTCCTTCGCCCCCCGCTGCCCTCACGCCATGGATAAGTGTCGCCACGAGCCGCCGCTGTTTCGCCGCGCGCACGGCCAGCAGGTGGCTTGCTGGCTGTACGAGAAAGACACGCCGACGCCGCCCGAGAAACCCAAGGAAGCCGGATAGTCCCACGAAGCCTATGAACCCCGCCAACCAGACAGACGAGCCCGAAGGCGGCCGCCCGCAAACGCCGGATGCCTTGCTGGAAGTTACAGGCCTGAAGACGCACTTCCCGATTCGCAAGGGCATATGGCGGCGTGTGGTCGGCCAGGTCAAGGCCGTCGACGGCGTCGATCTGGCGATTCGCAGCGGCGAGACTCTCGGCCTGGTCGGGGAGAGCGGCTGCGGCAAGACCACCGCCGGGCGGTCCATCATTCGGCTGATCGAACCGACCGAGGGGCGAATCATCTTCCGTCACGAAGGTCAGCCCATCGACCTGCGGCAGCTCGACAAGGAGGCGATGCGGCGCCTCCGCTGCCAGATGCAGTATATCTTCCAGGACCCCTACTCGTCGCTGAACCCGCGGATGACCGTCAAGGACATCGTCGGCGAGCCGCTGGTGATCAATCGCATCGCCAGGGGGAGGAAACTCCAAGACCAGGTCGCAGACCTTCTCGTGCGGGTCGGTCTCAACGCCGATCACATGAAGCGCTATCCACACGCCTTCAGCGGCGGGCAGCGGCAGCGCATCGGCATCGCCCGGGCCCTGGCGCTGCGGCCGAGCCTGGTCATCGCAGACGAGCCGGTCTCGGCCCTGGATGTCTCCGTCCAAGCCCAAGTGCTGAACCTGCTGGCTGACCTCCAGGAGCAGTTCGGCCTGACCTACCTCTTCATCGCCCATGATCTGAGCGTCGTCGAGCACATCTCCGACCGCGTGGCCGTGATGTACCTCGGACGGCTGGTCGAACTGGCCGAGGCCGATCGGCTGTACGCCCACCCGCTGCATCCTTACACGGCCGCCCTGCTCTCGGCCGTGCCGGTCGCCGACCCCGACGTCGCCGGCGAGCAGATCGTTCTGGAAGGCGACGTGCCCGACCCGGCCAACGCCCCGCCAGGCTGCGCGTTCCACCCGCGATGCCGCTACGCCCAGCCGCGCTGCCGACAGGAGATTCCGACCTTCAGGGAGATCGAAGCCGATCACCTCGCCCGCTGCCACTTCGCCGGGGAGCTGGACCTTACCGGGCCCGTCCGCACCACCGCCCAAGCGTAGGCGATCCGAAGCCTCGCCGTAATCAATTCTGGAACAAGCCCTTTTCAAGCCGCTGAGACCAGCCTACAAGAACCACACTCTCCTGCCGTCGGCCCTTGCTACCAGCGGGGGGCCTTGTAATCGGCCTGGCCGGGGAATACCATTGCCCCCTCCTGGGCGCGCGGGCGCCGGGAGTGATTGGCCTTGCATGGAGAGTTGGCGGTGGCAGAGCAGACGAACGACCTGATGGACAAGCTGGTGGCGCTGTGCAAGCGGCGCGGGTTTATCTTCCAGTCCTCCGAGATTTACGGCGGGATCAACGGTTTCTGGGACTACGGGCCGCTCGGCGTGGAGCTGAAGCGCAACGTCAAGAACGCATGGTGGGAGGACATCGTCCGGAAGCGCAGCGACATGGTCGGGCTGGACTGCTCGATCATCATGAACCCGAAGGTCTGGGAGGCCTCGGGGCACGTGGCCGGTTTTACCGACCCGCTGGTGGATTGCACGGCCTGCAAGGGGCGGTTCCGCGCCGATCAGCTTTTCACTGTCCGCTTTCTGGGCGAGGGCGACCAGCCCATCCACGTGGCCACCAGCGATCAGGACGCCGAAGACGCCGAGGCGTTCTGCCAAGTGCTGCGCGGCAAGGCCAACTCCAAGATACGCCGCCGTATCGACCAGGCTGAGAAGAAGGGCACGCTGAAGATCGACGGGCCGTTTAGCCCGATGGATCGGCCGGGCGAGTCGCTCTGCCCCAGTTGCGGCGGCGCGCTGACCGAGGCCCGCAAGTTCAACATGATGTTCAAGACCTATGTCGGGGCGTTGGAGGATTCCTCCTCGGTGGCCTATCTGCGCCCCGAGACCGCCCAGGGCATCTTCGCCAACTACAAGAACGTTTTGGACACGACACGCCTGAAGCTGCCCTTCGGCATCGCCCAGATCGGCAAGAGCTTCCGCAACGAGATCAACCCGCGCAATTACACTTTCCGCAGCCGAGAGTTCGAGCAGATGGAAATCGAGTTCTTCTGCCGCCCCGCCGAGGCGGATCAGTGGTACACCTACTGGCGAGACAGCCGATTCCAGTGGTATGTCGATCTGGGCCTGCGGTCGGATCGGCTGCGCCTGCGCGACCACGAAGCCGACGAGCTCGCCTTCTATGCCCGCGCCTGCGCCGACGTGGAATACGCCTTCCCCTTCGGCACCACCGAGCTGGAGGGCATCGCCAACCGGACGAACTACGACTTGACCCAGCATCAGCAATTCTCCGGGCGCGACATGGCCTATTTCGATGACGAAACCAAGGAACGGTTCATCCCCCACGTCATCGAGCCGTCCGGCGGAGTGGACCGCGCGACATTGGCCTTTCTCTGCGAGGCCTACTGCGAGGACGAGGCCCCCGACGAGCACGGCAACCCCCAGTCCAGAACCGTCATGAAGCTCCACCCGCGTATCGCCCCGATCAAGGCGGCTGTCTTCCCCCTGGTCAAGAAAGAGGGCATGCCCGAGGTCGCCGAGCGAATCCACGCCGAGCTGAAATCGGCCGGGCTGGCGGTCTTCTACGACGAAAAGGGCGCGGTCGGCCGCCGCTACCGCCGCCAGGACGAAGCCGGCACGCCCTTCTGCGTCACCGTCGACGGCCAGACACTCCAAGATCAGACCGTCACCATCCGCGACCGCGACACCCTCGTTCAGGACCGCATCGCCGCGGACAAGGTGTTGGCCTACGTCACTGAGCGCCTGCGCTAAGGCGGATCTCGTCCGATTCCTCTTTTTTCCCGGAACCTCCGCGCTACCTGTGCGTCGAAAGGGGTGATGGTCAATCGCTCACCCAAGACGCGCTGATAGGAGAATCCACTATGGGCGGAGTTCGAAGAGTAACACTGATGCTGGTGGCGTTGGGCTTTCTGGCCGGGCCGGTGCTGGCCGACGGGATGATCGTGCCGGTCGATCCGGGCCTGCGGGTCCGCGGGCCATGGGCGGTGACGTATCACCACGTCAAGATCACCGTCCGCGACCAGGTGGCCTCGGTGACCATCGACCAGGAGTTCGTCAACACCGGCGAGGGGATGATCGAGGTGGAGTATCTCTTCCCCGTCCCGCCGGACGCGGCCATCGACGCCATGACGCTGACCGTCGACGGGAAGGACTTCGCCGCCAAGCTCCTGCCGGCCGACGAGGCCCGGAAGATCTACGAGGACATCGTCCGGCAGAAGAAAGACCCGGCCCTGCTGGAATACGCCGGGTTCGGGCTGTATCGCACGCGGGCCTTTCCGCTGGAGCCGGGCAAGCCGGTCAAGGTGATCGTCCACTACACCTGCGTCTGCAAAAAGGACGCCGGGCGGGTGGAGGTCTGGTATCCGCTGAATACCGAGAAGTTCTCGGCCCGGCCGATCGACGACGTGAAGGTCACCGTGGACATCAAGGAAAAGGTCGACATCCCGGCAGTCTATTCCCCCACGCACGAGCTTTCAGTCGAGCGCAAAGGGCCACGGCACGTCATCGCGACCTATCACGAGAAAAACGTCCGACCGGAGATCGACTTTCAGGTTTTCTACCAGACGGCTGAGGGCGACGTGGGGGCGACGCTGCTTAGCTATTGGCCGGACGCCCAGGCCGACGGCTACTTCCTGCTGCTGCTGAGCCCCAACCCGCAGATCGGCGGGGAGAAGGTCATCGCCAAAGACGTGGTCGTCGTCCTGGACCGCAGCGGGTCGATGAGCGGGGAGAAGATCGACCAGGCCAAGGAGGCCCTGGGCTTTATCCTCAACAACCTCAACGCCGACGACCGGTTTACCATCATCGCCTACAACGACCGGGTCGATCCGCTCTTCGACGGGCTCGTCGAAGTCAACCAGGAGAATCTCGCCCAGGCCCGGGATCGGCTGGACCGCATCGAGGCCCGCGGCGGGACGAATATCCACGAGGCCCTCCAGACGGCGATGAAGCTCTGGCCGGTTCCGGGAAGACCCCTGGCCGGGCCCAAGTACGTGATCTTTCTTACCGACGGGCTGCCGACAGTCGGCAAGACGGACATGAAGACCATCCTGGCCGATACGGCTGAGGCGAACATCTCCGACGCGCGCCTGTTCGTCTTCGGCGTGGGCTACAACGTGAACGTTCACCTGCTCGATAAGCTCGCTCAGCAGAACGCCGGGCGAAGCGACTACGCCAAGCCGGCCGAGCCCATCGAGGCGAAGATTTCCTCCCTGTACACCAAGATCAAGAATCCCGTCATGACGAATCTCGCCGTCCGCGTCGAGGGGGTGGCGATCGGCGACATCTATCCGGCGCAGATCGGCGACCTGTTCGAGGGCGACCAGATCGTCCTGGCCGGGAGATATAACCGGGAGGATGCGATTCGGCTGAGCGGCGGCCGTAACGGAGCGGCCACACTGGTTGTGACCGGCGTCTACCAGGGCCTGGAACGGGCGTTTGAGTATCCTGTCGGCTTCGCCGGATTGGGCGAAGACCCGACGTATCAGTTCGTCGAGCAGCTCTGGGCCGTCCGGCGGATGGGTCATCTCATGGAGCAGATCGACCTGAACGGCGAGAGCAAGGAGCTTATCGACGAGCTGGTCAGCCTGAGCATGAAGTACGGCATCATCACGCCGTACACGAGCTCCCTGGCCGATGAGACGACGCGCCTCTGGGAAGGTGAGGAACTGGGGCGACGCGTATCGGCCTCGGCGGCACCATTCAAGGATTACAGCGGGGCGAATGCCCAGATAGCCGCCAGCAACCGCGCCAAGATGGCCCGTTCCGTCAGGGCGCCCATGTCCAGCTCCGGCGGCGTCCGGCAGCTCGGACATGCCGACCAGGTTAGCTACGAGGCCGACGAGGTCCGGGTTATCTCCAACACCCGGCAGATCGGCAACCAGGGCATCTATCGGCGGGGAGACGTCTGGGTGGCCTCCTCGGCGGCCAAGATCGACCTGAAGCGCGACGCCGAGAAGATTCACAAGGTCAGTCGCTTCAGCAAGCGATACTTCCGCCTCATCACCGAGAACACGGTGGCTGAGAACCGAATTCTCGCCAGCCAGCAGCCCACCGAGCAGCTTCTGATCCAGCTTCGCGGGCAGGTCTACCTCATCGACTAGCGTGCCGGCTGGAACGCCTTGCGGGCGGGTTGGGCCTCGGTTTGGCCGGGGGCCGATCCGCCCGCTGCTTTTGATTTCATGCCTCGCCATTATGGTAGCTTATGGTGGGTATTCTTGCTGGGCACGTTTATCGCCCCCGAGCCGTTGGGTAAGATGATCTTGCGGGCGGCTGTCAAGAATGGCTCCGCGGCAGAATCTACGAGACCTGGCCGGTGGACGGCCGCCGCCGCGGTTTGTATAGTGTGTGCTTCCCGAAACGGCTTGACTGGTTCTGCTATTTGGAAAGGACTCCTGCCATGGGCGGTTTTTTCGGTGTCGTCAGTAAAGAGGATTGCGTCGGCGACCTCTTCTACGGGACGGACTATCACTCGCACCTGGGCACGCGCCGCGGCGGGCTGGCCGTTCGGAACACCGACGACCTGACGCGGTTCATTCACGACATCACCAACGACCAGTTCCGCTCGAAATTCGAAGACGACATCCGCGCTATGCACGGACAGAGCGGCATCGGCATCAGAAGCGACTACGAGGACCAGCCGCTGCTGATCGGCTCGCACCTGGGCACGTACGCCATCATCACCGTCGGCGTCATCCGGAACACCGAGGCGCTGGCGGACAAGGCCCTGCACAAGGGCGCGCACTTTTCGGAGATGAGCGGCGGGGAGATCAACCCCACCGAGCTGGTCGCCACGCTGATCAACCAGGAGGCCACCTTCACCGACGGAATCCGCAACGCCCAGAAGGCCATCGAGGGTTCCTGCTCGATCCTGCTGCTGACCGACCACGGCGTCTACGCGGCGCGCGACCAACTGGGCCGAACGCCCGTGGTCCTGGGCAAAAAGCCCGGCGCCTACGCCGCCAGCCTGGAGACCTCCGCCTTTCCCAACTTGGACTACGAGCTGGAGAGCTATCTCGGCCCCGGAGAGGTGGTGCTGATCACCGCCGACGGTATCGAGCGGAAGAAGCCCCCGGGCGAGAGGTTGCAGATTTGCGCATTCCTTTGGGTCTACTACGGTTACCCGGCCTCCAGCTACGAGGATATCAACGTCGAGGCAGCCCGGAACCGCTGCGGGGCGGCCCTGGCCCGCAGGGACGACGTCGAGATCGACCTGGTCGCCGGCATACCCGACTCCGGCACGGGACACGCCATCGGCTATGCCAACGAGTCGGCCAAGCCGTTCCAGCGCCCTTTCGTGAAGTACACGCCCACCTGGCCCCGCAGCTTCATGCCCCAAGACCAGCAGATACGCGAGCTGGTGGCTAAGATGAAGCTTATTCCCATCGGCGCCTTGATCGAGAACAAGCGGCTGTTGTTCTGCGAGGACTCGATCGTCCGGGGAACGCAGCTGCGCGACACGATTCAGCGGCTCTATGACAACGGCGCCCGTGAGGTGCACATGCGCGTCGCCTGCCCCCCGCTTGTCTATGGCTGTCCGTTCCTGAACTTCTCCCGGTCACGATCGGAGATGGACCTGGCCGCTCGAAAGGCCATTCAAGAGCTTGGCGACGGGGGAAAGCACGACTTGGCCGACTTCGCCGTCACCGATTCGCAGGCTCAGCGCGCCATGAAGGATATAATTAGAAAAGCGATGGACCTGACCAGCCTCAGATATCAGACGCTCGACGACCTGATTGCCGCGATCGGCCTGCCTAAGTGCAAGCTCTGTACGTATTGCTGGGATGGCGCCAATCCCCCGAAAGGATGCCTCAATGGCAAGAGCACGGATTGACTACAACGAGTTCTTCCCCCAGATCACCGGGATGATGACGGACCAAGGCCTGCTGCTGGGCAGCTATGACTCGGCTGGCAAGCCCAACGTGATGACAATCGGCTGGGGGGTCCTGGGCCAAGTCTGGGGCGTGCCGATCTGGACGGTCCTGGTCCGGCCCAGCCGATACACCTTCCAATGCATCGAACACAGCGCGTGTTTCACCGTGAACGTCCCCACCAAAGAGATGGGCATGGTCTGCGCGACGTGCGGGTCGGTCAGCGGAAGGGACGTGGACAAATTCGAGCGGTGCAACCTGACGGCTGAGAAGGCCGAGACGGTCCTGGCGCCAGTGGTGAGGGAGTGCCCTATCGTCTACGAATGCCAGGTCGTCCACAGCAACGACATCCTCCCGGAGAAACTCGCCGGCGAGATCCTCAGCGGCGCCTACGTGGACGGCGATTATCACCGCATCTACTTCGGCAAGATCCTCGCCACTCGGGCCGAGGAAAACGCCTCGGAATTAATCTAAACTAGGCCAGCTGCCTGGGCGCTGCGATCGGAAGTCCGGCAGGCAGGCCCAAGTTATACGAGGCGCACAAAGTAAATGCGCAAGCGTATAGAGCAGCAATGTCGCAAAGGATTGTTCTCACCACTATGGACAGTGGCGGAGTTGTACCGCCGAGCGCATGAATTTAGCGCGCCCGGTATTACTTAAGAACGAGCCTCCCGAAGCGCCGTTTGCCGACCCGGAGGATGGCTCCGGCCTTGGGTGAAACCTCCGCCTTGACGTCGGCGATCTTCTCATCGTCGATGCTGACGGCGTTCTGGACGACCAGCCGGCGGGCGTCCGACTTGGACTTGGCAAAGCCGGCCAAGGCCACCAGCTCGACGATGTTGATCTTCGCGCCCGGCAGGGAAATCTCCGGCATGTCGCTGGGGGCCTGCTTTTCCGAGAAGACGCGGTCGAACTCCGCAGTAGCCTGCTCGGCGGCTTTCCCGCCGTGATACCGCGAGACGATGTGCTTTCCCAGTACCACCTTCGCTTGGCGGGGATGTGTCTGATCCGGATCGGTCAGGACGTCGATTTGCTCTCTCTCCACGTCGGTCACCAGAAGAAAGTAATTCTCCATCAGCTCATCGGGGATGGACATGACCTTGCCGAACATCTCCGCCGGCGGGTCGGTGATGCCAATGTAGTTGCCCTTGGACTTGCTCATCTTCTCCACGCCGTCCAGGCCCACCAGCAGCGGCAGGAGCATCACCACCTGAGGCCGCTGCCCGGCGCTTTCCTGAAGCTGCCGGCCGACCAGGTTGTTGAAGGTCTGGTCGGTCCCGCCCAGCTCCACGTCGGCGTCGATACAGATGCTGTCGTAGCCCTGGATCAGCGGATAGAGAAACTCGTGGACGCCGATGGGCACGCCGGCTTTGTAGCGCAGCTCGAAGGTGTCCCGCTCCATCATTCGCGCGACGGTCATCTGCGAGGCCAGCTTGATCAACTCGGCGAAGGAGAGATTCTCCAGCCATTCGCTGTTTCGGCGGATTTCCAGCTTGCGCGGGGAGGTATCCAGGATTCTCCCGGCCTGGGCGATGTACGTGGCGGAGTTGGCCTCTATCT
>SDBT01005581.1_pt1 | contig 21079 bp, 20 predicted proteins | sample 2277101 | NCBI WGS metagenome assembly SDBT01 (sample SAMN10404973, study PRJNA504765) | marine sediment metagenome | isolation source: marine sediment core GS10_PC15, 103 cmbsf | place: Arctic Ocean: Southern Knipovich Ridge | collected 2010
GAGTTTTAAAGCCTAATGGCATCAACAGAACGAATTATAATTCAGGTTAATGGTCAAGGGATACGCGAAGTTTCTCGTAACTTTCGTGCCCTGGGTCTGCGTGCTGGATCGGCAGGAGGTCAAGTCGGCCTTTTGCAAAAAGCGCTTGGAGCTGTTGGTGCGACCCTAGTTGCTCGTAACTTTCTTAAAATTGCCGACTCCATAAACCAAATGGAAAACAGGCTTAAAATTGTTACCTTTGGCGTGGGAAACCTGAATGATGTTTTCAATGAACTAGTGGAAGTTTCTAATCGTTCTAGATCTGCGCTAGAGGGCTCTGTTGAACTTTTTGCTCGTGTTGCTCTTTCTGTTAGGGACTTGGGTCTTGCTCAAAAGGAAATTTTACAATTTACCGAGTCAGTAAACAAGGCCATTATCGTCTCCGGTGCGAACGCCCGAGAGGCCAACGCCGGTATCATTCAGCTTGCTCAGGGTCTTGCATCTGGTGCGCTTCGAGGAGACGAACTTCGATCTGTTCTTGAACAATTGCCTTTCGTGGCCGATGTTATTGCGAAAGAGTTTGGACTTCTTCGTGGAGAACTTCGTAAATTTGCTGAAACTGGACAACTTGTCACAGGTCGAATTCTTAAAGCGTTCCGAGATCAACGCGAAGAAATTGAAGAACAGTTCCAAAAAACTATTCCTACCTTGGCCCAGGCATACGTACAGTTGCAGACTAGAACTGCTGCCTTTATAAGAGGTTTGGATGATTCTACAGGACTTACCCAAACTTTAGTGTTGGGCCTTCAAGAACTTGCGGCAAATCTTGAAGAGGTTGCGACTATTTCTATAAAAGTCGGAATAGTTCTTTTGGGAATGTTCAGCACCCTTGCCCTTACTAAATTCATTCGGTTGATTGCACTTTTACAGGTCCGTTTATTGTTGCTCGCGGTTACAAATCCTATAGGAATAATTGTTGCTGCTTTAGGGTTGGCATTGGGAGCGGCAGTGGCCTTTCGACGAGAAATACGAGTCACCGCTGACGGTTTAGGGGACTTAGGAGACTTAGGAACAGTTGCTTTTAACGCAATCAAAGACTCTTTAGAAGACTTGCCTGAGATCGCAGAGAGGGTTGCAGGAAGAATTGGAGACGCCTTTTCAAACATTAATTTTAGTATTGCTGATGGCCTTACTCTTTTAATAGATACGTGGATTCTTTTGTTGAGAACAATTCAAGAAACGGAGAAAACCTTTTTCTTTCAACGGCTGGTGGGCAACGACAAAAAGCCAAATCTTTTTGAAAGAGGGTTAGATAAGGTTTTTCAGTTCACGGGGGGAGTGCGTACCATCAAACAGGTTAAGACAAATGAAACAATCCGAAGAATAGGAGAAAGAACTCCAGGTACTATCGAATCCCTGTTAGCAGAGCTAGAAGAACTTAAGACCCGGATACCTCAAATTACTGCTCAAATTGAAACTGAGGTCGAAAAGGCTCGGCAAGCCCGTTTAGCTCGTGGGGTGGCAGCAGAGGGTCCCCGTGATCAAGAACTTTTTGAGTCTTTGCGGAGAAGAGGTCAAACCTTGGCCCTGTTACGCAATCAGCCAAAGCCTCTTGGAGACGATATTATTAAATTAACAGACTCCGTGCTCAAGGCAGACGAGGCCAGTAGAAAACTTGCGGACGGTCAAGAGGTAATTCGAGCTGCGTTTAAGAACAACGAGATAGACCTTCTTAAAGCGGTTTCTATATTCCAGGCTCTTGAGCTGCAGACTGAAGACGCCCGTAAACCCCTGCAAGCCTTTTTAAAGGACCTACAAGACGAACGAGACATTCTTGCCTTGAACGGAATCGAAAGAGACAAAGCAATTGATCGATTAAATGCAGAAGAGGCTATTAGAAAAAAACTTCCTACTATCACACGGGAGAATTTGGAACTGATGTTACAGGAGGTTGATGTCAATGCAATAATTTTGGCCCAGACTCGAATTCGTGACGGACTTTTTCAGCAGTTCGTGCAAACACAACTAGATGTGAATGAAAGTTTGGAGCAGTTCAATATTCTTGTAGACGCAGGAGTTCTCAAGGGGGAAGCACAACGCCGAGCCTTTGTTGCAATCAGACGAGACGCTCTTCTTCTAGAAAACAGTTTCCGTTCTGGGCTTAAACTAGCTGTGCTGGATTTAGGAGACTCCTTTGATCAAGTTGCTTTTCAAGTGGCTGACACATTTACACAGGTTTTCTCTGGGCTGGAAAACACTATCACCGATTTCATTTTAAAAGGAGAAGCAAACTTCCGACAGTTCGCTCTAACAATCTTGAATGAGATCACGCGTATCCTTGTTCGGATGGCAATTCTCCAACCGTTGCTGCAGGGCATTGGGGGCTTCTTCTCCAGTGCTCCGACTTCCGGAATTTTTGGAGGAGAAGTGGTAGATATTGAACCTTTACGGGCAGCGAGCGCGGCAGGGCCGACTCAGTCTTCCCTAGAAGAAACTCGGACTGTTTTCGTGGAAGTGGAAGTAGCGCCATTGCCGTCTGTGGCCGTAGAGGCGGCTCCTCTGGTAATATCCGACGTGAGAATAGAGCCCGTGACACTTGAAATAGCCCCTCTGGTAATATCTGATATCAGAATAAAACCTGTAGAGGTAGAAGCGGCTCCGCTGCTAATTTCCGATGTGAGAGTAGACGCAATCCCATTTGGGCCTCTGGGCGCTGATTTGGCCTCCTCAGACAGGGGCGGATTCTCTCCAGCGCCGTCAACGGGAGGCGGGAATACGACCATCTTCCAAATGGGAGACGTTAACGTAGATGTGACAGGCACAGGAGGCACTTCCGAAGAAAATCAAGAACTGGCATCCGAAATTGGAAAAACGGTACAAGGTGAGCTTCGAGGATTTATGTTGGACATTATCAGAAATGAACAACGATCAGGTAATTCCATGAACAAGCAGAGTGTAATCTAATGGCAGCTACAGCGGACTTTGATTTAATAGATGTTGAACCGGGACTTGGTACACGAGAAGCGGATAATCTACGAGTACGCCGTGTTGTCTTAGGGGATGGACTAAGTCAGCGAACAGCGGACGGACTTAATGCGCGTCAAGGAAACTGGAACGTAAAATTTGACGCTGTCAGTAACGCCACTGCAACCACTATACTTGACTTCTTCGCTGCCCGCGGCGGACACGAGGCTTTCTTATGGACTCCTCCAGGAGAATCTTCCCAAAAACAATTTACAACAGGGCCAATTAAAAAAACTCCTATTAAAGGAGGCCAAAGCATAACTATCGATGTGTTGTTCGTCCAGGAGTTTGATTTGTAATGGCTGACAATCCGAAGATCACAGAAGAAGCGCAAAAGGCCGACGCAGGTATTCTCGTAAGCATGTATGAAATTAACCTTGTGCGTCTGGGAGGAACTGTCCTTCGATTCACGGCTGGGTCCGACGGCCTTGGCAACTCTATTATGTTCAACGGAAACACCTATGTTCCTCTTCCTATCGAACTTGATGGTTTCGAGCAGTCTTCAAACACAGCATTCCCTCGTCCTCGAATGCGGGTATCAAATGTTCTTAATGCTGTGGCTACGGTCATGGCAAACTTTAATGACCTGTTAGGATCAGAGGTTACAAGAATCCGTACCTTTTCTCAATTCCTGGACGGTTTCCCAGAGGCCGACTCTGGGGCCAAATTTCCTGATGATGTCTTCATCATTGATAGGAAGGTTTTGCAAAACAACACAATTGTAGAGTGGGAGCTGGCCTCAATTCTTGATCAAGAGGGAACACTGATACCCGGTCGAGTGATTCACAAAAACGGATGTCCTCTTGTCTACCGTCGATTTGATGCTTCGTTTCCCGGAAACTTTGATTATACTCGCGCAACATGCCCTTATGACGGAACATCCTCCTTTGATGCAAATGATAATGCTACAACAGATGACAAAGATGTCTGCGCAAAACGCCTAGTTTCTTGTGAGCTACGTTTTCCTTCTCCTGAGATTTTGCCCTTAGAGTCCTTTCCGGGAGTAGGGAGAACACGGTAATGATTGTCTCTCCTTTTCTCGAACAGCAAATTGCGTTACACGCAGAACAAGAATATCCCCGCGAGTCTTGTGGTTTTGTCATGGGAGACGATGAGTACGTTCCTATGGAAAACACCGCGGACGATTCATTGAATAATTACAGGATCAGCGCAGTAAACTATCTCGAATATTCCGATATGGGCCTACGTGCTATTATACACAGTCACCCAGAAGGTCCAGAGTATCCTAGCAGGGCCGACATGGAATGTCAGGTTCGAACTGCTGTTCCCGCGGGCATAGTTCCTATCAAGCTATATAAGGGAACAACTGAGACGGTACTTAAGGCAAACAAGACTATCCTCTTCGGAGACGGTACTCCGGTGCCTCCTATCCTAGGGCGACCTTTTCGACATGGAATCACGGATTGCTATTCTTTGATCCGGGACTGGTATCGGATAAATCTGGATATCCAGCTTCCTGTGTATCCCCGAGAATGGGGTTGGTGGGAAACAGGGGAAAACATGTATGAGGACTATTTCAGGGAGGCAGGCTGCCGAGACTTAGAGTCAGGGGAAGACCCTCAACACGGAGACATATTTTTAGCTGCAATTCGTTCCAAAGGAATCTGTAATCATGCAGGGGTTTTATTAGAAACCGGACAAATCGTTCATCATTTGGCAGGATCTTTGATGGAAGGATATGATCCCACGGCCTTAAGCACACGAGACTCAGGAACACGCTGGGCTAATTCGATATTTTTTAAAAAGTGGGTACGACATGAATCAATTAGTCACATTTTATCTTAAAGGGGAACTTGGAAAGCTATATGGCTCCGAGTTCCGCTTTGCTGCCACATCCATTGCCCACGGGCTCCGCTCTATGTGCTACCAGCTCAAAGGCGATGACAAGACTGATCCGTTTATCGACGTTCTTTCTAAAGGCTACTACAGTGTTATCCGTGACGGAAGAGAGATTGACATTGATGAGTTGAATGTTGGCCTTGGAAAAACTAAAGACGTTTACATCGTTCCGGTTCCAGAAGGTGAAGGTGGACAGGGAGGAGCAGGGAAATTCATTTTTGGGGCTCTTCTGGTCACAGGCGCGTTGCTTTTGGCAGGTCCAGGAGGCGCAGGGCTTGCTGGGGGATTCACGCTTGGAGGAACTAGCGGGGTAGGGATTAGCCTGGGACAAATTGCGGCAATCGGTGGACTCATTGGCGCAGCGGGCGCTGCTCAATTGTTATCACCAACACCAGGAGCAGCGGACACACGAGTCCGGGAAGCACCCGAAGAGCGACCTTCGTTTTTGATAGACAGCCTTACAAATACAACAGAGGAAGGTGCTCCTGTTCCAATCATCCACGGTACGAAGATTATGATCGGGTCTCATGTCCTAAGCTCGGGATTGGATGTTGAGCAAACGGCGCTGGAAGATCTCATTGAGGTTGAGTCAGACTTTACCTCAGTACATGTTATCACCCCCGGCATAGAACTTTCTTCTGGAGACAACCTAAACACAGAATTTCGTGGATACTCTACTGGAACAATTGGATTTGTCTCGGGGGCAGCTCTACCCTTCAATTTTGATGCAATGGGCAGCACGGAGGGGACTCTTTTCAGAAACAAACAAATCCTGGAGATTGTAGAAGGGCACGCAGACAGTCCTCCCCCCAACGGAAGTCAACATTTTCTACGAGTAAGCATGATAGGAAGTCCAATAGACTATTTTGACAGCATCAAAATAGAACAGCCTTCGGGATCGCTAGTGTTCCTAAAACTAACAAATGCTACCACTAACTTTTTTTCATCAGCCACTCCGAACTTCGGAAGCACTCAAATGCAAGATGAAAATCATGTAATCGTGACAATAGCACAAACGGTACAATGGGAATGGTCCATCGCAGCTCCGTTTATTTTGGACGGAACGACAGAACTAACAGTGACATTCGGGTATACATAATGCGTGAACAAGAGGCCAAAACTCCACTACTTTACGCGAACCCTGTTCACGGTAAAAAGGGACAGGGCAAAGGGGGCGGTGCAGACTTTCGTGCGCCGTTCGAGTCTCCCAATACTCTGCAGTCTATTGTTACGGCCAAGATTATTGACCTATGGGGCGAAGGCCCAATGGGCGGGCTCATTGATCCTGGGGGACCTGGGCTACTAGATGATAGCGATCCTCCTGTACACGTAATCGGCTCTTCCACGATTCTAAAATCCGTCTTTTTTGATGAGACTCCTGTCATGGCGTCAGATGGATCTCTTAACTTCAACGGTATTATACTTCGCACGCGCCCAGGTATTCCCGGGCAAAGTGTGATCCCTGGATTCTCTGACATAGAAAATGAAGTTATTGTAGGCCTTGAGGCAACGATAGAACTAGGGCCTGTAACAAAGACCGTGTCAAACTCTGACGTAGATGCAGTTCGGGTAAAAGTACGTCTACCCCAGCTTACGTTTCAAGACGTAAACACAGGAGATCTTCTTGAAAACTTTGCGACGATTGCTATCGAGGTTAATACAGACGGAGCAGGTTTTGTTGAACTTGTACGAGATACCATTGTCGGAAAAACGGTGGCCCCGTATGAGCGCAAATATAGAATTGATTTGCCCACAGGATCCTCCTGGGATGTGCGCCTTGTCCGAATAAGCCCTGATGAAGTAGCAGTCGTAGATCAGAATCGAACGTTCTTCTCGACAATGACAGAAATAATTGAGACCCGGGTGAACTACAATAACTCCGCCATTGTTGGAATTGAAATTGATGCCCGTCAATTTGGAACACGGGTTCCGAGACGGGCCTATCTTGTGCAAGGGCTTGAAATTCAGATTCCTTCGAACTACGATCCTGTAACAAGACTATATAGTCCCGCTATTTGGGATGGTATTTTTAAAACGGGGATTACAGATAACCCCGCTTGGGTCTATTACGACATTCTAACTAATTCCCGGTACGGCGCTGGAACAGCCTTTCAGTTTCAAAGCAACCAATCTCGAATTGACACAGACGCTCTGTTCACAATCGGACAGTACTGCGACGAACTTGTAGAAGACGGTAGGGGCGGACTAGAGCCTCGCTTCACGTATAACGGTGTAATCAATACACGGGAAGATGCTTATGCTGTGCTCCAAGCGATTGCGTCTTCATTCCGAGGAATGATTTATTACGGGGCCGGGGCAGTCACAGCCGCTCAGGATTCTCCGTCTACGCCGAGGCGAGTTGTAAACCAATCAAATGTAAAAGACGGATTATTCACCTACTCTGGAATCTCTCAGTCCCAGAAGCATTCTGTGATCAAGTCTGTTTTCCGAGACCCGGATGATTTTTATCGTCCTACAATTGAGTATGTGGAAGACCCGGGTCTTATCAATGACTTCGGGGTTCGCACGAAAGAAATTTTATCTGTTGGTGCAACGTCCAGGGGACAAGCGCGACGACAGGCGAAATGGATTCTGGAAACAGAGCGGACAGGAGACCTTGTTACCTACCGCACAGGATTCCATAATGCTCTTGTCAGCCCGGGAGAAATTATCGCGGTTGCAGATGAAACTATTGCAGGGATTAGATTTGGCGGAAGCATTAAATCCATTTCAGGAGGGACAACGATCACATTTGATGCTCCTATTACCTACGATACTACTATTGCGCACACTCTCAGTGCGATTCTTCCCGATGGAACTTTGGAAACAAGGACTTTAGTCAACGTCAGCCGACAAAACCCTGTTACACTTCAAACCGTCACAATAGACTCCGCTTTCACAACAGACCCATTGGACGGAGCCGCTTGGGGAATATCTGAGCCTAGTATTGAACTTCGACAGTTCCGAATTGTGTCTGTTAAAGAGGTAGACTTTAATGAATTCGAGATCACAGCTCTTTGTCACGACCCGAATAAGTTTGTGCGCATCGACACAAACAACGATCAAGATCCATTAGATTTCACAAATCTTCCGTCGGGGCCGCTCGCCGTTCCTACCGATCCATTTGTCGTAGAGAAATTGTTCAAGGGAACCTCGACTGTATTATCAAAAGCAATTGTTTCTTGGACCCCTCCAGATAGCGATCCCCGAGTAACACTGTATGAGCTATTTGTAAAACGCCCTGGGGAATTCTCCTTCAACCCTTTTGGTGGAAGCAGAGACACGGACGGAATCACGTCAGGTGTCACGGCAGAGATTTTGGACACGCAGCCGGGGACCTACGACTTTCAACTTAAAAGCGTTGATAATTTTGGCCGAAAAAGCAAGATGGTAACTTTCTCCGCCGACCTGTTGGCCTTGACGCTTCCTCCTGCAGATGTAACAGGTTTCCGAGGCTCTGTGTCAAACGAATTTGTCATCCTAAACTGGGACAAGAACACCGAGCTGGATTTAAACCATTACGAGATTCGTTATTCCTCTGTGTCCGTAGGGGCCACCTGGGCGGGAGCACAGGTAATGGCAGAGGTCTCCGGAGAAGATACCTCTAAAACCCTTCTTGGACGAGACGGAACCTATCTAATCAAAGCCGTAGACGATCAGGACGATCCATCTAAGAATGCCGCCCTTGTTGTCATAGTCTCTTCGGGATTCCTCGCTTTCAATCAGGTTGCAACTCTCACAGAGAACCCAACTTTCTCTGGGGTGAAAGTCGGATGCGTAGTTGTGTCCAGCAAGTTACAACTCAACAGCGGATCGGTAATGGCAACTTGGATTCCTTTGTCTTCGGTGCCCGCTCTTTCCGCCGGGACAGGTTTCGATGTGTTGCCCCTAGTTGCAACATACGACTTTTCCACTTTCATTGACTTGGGGTCTCGTTTCGATTTTCGAGTGACGCAAAACATTCAAGCCGACGGGCTTAACATCAACAACTTCATGGCAGCGTGGCTTCCCTTGGCCTCCGTTCAAAATATGTCCGGATTTGTAGAAGAAGAATTGTTTATCGATCTCAAGATGGCATTAACGGACGATGATCCTTCCGGATCTCCTACGTACACTCCGTTTAAGTCTCTAATCGGGGAGGATGTCCGGGCACGCGCCGCTAAATGGCAACTGACTTTCGGCACACGAGATAAGTTCGTAACTCCGCGGTTTACTGTTTTAGCTGTAACCGTAGATATGGCCGATAGGATTATCTCAGGGAAAAACCTAACTACTTCGGCTGTGGCAACTACTACTGTGTCTTTCACTCCAAACTTTAAATCCGTTAATCCTGCTGTAGTTGTGACCGGACAAGACATGCTCACAGGAGAATTTGTTGAACTGACAAGTGTCACAGCATCGGGATTCGATATAGACATTAAAGACAGTGGCGGAAGTAGGGTTATACGTCAATTCGACTTCATCGCCAAAGGATTCGGCGCTGTGGTATAATAATTCAGGAGATTACGTAAATGACACAATCTGACTTTGGAACAATAGACCCGAACACTAAGAACGGGACCGAGCTGGCTACCGATCTTAACACGTTTCGGGATGCCCAGAATACCCTTCACAGGGGCTCTAGCGTGCCTGGCTATGCCCAGGGGGGAACTCTGTGGATAGACGACTCGGGTGCGCCTACGTGGATTATCAAGCTTAACGACGGCACAGACGACTTGACCCTCTTCACGCTCGATATCACAGCGAACACCGTTGCCCTTGCCTTCGACACGATTGCTTTGACGGACGCTGGAACACTAGCCTCTCTGTCTGTTATCCGAAGTGGAACGCCTCCGACTGCCAACATGGTTTTCTTCGAGGATACTGATGCAGCCAATAATTTCTCAAACGTAGAAATAAAGGCACATCGCCCGGGACTTATTTTCCGAGACGCGACAGCAACCACAGACGATTTCCGACTGGGGGCCGACGGAAACCTTTTTAAAATCTCCATCGACGGAGACCAAGACGACACTCGTGATGCCTCTGGTCACTTCGATGACTTCCCGAATGCTTTTGTTTTGGACGGGGCCACAGGATTCGTCGGACTTACTCGGGCACCTACAGTAGCGTTGGATCTCGGGGGCACGGTCTCCGGAGGAGACGTTCGTTCTCTTGTAGAAAACACAAGCAACACGGCCAGTGCCACAGCGTCTTTCGAACTTAAAGTTGGTGGAACGACAGCAGCGGACCCTCAATTATTCTTTACGATTCCGTCCGGTTCCTCATGGGTAATGGGCGCGGACAATAGTGAAACTGATAAGTTTACTCTTTCCCTGGGGGCTACACTTGGAACAGGTAACGCTTTTACCTTTGACGCTTCTTTGGATGCAGTGTTTGCAGGAAATTTGGCAGTTGCAGGGGGCGGTATATCTTCTGGTGTAGATGATACTACACAAGGGGTTTTAGAGGCTTTTGGTAATGCTGCGTCAGGCGGAGGAATTCTTAGAGTACATAACGCTGCGAACGAAGATACCACATATGAATTTTTCCAGTTTGAGGCGAATGGATTAACAATGCGTCTTGGAACAAGCGGCGTTCCTAACGCTTTTCTGTTCGATGGAGCAGGCGCATTTACAACTGCTGGTCTCGCAACACTTGCTTCCGCATCGGTCACAGCAAATTTAGATGCAGCAAGTATCGGCACTGGAACTCCCGGCACAGGAGCGTTTACGACCCTGGACGCATCGGGTGACGTGACTCTATCAGCAGGAGACCTTGAAATCACGGCGGGAAGTTTGGGTATTGGGATTGCACCGCTGACGCCACTTCATGTAATCGCGGTGGCAAATCCGGCCATTCGGATTGAGGAAGGGGTGGGGGGTTCTGCGAGTCATTTACAAATAATTCACAACAGCCCTGGTCAGGGCAGTATTCAAGCGCTCACAGCTACAGGTGGAGCCACACTCAGGCTTCACGCTATACCGAGTGATGGTACTAGCTCTGCGATTATAGATTTGCACAGATCAGTAAATACCACGGGTGCGGTACTGCTAAAGGCTTTTGAGGGAGACGGTGCGGGGACAGTTGCCTGGCAGATTTCAAGTAACGCAATTTCGGATACGATTTTTAATGAACAAGGTCTCGACATCAATCATCGTATTGAGGGCGTTGGACAAAATGATGCTCTATTTGTTCAAGGCAGCAATGGATATGTTGGAGTTCTTACTGGAGCACCGGCGTCTCCACTACACGTAGATCAAAATTCAGCAACCGGAGCGGTGCCGGTATTGACTCTAGATCAGGGAGACGTAGATCAAGAAATGATGGAATTCATTACTACAATTGGCGTAGGAAATGCTATCGAGGCGAAAGGGGCTAAGACTCTTACGCATACCCACTTTGTTAAGGTAACTATACCTGGAGGATTAACTGTGTATTTCCCAGTTGGAACAATTGCATAAGGAGAAAACAGATGGCAATTGATTGGATAGATGTAGAAGAAAAAGCGAGAGTGATGAAGGCTGCGTCAGTCCGGGTGATCAGCATTACTAAAGCCGTCAATGCCGGAACAGTTGCAGGGCGGACCCTTCATTCCGATACAATTACCGCGCTAAAAACAGTAGACGGGCCAATAGCGCGAACAGCCGCACAGGATGCCTGGAATGATCTAAAGGCTGCAATGACACCGTAAACAGAAAAAAGGAGGAGAGAAATGAAAGTAAAAATGCTAGATCAGCCGATCATGTTAATAGATCGGGACAAGGAAACCTCGGAACCAATATGGTATGAGAAACCTATATCGGAATCCCAGGTGGCAACGATTAACGTCAAGACTGCGGCGATAATTGAAAATCTGCGAAACATTGAAAGTGATCAAGTGTCCTTGGTTGTTAATGCCTTGCTCGAACAAGAAGAGGCAGAGCCGCAAAAAGGAGTTCCTTGGACAATTCGTCGTGCTATGATTTCAACCCTGTATGCCACCCGACATGCCTATGCAAAAACAGATGCAAAAGGGCAGCCAAAGCCTGAGAAACAAGATGTCATTGCTCAGATGCAGGCTATGGGATATGCGTTCCAGCACGCTCCTAAGATGGGGTTTGTTGTCCTCGACGCAGACGACATGCAGCTTGTCCGTCGTAAAATGTACGAACTTCCTCTCCCGGGTCTGGTCGCCGCAGACGTAAATCGCTATCTCGATCAGCTCGAAGAGAAGACAAAGACAGAAGTAGTCTTTGGAGTTGAGGAAGAAGATGCTGTTCCTGATCTTGCTGTTGTTGGAGAGTAACGTGCCCAGAGATTCAGCGATAGGGACAAAGCCTCCAGCGAACACGTATTCGTTTTCGGAGTCGTCTGAACAGAACCTGGCAAACGTACATCCAGACCTCGTGTCGCTTGCTCGGAAGGCGCTGGAACTATCTCCGATAAACTTTGGCGTTTCCGAGGGAGCACGATCCTTTGATCGGCAGAAGTATCTGCTGGGCCAACGGGCAACGCAGACGCTGGACAGCCGACACATGCCCGCTGACCCGATAGGCGGAGGAAATGGACTAGCCCATGCCATTGACATATTTCCTTTCGTCGGAGGGGAAGCCCGATACGACGGAAGACTATTCGCAGAGATCAAAGAAGCATGGGATCAAGCATCTGTGTTGCTTAAGATTCCGTTTGAATGGGGAGGCGATTGGAAAGATTTCCACGACGCTCCGCATTTTCAATTACCCTTAGACGAGTATCCGCCTGACAAGGCATTGGAGAAGTAATGAACGGTCCACAAGATCTTGGAATTTTAGCAGCGGTGGTCGCCCTGTGTATGGGTCTCGTGGAAACCGTGAAACGGCTGGCATCTAAACCAAAGTCAGCAGGGGCCGGATATACAGCGCAAGACAGGGAGAGAGATAACTTCCTGGCCGACCAGCACAGACGTTACGACCGAGACGGCAACGAACTTTGGTATTTTCCTAGAAGCATAGGAGAAACACTGGAAGAGATCCTTAGTGAAATACGGGAAATGCGAAAGCTGATTCCCTAACGGTTCTCCTCCGCCCGTCTATGTGGACGGGTTCTCTCCCCGCCACCTGGGTCTTCGGTTCCAGGTGGCGGTCTAATTTAGGAGCAAGACATGAGAAAAACAGTTGCGGTAATTTCAGCCCTGCTTCTGGTGGGGTGTGCCGGTAGAGTAACCATTGAAACTACTGTCACAGGTCCCAATGGCTATACCCTAGAGCAGAAGATCAGCGGAAACACCGAAGCCGTTATTGAGGCAGCAGGTCAATTATTGGATGTAGAATTGCACGCTAACAAAGAAGGTGAAATTGACGTGTATATCAACTCAGGGCAGGACGCCGTAGGCATAAAAACTAAGGCCGACGAGGTCCTCAGAAGCATTGGAGCGGCTGTTGTAGAAAGACTTCCCACAAAATAAAAGCTTGACATTCTGTTCCATTAAGCGTATAATTAGCATATGCTGGAATATGAATTCAAGACAAGTCCTTACGATCATCAACGCAGAGTTTTCCTAGAATCCCGTGACCTTGAAGGCTACGGGATCTTCTGGGAAATGGGCACCGGAAAGACGAAGCTGTGCGTTGACACCGCGGCCTACCTGTTCCAGGAAGGGCAGATAGATTCTCTCCTAGTTCTGGCTCCCAAGGGTGTCCACGAAATTTGGCCGGAAGAGTTCGAGGTCCACTGCCCAGATGAGGTTTTAGAGCGGGCCAACTTCTTCACCTATCATTCTAACAAAGCTAATACGAAGTGGCATCGTGCGGCTATGGCGCGAGCTATGAACCACAAAGGCGGACTCAGCGTTATCTGTATGGGCTACGAGGGGGTCAAAACAGACATAGGAAAGGTGCTCGCCCGGGAGTTCTTGAAGCGTCGAAAGTGCATGGAGATCCTGGACGAGTCCATCCGCGTCAAGACCCCAAAGACAAAAATCTCAAAGACCGTGCAGCGTCACAGAAAGACCGCCTTAGTTCGCCGCATCCTGGACGGCACTCCTATTTCCAACTCTCCCTTCGACATCTTCTCCCCTGTTCGTTTTGTCGATCCTACCTTTTGGCAGAAAGAAGGGGTTGCCCAAGACTTTCACGAGTTCAAAAACTACTTCGGTGAATACGGAGAAGGCTACGCGGCGGGCGGCAGGAAGTTTCGAAAGTTTGAAGGCTATAAACGCATGCCCCTCCTCAAAGACTTAATTTCCAAGGTGGGCAGTCGAGTTCTAAAGGATGACGTGCTTGATCTTCCTCCCAAGGTATTCCGCACTCCGTATAGGTACGACCTTACGCGAGAGCAACAGCGCGTATATGATGAAATGGATGCGGACTTCGAGACGACTCTTGCGTCTGGAGTGGAGCTAGAAGAAGAGATTGTACTGACGAAATTGATTCGTCTGCAGCAAATCATGTGCGGTTTCGTCGGAGACTCTTACGGGAACTTGCATCGTATAGACGGAAAAAAGAATCCGCGTCTCGACCTCCTTAAATCCGTCGTGGGAGACAGCAGCGTAAATGGGACTCAAATGCTTATCTGGTCCCATATGATCCCCTGCATCAACGACATTGTTAATTTTCTTGGGAAGCGGTGTATCCGATACGACGGAACCATAACGAATGACAAGATACGTCGAGAGAACTTGAAACGATTCATCCGAGGAGACGTACAGTTTGCTGTTATGAACCAAATGGCCGCCGCTCGTGGGCACAATATAACCAATTGCTATTCGGTTCTTTATTACTCAAATCCTCCTGGCTCGCTTGACCTGCGTCTCCAATCAGAAGATAGGTGTCACCGCTTAGGGCAGACACACTCTGTCGATTACGGAGATATTTGTTCCCGAAACACACGAGAAGATGAGATAATTACGTCGTTACGTAAAAAGATGAATGTCGCAGCCTATCTCATGGGCGACGAACAACCAATGGAACGTTGGTGAAAATTTATCTTGACAAAATACCTGAATTGTGTTAAAATCATGTAAATCAGAGAGGACCTATCATGGAACAACCCCCTGCATCAACCGGATTCAACTATGGCTATGATGAAGATCTCGCCAAGCTGCAAGCCGACGAACAGAAAGGAGGAATAACCCTTGCGCATGTAATGGAGTTAGTAGATGACCTTGAAGAAGCGAATGAAATTGTCGATGAGACCCAGAAAAAACTGGATGATGCAACCAAGCGTCGGAACATTATTTCACGGGATTTAATTCCTACTGCGTTTGAGGACGCGGGCCTTACAGAGGCTAAAACTCGTGAAGGCGATCTGGTAATCGTAAAGGAAAAGGTCCGCGCTTCCATCTACAAAGACAAACGCCCCGAAGGTCACAAGTGGTTGCAAGATCATGGGCACGACGGGAAGATCAAACGAAAGATCGTGCTCGACATGGGCAAATGCGGACAAGAATACATCGACAAACTGGCAGAGATTCTTGTAACCGCTATCGAACTTGACTCTGACAGTGACTCTGCCTTTGATGTCTTTGATCAATTAGCAGAAACTCTGGCCGATCCTCTTGCTCGTCACATTGATGTCGCAACCGAAACGAAAGTCGAAGCAGCTACTGTAACCTCTCTCGTGAAGAAGTTTCTTGAGAGCGGAAAGGTAGACGTACCGGATGACATATTCAGTGTCTTTCAGTACAAAGAAACAACAATGAAAAGGAAGAAAAAGAAATGAGCACAGAACTCGTAAAGAAAGAAGACACAGGACTCGCCTTGTATGACTACGGCGACAACACGTTCCAAGGGGACACAGAGGCGGAAATCCAGGAAGCAATGATTCCGTTTTTGACAATTCTTCAAGGAAACCACGAGGAGGTAAAGAAGCAGCTTATTCCAGGCGCGATGATGGGCGGAATTCTGGACCGTTCAAGTGAGCGGCTCTTTGACGGAGAAAAAGGTGTTCATTTAGTTCCCGTCTACCGTCACCATTGCGTAGAAGAGTGGCCTAATGATGAGGACGGAGGAAATTTCAAGGCAGCTACTCACGAATTGACCAGCAAAATCTGGGTGGACGCACAGGCAACCCAAGAGTTTCCAAATTTCACAAACCCAGTGAGCGGAAACTCGCTGCAGGAGACCGTCAACCTGTGGGCATTACTAGTTGACGGAGACTTGGTGACACCTGTTGTCATTGTGTTCAAGTCCAAGAAGCTTAAGTATTGGATCAAGTGGCAGAAGAAAGCCCTTGCCATGAAGCTTCCAGGAGGAAACCCTCCTCCGTATCAGGCCCACCAGATTCTTCTCACAACCTGGACAGACGTAGGCAAGGACGCGAGCGGAAATCCTCAAGACTTTGCAAACGTAAACTTGCGTCCTTTCAAGGGGACAATTGCGGATTCTCTGTTGGCCCCTGACAGCCCGCTGTTGGAACAGGCCATTGATATGCGTAAGAAGATCGCGGAAGGCTTTTATAAGCTTGACCTGCGTGGGGACGGCAGTAACTCGTCGGATGGTGAGGAAGAAGGGGATTCACAGATTCCTCTGGATGATGAAGGTGAACCAATTTTCTAGCATGCTTCGCTAGGGACCAGCGCCCCTCTCTCCACCAATAACACGACCTTCCCCCGAAGCGCGTTAGGCGCGGAGAGAGGGGCAACTAAGGAGAAAGAAATGGATGCAGCACAAGTGACACAGTACGTAACAATCATACTTGCGATTGTAGGATTGTTCTCTGCAATTGCTGTCGTAACCCCGAATAAAAGTGACGACAGATTTGTTCAAACCCTGTTGTCCTTCATCAATACATTTGGTGCAAACTTCGGCAATGCGAAAAACAAGGATGCAACATATTTCAAAGACATAGCTGATAGCGTTGCACGACGAAACCTTACAAAATGAAATGGTCCCCGCAACAGGAGGAGGCCCTTCGTGGTGTATCTAATTGGCTGAGTAACGGGGATGCTCCCTTTTACTATCTGGCTGGATACGCAGGAACGGGCAAGACTACGCTTGCAAAGGAGTTCGCGGCTGGAGTATCTGGCCGCGTTCTCTTCGCTGCGTACACAGGGAAGGCCGCACACGTCATGCGGAAGAAGGGTTGCCCCGGCGCTTCCACGATCCATTCCCTGATCTACCATGCAAAGAACAAATGCCGGGAACACTTCGACGCGTTGCAGGAAAAAATAGATGCATTGACAGACGAAGAAAAACCTGTCCCGATGGAACTGAGGAGGGCCTACAAGGAAGAAAAGGCAAATGTCTCACGCCCTTCATTTTCATTGAAGTTTGATTCTGCCTTGATAGGGGCCGACCTACTTATTCTGGACGAGTGCTCAATGGTGGACGCATACATTGCCAAGGATTTATTCTCATTCGACGTTCCCATTCTCGTGCTAGGAGACCCTGCGCAACTTCCCCCAGTGCGCCGGGCGGGATTCTTCACGGCCCAGGAGCCAAGCTTCATGCTGACAGACGTACACCGTCACGCGCTCGACTCAGGCGTGTATCGCTTGGCGACAGCGGTACGGGAGGGCCGACGCATAACTGAGGGCGACAAGGGCGACGGCTGCATTATCCTAAGACAGAAAGACCTAGATGACGAACGGCTCATGGGGGCCGACCAGATTCTTGTAGGAAAAAATGTGACGAGGCGCAAGGTCAATACCCGAATGCGAAGGGTCCACGGACGCTGGAATAGGGATAACGAGCACGCTGACCTCCCGTGGAAAGGCGACAAGCTTGTCTGTCTCCGAAACAATCACGAGTTCGGACTGCTGAACGGATCGCTCTGGACAGCAACCGAAGTATCACAACGGGAGCCGGACACAGTGAAGATGAAAATCGCAGAAGAGGATGCAGAAGGCTACTCTCTTGAGGTCAGCGCCCACGGGGCCATCTTCGCTGGGGAATCTCTCGATCACATTCCGTTTTATCAGCGCAAAGACAAGGAAGAGTTTGACTATGGGTATGCCCTGACCACGCACAAGGCCCAGGGGAGCCAGTGGGAACACGTCTTAATCCTAGACGAGAGCGAGGTCTTCCGTTCGCAGAGGCGCAAGTGGCTCTACACCGCCGTCACTCGGGCAGCAGACAAGGTGGAGGTTGTGATTAAATGATCGTTGCTTTTCGGGACTCAGTGACAAAGACGTGGTGGCTTTGTTGGAACGTGAAAGAAGAAATTATTGAACTGGAACCAATGGCAGGAGTAGATCAGTTAATAGGTTTCCGAAACGGGTGGTTTTTATGGAGCGATCTTAAGCTGCATCACAACAATGTCACAATTACTCACGCATCCATAGGCGTAGCAGAATACCTGGAGAGAGAATAATGGGACACATCGTAGCCGAAGAACAGTATCAAAAGGAACAGGCCGCTAATTACAAAGCTGAACAATCTCGACTCAAGGGAGACTGGGCCACTCCACAAAACTTTGCTGTAGTGGTTAAACAGAGATATGATTTAAATTTTGATGCCGCAGCAGATCGCGGCAATGCTTTAACACATGCGTATATTTCTGAGACCCAGGATGCCTTGTCCATTTCGGTTTGGGCTAGATCAAATAAAGCAGGATCTCGGGTATGGTTAAACCCTCCGCATCGAAAATTCTTGCCTTGGTTCGAGAAAGCGTATGAACAGGTTATAGCAGAACATCGCCGGGTGGATATCATAGTGGTAATGGCGCTTCCTTCCTTCTCATCTAAATGGTGGAGGCGGTATGCAGAGAAGGCCGACGAAATTATTGACTTGTCCCCTCGTGTACAGTTCGTTCCTCCCGAAGGATTGGATACCAACAACAGCGGCAACAGTAGAGAGCGTTGCCTGATTGTATTTCGCAGAGAGCCGCGGCACCCCGTTGCTCCTGCTCGTTATACATGGCATTGGAAGGAGGAAAAGGAATGGTAACAACAATTTTATTGGCAATCGCGTTAGCACAAACCTGGAACGTTGAGGACGGACGGCCTGTGCTCAGAGGAGAAGACGGAACAGCCTACATATTTCTAGGGGCTGAAACGACTCCAGACGATCCGCCTCCGCCCCCACCCCCGCCATCAGAGGTGCTGGTAGTACCAACGGACTACACAACAATTCAAAGTGCAATTTTTGCAGCGCAAAGCGGGAACGTAATTGCAATTCTCGCTGGCACATACCCAGAACGTCTTACCTTTCCAGAGGTCACAAATCTGACCATTCTAGGGGAAGGCCTGGTCGAGTTTTACGGGATGGACACACAAGGCGCAGACGGGTTGACGGTGGAGAACGTGAGCATTACGGCTCCAGCAGACGTGGCAGGGGAAGCAGCTAAATATGCAATCTTTGTCCGCAGCGATGACGTAACTCTTTACAATATTTATGTTCACGATGTCCCGGGAACTGCTATTTTTTTCAAACAATCGGACAACCCCCAACGGGGACGAGTGTTGGATTCACACCTATACCGAATAGGTAAAGGGATCGTGCTCTATGGTAGGGGACACCTAGTAGAAAATGTAGAAATCGAACGGCTGGTTAGAGATCCCGACGTGGCACTAGACGCCGATTATCTTCGAGCGTTCGGATATGATCATATAGTCCGCGGCGTATACGCTCACGGTACGATCCTGAGTGAGGTCTTTCCGTCTCATGTTGATGGATTCCAGACCTTCGGGGCAGATGGCCGAGTTTTGGTTAATTTCCTCATGGAAAATTCCTGGTTTGACACGTATCACCAAGGCGCTCTATTCAGCTCCGACTTCGACGCGGGAACTATTGAGGCTACTTTCCTTAACTGTGTGTTTGCGGGCGCGTTTACTGCCGACACTGGCCTAAGTGTTACAACGAAAGAACAGTCGAGTGTAATGCTGATCAATTGTTTTGCGGGGCAAGCCAACAAGGGATTTTTTGCACGAGACGAATCGCAGTTGCATGTTGAAAATTGCATTGTTTTAAACTCACGGGGTTACTGGCCCGAGCCTGGCTCCAATGCTTTAATCACAGGCGGATATAATCTAGTCAATCCTTTGTCTTCTCCTGCGGATCAACAGTTCGCCACAGATCTAATTAACGTCGATCCTCTGGTAATATTGACACCGCCTACATCAATGCCGTTTACAATGTCGGAGGTTTTTTCTCTGGCTCCTGGAAGCCCTGCTTTGTTTGCTGGATCAGACGCCGGATCATTAGGCCCAAGATGAAAACAGAGAACCAGTTGAAAAAGGTAAGAGAGCTGAAAGAGCTAATAGGAAGGAAGAAGGCACGTCGTAAACTTTTCATACAAATTGTTGGGTGTATTTGCATAGGCTGGGGCACGCTACTTTTACACCCCGGTCTCTGTTTTATAACGCTGGGAGGATCCATAATATTTCTAAGTCGCAAGTAGTCCAAGAGCCACTATTCGTTCCGGAATCTGACTGGAGGCCGACACCTGTTGACCAGCTCCCCTCATGGGAAGGTGCGAAGCGGGTGGGCATCGACGTGGAAACCCGGGATGATTCTATTGGGCAGAAGCTTGGACCAGGAACGCGCCGCGGCGGATACTTGGTGGGAATCTCGTTTGCAATAGAAGACGGGCCTGCACACTACTTGCCGTTTCGGCATGAAGGCGGAGACAACCTTGACCAAGAAACATGTCTATCCTATATCAAGGATCAACTCAAAGACTTCTCCGGGACGCTTGTTGGGGCCAATCTGTCCTATGACATAGATTATCTGCTGCAATATGAATCGGTATTTCACCCGGATGTTGTCTTCAAGGACATCCAGATCGCAGAACCGCTGTTGGACGAGCACCAGTTCCAATATAACCTGGAAGCTATATCTGCCCGTCATGGAATAAGCGGTAAAGACGAGACCCTTCTGCGGGAAGCTGCCTTGGCCTACGGGCTGGACCCCAAAGCTGATATGTGGCGTCTCCCAGCTCGATATGTGGGCGAATATGCCGAGCAAGACGCCGTGCTCCCTCTAACGCTCCTGAGACGCCAGGAGCGACGTATAGACGAGGAGGGCCTATGGCGTGTATTCAACCTGGAATGTGCCGTGACGCCCATTCTCGTGCGTATGACGCGACGTGGTGTGCTCATTGACCAAGATAAGCTGCAATGGATAGACGAATGGGCTATTCGAGAAGAATTGGAGGCCCTGTCCCTCATTAAAAAGTACACAGGGCAATCCTTAGCCAGGGGAGAGTCTACTACCACGTCCATCATGGCACGAATCCTCCGAAAGGAGGGCATCAAGGTTCCTAAGACCGTTCCCAAGATGAATAAAAAGACAGGGAAAATGCCGATGCCCCGGGACAGATGCATGGACGTAGTAGA
>SDBT01005582.1_pt1 | contig 21074 bp, 28 predicted proteins | sample 2277101 | NCBI WGS metagenome assembly SDBT01 (sample SAMN10404973, study PRJNA504765) | marine sediment metagenome | isolation source: marine sediment core GS10_PC15, 103 cmbsf | place: Arctic Ocean: Southern Knipovich Ridge | collected 2010
GGAAATAGTATATTAGCTTTGTCTGAAGATTTTACGATATATTGATTCACTTGTATGAGGGCTATCTTAAGTACCTGAGCACAACTACCCTGTACAACAGCATTAGGTGCTTTGTATGCTTGGCCAGGTTCTATATGATAGCGGCGACCAAAAAAGTCCTGTACGTATCCATTTTCATATAGTTCATATCGGCACTGGTCACGATATTCTGTAACAAGTGGACAAGCATCCAAATAATCATGTAACAGACTAGCTGCTCGGTCTTTTGGCAGTTGTAATATCTTAGCTGTACCAGGAATGCCTGCGCCATATATAACAGCTAAACTCAATTGCTTTAATGCTTGTCTTGAGTCTCCAAGATTTTCTCTGATAAACTTTAGATTCTTATCAGAGATGGTGTATTGACCTAGCATAGTATATATATCTTCGCCTTTGCGATAAGACTCAAGTATACGTTGGTCTCCTATCAGAGCGGCATAGAATACCATTTCAACTTGTGCATAATCAAAGTAGTAGTTCCAGTAACCCGGCCTGCATATAAAACAAGCTCTAATTGGATTTTGTCTTTTACGTCTGCTGAGTAATCTTGGAATTGTTTGCAATCCTGGATTGGTAACCGCCATTCTACCGGTGCGTGTATCTGCGGTATTTATATTACAATATATCTTGCCATTATTATAGGAAGCTCTTTTGCATAGTGGTACAAGATAACTGTTTAACAATTTATATATAGCTCTTATGTCCAATAAAGTACTAATGAATTTCAAACCTTTCTTATTGCAGAGTTTGTTATCGACAATAGCTTCTAAAAGGTTTTTGTCTGTAGATAGTTTTCCTTTTAGTGTGAGATGTTTTTGTGGTATTTTTAGCGCAAGGAGTATTTTCAAAACTTGTACAGGACTGCGTAAGTTGAATTTTGTTTTAGCGAGACGGTATAAATTTTGCTCTAATGGTGGAAGTCTGTTATTGAGGAGTCTTTCTTCTTTTTTAGAGCGGCGCATATCGTATTGCATGCCTTGGTTTTCCATTTGTAGCGCAAGGTGCATTACTTGTAATTCTCTTGAGTATACTTCTTTATATGTTTTTTGCATGGATGGATAAAGCATATTATATACAATGAGACATAAAAATGCGTCAGTCATTGCGTATGGACCCATAATCTTATTCGGTATAAAAGAATAATTAGTGTAATCCTTGGGATATCCAGCGCGTGTATATCTGGCTTTAATTCTACGTGAAGATGCTTTGACTTCGTCTTCCCAGTCTGATAATTCTGGACATATCATTTCACATAATGGATGTAAGCCAAATCTTTGTCGTCTGTCCCAATATATGCGAGCCTGTGTTAGTGTACAGTCAATTGGTCCTGCAACATTAATATCGCTTGTTTGACATACTCTTAAATCATAACGAGCATTGTGTGCTATTTTTCTGCCAGGCGTATTGAGAAGTTCTTTTGCTTCTTCGAATAATTCTGTACCTAGGCGGGCCCAAAATAGAAACAAAGTATCTTGAGTAGGTATTGCCAAGGAGATACCGAACACAGTTATATCACGAACAAGAATCTCAGAGCGTTTATAACGTAACATTGAAGGAACTCCAAACGATATTCCTGTCGTCTCGGTATCAAAGGCGAGTGGTTCTTTTTTGTTGCGAGATTTCCAGTAGTTGAAGGCGTGCTTTTGTTCCGCACATACCTTTGTGATTTTTTGTGTGTTGTTATATAAATCTAAGATGGCTTTACTGTCTATCATTTATAACACTTTCATTATCTATTATTTATGTATCCTCTAACAGCCAAAAGTAAAGTTAGCGCTGAATTAATAGATAAATAGTATTGTCGATGTTTAAAAAAATATGCTATCCATAGTATACTTACTAAAAATGATATACTAAAACCGTATCGTCTATGTCCGTTTGTTTTTGCGGACTTATACCACTTTGAATAATTAGTTAAAATAACATTAAGTAACTCAAAAATTTGCATGTGGATTGTCTCCTAAGGTATTATTTATACTTGTCCAATTCGAGTGATAGTTTCAGAATGTAATCTTTGATACCTCTAGGATTATACAGAAAACGCGCAGGATGCGTCGCAGGCATTACTTTACATTTTAATGATTTGGTATCTATTTTTTCTATGGCTATTTTAGCAAAAGCACCAAGAGGTATAATCAATTTTGGCTTTACTATATGCAATATTCTATTCAAAAACATAGTGCAGTTATTCATTTCTTCTGGTTCTGGATTGCGGTCTCTTATTGTATGGCAATGTATACTATCGGAGATACAAACATCATACCTTGTCAAGCCACTCAAAGACAATATTATATCCAGTATTCGACCGCTCTTGTGTGCGAATGGAACCTGTACTACCATACTATGTACACAAGGAGACTCACCTACAAAGAAAATGTTTGCATTAAGATTGCCCCATGCAGGAACGGCTCTTGTACTACTTTTTATATTAAGACCTTTACACAAACGACAATCCATAATTTGTTTGTCGAGCCTTTGCTTGCGGGCTGTTTTTTTGAACAACAGACTGCCTATGGGATTCCTGGTTAAGAATTCACCGGTTTCCAGGTCGAGGTGCTGTTGTAGTGCGACTAGTTTAGTCTTGCGTGTGTTCATTAAATGCCTTTCATATCTTCAATAGCTGCGGCATATCCTCGGTCAAATTCGGTTTTTGGTTCGTCTTCAGATGATTTTTTTGTATGTTTATTGTTTCTGATTTCGCATTCTTCTTTATTGCGCATGCTTTCCATGATAGCAATATAATTTATCCAGTCGACTAGTGAGTCATGTCTATCAAGACCATTCTCACACTGAAATTTATATCGAGCTTCTTTTGTTGCTACCATAACAACAGCAATATCTAAAGCGGTAATTACTTTGTGTTTGTGTGTTAGTCTTGTTGCTGTTTCCGCTATAGAATCGAAATTGTCGTGACAAAAACCGTATTGTGCATGCCTCTCTTTGTGTATACGGAGACACTCATTTAAAATCTGCACTACTACTGGGTCATGTGGAGTACTCATAAATAAAATCCTTTCAATTAAAATATTCAATCCTTCAATACATAATTCCTTAGACAATCAAATACAAAAGACGCTACAATCAATAACACTCCCAACTTAAAGTGGTACACCATTTTTAGCTCGACATTCGGTAGTTGAACATGACGTAAGATAACAAAGCCAACTCCTGACAAAGCAAAAGCAATGCCACCGACAAAAAAGCAACCACCTGCAGCTAACCACAAAATACCTGAACATGTCTTACCAATTAGCGCTCTCTGTGTCATAGCATTAAAATCCTTTCAGCGTTTTTGAAAAATTATACACACTCTCAGTTTCTTAAAATAATCTCGCCCTATAAATATGCGACGATGAACAATACAATTATCAGGACAAGGTATCATAGCCCAGTGAAACACGGCTATATAACCACCGGGCTCTACTATGCGAACCGCCTCACTGATATATTTAGAATAAAGAAGTTCTGACGTACCCCATAATACACGTGACCAATTAGAAGTATAAGGCGGGTCTAAGATACACATTTTCCATCTATCAGTCCAGTCTTCTGGTAGTGCGTGAGCGTTACCAGTATAATCAGGTTTTGCATCAGCACGTAAATCTATTTTGAATCCATATTGAACACCACCAGCAAACAACTGAACAATATCTTGCTTTAGAATATCATCCGGCTTTGTATAGTCAAAGCCATATAGCTCAAGCAGCCGCTCTTCAAATTCTAACGGCCACGAACCAGGAAAAACTTCAGGCCTTGAATCAGGCAGAATCCAAACTAAATTTTCTACTGTGGCTAGTTCTGTCATTTTACTTTTCCTTTCTAGGTAGTGTTTTTTGATACGGTATTTTAACGCCGCGTAGTCGCAGCAAATATTTCCAGCTTGATAAGTTTTTTGTTTGAGTATGTGGGAATTTAATTTTAAGTATTTTTAATGCGTCTGTATTAGATATAAGAGGGTCGTTGGTATACAAGTTTGCTAATAATTGTGTTTCAGTTATTTCGTGTTTTTCGGTTTTAGCCATATTATTTTCCACTAGTATATTTTAATTTTGTATCATAATAATACTTTGCGCCAATATTGTAAAGAAAAATTTTATTTAATTTGTCTAATAGTTATCTAATTATTTTCAAGCAAAAAACAAGGCAGGACAGCATTACCTGTTACCTGCCTTGCCCCTTGAAAGGAGGGTAAGCAACATATCACTACGGACTTACACTTCCGTTTTTGATATCGATAATCAAACCATCCTTCTTACGATTGTCTGCTATAGCACCAATACCAAGAATAGCCAACAGTGTAGTCGCCGCGCCGAATGGGTCAATCGTACCGCCTTGCGCAACTACGAGACCTAGATTAACGACCGTCTGTTTAACCTTATCCAATTGGTCGAGTTTCTCTGTCTTATCGGCAGCTTGCTCTTGGGTTTGCGAAATAGACAACTGGATTGTTGCGATGTCCCTCTCATATTCGGACACCAACGAGGATACCTCTCTTTGTAACTCGGCACGTGTTACCTTGAATGCTGGATCTGTGATACTTGATACCTGCGAGTCACAGCCCCATATCCACATGGAGAATCCAAGGATAACCACCAAAGCTATCGTTTGACCTTGGTTGTGCCTAATCCATTCCAACATTTTGTTCATGATACTTCCTTTCTTGGTTTAACTATTTTTGTCCGATTAACAGAATAATTTCTGGAATAACTTTTGTTATAAAAGTAATTGTGAGTATTATTATTCCAACAATGACAGGCTTTTTCCATGAGTCAATATTGTCTTTGTGTTCTGATATATGTTCTTTAAAATCGTCGCAAGGCCTATCGGGTATTTTTGGAATTTCAATCGCTTCTACTTTTGTTTTTACTATTGCTATATCGACACAAATTTTTGTTACAATAGTATTCATTGCTTCGTGGTTTTGATTAATACCGCTAAACACTTGGTCTATTTTTTGATTGAATTCTTCTCGTGATATCTCAGACATTTAGTCTCTCCTTATATCAGATGAAGATAATATCGAAGCATTAAAAGAAGCGCCGGACTTAAAACTACTTTTGAAACTCAGTCCGGCAATAACTAATCCTTTGAATATAGAATTAGATAAAAATACGGCTTTGAATGATGATGACGCTATTACAGTACTGCCAAAGCCAGGTTTTACGGTTGTTTCTAACTTGCTTGAGTAAACAGCAGACGCTATAACTTTACCGGTAAAAGCCGCAGAAGATAAATTATTTTCTTTAATAGTTGGAGCTGCTTTTATATCAGCGTGAAGAAATACTCCATTAGATAATAGACATACAAATTGAGCTTGAGCAAGAGTTTTTGCTAGTATATGTATTGGTGTAGGTATGGAAATGGACTCTACTGATGGCCAGTATCTATGAAGCCAATATATAGAATGTATATTGTCTCTGACAGCAAATACAGTTTGCCAATAATCAACAGGCCAGAATTCGTATGCCATTATGATACATCCCTAGATACGACGGTCCTGTTTCCATTTATATCTACTGTGGCGGTTATTCTATCTTTAGAATCAGTAGTATCTCTGAAGATAAGTGTGCCGGTACCACCACCACTTGCTTTGCCTGCTAATGTTGCTAACATCAAACGCAAAGATTCTTTTACGGTAATAGTTCCTTCAATAACGCCAGAAAGAATAGCTGTTGTTAATGTGTATAAATCTATCTCTGCGGTACCGTCCCAATACATCATACCTTTCGCGATCGGTTTGTCTGAGTCTGCTGGACTACCGCCTGCCTGTAGGTAAATTGTATATGGATAGAAGCCTGCGGCAATGGCGGCTCCTGTATCAAAGTTTCCTACATAATGTCCACTAGCAACGCCTACTTCTGGCATTGTAACATCATAGTCATCAGCATCGTTACCTCCTGCGCCATAGGCTTCATCAGAGGCTCCGTTGGTTAAGAAGGCGTCGCCATTAGGTTGCCAACGGATCGCATATAAAGTTTGGCCTGTAATAGTATCCCATATAAATTCATTTGACATTATTTAATCTTTCCCATTTACCCTTTGGACAAGTTTCATCTTCGACTTTTGTCTTTGCCAGTAAAAAACATTTACAGACCCTACAGAAAATTATAGCTTTGCTATAGTGATATATTTCATCACATTTCAAACAAACTAAAATTCGTCGGTCAGATAAGTATCGTTCCTTGTCTGTAAGAAGATTATAAAAACCAGTCGCAATGTTTTTTGTTTTTCTTGTAGCACGTTTAATAACATTGCCAGTAGCTTTTTTTCCACAACAACTCAAGTCCATGTCCCCCAATATGTCACGTTCGGTGGTTCATTTGCACCTGAACTTGTATGCCCTAATATGCAATAATAACATATTCCGTCATTCGATACCCTATCACCAATAATGTAAGCGGTAGCCGTTACCCATGAAACAGCATTCCAGCACGGGTCGTAATGGTCTCTGAACGCCCAGTATGTTGAATTTGGTGGTTTGTTGACGCCCGTTGCTGTGTGCTTCAATATGCAAGAATAAACAGAATTGTCAAGCACCACACATTCTCCATAAGACTGAAATCCGCTATAATATTTTGTACCTGAAATCCACGGCAAAACATATTCTCTAACAACAAAACTACCTCCAAAACAAGGACTAAATATACCACCTTCGGTTTTTATAAAATCATCACTACATTCAAGACAGCCCGCGTCGGCAGAAATGCGAGGGAAAATATCGTCAGATACATTCCAACTAAAGCCCGTTGTTAATTCGCCATAAAATATATACCGCACCCTAATAGTATTACCTACTGTAATCGTTACGTCCACACCAGACCTTGCTATAGAATCTGTTTCAAGCGGTATCGGCCCCTCAGTGATAATATCACAAATCTGCGAGAATCTATAAGCAGTTCCTGTAAATTCTGATAATTCACTTACATTAAAAAATAATGCCCATGTACAAGGAAACAAAGGTCTTTGCATCATGCTCCACCCACGATTGAGTAAAGTCGGCCATGAACCAGTAAATGTGCTTGACCTATTTGTTGGTACATGTACAATACACCCAGTTTCTTGTTGTATACCAGAAAGAAACACTGTAATATACTTTGGTGTATCTACCACAACGTCTGTGCAGTAACTACAGAAATCTGTGTCTTCATCACCAGGAATTAGTCCTCCACCAGCAGAAAGTACCTGAGCTATATTTGTATTTCTAGTAATTTTGGCTTTACTACTTCCTGAATTATATTGTGCAATTTTTAAAGCCATTACGTACAATCACAATCTTCACTAGTTTGAAATACTGTTAAACAATACCATGTTTCATCAATTTCACCAACAAATATTAGCTCACTCCCAGTAAGTCTTGGTATTGCTGAATTAAGTGCGGCTCCACCAACCACACTGCAAGTAACAGTTACTTCTGAACCAGCCATTTCGTCTAAGTAGCAAGTAACTGTTTCAACAGCACCAGGAGTTGTTTTAACATAGGCCTTGCGTATAGCTGTAGTTTCTGGAGCAGGACTTGCTAACTGTCTCCTGGTAAGATTGCCCAACACACCAGTCAACTTATTAGGCCCAATGACGTTTTGTTGCGCATGTCTAATCGTAGAATTCAATTGCGATACACTAGGTCTTAGTGCACGCCTATCTAGACTGCGTCTTGTTCTTCTGTTATACATTATATTTCCGTTAAAAATAGTCCATCTATATCTACGGCAGAATAAACACCGACTTGAACACCTGATATATAAAGAGGTCCAGGCGTATTCGATCCGTGCTTATAAAAGTTATTCCAGCCTTCAGGTCGATATGCAAAGTGTTGTGTAACCATACCTACACCTTCAACTAGCATTGTCGGTTGCGGGTCCACATCAGGCGCCAAACATAGTAACGTCCCAGCATTAAAATACATGTTAAACTTATTACTATATATAGTTCCGGAATTTACTTGTCCGTTTTTTGCTATAATTTGATCGACAAGCCTAAGTGGAAACCATTTTATTTCATAGTCCCATTCGAGCATCTTTACGATTCGTCCTGGTGCTTCATCTATTGTTAAAACTTCGGAGCCAGCAGCATCCCAATCAAAACCATCCGGCGCTTGTGTTAGATATTCTGCTGAAGGTCGAATCATCTCATCTGTAAGTATAGCCAAATCAGATGTTGGACATACTCGATAAATAACCGTCAACAAAGCATAATTGTAAGTGGCTCTTGTAGGCAATATTCCTTGGCCAGTTTCTCCAAAAGGTTTTGCTGAAACTTCTTCAGCACAAATAAATACCTCGTTTCCACCAAGAGCACTAGTATCTGTCCAAAGAATTTTATGTCCTCGATAAAAAAATAATGTAGAGCCAGACGATACTACACGTCCAAGCAACATCATAGCTAATAATGGACCATCATCCCACGAGCACTTTAGCTTGCGACGCATAGTTAAACTATCTTGAGTTATATCTACCTCGGGCGAACCGTCTAATTCTTCGTGCGCAGGAAAATCAAATTCATTTAGTGGTATTATTTTTACATCCATTATGATACCCATCCACTATTTTGTTTTTCAAAACCGCTTTCAATAGAATCACGCATTCTTTTTGTCTCATCAAGTTGTTTTTGATTTATATCTAGTATACGTTCGTTTATCTTTTTTGTGCCGCCTGATAATGTTCTCCACATTTCTGTCAAAGGAATGAAACTAGCTCTTATACTTGTCTCAACATCTTTTGGCATTTCTGTAGCGTCTATTTTAAGTGCTGCTGCAATATTTTTTGCTTTTGCTTCAGCAGCTACTTTTGCTTTCGCTTCTGCTTCCGCATTAGCCTTTGCTATTGCTGCCACTTCAGTTGCAGACATATCTGGAGTTGTTGATTTTGGAGTTGGAGTTTTTTCTTTACCTAATAGTTTTTTATCTAAGATTGCCTGAAGTCGATCGGCTTCTGCACGCGCTTCTTTTAGTTCATTAGTTAAAGTAAAGCCGCTAAATGCTTTTGCTATTTTACCGAGAGGAGAAAGTGCTGTTATAATCTTAACCACATTACTTATACCTTCGCCAAGCCCTTTTAATCCCTCAATTACGATAGATAAATCTTCGCCTAAATGCTTAGCATTTTTTGATAAATCAGCGAGCCAGTCACCAAACTTTTGTCCAACTAGTTTACTATTGGAGGTAAACCAAGCATTAGTTTGTGTTACAATACTGTTTACATTTTCTAAAAATCTTGTTCCAGCGGTTTGCCAAAAATCCGTAATATTTGCTTTTAGTCGTTTTATCTGGTTAGCAAAAGAATCACCCGTCCTAATAGCATCGCCTTGAGCATCCGTAGAACCTCGAACTATTAGCGCATAACGAAGTTGAACCTTTTCAAGATTCGATAACTCTGAAAAAGTTTTCTTAATGCCTTGATTAAACGCTTCTTGTTTAAGTGATGCTTCAGAAATAATAATACCATACTTACGTATGGTTTCGTGATTACCTACTAAAGCAGACGTAAAATCACGAATGACATCCTCATCAGCCTGATTGTTAAATGATGCTACATCGACTGCTAACTTAACTAATTCTTTATCGAGTTTGAATGCGGCATCTCTGGTCATTCCTAACGGCACAAATAAGTCTTGCAGTCCAGCCATCCATTTCTTTACGTCTTGAGTAGCTCTGCCTACTGATTTACCGTAGGACTCTGCCCAGTCATTCGCTTGTTTTGTTAATTCTCTGAATACTGTTCCAAATTTTGCTTGAATCTCTTCAGCTGCAGACGCAGCGCGAATCATTTTGAAGATACTAAACCCAAGAGCCACACCCATTACAATAGCACCACGCTTGACAATGGTAACCAGTGTCGACATAGCTTTACGCACAATTCCTTTAGCGCTAATCATAGCCCGCTTTAGTGGTGTGAGATTACCGGTTATATCTACATGGGCTTCACCAAGTTTTTCGTCTTTTGCCATTATCTATTCCTTGATTGTTTGAACTTTGCGTATTGTTCTGGCGTCATACGCGCTATACCTGTACCATCTTCACCGCCAGTCATATAATCATATAACTGAGATGGACTCATTTGCGATATTTGTTCTGGTGTCCATCCATACGTTTTACTTAAAGTGCGGTACATAACTTTAACCTGTCTAACAATTTCTTTAGTTGTAGGTGGTGGTTTATCATCTTTTTTAGATTCCGGTGGCAAGCTGATACTGCATATAACCTTAATCATATAAGGCACCGTTTTTTTATGTAGTAGTATAAACCGTTTTATTTGTTGTTTAGTAATATTTACATTAGCTCGGAACATCGAACAGTATAACAAGTACCAAGCCCTATCCTTGGCCTGTAAAAGTTCGTATGTTTCCCATTCTGCTATTGAAATAGGAGCCAATAAATAAGGTTTTCGTCCAACATAAAACGGTATATAACAACCACTAATCATTATGCAGTTGCGCCGACTATTACTACTTTGTAATTAACACCAGCAGCTCCTTCGCCACCGTGTTTGATTCGCAAATCGCCAAGACCAGTAATATCCAAACCAGCAGGACCACCAGCAAAAACAAAGATAGACGACCCTGAAGGCAGTATAAGAATGTCTGAGTCATCGGCAAATATTTCGACCTGACTGTTATCGGCACCGCCGATTTGTAATGTAGCGTCCGCAGAACCATTCATGATAAGGAGCACTTTGAGTTTTGTAATTGCGACGGCATTACCAAAAGCATCAGTTAAACCGCCTTTGGTCAGATCTAAGGTTTCACTGCCGCCGTTTCCGAGCGCACGTTCATCATGAAATAAGTCGTCAGCTTTTCCTGAACCGGTACCACTAGATAAATTTAGTGCGAGTGCCAATTGCATCGGATCGGTAACAGTACTCAAACCTATTGTCGATGTATTTGTGGCTCTAATAGTAACGCCCAACACTGTCGTGAGTGACATAATTTTTCCTTTCTAATTCATTATATTTTTATTTTACATTAACACAAAATGTTATCTATTACGGATAAGAAAGTGCGCTAACACCTGAACCGACAATATCAATGCCTATATTTTCGCCGGCCTCAATATTGACAACTATTTCCATAGAGTCAATAATGATCGGACCTGTAAAGCTGTTGACACCATCGGTTGTTGCGATAATATCAACTTCTTCGCCTATTTCAATACCGGCACCGAGTTCAATAGCACCGTCCGGAGCAAACAAAGATATATTCATGGACATATCTATGTTTCCTTTTACTCGGTGTGTTTTACCGGCTGTTTGTGAAGACACAAACGCTTGGTTATCCGCCACTTTTGAAAGTGACCAGCTGCGAATATCATAAGTAGTTTGCGCCTCAATAGACAATGTTCCACCGTTTCCACTTTTTGGAGCTGGCATAATTACATCCTTTCTAATTAATCAAACGAATTATTCTGTTAATATCACGTTGGGTTAGCTTATCTAAGGCAGGTCTCAAATAAGGTTTACCCTTCCAAAATTTTGTTCCAAATTCTACGTGTGGTGCGTATTCGACATTAGTACCAACACGCGCAAGTTTTGAAGTCAATACTTTATAATCAATGCTTTTGCGTAAATTGCCTGTATCTACAAGACATAATAATTTGGCGTCAGTACGTACTTTCATAGCCAGCAGTTTAAGAACTTTTCTTAATCGCCGCTCTGAAGCACTAATAACTCTTTCGGGATTCCATTTTGATATAGCCATATTAGTTATGCCAATACTTTTGATCTTTGAATAACATAAAAAATTGTAAAAGTCCATACACCGGACTCTTCATAAGGACCATCAAAATCAACACGTCGAATCGATACATGTTTATAAGTAGAACCATTATAAGGCAGTACCGCATTATCATAAGCATTATAAACAGAATCAATTGCCGCCATTAAGCTATCTTCAGATCGCGCCTCTATTTTAAATTCAATAGGAAGCCAGTCTATTCTATTTCGTGCAGAATACATGTGACTACCTTGTAAAGGTTTAATAAGACCAAAAGGTCTTTGTCCTGAAGCCGCTTTATTAATAAAATAAAGTTTCTTCAAATCAATTTGTAATACAGCATCGCCATCATAAATAGATTGTAAAGCTGCTTTTAAATATTGCATTATTAATCCTTGTATTAGTTTATGCTGAATAAGTATCTCTAGGAAAAAAGATAGCTTTTCGTTTTTCTTTTATAGTTAAAGTGCTCGAGTCATTAGTCAGTGTAACGAAAACAGTATATTCTTCACCGTCTCGAAGATCGGCTGCAGCAGGAATAATAAAGTTCCAATTTCCGTCCGTACTAGCAACATAAGTACCGGTAATGTTTGTACCTCCTGATACACCGTGGAACATCTCCTCTGTGCCAAGAAAAGTCTCTGCAACATACGTCGCTGTAATAACAACTTCATTCGCTGTTTCGGAATCTACTAAAGATTCCACATCATAATTTATTGAGTCTTGTATTTTGACATACTCGCCTACAGCAAAAGTATGTCCAGTAATAGGTATACCTACCAAGCCTCCGCCTTTGTCCACAGCAACGGCAGCATCAAGACTTGCAGGCGTCTCCTTAAACATACTTAATCTTTTTGTGGTGTCAAGCGTATTCAAAAACATCTTGTTTACATTATCATATAATTTTTCCACCAAGAAAAGATTATTTGATTCACAAAACCAATAAGATGCGTTATCCATTTTGTTTTCCTCTATATTCTAAGGTCATCATTGAAAGTTTTTAAATTCATTATACTAACAGGACGCGCGCCTTTGGTGCTTTGTTCTTTAACAGTACTGAGAACTGTTCCGTCTGTAAGAGCGATTGTCATATTAACGAGTTCTTTTCTACGGTCAAAATGTTTAGCCCAAGCGGCGTGCTCGTCTTTTTCATCTCTATCTTTTCCTAGATTCATCAAAGATGCGAATGTAGACAAGTCCATTCTAAACTCATCTTGTCTGAGCCATAAATCAACCTGAGCAACAGTACCTCCTCGAGCCAAAAATTCTTCTTTAATAATATTCAAAGCCGATGTAAAAGCACTCGATGCAACGGTTTCTTCGAGCGCTGTTAGATCATCTTCACCGATTGAAAATAGATTTTTCAGCCTGTTATATAAATCACTTACCAGTACTGCCATGAGTCACCCCATCTTTCATGTGTTTGTGGATAAAGTCTGCGAAATGTTCTGCAGTATATTTTTCACTTACTAGTTTGTATCCTGCATCAGCTATTTCTTGATATATGTGATTGTGGCTATGCTTCGAAAAAGCACGCATCTTATCACCGAAATTTTCTTTGGTTACAAACATACAACTTACACCATCTTCAAAACCCATCTTGTCATAGTCAGCATTCCGTTGAGCAAAACAAACACAGCCAGCAAGAGGTACTTCCAAATACTTAGGCACTGCTGCGTATTCTGCCAAAGCTAAAACACCAGCCCACTCAGATAAAAACTGCTGATACGTTTTGCCGATAGAAGCACGCTTTCTTGTTACACCGTTCTGTTGAAATGCCCACTTTCTAAAATCATAAATAGAACACTCTCCGGCAGCGGTAGCACCATTAGCCAGAATTTCTGTTTTCCTATATGCAAGTCGTGTGTGACGAAATTTAGCTTGTGCAAATTCATTTACAGGTGCCACTGGGAACCATAACAACATTTTTTCAGCGTCACCATTAAAGAACGGTGCTAAATATTTATAGTAGCTGTCGATATACGGACAAATAATATGTTCCACACCTCTGTCAAAAGCCCGTGCTAGTCGTTCTTCTGCACCTAGTTTGTGAACATATTGACCACCTGGATAATGCCCTTTGACCGCTTCCTGGTGTGGGTCATCAAAGTAAGTATACTTAGTTGCTCGGTGATTTTTCAGTCCATCAATTGTAATATGATGGCTGCTATGAATATCATAGATTAAAATCTTATCCGCTTCAATGTCTTTAGCAGAACAACTCTCAGTGATATGTTGTGCGTTCGGAAATTTGCTTACCAAAGCATCAAACATTTGTTTGTAGGTTTGACTGTAATGTCCTGGTTGAAGTTTGTTATCTTCAGGATTATATACCAAAGCCAGTTTGATATCACCATTATCCTTTTCAGTAGGTTTGTTAATAACTTTAATATCTTCTTTAGGTGGTATACCGCTGAAAGATTGCGAGTCCCAAGGATCGAATCCGACAAGCTTCTTTTTATCATAGTCAGGTCTATAACAAGTTGCAGACTTTTCATTCAACATAGCAGCCGTAAAGGAAAAAGCACTGTTAGATATAAGCAACCAATCACACTGAGACAAAACATAAAAGTCGATGTAAAAATCAAGCGTATCATTATCCGTACGTAAAACAACACAAGGATATTTTTCAAAGTCTTTTATAACTTTGTCTGGCTCATCACTCGCAATAAACAAAGTGAATTTACCAATAGCCGCTTGGTTTTTTTCTAGCCAATCCAAATACCATTGTGTCGGTGCTGGTTGAAATTTTCCATGGTCAAAATCTCCTCTTCTAAGATGTATACCAATAAGAGTAGTATTGGTCATATTTGGATTTTGCATAACTATGTCAAGCTTTTGCTGCATTACTTTATTAGGTTTGAAAAGTTTCCTAATGTATTCTTTATGTGGCGCAAAGTGTTTCGTGTGACACTGGAAATATCCACATATATCTTTATTAGCCAAGTCTTCTTTGAAGCCATCCTCAAAGACAGCCACTTTTTCTTTTCTGAAATTTCTTAGTAGCAGTTTCTTACGTACATCAGGAACATCATCACAATCAAATAGTTGTCTACCAATCCATTTCTCAGGAATCTGCATTTGCAGCTTATGTTTCCGGGCATACAACGCTAACGAAGCATATTGAAATATCTGATTGCCAAAGCGTCCATAATCGCCGAGCAAACTCATTGATATAACTTTTTTAGTCTCGACAACCTTTTGCAAACAGAACTGTTCATTAAACCACATGGATTTGAATGTGTTGTGATTAATTATTTTTAATCCATGTGATTCGAGAAATTCTATTAGATATGTAGAACTTTCCCAACGAAGGCTTGTCCAATTATCGACACGGCCTTCTAAAGCGGTCTCTACGATAAAGAAACCACCAAACTTTAAAACCCGGTTTACCTCATCGAGTAATCTTTCGATATCAAAAACATGGTCCAAAGAATTAGTAAATACAACATCAACTGAATCATCAGCATATTGAAGTCGATGAAAATCTCCTGTAACAACATATTTGTTGCTCTGTCCGGGATTTAAATCAATACCAATAGCAAAACATCCTTTGTCGAGAAATGCTTGAACTTCTCCGCCTAAGCGAGCACCAAGACAAAGCACATTCATTTTTGGTTTAACAACATCGGACTCGGAGATTCTTTTTGTAAGTGTTTGGTGATATGCCTCGTCATGTTGTGTAATTGTTTTGATATGTCCAGGAAGTTTCGAAAACTGGTTGTTAACATAAGTCTGATAGCTCTTGTATTCTTTTTTAAGAAACTTACCATCAGGCACAAGCACGGTTGTCTTGCTATCTACTGTTAGTGCCTTTTCAAGAACTTCAATCATAGCTTTACCTGATTGTTCTAGATTGAATTCCTTTTCTGCAGTGCTTCTGTATCGTGCCGGTATCTTCTGTATATTCGATACATGAGATACTTCATTCCAACAACGGTTAATCTCTTTAGCGAATCCTTCTACGTCTTTTGGATTTGCTGTATAATCCGTATACTTGCAGCCCTGATTCGCTACAATAGGAAGCCCACATGCTGAAGCTTCCCGTATTACTCTTGTTGCAATATGATGAGGCGTAATCAAAATATCCGCCGCTCTATACGCGTCAGGCATTTTATTATATGCACCAAAAGCCTGTCCCCAGACACCAATTTCTTCTAATCTCTGTGCTATAATTCCAACAGCATTATTAGTGGTATCTGTTGGCATTCCGAAAACATGCACCTTTGCCTCAGGACAATATAACTCTTTGAACTTTGCTGCGGCATATAAAACATTAAAAGGCGATTCATCAGTACGCCACATATCTGCAATCATCAAATTAGGCTTGCCTGATTTATTTCCATAATCAAGACAAGGTCCTGATTGATTATACGTATCAAGGTCTACCATAGCCGGTACATAGTGCAACATTCTCTCAGGCAATAAAAACGACAAATGAAACAGATACTCTTTCCAAAAAGTAACTATTGCTCTGTAGTTCTTGTGTTGTGGCTGACTGATTAAGGTCTTGTAAAATGTAAAGATTGGTGATTTACCACTTGTCTCTAATAAGAAAGTATGCTCAGGTCTTCCATGAGCACAAAGAACAATTGGAGTTCCTTTTTGTTCTAGCTCTGACGGAATTGCAGTATGTCTTACTAACACATCCGCTTCATGAGCCCAATCAACCGGAACAGTTTCAAGGTTTCCGTCTTTTTGTCCTGGTATGCTGAACCAGTGTTTGCAGGCATTGCAACCGCTCGCATCAATAAGTCGCGCATCTACACCTAGTAAACGCTCTGCCATAATTAAATCTTTTACCGTGGCATACTGCCCTGACCGATTAGGGTCAAATCTTGCAAAGTGTGCTACTTTCATTTTGAGTCTCCTTTCAAGAGTTCCCAATAATCCCAAACAGTATCATAACTGTATATTACTTTATGTGTTCTAGCTAAGCCGTATCGAATATCTTTTCTTAAATTTTGATGGTTATCTCCAATTTCATGAAATTGAATCATAAGACGCTTAAATTTAGTAATGAGACCGTCATCAATTAAATATTGTAATAAATCATACTCAGCACCCTCTATATTAATGCTAGTTAAATCAACTACATCAATACTATACTCAACCATAAAAGCTTTGATTGATTCTATATCAACCATTTGAGTATGCGCGCTCTCTTTAATAATACTTGTTGAATCATTATCAACATAAATAAAAATTCTGTCCGAGACCTCACCCAAACCAAAATTAAATAGTTTTACCTTTGGACACTTAGCTAAAACTCTCCGAGCACTTTCGTAAAAATCTCTTACAGGTTCAAATCCATAAATATTAGAATCATATTTACGTACAATGTCGCTGGTCCAAGCACCTTTATACAAGCCTATATCAAACACAGTACTATCAGGACCTATGCCTGCAAAGGTGTTTTGTAACTCATAGCCTCCTGCGGTAAGCCATTTTTGTTTTTCTATTTGGTTCATTATATCTCTGCGATGAGGATTTGCCTTTTTGCCTGTACTATTTTAAATTTATAGTCAGGATTTATTTCTAGTATTTTCTTTTGAATAACATCGACTGTCCATCCATATTTTTCGAAATCATCAACATCATCCATTAATATAGTGTGTTCTTTTACTGCGTGTTGCGCTATAATATCCAGCTCATCCAAAAGCGGACTATTATAATGATTATCATGAGCATCAAGCCAAAATGTAACAGGCTCTTGAATCTCTGCAAGTATATTTGGTAATGCCACACAACTATGTGCAAGGTATAACTTAATATTATTATGCTGCTTGAATTTGATACACGCCTTGCCGTACAATAAGGAGCTATACTCAACACTATGTATTTCCTTGAATCCTACATGCAGCGCAAGAGTTATACCATCCCCGTGATAGGTTCCTGTTTCGATAAAAATATCGTTATAATTATACTTACCGATAATTTCTTTGGTTAGAGGCATAATATTCCTTATTCATAATATGTTTTTAATGGAAGCATTAGTTCTTTTTTAATACAAATAAGATTACAAGCGGTCACAGCGACAACATCGTAGCCTTTATCATTCGCTAGTATAGACATAGCAGTAATGCCTGATTGTCCGGTCTTGCCCAAAGGTACTATATAACCAGGGTCAATCTTTGTACGACCTCTTTTCCACCATATATACGGCGCATATTCAATAATAACTACTCGAGCAGAATGTTTTTCAAGATGCTTCCAAATATACCACTCTTGCCCATCTATATCAATACTCATTAAATCTAATACTTCTGGCGCGTGACATAAATCCATTATTGCATCAAGACTATGCGCTCCTGTTGGTTGTATAGCCATACAAAAGCAATGGCTCTTAGGAGAAATCTTTTCCAAATTATTATATTTCTTTGAATTACATTCGATTAAAACCGCTTGCCATTCTTGTTCAATTAAATGTCTTGTATTTGAATATTGAACACCACCACCAGCACCTACTTCTAGGCACCATTTATTTGTTGTTCCTATCGCTTCAAGAATCCCAGACACAATCGCTGATTCGCCAAATTGTGAATTGGCACTTGTTTGATTTCTTTTTAATTTGTCTTGTAACTGTTTCATAATATTTTTCTTAATAATGTGGAGCAGACCGCCCTCGCCCAAAAGACGGCCTGCTCCTGTCGTGGAGAAGGAGAAAATATTCGATTATGTAATCGACAGAACTCTAATCCACTGGTCAACATTCAGATAAGCACCGTAACGTCCCCAGCCTGCAACTGTTGCAGCGAAAGCCAAGATATCCGTATCAGCTAACAGCGTAAGGTTCATTCGATTACCTATTTTGTTCTTCCTGCCTGGAACAGCAAGATATCCAAGCGGAATACCTTCAGCAGCGGTAGCGCCACCGTCATCAATCCATTTAGCACCACCTGTAACAGCACCAACCGAAGCCCATGTAAGACCGGCTGTGTAGTACGGCGTGATGTTGTAATTGACTTTCAAGCCACCTGTGTTGTCCGTAGCTGTCTGTCCTGCTAACGCGCGCTCGACTCGGCCTTTCATAGTCAAAGGCACAATCATGACCAAGGGAGTTCCCGCTGTCACACCAAGACCAAGACTCTGAGTACGTTCAATTAACGTAACCACCGCGTTATTGATTGTACTGATATCTTTTTCGGTCTGAGTCGTTACACCTGTGATGTACCAAATCTCATTGTACACCGCGCTGTTAGTCAGACTCTGAATCAGATTGTAGAAAATAGTGGCCTTTGACTCATACCACTTTCTCCGGAACTCAGTCGAGTTGTCCTCGATAGTCCACCACTCGTTGTCGTCGAACCAAGTTTGCATCCACTCTAGTGCGGCGCCGTACAGGTCCAAAGTCACAGTCGTTTCTGCGCCTTGAACCGCATACACTTTGGCTTTCATGCCATCACGCACACGAGCAAACGTTAAACCTGATTGTACGTCTCGAACAGTAAAGCTCGATGTCGGCGTAGTAGTCAAATCAAGAATGTCAAATGCCGGCTCATACGCAACGTCCAACTCATTAACATCGACATGAAACTTTTCAATCATCTTCAAGACCTCAGCAGGAAAATTCTCCGCGTTGGTGAATTCAGTAATGCCGACATTTTGAAGCCTCTGTACTACATTGTCGCACTGGTTCCAGTGAGCTTGAATAGCTCCGACTATAGACTGACGACCCTTTTTTGCTTTAGGGTTAATCAGGCGAAAGTCCTTAAAAATATTTGCATTCTTCATTTTAGTTAATCCTAAATGAAGTATTGTTTAGTTAGTTTCTACATCAGATACCTGCATCTAATGTAACAAGACACCAAAATTACAGTGTGGTATCTAATGCCATTTCCAGCTCTGAGCCGCCCGTACCGATCCAAATTTGTGCCGCTAGACCATTAAAATGTACAAGCACTTCAGATACAATACCATCCGTTGTTTCCAAAGCCATAGCAACAACCGTCAAGTCTGATATATTCAACGCGAGAATTTGACTCGCTTTGATATATCCCAGCGACTCACCTACGTGGATTACGCTGCCTCTGCAAGGCATGAGAATCCTCGGGATATCATAAGCGCAAACAACCACATCAACAACGCTTAGCGCGTCATTGAGAGCTAAGACTAAAGCATCGTTTACGGTTATAAACTCACCGATAGTAACATCGCTGGCATTTTCAGCCGCGGGAAGCTCGAAGGTTTTACAATCTCCAATAGGCACGCGAATTTTCGCCAATTCAATGGCACTCGTTGTAGTAGAACTCATTATAGTTCTCCTGCATAAAAGATCGTTTACATTAAGAAAGCTGCCGCTAACTTTACATAAACTTTACTGCCGCAAAGTTTTTACTCTAGTCTTTATCATCACCACTTGGAATAAGAGGATTATTCTTAGGATCGGTCATGTCGATTTCTTCATCATCTGTAATTCCTGCCGCTTTCTTAGCCGCATCCTCTTTCATATCCTTCTTAGACCTGAAGACAATGCCTTGTTCTTCAATTAAATCTAATTCTTCTTTAATAGCGACATTAACTTTGTCCTGTCTTTGGTCATTGGTTAAATCACCGGTCAAATCAACACCACGTCCAGAAGATAAACGCTTTTCAATATAATCGATTGTTCTTTGTGGCTTATCTGACAAGGTCTTCGATGTCTTGACTAGGCTCAAAGTATCAGTCTTGTCTTTGAACTCTTGCAAGCCTTTCATTTTTGTTTGCATAACTACTTTTTCTTGATTAACAGTTTTCTCTGCTTTTGTTCTTGCGTCGTGTACCAAACTAATTACCGCCGTATTGGCTGATAAGTCCTGTTGAGAATAAAGCTCCGACACAGGAATGTTCTGTTCCGCAATTGCGGCCTTAATGTCTAATATGGAGAGTTTATTATCTCCGGTATCATCTTCAGTAATACGTACGCCTCTAATAATTTCTTTGTGATTCAACATGTAATTCACCTTTTCCTTTCAAGTACTTAAATAGTTATTGATCTATATCCACAACCGGATTATTCTTTTCCAGCAATTTATTATGCCCTTGTCTATGGAGTCTTTTCAAATATTCCGTTAATACCTTCTGGACCCACGCCAAGGGAGTATACAGAAGGTCTCCGTTTGAGTCTTTAGGTATAGGCATAACTGCCAGAACATTAGTTTTTACTTGCTCTATTGCATCGTCTGGTACTGTAATGATTAGTTCCATATCTTTTCCTTTATGTTGTGCTGTCTGTGATTAAACCATAACTCACTAACGCGGATATCAGTGATGCCAGTGCTGAATTAGATTCTTTGTCGCCGGTGACTGTTATTTTTGTTTGTACTGCATCCTCAGCGAAAAAACTTAACGTC
>SDBT01005583.1_pt1 | contig 21073 bp, 16 predicted proteins | sample 2277101 | NCBI WGS metagenome assembly SDBT01 (sample SAMN10404973, study PRJNA504765) | marine sediment metagenome | isolation source: marine sediment core GS10_PC15, 103 cmbsf | place: Arctic Ocean: Southern Knipovich Ridge | collected 2010
GGACCCGGGAAGAGCCCCTAAAACTAGACAAAACCTGTACAATATTTCGTTTTTTCAGGGGTACTCCCCGACGAGAGGCGAAAATCTCACTGTTCAAAAATATTTCCGCTCCAAAACCAGCGGTGGGAGCGTCCTCTGGGGCGATATGGCGGCGGCAGCATCATAACGCCGGAATATAAGCCAGCGGAAAGGGTTTGTCGTTCGCGTGGTGCGCCTGGTGCGGCACTCACCCCCCTCACTCCGTGAGGCCCCCTCTCTCGGAGATAGAGGGGGAAAGAGTTTATCGGTGATCGGTCAGCCATCAGCCAAGAAGAAAGGAACCGCAGAGGGCGCAGGGGCAACGGCTTAGAAGGCCGTTGCGATCCCGTCAACAAAAGAAAAAAGCTGTCAAGAAAGGCTGACAATAAGTAGGCCTCTGAAATGACCAATGGCTTTTCAGTTTATTGCTCTCCCGTCGATATTTGACGCTTTGGGCAGGAAAACGGGGCAAGAATTCGCCCAACGGCGACCATTGGTGGCCACTGTGGAGACAGCCAGATTCAAGTTTTCAGTACCTTCAGAGCCGTGAAGTCCTAACTATAAAAGTAGTCCAAAGAATGGGGGCAGGTCAATTTCTCCAGCAGGGTATGGAAGATTACACACAGATAAGAAACAACAAATATGATCTAGAGTACTACTGGATGATCTACCTGCGGTTGGTAGATATATCATCAGGTACTTCAGACTTTAACAATATTGTGTGAAACCTCACGCTTACTAAAGGGCAAGTAGGGAATAAGTACGGATTCCCATTTACCTTTTCCCCAATCCACTGAAACGTGCGGTTGGACTACGTCCTGTTCAACAATAAAAAGTCGAGGTGGTTGGTAGTTTAATAACCATAGATGAAAAACATATCCCCCTAGACCACTTGTTGCTACATCCCATTCTGTCCGAGTAAGATGAAAATGGGCCTCATCTAGGTCGGATAATGATGCTTTAACCTCAATCCTGAGGGGATATAGATTATTTTTTCCCCTAACTGAGAGGACATCAAAGCCAGATAAAGTAGATTCTAAGCCCTGCCAGACTGGTTCAGTTCCTGTACGATCTTGTTCATACATTATGGACAACCTTTCACCCCGTCTTCCAACTTCAACATTGTAATCTGCCCGCTTGAGTCTAAGATGCTTATCAAGGTTCACCCACCATTCTACTATTTCATCTTCATAGCCATCTAGCAATTCAGCCTCATCGAATATTTGCCCCACATCATCACTTAAGCCAGGAATACACTCCCTTCGCCCCTTTGTTAACAACCTAGTCCAGGGTGGATCGACGGCAATAATCAGATCTCTAAACTGGAGTCGTAGGGCAGCGGGAGATGTACTCGCTGCAAGAATCGTGGCACCCGCACTAGTTACATGCATTTTCTTTTGACTGTTTATGCTTACCCACCCACCCGAAAGAGAAGCTTCGAGGACAGGCGGGGCAGATGCGACGTAGAACATATTTGACATCTTGAGGAATTCATCAGAAGTGAATGGCGTTTTTTCTAGGAGAGCTAGAAGCTTCTTGGCGGAGTACAATACGCCTACAGAGAACATTATAAAGTGGGTGTGTCTTCTCGAAGATGTTTCAGATAGTTATCCATATCATCTTCATCAAAACCCTCAGTTTCCGGATCATATTCAATTGGATTTATTAGCAATGATCGATCATCAAGGACCTTGGACATCATCTCAACCTTCTGCATTAATCTTGTATTTATAGATTCATCTATACTGTTTTTCGCCATTACAATTTCGACGAAGGTCTCAACATCCTGAGGCAGACCGAGTCTGTGGATTCTATCCTGTGATTGAAGATAGTGAGCCGCATTATATGTTCTATCAACATAGATTGCATTATGACAGACTGTATGCAAACTGATTCCTTCTCCTGCAGCAGCTGGATTAGCAACAATGACGAGAGCACTGGGATCGTCATGAAACCGTTTAAGTTTTGCTTCTCTTGTATTCTCCTCATCTTCGCTACCAGCAAAAACTCCCCCATGTATGAAATCTGCCCCAAAGTCATATAGACGATTAGCTATTAGCTCTACGTTCCTGACAAACGAGGTCCAGATTATCACTTTTCTTCCCTTGCCAGCTAACTCTCTTGCTCGTTTACAAACCCAATCCACCTTAGTACTGCCGCCCTCTTCGAGCACCTCTGCTAATAAATCACTGTGAGGGAAGTTTGGATCTGATGCAAGTATACCGGGATTAGATGCAATAAGGATGATACGCATCACTCCTCGACCCATCTGCCGTAGACGTTCCTTAGTTCCTAAGCTTATTATCTTTTCCGCTTGACGGGCATCCTCCCAACGAATTAGATTATAAAGGCGACGTTGGGATGGCCCCATGCTGACTTTAGCTATCACGTGAGTCACTGGTGGCAGGTTGAGTTCCTTTTTAGTTGTTCTCACGTAAATCGATTGTATATGGCTACTAACTGTACTAGAGGTTACCTCTATCTCTGGATATAAATAATTCAACTGAGGTACGAGGTCTTCTAGAGAATTTGGGAGTGGGGTACCAGTCAGAATAAGTTTCCTCACTGGCAGGTGTGAAATCGATAGAATCATACTCCCTATCTTTCCTTCTACACCCCGCTTAATTCTATGGCTTTCATCGAGAAATAAATAGGTTGGTTTTTCAGTAATATATCTTGCGATCAAATTCCTTACATCAACTCTAGCAAATTGATGATAGCTCATTATCATTAAGTTGGGTTTATCAGCTAAGGACTCTGAAATACTGTTTAATCCACCAGTTAATCTGATAATCTTGTATTTACCAACGCCCATGCAAATATCCAGTTGCTCTTCCCAGGAAGAAAATGCGTTTACTGGTGCTATGACCAGTAATCGAGTCTCCTCGGCTTTCATCAAAAAGAAATAAGCAAGCGCTTCGGTGGTCTTTCCTGCTCCGGGTACCGAAAAAGTTGCTGCTCCTGGCAAGGGCGCAATCTTAGATACATTCCTTAGTTGTTCTGGTGTCAGTGTACGAATGAATCCAACCTTGACTAATCCTTCACTGACATCATTCTCATTGAGCGGTTTTACCTCTGATACATGTATAAAGCTTTCTTCCCGATTAATCGCACTCTGTAGTAAGATTTTTGCCTCTTCTTCAAATTTTATTTCGATTGAATATCGCTTAATTACGTAGAGTAACCGTTTCCTCAATGAAAGAAAGGACCACCAGGGCAATAATATTTCTGTTTCAGATATAAACTCAATTTCTTCGCAATGATCCTCATATAGGCGTCGCAGTCGTATCCACCCCTCATCGGGGCTATCAACAGTAAGCTTGGCGAGTTGACCTAATGCGTTATAGCCTACACTAACCATATTCCTATAACCAGTCTCTTAGCTTTTTTAACAGATCTTCAATAGAATCCAACTGTTCTTTGACACCTGTTTTCTTCACTTTCTCGAGTGAAGTACCATTAAATGCCGCCTCCAAGTGAGTATGCGCTTTTTGTGTCATTAATAGTACGTAATTCTGTTTCTTCATGTCACTTTTGATTATCTCTCCAGTTCTAACTACATCAAGCAATGTTGACCTTAATGTTTCCTTGAAATCCTCACGTGATACTGCTTTCACCAAACTTCCTAGTTCATCACTCGTACTCTTGCCAAGGAGCTCTAAGATTTCACTATCTATGGCTTCTTCATCCTCTAAAACGAATTCACCTTTCTGAAGAGTTTCTATGATTTTATCTATGTGCTCACCAATTTGTTTAATTGTTGTATATACTCTATCTGGTCCTGGCTTTTCGATTACGGTATATGCACACGCCTCAAGTAGGTCCTTCTTTTCTTCCGAGTCAATTTTTTTCCGCGTTTTGACTAGTTGCCTGAAGGCATATTCATCTGCGAAAACATCTGAATAATGTTTCTCTCTACCTATTTTTGTCAGATATTTATTCGCGTAATCGAACATATCTAATACTTCATTAATTTCTCTTTCCTTCATTTCATATAGCGCAATGAGTTCCTTCATAGAATATTTGTGAGTATCTCTTCGTTTTTTAAGCATCAATGCTTCAGATACCCAATCATATTCTGCTTTAATATCTGTTATTACTTGAAGTTTCGCTTCCAACTCATCAATAGCTTTCTCGTCAGCAACTGGCAATCTTATTATTCTAATACTTGAAAAATGTGAATATATTTTCGGATCCTCATCGAGTAATATACGCCACGCACATAGACGCCTATTACCATTTACAACAAAGCCCTCATGCGTTAAATACAATGACTCAGTCTGTTGATTATTTTTAAAATATTCAAAAAGACCCTCTTTATCAGCCAAGTCTGTAAGTAGCTGATGCTGTACTTTTTGTGCTTCATTAGACTCAAGATCCCGGGTGAATAATTCAGCATCCACCTTTGGATTATCAACAAGATATTCCTCTTGAGCGGACTGAGTTCTACCGTTTGCTAACCGGTACTTTGGTAACTCAATAGGTAACCGATATACGTCCCGATTATCATAACGACCTTGGAATAATATCCTCTCACTTCCGTCTTTTGAGGAATCATCTAAACTATCTAACAACTCAATGCGTTTGGGGAGGGGCCAGCCAAGTTTCATTATATTTCTCCTACTCTATCCCAATAACGGCTATTGGTATTGTGATCGTCGGCTTGAATATGGCTAGTTCTGAAACTAATCTCTCATATTGAGCCAAATTGCTTCCTAACTTCCCCGCGGCATCTTTTGTAAATACAAGGAAAATTGCTGCACTAGCCTTTCCTGTCTTGTATAGTGTTTGTAACTTTAATAGATCAGCGTAGAAACGTGCCATATTCCCTGTTTGAAGTGCAAGAGCTACTCCTCTACACATGGATGTCACAGTTATTGCACGTGCAGGATCGATTCGAACTTTATCGGACCATCCTACTGTAAATAGTGCATTTAATATACTTTCACGTATATTAGGTGGTCGATCATATTTATAATTGATACTAATTCTTTCTAGCGTATCTACAAGACTAGTTAAAAGATCTCTAGATATTATATCTTTAGCATTCCTATGGTTATGAATGCGGAGTTTCATTTATCAATATTATGTTGATTTCTTTTTTCTAGTAATTCAGGAGGCCAGTTGGATAGCTTTGATTGTCTAGGATCATAAATCGGTTTATCATGAGGTCTATATATCGCTTTGCCATGTAGTGCATCATGCATCCTCTCATAACCTTTTTCAATGTATTTCTTTTTGATTTCACATCCCCAAAACCTACGCTTGTGTACGGCGGCAGCTACACCCGCTGACGCGACACCGGCAAATGGATCAAATATTATATCCTTCTCGTTAGTTAACGCTAATACCAAACGTTCAACAAGACCTACGGGAAACTGGCAAGGATGACTAGATTTTTCTATATGATTGCTTTTTACATTAGGGATTGCCCAAACATCCTCAGGATTCTTCCCTAGTGGGTGACTTGAATACTCTCCAGCACGGGGTCCCTTATAATGTTTCTTGCCAGGATATTTTGAGTCTATTCTGACTGGATCAAGGTTGAAGGTATAATTATCTGATTTCGTATACCAGAGTACGACCTCATATCGACCACTAAATCGTCTCTTGTTATGTAATCCGTGTCCAAAATGCCAGATGATTCTATTTCTTAGCTGTAGATTATATTTTCGGAATATCGGCGAAAATAAAAAATCAAGAGGAATGATTTCTCCATTATCCACATAATTACCAACCTGCCAGCAGATGCTTCCAGTATCCTTTAACCTTGAAATAATTGAGGCAATCACTGACTCCTGCAAAAACAAGTACTTATTTAGTTCTACCTTTTTTTCGTAAGGTTTGCCAATATTATACGGCGGAGATGTTAGGACAAGATCAAAGAGAGGTCGTTCGGGCAATGCGTTAAGAAACTGTAATACGTCACCATGCCAGAGTAAATAGTTGGGTTTATGTCGGGGCAGGGGATGTTGGCTGTATATTCTTACATCCAATTCAATTCCCTACCTCGGTATAATAGTAAATACTTCAATTACTCATGAGCGTTATAGCATGCAACTTTTAGTTTGATGGTCTATTCGCAAAAGCGATTTATTATTACGCAATGTTACCATATGCTCTTCAGACCACCTGGATAACTCTCTCATGGCTTCATCAACTGACCTGCCCCTCTTCTTTGGCCCACACTTAAAGTTAAGATTTTAGGTTTCAGTTAGCACTTATTAATCCTTCCGCTTGTAGCATCTGGGGACCAGGAAGCATCACTTCAGGAGCTGGCGGCCGGTATCACACCAGCTGGGCGGGCGGTGGTAAGCCCCGCGCCGCCGTCGGCCCCGCCGATGGCGGACTTTTGGCGGGGTTTTGTCGAATTTTCAGCCGCCGCCTGCTAGAGGTCGCCCGTTATGCTTCTACTGGCTAACGGCTGACTTGTCCGGCGCCTGTCTTTAGTCCCGCCACCGGCGGGGTAGCGAAGCGTAGATGGACTGCTGTCAACTAAACCCGCCCCACCGATTCACGCAGCGAGCGGGCCGAAGCATGGAGCTCGTCGAACGTCATGCTGCGCATGAAGAGGATACCCTGGGTGGCCCGCAGGCGGGGCGAACTATGCCGGTACCAGAATTCCGGGCCGAGGGCCGTGCGCAGCATCTGGAACTGCTCCACCAGGATGCGTTGCACCAGCTCCGAGAACGGGCCCTCGTGCTCATGGCTGGGGAATGAGGCGTCCCGCTGGGTCAGGTAGCAGGTCTTGAAGATATCATTGATGACGGCCATGGAGTTGATGGAAACCGGCACGTACATGTTGGCCTCGCCGGGATGAAACCGGTACCATACGTTGCGGTATCCCCAGATCTCCAGTCGTTTCCTGTCTGCTGGCGGCAGCTCCTCCAGATGAGTAGTGATGGCCTGCAGCACCTTGTAGTGGGTGTCGGGGCCGCTGGCCTCGGGGTCGAAGGCCAGGGTGAGGATGTCGGGCTTCACGTCGGCGAACAGCTCCCTGATAGGGGGAATGTCGGCGATCATTGTCGGGTCTTCGGTGAAATAATCCCCCCGATAAAACGCCAGCCGCAGGTGGTGGATATACTGGGCGTCGAAGCCGTAGTGGGCCCACACCAGGTCTTCCTCGAATTCCCGCATCATGCCTTTCAGGCGCTGGATGTCTTCGGTGTCTTTCTCACCCGGATGGCGTCTGCGGATGTCGTCAAGTATCCATCTCATGCGTTCCTGGATACCGGTGGGATCCTTTTCGCCGAAGATGTCCATCACCGCCCGGATCACCCGCCTGGAAACGCACGCCTTCTGGATGTCCTCACTGTTGGAGACCACCCCGTTGAGAAAATCGGAGGCGTCCTGCACGCGCAGGCGGTCGTGGGGCAGCGCAAAGTAACCCGATTCCCAACGCTTCTTGAAATCCCAGTGAAGGAGATACTCCAGGGCGTCGTTCGCAACCCGCTGGATGTAGCTGTTGGGGACTGACGTGAAGCCGGAGGTCATGACGGCGAAATGGTGCCGGTTGGTGGCTGACCGCACATGGTGGATAATTGACGGCAGGTATCCCAGCAGGATGTCATCGTGGTGAGGACCTGTGTGGAGGAAGCACTTGTCAGTCAGGTCATCGGCGCCCTTCGCGAGGCGGGACAGGATCAGATCCAGGGCGGCGTCTTTCAGCGTCGCTGGTTTCCAGCCCCGGGTTTCGAGAATCGCCGAGCAGCAGGGATCGCCCGAGATCTGCTTGGAGATGAGGTCTGCAATCGGGGTCTGGTATTTCAGGGACAGGTCCATAGCGGCCCGGACGACGTCATCTTCGCCGTAAGTGGCCTTGCTTCTGAACTTGTGCAGCGTCCGCTGAGGTAACTTTACCGCGGCGCCTTTTGTCAGGTATATGCGGGCGTTCTTTACCTGCTGGAGAACGGAGGCCGGGTTGATGATGCTGGCCGGTCTGGTGACAGCCTTGGCCAGAATGGCCGCTTTGGCTTCACCCGCAGCCATGATCAGTACAACCGCCTCCGGGTTGTAGGCGATGGTCCCCAGCCCGATGGTCATGACCGCTTTTTTGGCCGAGATTTCAATGCCGCCCAGGTCCGTGGCCGAGGCTGCCTGGGTTTCGAAGTTGGTATAGGTGAGTCGAGTGGTGGAGTGAAAGTCCGAGCCGCGCACGTTGAAGGCAATATGGCCGTCGGGTCCGATGCCCCCCAGGAAAAAGCCGATGCCCCCCAGTCGGCGGATCTTCTGCTCATATTCCTGGGCGAAGGCGTCCAGTTGGAAAACGGCTTCCCGCTGGATGGTCTCCGCGTCGTTGCGCGGGGTGCGGGTCCTCAGGCTCAGATCAATGAACTGATCGGGGAAGATGTCCTTCACGGTCAAACCCTCGGGCCAGGTCAGCCGGTCGAAATCCATGAGCAGGGCCCGCTCCAGGTCAAACCCGAAGGGCTTGAGATAATGGCGCTTGATATATGCGATGAAGCTGTTGGGATGGTCGCCGGGCAGGGGGAAGAACTCATCGATCTGGACGAAAGTCAGCCGGGAAAAAGCCGGCTTATCGGAGGACAGACCATACTGCTCCAGCATAGTCTGATTCCCCAGGGCATCCCAGTTTTCAAGGAGGTGGTGCATCCACCGGATAAAGTATTCCGGCGTCTTGCCCGTGGGCAGGCTCACAACTCCTTCCGGGTTCTGCTGGACCCATTCGATAAACCGCAGGGCCACCATGCGGCCCAGCTCAGGGAAACTATCCACCTCGATGACGGGGATGTGTTCGTCTTCATAGTGGCGGAAAAGCCCCTGGTCCTTCAATACTTCCTCCAGTTGCGACTTCCGCGGTTGGGTGTTCTTCATTTTAGCGTTGCTCGTTGCCATATTCGAATAACCCGAACGAACCTGCTCCATGCAGAAACAGGTGATTATTACTTCATGAATTTACTATCGCGGTTACGTGGTAGTCGCAAAATGGAGCGGCATTTCAAAGCTCGGGTTTATTAACAGCTGGCGAACCAGTCAGGCGGCACTGCCCCTGGTTGCCAAAGTAGCTGCGCCTACTTTTTCCTGTCTTGTGCGGGGTAGCCCGCCTTAAAATCCGGGCGTCTTTTTATGAAGATATTCATCAAACCCCTCAGTGACACAGCCCGCCGGCTCTACGCCGATCACGGGCACTTCCACGCTGGTGACGCCGGGCTGGACCTGTTTGTCCTGGAGGATCAGACCTTCGAGGCGGGCGAGACCAGGGCGCTTCACCTGGGTATCCAGTGCGAGCCGGAAGACGGCCGGGCCTACCTGTTGATGCCCCGGTCCTCTATTTCAAAAACGCCCCTGCGCATGGCCAACTCCATCGGCCTGATCGACGGCGGCTACCGGGGCGAGATCATAGCCGTGTGCGATAACATCAAGGGAGCCCCCTACACCGCCCACCGTGGGGATCGCCTTTTTCAGCTGGTGGCGCTGGACGGCTCGCCCATCGAGTATGAGTTGCGGGATGAGCTGTCGGTTACCACCCGGGGCGGCGGCGGGTTCGGCAGCACCGGCCTGCCCGGGACTCCCCGTGGGTTCGCCCAGGGCCAGGGGCACTGACAACTTTTTATTTAGCACTCCTGCCCTGGGAGTGCTAAAAAATCCTTCCTCAGGGCTGTAATCAAATCTAAATTCATGGCTGCTCAAACCTGAGTTCGATTTACTTGCGTTTAAAAGCAGACTGGAAATCCGGAGAAATCAATAGGAGTAAATATATGAACCTGAAACCTCTTCAAGATCGTGTGGTGGTAAAACCAGCCGAAGCAGAGGAAATCAGCAAGGGTGGAATCATTCTGCCCGATACCGCCCAGGAAAAGCCCCAGCAGGGGGAAATAATGGCGGTTGGCCCGGGGAAGGTGGCCGATAGTGGTGAGCTAATCAAGCCCCAGGTGAAGAAGGGCGACAAGGTACTGTACGGCAAGTACTCCGGTACCGAGATCAACGTGGACGGTGAGGATTATCTCATCGTGCGCGAAAGCGATATTTTCGCTATTCTTTAGCGAGACAATCCCAACAGATTTAAAGGAGAACAGACCCAATGGCAAAAATCATAGCCTATGACGTGGACGCCCGCCGGTCCCTTAAATCGGGCGTGGACCAGCTGGCCAATGCCGTGAAGGTGACGCTGGGGCCCAAGGGCCGCAACGTGGTCCTCGAGAAGAAGTTCGGTGCCCCTACCATTACCAAGGATGGCGTCACCGTCGCGAAAGAGATCGAACTGGATGACCCCTATGAGAACATGGGCGCCCAGATGGTTCGTGAGGTAGCCTCCAAGACCTCGGACGCTGCCGGTGACGGTACCACCACCGCTACTGTGCTGGCTCAATCAATAATCGCCGAAGGATTGAAGAATGTCACCGCCGGAGCCAATCCCATGGACCTGAAGCGGGGCGTGGACTGGGCCGTAACCCAGGTGGTTGAATCGCTCAAGTCCCAGAGCCGCGAGGTCGGCGGTAAAGCAGAAATCGCCCAGGTGGGTACCATCTCGGCCAACGGTGATAGCGAGATCGGTGACAACATCGCCGATGCCATGGAGAAGGTAGGCAATGACGGTGTCATTACCGTGGAAGAGGGCAAATCCACCACGATTGAACTGGAGATTGTAGAAGGCATGCAGTTTGACCGGGGTTACCTGTCGCCCTATTTCGTTACCAATCCCGAAGACATGGAAGTCCAGCTGGAGGATGCCTACATCCTGATCCAGGAGAAGAAGATCAGCACCATGAAGGACCTCCTGCCTATCCTGGAAAAGGTGGCCCAGTCCGGCAAGCCCCTGCTGGTGATTGCCGAGGACGTTGAAGGCGAGGCATTGGCGACCCTGGTGGTGAACAAGATCCGCGGCTCCCTCAAGGTGGCGGCGGTTAAGGCCCCCGGCTTCGGCGACCGCCGCAAGGCCATGCTCCAGGATGTTGCCGTCCTTACCGGCGGTACCGTCATCTCCGAAGACCAGGGCTATAAGCTGGAAAACGTCACTCTATCCTACCTTGGTGAGGTCAAGCGCATCAGCATTGACAAGGACAACACCACCATTATAAAAGGTGATGATAGCACGAAAGATGACATTTTGGCCCGGATCAACGAGATCAAGGTCCAGATCGACAAGACCACCTCTGACTATGACAAGGAGAAACTGCAGGAGCGCCTGGCTAAGCTGTCGGGCGGTGTGGCCGTGCTCAGTGTGGGCGCCGCCACCGAGGTGGAGATGAAGGAGAAGAAGGCCCGGGTGGAGGACGCCCTCCACGCCACTCGCGCCGCCGTTGAGGAGGGGATTATCCCCGGCGGCGGTGTGTCCCTGGTGCGGGCCATCAACGCGATTGACGTCTCCAAGCTGAAAGACGCCGATCAGAAGACCGGGGCCGCAATTCTAAAGAAAGCCCTGGAGATGCCCCTGCGCCTGATCGTGGAGAACGCCGGCCATGAGGGCTCCGTGGTTTTCGCCGCGGTACGGGACAACAAGGATGACTACGGTTTTGATGCCCAGGCCGAGAAGTATGGCAACATGTTCAAGATGGGCATCATCGATCCCACCAAGGTAACCCGGATTGCGGTGGAGAACGCGGCCAGTGTGGCTAGCCTGCTGATCACGACCGAGGCCCTGGTGGCCGAGAAGAAGGAAGCGGAGAAGATGCCGTCTATGCCTCCAGGTGGTGGCATGGAGGGGATGTACTAAGCCGCCAGCTGGCGGACTAAGCCGACTCCACTTCATCAATAAACGCTAAAAGGCCGGCCCTTCTCTACCAGGGGGGCCGGTTTTATTATTGGGGATGGGGGCACTGAGGATTGTCGATTGACGATTGTCGATTGAAGATTGAAGAGCGTAGAAAGAACCGCCAAGCCCGCCCTGAGACCGCCAATAGACGGGCCGAACCCCGCCGATGGCGGGGGATGTGGGACGCCAAGGATGCCAAACTTTTTAAAATCCTCTGTGCTCTCTGTGCCCTCTGTGGTGAATATCTTCCGACTGCCAACTGCCAACTGCTACTGCCACTAGGGCCTTGGGGCTTGGGACTTGGGGACTGGTGTATTGTCGATTGAAAATTGAAAACTGTCCGTGGTCCATTGCTGATTGCTAATCGTTGACTACTAACAATTGCCAACTGCTAAGAGCCCCCGGCCTGATCCGGGATAAGCGGCACCCGGCGTGAGAGGCTACACCATCCGATCTACTTTATCAGCCATAGATCGCTCTGGGCTTCCCCCAGCACTTCATGGCCGGTCTCGGTGATGACAACATCCTCCTCGATGGCCACGTTGATGTCGCCTCCCAGTCGGGGTTCGTCGGCGTAGAGCGCCGGCTCCACGGCTATGGTCATGCCCGGTTCCAGGGTGAAAAAGCCCAGGCTCCCATAGCGCTCGGGCCAGTCGGGAGCCAGAAGGGGGCCGATATCGTGCACCTGGAGACCGATGGGATGGCCAGCGGCGTGGGGGTAGTCCTGGTAGCCGCGTTCCTTCAGGGCTGAGCGCCCCGCGGCATCTACCTGGTTGCCGGTCACACCCGGCTTGATGACCGCCAGGGCCGCCCGGTTGACCGCCAGCGCGTCTTCCCACAGTTTGACTACAAACGCCGGTGCCTGGTTTTCCCCTTTCTGAAGGACGTAGGCGGTGCGCTGGATGTCGCTGGAATAGCCCCGGACCTTGAAGCACACGTCCGCGCGAACCAGGTCACCCCGCTGGATGACCCGCTCACTGGGTTCCGAATGCCCCCGTGCCGGCCCCGCCACGATGCTCATGCACGACTCTTCCATACCAAGCTGCTCTGCCCGGCGGCGCAGGTGGTCGGACACCTCCAGCTCGGTGGTCTTCCCCGGCTTGATCACCTTACCGGAGAGGGCTTCCCGCAGGATCAGCTGGGTCTTCTCGGCCGCCTCACGGACAGCGGCGACCTCCACCGGCAGCTTCCGGCTGAAAAGGGAAATGATAAGCTCTTCCGCTGAGACGAAGCGTCCCTTGTATTCCGGCAGGACTTCCTCCAGGTAGTTGAGCATCCCGGTCGTGAGGCCGTCGGCCATGGGCACGTCCCGGGAGAAATTGACGGCAATATTGCCTGGTGACAGCTCGGCCACGACCTGCCGCAGGTGGGGCCGGATACCCTCGCTCCGGTAGGAGATGACCGTATCGTAAAGGGCGCTCCGGGTGAGGGGCTCCACATCGTAGGAGGCGGCGATGGCGACGCTTCGGCGGCCGCCTTCCGGGGTCCGGGCGAAGATCAACGCCGCCCGGGCCACCATGTGGTCACTACCCAGCCGCTTCAGGAGGGGATCGGTGGCCCCCTCGCGGGTGAAGGTAAGCCAACAGTCCAGGCCTTTCTCATTCAGCAGCCCCGGCAGCAGGGTAGTCAGGCGCTCCCGGCGGACGTCAGTAGGGTTGGAATGACTTTCACCCAAGGCAAAGAGGGGCAGAGCAAGGACCAGTAAAACAATCGGGATGGTGGTATGCATAAGTAATCTCCTCTTCATTTTGGCACGTTCACCTGGGGTAGTCGGAAAGTGTATCCTGGGCAGGACTCCTCCGGCGAAGACCCCATCCCGGAGGGAAGCCTTTCCAATGGAATCCTTTCCGGAGAAATCCTTCGGATCGGATCGGCGCAGGACGGCTTATCCTTAGGATACCTTTTGAGAAAATTACGTAGGTCTTTCTTTGAGAAAAAGGCAAATTGTGCAATAATTTGCAGCTGATTGGGGAAAAGCTGGTACCTCCGACGAAAGATTGGCATTTACCCCCCAGCAGTGAATTTTCCCCGCATTCTGCGGGACAGGCCCCGCATCCTGCGGCCCAGGTGTTCATTGCACCCCCGGACCGATGGACAACTGACAGTCAGCAGAGTATCCGGATGGACGGATATCCTTGGAGAAAACGTGAAATATGTAGTAGCTTTAAATATATTCTCCCTTTGGGAATATGACTGTTGTTTGGATGAAGAATAAGGGAATTGTTGCCCAAATTGCTGATAATCTGAAAACCATCAAAGGTAATGCTACCCAATTGCACCAGGTTCTGCTGAATCTGTGTGTTAATGCCAGAGATGCGATGAGTGAAGGCGGCCGATTATCCATCAAGGCTGAAAACTTCACCGTCAGCGAGGAGTATGCCTGCAAGTTTCATGATGCGAAGCCAGGGCAGTATGTCATGATCGGCGTAATCGATAACGGGACCGGTATGCCACCCCATATCCTTGAGAGAATATTTGAACCTTTCTTCACCACCAAAGAGACGGGAAAGGGTACAGGTCTGGGCCTGTCAGTTATGCATAGTATTGTTAAAAGCCATGATGGTTTTATTGACGTGCGGAGTGAGGTGAGCAAGGGCTCAAGTTTTACAGTCTATCTGCCTGTTGATATAACCGTGGCAGCACAACAAAAGGCGGATAAGATGGAAGAGATGCCCAGAGGCAATAACGAGCTCGTATTGGTCATCGACGATGAAGAATCAATGCGCGTTCTTACCAAAGAGATACTGGAGAATTATCGCTACAGGGTAATAACCGCCAAGGATGGCCGCGAGGCTGTTGCTGTCTATACAGAGCGCCAGTCAGAGATCAGGGTCGTGATAACTGACATGATGATGCCCGAGATGGACGGGCCGGCGACAATTCGGGCATTAAGAGAGGTCAATCAGGAGGTACCGATTGTTGCCATGAGTGGACTTGCCACCGAAGACACGAGTCTCACAGACGATATCGGTAATAAAATCCAGGCATCCATTGACAAGCCTTTTTCCACCGGCACTCTCCTGAGGACAATCAGCCGTGTCGTTCAAGGGTAGGCAGCCGGGTAGGGACAACCACTATCACGCGTGAATATAAAAACATTCAAGTCTTATAAACATTGAAATCACCTAAGGCGGGTAAATAGTAGTCTTCCCGGTCATAACCTCAAACTATTGAAAATCAGTGGAGACGAAACATTGCCAAAAAAGATAATTGGGTGTTCCTACTCATATCTGAGTGCATCAATAGGGTTGAGATTAGCCGCCTTACGGGCGGGATAGAATCCGAAGAAAATGCCGACAGCCCCGGAAAAGCCAAATGCCAACACGATTATCCATATATTTATAACAGTGTTAAGGTCGGTAAAGCGATTAAGAAACAAGGCCACTCCACTGGCAATGAATATGCCGATAATCCCCCCTGTCAGGCTCAAAACGACCGCTTCCACCAGGAACTGGGAGAGAACGTCACTGTTCCTGGCACCCACCGCCAGCCTGATCCCGATTTCCCTGGTCCGCTCGGTCACGGATACCAGCATGATATTCATAATGCCGATGCCGCCGACAATCAGGGAAACGGCGGTCCCGTCGAGAACGCCACCCGGTAGTATACGGATTTTAGCATACGGTTGCCGATTCTCTCCCCCTCTCCCGTCTAAAACCTCATAGTAGAATCCCTGTTACCTGAGCAGGGCGGCAGGTTCCATTTCATTGGGGCGGCTCTCTTGGAAGGGGTAGGTAGTATCGTACCACCGCATGTTTCGATAAAGGGCTACATTCGAGCAGAAAACGCTTCAGATGAGGCGTAATTATGACCTTGGAACAGCAGGATGTCTATCTTGTTTTTTCCCTGAATGTCCAAAAGGCTCTGAACCGATACACCTCCATTTTATTCACAACGATTACCTTGAGGAAAAATCCAAAACAATACGGTTATCCTCCGGAATGATTCGCAAACCGGAGCTGGGTTCTTTTGTGAATACCCCCCGTATCGCTGGTATGATATAAGGGGCGTTCTTATAAGTACATGATACTTTTTTACGGTCTATCTTGCGGAAAGGCAGATCGGCCTTCTTATCAAAAGACAACTCCAGGAGCCAGTTATCTATCTTACTTCCTTCAGCGGAAACAGATATAGACGTTTCGTTGAATACTATGACGATTTCTCCCTCAGGTGAATGAATAGGCCATCGTACCACGAGTTCACCTTCAGTGCGATCATCTACTGTCGGATCACCTCCCTTTATCTCCAGCCCCCCAGCAGATTTCAACCAAAGACCTGCAACGGTCTGCAAAGAACTCCAACGAAAGCCGTCAACAAAAGGCAGCGTATAATAAAAACACTGGCTTGACCTGCCTCTTTTTATGAGATAATCGGATGCAATGGTCTCGTCAAAGAGGTGAATATCCCTGAATCGCATGGTTCCCTGATCCCAAAGCAGATTGGCTCTGTAGAACCGCGAGTTGAACCAAACTGTCTTTTGGTCCTTCTCAGAGCGATCCTTCAGCACGGTAACCGAAGTCGGCGGAGTGACCGTGTATCTATCCTTGAACCATTTGCCAGTCTCGCCCAGCGTTTGCACGGTCACTTTCCCCTCTTTAAGTAACCCAGCGATCATTGACATTTGCATCTCAAATCCTTTGCTCATTCGATTCCAGGTAAACGAATTCTCCTGCCCGGCCTGGACATAACCATACCCCATCGCCTCACCCTCGACAAAAGCATCGAAATACCAGCGGCACCAATCGGCATCGCCTCCTCCTCGCTCATATACTGGCTCGAGCGAAATGACACGCTGCCGATCGGTTCCCAATCCACTGTCATACTGATGAATGGGATCACTGCCCAGCATTCTGAATATGGGAACGGGAATCTGGTTTTCAGCATTCTGGGCGGGCATATAGGCATTCTTTCTGCTGGGGTAATATCCCTGGTTCCAATAACCGCCCCACAGGGTGTATCCATCGGTTCCTATCTGGTCTTTACAGTTGCACGACGCCACAATACCGTACCGGTCATGCATATATTGCAATGTGTGAGCATCAATGAACCATGACCCTACCGATTTCGGATAATAGCCGAAAATCCTCTTAAAATCGGCCATATACGAATCTGTCAGTTTCTCTCGCTCTTTCGGCGAGTAGCCGGTTGCAAAACCAACATCGGCATGCCAGTCCCAGGGGAACCGCCCCCGCCACCGGTACCCGCTGTTTTCCACCAGGGGCTGCGGGATCTCCCACCAGGCGCCGATCTCGAACATCTCTGCGGGTAATCCCTTCAGCAGTTTCTGGTACCTGGCATCTATAAGTGCATCATACTGAAGGAGAAAAGTTCCTTTCAGTTGATGTTTTTTCATGGTTTTTATCTGCTCGACAACCGTCTCATACAGAACATCTTCAGTTATCCATTCAATCCGAGGTTCACACTGCCGAACAAAGTTTATGATATTCACGATTCGAGGCGAACGGCCTGCCGCGCCCGCCTCTTCGGCTATGCTGGTTGTGCCTGAGATAACCATAATCAAGAACAGGCCACACAGAATGTTTCTTGACTTCACCGTCGTGCCCTCAGTCATTGATTTCACTTTCCAGTGCCTTCCTCGGTCAATGTCAATATCTGTTCACAGAACGGTGCCGGATAGGCGGTTATCCACACCTCCGGCTTGAATTTATCCATGCCGTTCTTCATTCCCAAAACAACGGCATCGATCTTCTTGCCTTTCATATCCTCTGTCAGCGGGACGTAATAGGTATAGTTCGCCGATCTCTTCCGCGCCGGATATTCCCAGGTATTCGCAGGAAAAGACACGCTTCTGTCCGGCGCACCGACGGGCTCGCCGTCTACACGGATCGCCGCGTAAGCCCCTTCCACCCCGTGCTCACCGTTCAGGGCGATGGCTAGGTAGCTGCCTTTCGGGATCTCGCCGAGGGTAAAGGAATGCTGCCATGCTTTTCCTGGCCTGACGCGGGAATAGCGAGCGAAAAGGATTGACGCCCGCCATTTGGATCGGTCGAGCTTTTCGCCGCCGAGGTATCCTTCGATCTCGGCTATCTTGTCAGGTGTGCCGTCGAAGCGTATGTACCGCAGTTCCCGCTTCGGGTTGAAGTACATCACCATTTCCTTGCCCGCCGCCAGTTTGATACCAGTCCAGGTTTTCAGGTCGCTCGAAACATAGGCCCTGACGGTCTCGTCATATTTGAACGGCTGAAGCGCATACTCGCTGTCCGGTCTAACGATCAGCTTCTCGAGGCAGATCTTCTCGCCGAAGTCGATACGCAGCGAACCGCCGTCAAGCGGCGCCACGCCGACTCTGCGGGCGACATAGAATGCGGTTTCGTCATCGCCGTCGAAGAGGTTTTTATCCCACAGCCCCCTTTCGATGAACAGCTCCTGCTCGAGGAAAGCCTCTCTTGCCTTTTTCACCTGTGGTATCCGGGAAGGGCCGGACCGCTGCAGTGCGCGGACTTCGAGGGCATTGTTATCCGCGGCGAAACATGTCGCTTCGTACAAGGCCTCGGCATCAGCCGGCACGGCGCAGAGGGTTAAGTCTCCCAGCTTGCGGTGGTACTTGTCCTTGAGCGGCGTGCCGGGAAAGGAAATTGTCGCACTTCCGCCGTTGACGAGGCCGTCAAAAGGGCGTCCGGATATCCGGGCCGATGTGAACTTTCTGTCGCCGGCAACCAGTTCTATATTTCGTTTTTCCCCCGGCATCGCCAGAAGTTTTACCAGCACCGGTTTGCCGGGCACATCCCTAACCACCTCGTAATCACAGCCTTTGATCCCGAACTCGGCTGGCTTTGAAGTCGCCATCAGCAGACAGGACCTGAAGGGCAAAACCTGTACATCGACAACATCGCCCTTTTTGAATGTGCCGATTACCCGCTCTGTGGGATGATACCGGCGAAGCTCGACCTCGGTTCCGGTCGACAAGCCGATCTCTTCGTCCAGTTTGATTTTGCAGATGATCGGGGTCCAGCTAAGGTTTCTCAACGTCAGCAGTCGCGTGCGGTCATCGCCGCGGGAAACGGCCTTTTCGCCATAACTTTCATCGGGCAAAATCTTGCCGTCGACAAGAATATTCCTGTATTTTCTGGCTAGGTTGAATATCCTCGCCAGCTTCTGATATTCATCATCACGCAAAAACCACGGATTGCCGTATATCTGGGGTGCCAGAATAAGGTTCCTGTTAAAGGCCTGCAGGATCAAATCGTCCTCCCAGTAATTCAGGCATGACGAGATGCAGACCCCGTGGTCTTCGGTCAGCCTTGCCAGGTTCGGCACGATCCGGCGGGAAATAGCCCCGGCCCGGTGGTGGGGAGCGGTCTGATTATTGACCATATGGACGTCGATGTAGGTTTCTTCCCCGCCCAGAAGGTAGGTCGTGGCGTGTGGCAAACCCTTGCCAAGCTTGAGCCGGTGGTTGAGAAGAATCAGGTCGGGCGAGTATTTGCGGCATTCGGTCATCATGCGGACAAAAGCATCCTGTTTTTCGGGGCGCAACCCGCCGACAACCGCGTCGAACTTGAACAGTATGAACTCATAGTCCCGGCAGAGTTTGACCATCATGTCGATCCGCGCCTGCTCCTCCTCGAGCGTATTGCCGAAGCCGTCCGGGCCGCCCCATGTGCCCAGCCGAGTGCCCATTGTCTTTGCCATTTCGTAGATGGACCCGAAGCCGTTGGGAAACTGGCGCCGGAACGCATCCGAATCCATTGTGCCGTACCTGCCCGCCTTGTCTATCGCCCCGGCGCTTATGACATAGATATCCAGCACCATTCCATACTCATCGTGCAGCCACTTGAAAAAGTCCAGGTTCACCATTGTCTGCCCTTCGGTGCTTCCCTCGTTGGTGTTGTTTATCCACGAAAAGTATTGCGAATAGGACGGCGTCCGTTCATCGGCGCCGGGGTAAACTTTCGCCGGGTTTTGATTGAGACCGGTGGCTGACTCCCTGGCGTATCGTGAGAAGGCTGCCGGGACAGCGGCGAGTGTGGTTATGGCCAAAATGATTGAAATTGTTTTTGTGCTTTTTCTCATCTCATTATTAAAAACTTCTCATTCTTGCTTCAGCGGCTGAAGCGTCACCGGCCCGACCAGGCCAGAGGGGATCAGCGGGCTGCTCTTTTTGTGTTGCCCCTGCATGTTGGTGCGGGTTATGCGCTTTTCTTTAGGAAGGAACTGGTCACCAACAAGGCGATTATTCCAGACATTCGTGACTTTTACTTCGAGTATGTGGGAGCCTCTGCTTAGTAGTTTTGCCGGGACCTTTACGCGGAAGGGAAAGGTCCAGACAGTCCCGAGATCCTGCCCGTCAATACTTACTTCTCCTACTTCTTTTACCTTGCCTAGGTCCAGCCAGAAGTCTCCGGAAGCAGCCTCGGGCATATTAAACTGAATTGAATAAGCTGTTGTTCCTGAAAAATATTTGATGCCGGGCTCTTCGGAATTCGTCCAATCCATCAGTTCGTTCCATTCAACAGATTCAGGTGCAAGCCTTCCAGGCTGGAACTTCACAGTCCATTTCCCGCTGATGGGAGTCTTTTTTACGGATGTGTATACATAGAGATCACCGGTTTTTTCCGGGGCCTGACCATCGCGGCGGAATACGACGAAAGCCGAACCGATCGCCGGAAGCTCCAGCTCGATGTGGCAGGAGTTATCGGCCTGGCGGGCGACTGCCTTTGGGGAACATATCTCACCTGAGACGGGATACCAGACTTCGGGTCTTCCCTCGGCATCACGAGTTGGCAATTAGAAATGGTGGGGTTACCAAGTGTAGTCATTTCACTGATTATAGCGACACTTTACTTCCTCCTCTTTCATCACACCCTCAGAAATGTTCTAAAGACATTAATTGGAGCAAGTCGGGTATGAAATCCGAATCCATCGCATTCTATCATCGCTCGATAGATTCGCAGGACATGAGCCAATCCAGTGAGGTCTCGCTGACCGTGTGTGACATTCTGGGTCGGGAAGTTGCGAGGCTGGTGGATAGCTACATGGAACCGGGCTATCATCAAGCTCAGTGGAATGTCAGGAATAGCGGTGGCCGAGAACTCCCCTCCGGCATCTACATCGCCCGGTTGGTGACGCCGGAGTACAGCAAGGCCATCAAGATGGTGCTGATGAAGTAGTGATTTTACCTGGTAGCATACGGATTGTAGCATACGGAATTAGGCACATGATCGTATATACCTGTTTATATTATCCTTAATGATGAAGACACCCTAATTTGGGAGCAGGGGGTCGCTGGTTCAAATCCAGTCGCCCCGACACCTTGATTTGCCGACGGGAGACCTCACTCTCGTCGGCATTTCTCGTTTCTGCCCCATCATGCCGCTTATA
>SDBT01005584.1_pt1 | contig 21070 bp, 14 predicted proteins | sample 2277101 | NCBI WGS metagenome assembly SDBT01 (sample SAMN10404973, study PRJNA504765) | marine sediment metagenome | isolation source: marine sediment core GS10_PC15, 103 cmbsf | place: Arctic Ocean: Southern Knipovich Ridge | collected 2010
GAGCAAGTACCCGTTTTACAGCTGGGCGATCGAACCTTACTTACCCCTCCCGACGGATAATGGAATTTGAAAGTTAGGGTGTCAAGTCCAAAAAATACGCGAATGGAATTTGCATTTGCTGGCCGAAGTGTTATAGTGTGACTTAGGTTTTACGGTGATGTGTCCGGCGTCGGCTCATAGCAACAGTATATATAAAACGTTTTACTTTGAAGCGGGAAAAAACAGCAAGACTTTTGCCAGAATGACCACTGTCTTTTGAAAAATTTCACATTTGACAATTTGGTCTTAATATGGCTGCTTCATGGGTAGCAAAAAGACCTCATTTCCTTCACATATGTGCCCAAATGTGAAATCAGCAGAGTTAATAAAGCTTTTGGAATGAGTGTAAAAAGTGAGACTTGATAGAATGAATTGCTTGAAGCAGGCCTGTAATTTTTACAGGAAACCTGCCAGCATTTTGTTTTTCAAAAACACCCTTAAAGAGAACGATATACAGGTTAGTTTGAAGTCGAAAAATTCTGAGCTACTACACTTATCAATTATACTTTTGTGATTGTGTTTGGCAGACGAAGTTGAATCTGGCGGCCGGCAAACATCGGTACTGGCTGGTGGTGGACAGGCAGTGGCAGCAGGATCCATATAATGAGCACACGGAGTTAAATCCGTTCGGCGAATATAATTCGGTGGTTGAAGTGAAGTAACCGGCACAAACCGGGGGTGAGGGGAAGAGGGGATTCTCTATTTTCGATTTACATTTTTTTTAGACGCTGATTGTGTGAATTTTGGTTGTGGTTTGGTGAGGTTTTTGGTATAATAACTGCTAAGGTGGTATTAAGCCAGGGAAGAAGAGACAAAAAGGAGAAGCGATGATAAAAACAATAACCATCACATTGGCAATTTTAAGCGTGTTTAGCGTTTGTCAGCCGGGATGGGGGCAGTCGTGGGATGGGAACGGGGTAGAGGGCGACCCATACCTGATTTATACGGCTGAAGATATGCAGGCCATCGGGGCGGATCCAAATTACTGGGATGCGCACTTTCTGCTGTGTGCTGATATTGACCTGGGAAGCTATACGGGAACAAGTTTCAATATAATTGGAATATATGTAGGATATAACAACCCGAGCAACAGATCTTTTACTGGCGTATTTGATGGCGAGGGCCACACTATTTCAAATTTTAGATACACTGCGACTGATATGGACTGTGTAGGACTTTTCAGAGTCGTTGAAGATCCTAATGCTATTATCAGAGATGTAAACATAGAGGAGCCTAACATTCTTTCACAGGGAGTGGATGTATTGGTGTGCAGTCCGCTTGTTGGAGCACTTTATGATGGTACTATCTTGAATTGCAACGTTAAAGGCGGGCAAGTTAAGGGAGAAATCAGTGTCGCTGGTGTTGCAGGTCAGTCCAGCGGAGTGATAAGCAATTGTCGGTCAACTTGTAGTGTCTATGGAACAAAACAAGTAGGCGGTTTAGTCGGATACAATCGGTCAGGAACTATTGATAATAGTTCTTTTACCGGAAACATAACGGCAACTGGTTATCATGTAGGCGGTCTAGCGGGAATCAGCGATGGAGATGGCGTAATCAGGGATTCATTTTTTTCCGGTTCAATTGTTGCCGTTGGTTACGCAGGGGGATTAGTAGGTTATCATCGTGAAGGCGAAATTTATGACAGTTATGCTATTGGTATAATATCTTCCAGCGGAGGCGTTGGGGGATTAGTAGGTCGTAATTCTCAAGGTGAAATTTATGACAGTTATGCTATATGTGATGTTTATGGGACCGCTACAGCAGTTGGTGGGCTTGTTGGTAGTGGGTGGTATGGAAAAATTGAAAGATGTTTTGCGGAATGTAGTGTAAACGGACAAGGCCAGGTCGGAGGTTTATGCGGCGATATCTATCATACATATGTAATAAACTGTTATGCAACCGGTAATGCTACGGGGCTGTCAAATGTTGGCGGATTGATAGGATACTACAATACAGCATACTTATCGAATTGCTATTCTGCAACAATTGTCACTGGCGAGTCCAATACAGGAGGTCTGGTTGGTTCCGGCGGCGGTGGCTATGCGACGAATTGTTTCTGGGATATCGAAAGCAGCGGCCAGATATTCAGCAGCATGGGAACTGGCAAGACTACCCAGCAAATGAAAAAATTAGCGACTTTTGTTTCATGGGCGTGCGATAACGTGTGGACTATTAATGAGAATATTGACTATCCACGCCTTTACTTCGAGCAGAAAGAAGGTCTTCCGTTAACCCCCTATTCTTACTGGGACCATACTGGAGAGCCTAACGATCTGATTCTGATATCTACTGCAGAACAGCTATTGGCTCTCGGCACTATGCCATGTCAGTGGGACAAGCATTTTGTTTTGCTCAATGATATCGATCTGCAGGGACAAGGAACGACCATAGGAAACAGTACATTTTCTGATGTTCCATTCACAGGCACTTTTAATGGAAATCACAATAGTATTTTTAATCTGAGCATATACAATGACAATGGGCTGTTTGGGCATATCAGTAGTCCTGCAGCGGTTGTTAGAAATTTAACCCTTATCAAGCCTCATATAGAGGCAGGCAGCCAAGTGGGTTCACTTGTTGGGTATCTTGAAAACGGATTAGTAACTGACTGTCACGTCATAGATGGTTACGTAGAGGGGTGGAACTATGTTGGGGGCCTGATAGGCGATAGTAATGAATCATTACAGAGATTATCGTCAGATGCCCAGGTCTTCGGAAATAACTATGTTGGCGGCTTACTAGGATATGGCCCAGAAATAACAATTAGAGATTGTACTTCATCAGGTTCGGTCGAAGCAGGAATAGATCCACAATTTAACAATGCTGGTGGATTAACGGGTTCCGCAGGTGATATTATAAACTGTCAGTCTTCTGCCGATGTCAACTGTTCGAAACCTCTTCATCATGGTAGGCATGGTAATATTGGAGGACTTACGGGATTATCGTTCGGGAAAATTCATAATTCAAAAGCAACCGGCAATCTCAGTTGTAATGGCTCCTGTTCCGTTGGCGGCCTTGCCGCATTCAACAGCGGCATGATTACTGATTCCTCAGCAACAGGTTCCATCCGCGGTGGTGGTGAATGCGGCGGCTTGGTGGGGGTCAATAGTGGCCAGATTATATCATGCAATGCTTCTGGAAATGTGACTAACCACAGTTCTTCCAGCACCGCATATGTAGGCGGTTTAGTGGGCAAGAACTCTAATACTATCTCAAACTGCTCTGCCTTGGGAAAGGTTCAAGGCTATAATTATATTGGTGGATTGGTCGGGGTACATTCCGGAGACCTGATTGATCGATGCCATGCCGAAGGAGAGGTTATTGGGACAATTTGTACTGGCGGACTAATCGGTTATCATTCAGAAGCCGATGTGTCTAATAGTTATGCGCTTGGCAATGTATCCTGTAACAACAGAGCGGGAGGCTTGATAGGACAGATAACAAATCATCATGGGACTACCAGTGTGATTGATTGTTATGCTACAGGAGAAGTTAATGGTATTGATGATATTGGGGGGTTAGTAGGATTCGTATATATGGGCTATGAAGGAAACATATATATTTCAAGATGTTATTCTTCTGGAGATGTTAATGCTGTGACAATTGCAGGTGGTTTACTCGGAAGAGTTGAGGATGATGACGGAGCTATAATTTCTGAATGCTTTTCTACAAGCAATCTTAACCTGACTTCTGAATATGGCGGAGGATTAATTGGTCTGTTTGAAGGGGCAAATGTAACAGATTGTTATGCAAAAGGAAATGTGATTGGCTCTGCGATTTCAAGATATCTTGGTGGTTTAATAGGTTACAAAGATAACGGAAATGTTTCAGATTCTTATGCTACTGGAAAAGTCGAAGGATTAAGCTATATTGGAGGGCTCATCGGATCTGTATATGGTCCTGAACGAGTATATGATTGTTTTTGGGATATAGAAACGGGCGGACCCGATAACGGTATTGGTACTGGTTTACCAACTTCACAGATGCAAACTGAATACACCTTTACAAACGCCGAATGGAATTTCGTTAATACTTGGGCTATTTGCGAGGGGACGAATTATGCGAAGTTAGTGTGGTCGATACCGGTGGGAGACTTTTTGTGTCCGGACGGAGTGAATTTTTTGGATTATGCGTTTTTGGCTGAGCGGTGGCAGAATACGGACTACGGGGACGTCGGGGGGGTGGAACTAACCGGCGACGGTAAGATAGACCTGAATGATTTTGCCTGGTTTGCCCAGTACTGGCGGCTGACTGGCTGCGGTGATTGCGGAGGGGCAGATTATACCGGAGAGGGAGATGTCGACCTTACAGACCTTGAAGTGCTTTCGGGAAGCTGGCTGGTAAGCGACTACGGGGACTGCGAGGGGGCTGAACTTACCGGCGACGGAAAAGTTGGCGTGGAAGATTTGGGGGCGTTTGTTGAGAATTGGCTTAAAGGCTTGTAAGAACTGATTTTTGATTGAGGATTAACTGCCCAAATATGCTTGTATTTTTTAAAATACTTCACATTTGCAGAAAGCATCATTTTGCTAATTTTCTTCTTATCAGTGCCCAAATGTGAAATCAGGAGAGTAAATAAAGGTTTTGGAATGCGTATGGAAAGTAAGGCTTGATATAATTAATTTTTTGAATCATGACAAGCAATCCTATAGAATAGTAATAGCAAAGGGAATATAAAGGGATAAATAAAGTGAGAGTAGGCGATAAAATTAAAATATGGGGAAGCAATGACTGTGGAACTCTGATGGCTAAACTTGGTTCTATTAAGGGGACTGTAATTAAATTTGTTGATGACTTCAAATCTCCCTGCCCAACAGACACTGAAGTCCCTGTAGCGATTATTGAATTGGATAATATAATAGAGCATGAAGGCAATGAAATTAAATATATAGCAATATCTCTTACTTATGAAGGTGTTACTTGGGAAGGTAAATATAAACCTGGGCAGCAGACTATCGGATCTCATTCTGTCCCAAGAATTCCATGCAAAAGTCTTGATGAATTTTCGTTTGAGGAAGTGGTGAGTTTAGAGTGTCGTTCTGTTTTTGAAATATGCTGAGGATAGATGTGACCTGCTCCGTTTTATTGGTACTAAAAACAGGGGCAGACCACTGACGAAGAGCAAGACAATAAGTAAATAGCTGAGGCAATCGTTAAAATGGTGCGGTGAGAAATTACATGGATGGGGGTTGAGCGAAAAGTTAGAGCCTATATACCTGCATTACCTGACATTCCTGACAAATCTGCCAATTGATACACGTGGCTTTCGTAAATACAAACCCGCAATTTTTGGCAAAGATAATAATGAAATTCGGGGGTGCCTCGCCAGGTGGCGTAGTATTTAGTGAATAGTATTTAGCATTTAGCACTAACGACTGACGACTATAAACCAACGACTAATCGCGAGAGAGTTGTCTTAAAATAATGAAATTCTGCCTCGCCAGAATGCTTTGGTTAGCTTCCTTGACCCAGCTTAATTCGAGAGAGTTGTCTTTTGGTTTTTTTCTGTTCCGACTGGTAGATTGTCTGCCGGTTCGTCGAAGTGTCGAAGGACGAGGAAATCAATTTTATTTTGTCTTCTTCCTTCAACAAAATTCCTGCAGAAAAACCCTTGTCAAATTCAATGCAGAATGATGGAGGTCACCGGCACATCTTGTCTGCGTCCGCTGAATCATCCTGTTGGGCGGGCGGAGCAGGTGATTCCGACTCCACGTCTAAGTGAAGCAAATTAAGAAGGCGGTTGTAGTTCAAATCGGGTGCATCTTTTAGCCATTCAGATAGGTTCGCTTCACGACGCTTCCATGCTGATACCACTCCCTGTATGAACCTCGCAAATGCTTGAGTGAGCGTGACGCCATCCACACCGGCTTCGCGCGCAAGGCCTGCTGCTTCTTGGAAATACTCCTCGCTCCTAGTTTTATGTTTGATAGACTGTCCAAGCTGGGCTGTTGCGCTACACCCTTCGATGAAGGTTCTATCGTCAAATAACTCATAAAGCTTTCCAAACGTTGTCCCCATTCCCGCAAATACCTTTAAGGCATCCTCAACGTCGGGCCAAGCTTGGGCAGTGTTGTCCGCAAGGGATGCAGCGGCTAGCCAGATACTACAGCATCGATTTCCTAAAACCCCCTCTGAGATTGCCCATTCGAAATAGAAGGTCCTATCTCGCTTGACATTCCCTAGTGCATTGCGAAATATCTCCACGCTCATTTCCGACTGATAGGACATGCGAAGCAGTTTTGCCAACTGCACAATGAAGAATGGGTTGGTTCGGTCATGGTCGTGCGCAGCTTTTGCAAGGCGAACGCCAAGCTCCTTTTTATCGGCATTGAAGAAGTGCGTTGATAGGAATCGCCAACTCGCTAGATTGGGGACGAATTCATCTTCGTCACTCAACTCAAGTGCTGCCTTCATCAGAGAAAGGATTATTTCATCCGTATCAAGATGAAAGTCTTTGGACAGTATATCGGTGGCGGTCTCTGCTATTGCCCTATGACGGGTGAGTACAAATTGCCCAGTCGGGACAATCGCAGCCTCCTCACCGAGTGGCCCCAACACCAATGTTTTGAGCCGACCTCTTGAACATCCAAGTGCCCTTGCCAACACACCTTTAGATAGAGTCAGTACATTTTCTGCATGCGGAACAGCAATGTATGCGAAGGCATCACTCAATGTCCCACCGGGTGCCTCACATTTATCAAGACTCAGAAGCAGGTTCTTCACATGATCCTTGATACCGTCACCGAATCGGGTACGAAGCATTGCACCGAGAAATGCCCCCTCATCACTATCAGATTCGTTCTGCGATTCGGTTAACAGAGTTTTGACGGCAACCTCCTTCGATTGACCGTAAAGTCGCCCAAGTCCCCTCCGGTCGTATTTCGTCCATGCATTGACTACGGCTTCCGCATCCTCAGGGGTCAGGCCACGCAGCCGATACTCATCGACCTGTGCGTGACTATGCCACAGTAGCTGGTTACATTTTGCTGCAATCCAATCAGTGTCTCTAAATGATAAGAGAAGACATATCCTAGTCCTGCCTTTCCTGGCTGCTTGGCTAATAATGCGAAACAACTGATTGCCAATGATCTCGGCATCGTCCGATGCTATGACCCAGGGCCCGAGACCTTCTGGGATATCGTCAAGAACAGGTACTTGGCCCTCAGATGTCTCATTCCACATAACCTGTTTAATCGTTTTTTGCTCAAGCAATTCCACGATTGCCTGCCGTAGGATGGTAGACTTCCCCTCACCTCCTGCTCCTCTCACAAGCAGGACTGAGACATGAGGGTTTTCGGTCCAATGCTGAATCTGTGTCACAAGAGTAGAAACCATGGTGCGTCGAGGAATGTCAGAACTTAATGCATCTTTCCAAGATGGAACACGACCATCAAAGAAAGAGACAATATCGTCTTCGGACAGTGGTGTCCGTAGTTCCTCTAATACATCTTTGTCAATTATACGCCAGCCTATTGGCAGAACTGGTTGGCGGTTCTGTAGAGGCTCCTCTCCTGCTTTTTTTTGGGGTGGGACTCTTGTAGATTTTTTTGGAAGAGGCACTTCCCATGCGTCCATTCCATCAGTGAGGAGGTCTTGTGGAAATGCGGTTGTATCGAGTACCCACTCCATATGATCACGAGACCAGAGCTTTGGTCTAATTCGTACAACACTTGCTTCAACGTCGGCCTCAGCCCATACGATTCTGTTGAACCATATTTCGTTATCATGTGCTTGGAATGATGCTCCCGCCTGAATGGGCAGGAACTCACTTGCGGCAACGTGCAAAGTCTGACCGCCAGTCTTGTGCAAATGTCCGTGTAGGTAGATGGATTGTGTTCTAGCGAGCATAGTTCGAATGATAGGAAGCTCATCGTCTAGGAACCATTCAATGGGATGATGGCCAATAACGAAGTTAAGGTCAGTTTCAGACAACTCCTTCAAGCCTTCTTCCAGAAGCGCTTTCCCCGGAGAAAGCTCGTTTCGGTCATTGTCGTCGCAGGAAAGCCATGCGCTGTTGAATCCTAGAACGCCAACTTGGATTGACCTTATGTTAAATTTGCTGACAAGCACGCCCTCAGGTGATTCGATCCAGTGGGATGTTGTTGTTCCGGGCCCGGTTAGATCGTTCTCTGTGAACGCCTTAAATCTCGGAAGAATTAGGGCTCTATCAGATTGTGCGTCTATAGTTGGATCAAGAATCATTGGAGCATGTGAAAGGAGCCCGCGTATTCGCACCGCTCGTGATTTCGACCTATCAACATCATGGTTGCCAGGAACCATGAAAATGCGATCCGCGTCGGGCATCTGCAGAACACCTAGCATTGGCCAAAAAAACTCGTCGAAAAACTGCTTGTATTCGTCCGCCTTACCAGTGTCAGCTATATCACCGGTGATGAACACCGCGTCAGGTGGGGTTCCAGCATCAACCTGTTCTTTGACATTTTGTATGATGTATTCAAATAAGCACCGCTGTCCGTAAGAGTCCAATCCTACATGAAAGTCCGAAAGGTGAAGCCATCTGAAGACATTATCATTCATATTCCGAGGTTCCCTGCTACTTCGACAAGACGAATACCAATCCATCACTTTACAATATTATTCACCACTCTTTGTCAGCAATTTAGTTTACCGGAAATAAAATGTCAACGTTCCTTTATAGTTGGCCCTAAACTCCCTTCTAAACAAACGATTCCATCTTCTTTTCGCAGCTTGTCTGTGTCTGGTCGCGGAATAGTTCGACGCATCTGGCTAAGTGTTTTAATTCTTCGGCTGTTATCTTGCCAAAGCATTCTGGCGAGGCACCATACCAAGCGGAGTGATAGAGATGTTCTGGCCAGTTGAGTAGTTCAACTCCACTCCGCCGAACCACGACTAAAATTACACGTTTTCTGCCGAATTGTAAAGTAAAAAACGTCTTATAATACTATAATTCACAAAAAGTTCATTTTCGGGCCAGAAATGCGGAGAGAAGCTATTAAACTGGTCGATGCCTATGGACGCAAGCATGTATATCAACTTAAGACCATTTTATGAAGAGCTTAGTAGGAAGGTTTGAGGTTTGTCCCGGACTAAGCTGGTTACGCGAGTCCGAAGGGACTCGAGTCCTCAACTGTCATACAGACTTGTAACACCGTTCTGCATATCTTCAAAGCTGATGTCGGCGTACATATTGGCCGTAGTAGCTGGGGAGGCGTGGCCGAGCTGTTTTTGAACCTGCCGCAAGTTACTGGTTTTCCTCAACAAATGCACTGCTATTGTATGCCGGGCTGAGTGGATTGAAAGCTCTTTTGGCAAGCCAGCCAGCTTGATAGACCTCTTCCAGATACGCTGCAAGCCCTGGGCGGTTAGAGTACCCCGACTGCCGACGAACAATGCTCCACTTTTGCGTTCTGTCCATGCTATGTATGCCTTCAAGTGTTGAGCAAGGTCTTTGCCGAGAGCCAAAGATTCCTTAACCTTCTTCTTACGCTTCATTCTAGTAACCGACAGGTAGGCCCGTTTTATATTTTGGGTTGGATTTTGGGTTTTACCTGAAGAGTTATTATATTCCAAAATAGTTTTGAGAGACAGCTGTTGTTAGGTGTGGTTGGTGGTGTGCCGTAGCAGGTGCGTGAGAGTGCTTATACGCGGTGCGTATCGATTAAAATCAAAAATAGGTAGTTGGGGGAGGGGTGAATATGCCGAGGTCTTAAAACCGCTGTGACAGCAGGTCATTAGGCATTTACTGACATTATCCTTCAATAAATAGCCGTTGTTTACATATATTGTCATAGGAAATCTACTTGCATTATCTGGCTTTGGGTTGTATTATCCAGGCACCAAAGAGAGTCTTGAGAAAAGGAAGAATAATTCAGATGTTTTTGCCGGAGTTGATTTCGAGAAGCCTTGGCCGCTTACTTTAACTTTTTATTGTTAGGATAACATGACTGAGAAACAGAGACTTGAACAGCAGCTTTGGAATATTGCCGATACCTTGCGGGGTAAGATGGGCGCCGATGATTTCCGGGACTATATCCTGGGACTCATTTTCTATAAGTATCTCAGTGAGAAGATGCATAGCTATGCCGATGATGCCTTAAAACCCGATGGCAGATTATATGCTGATATTAAAGAGAACACCAAAGAGGACAAGGCGTATCTTGAAGCCATTAAAGATGGAGCGTTAAATCAATTAGGTTATTTTCTAAAGCCTTCGGAGCTTTTCAGTGAGCTGGCTCGGCGAGGCAACGGTGGCGGCAAACATAAGTTTATTCTCGATGACCTTACCAAGGTACTCAACAATATCGCCCAGAGCACTATGGGGATCGATAGCGAAGAAGAATTTGATCATCTCTTTGAAGACATGGACTTAACCAGCAGCAAGCTGGGCAAATCGGAAGAGGCCAAGAATGAACTAATCGTTAAGGTATTGACCCACCTGGAAAAGATCGACTTTAGGCTCGAAGATACCGAGGCCGACGTCTTAGGTGACGCCTATGAATATCTCATCGGTAAGTTTGCCAGTGGTGCAGGAAAAAAGGCAGGTGAGTTTTATACCCCGCAGCAGGTAAGTATGGTTCTGGCCAAGATTGTGACCACCGGCAAAAAGAAATTAAAGAGCATCTACGATCCCACCTGCGGTTCGGGCTCTTTGCTCTTGCGCGTGGCCAAAGAGGTCAAGGAAGTGGGCAAGTTTTACGGCCAGGAAAGTAATCCCACCACCTATAACCTTTGCCGCATGAATATGATCATGCATGGCGTGCATTACCGAAAGTTCGATATTAAAAACGAAGATACCCTCGAACACCCTCAGCATAGCGACTTGTGTTTTGAGGCCATCGTCGCTAATCCTCCGTTTTCGGCCAAGTGGAGCGCGAGTCCATTGTTTATGAGCGATGACCGTTTTGGTCCCTATGGCAGACTCGCCCCCAGCAGCAAAGCAGACTTTGCCTTTGTCCAGCACATGGTTCATCAATTAGATGACAAGGGCACTATGGCGGTAGTCCTGCCGCATGGGGTGTTGTTCCGTGGCGGTGCCGAGGGACATATTCGCAAATACCTGATTCAAGAACGTAATGTGCTTGATGCGGTGATTGGATTGCCTGCCAATGTTTTTTATGGCACCAGCATTCCCACTTGTATTCTGGTAATGAAAAAGAAGCGGGAACATTCGGATAATATTCTCTTCATCGATGCCAGCAGCGGTTTTGAAAAGGTAAAGACTCAGAATGTCTTGCGCAGCGAAGATATTGAAAAGATTATTGCTACCTACCGCGAGCGCAAGGCCGAGGATAAGTACAGTTATGTAGCCGAGCTGGCCGAGGTTGCCGAAAATGACTACAATCTGAACATTCCCCGTTATGTGAATACCTTCGAAGAAGAAGAACCAGTTGATTTGCAAAGTGTCTCTGACCAGTTGAAAAAACTGGACAAGGATATGCAAGGAACCGATTCAGAGATTGCCGATTATTGTAAGCAACTGGGTATCGACACTCCTTTTTAAGGTGGAAAATTAAAGAATATGGTAAAGACAAAGAATGCAAAACGAATACCGAAGCTTCGGTTTCCAAGTTACAAAGGGAATTGGGAAGAAAGTAGATTGGGGAACGTTTGTGTAAAAATTCAAGATGGTAATTATGGAGGTGATTATCCGAAGTCTGATGAATTTGTTAAGGAAGGTGTCCCTTTCCTTACATCAAAGGCAATCGGAAAGGATGGAGTATTAATAGAAGATAAAATTGATTATATATCAAATGAAAAACACCAATTACTCAAAAAGGCACATCTACAATTAAACGATGTTTTGTTTACGAATCGTGGAGCAAATGTTGGCGCTATTGGTTTTGTTGATAAAAGAATTAGTCATGGGAATATTGGTCCACAGTTGACTTTGTTTCGTTGTAAACAGGAAGCAATTATTCCATCATATCTAAAACAAATTATGACTTCAAATTTTGTGGTTAAGCAAGTTAGATCACAAGATAGTGGCAGTGCGATGAATTTCTTTGGTATAGGAGCTACATCGAAATTCAAGTTGGTTTTTCCCACCCTTCCAGAACAAGAAAAGATCGCCTCTTTTCTCTCTGCGGTGGATAAAAAGATTGCCCAGCTTAGCCGTAAAAAAGAGTTGCTTGAACAATATAAAAAAGGCGTGATGCAAAAAATCTTCTCCCAGCAAATCCGCTTTACCGATGACAACGGAAAGGGTTATCCCGATTGGCAGGAGAAGAAGCTGGGGGAGTTGTGTAAAATACGTACGGGAAAATTAGATGTTAATGCAATGGATGGCAATGGGAAATACAGGTTTTATACATGTGCAAAAGATTTTTATATGATTGATGAATATGCTTTTGATACGGAGGCATTATTGGTTTCAGGTAATGGGGCTAATGTTGGATATATCCACTACTACAAAGGCAAGTTCAACGCATACCAGAGAACTTATGTACTCGATTGCTTTACGGAAGTAATTCAATTTATAAAACGCTCCCTTGAAAAGAATTTGGCAGAAAGAATTAATAGAGAAAAGAATGAAGGGAATACTCCATACATTATATTGAGTACATTAAGTGATATGACAATTGCTTTGCCTCATAAAGTTGAACAACAAAAAATCGCCTCATTCCTAACAAGCATTGACAAGAAAATCGAATCCGTCCAAACCCAATTAACCCATACCAAAACTTTCAAAAGAGGGCTTCTACAGCAGATGTTCGTTTAATTATGATGCAGCAAATCAGAGACATTCTGGAAAAGCACAAAGATTCACATGAAAATTTCAAGTATTATTACACACTCACTGAAAAGATCGAAAACAATGTGAGTAAGAATCCCGATATTTCTATTGAATCTTCAAAATCTCTGATAGAAGGGGTTTGTAAGTCTATCCTGTTAAAGTTAGATAGTAGCCTATCTAAAAAAGCAGTCAATAAAATGGAATTCAAACCGTTATATTCTATTACCTGTGATCGTATAAGTCAGCATGTCGAACTTGAAATTGATTTTATTTATCGAACATCTGCTATGATTGCTCGTTTAGCTGAATTGAGAAATGAAAGAGGCGATATTTCTCATGGAAAAGCTGTGCCAAAAATATTTGTTAGTGATGCCGATACTGCAAAAATGGTTATGCACGTAACAGATAGTATTGTTGCCTATATTTTAACAGCTTATTTTTCGATCGACTTATCGTACAAAGATGAAATTGCATATAAAAAGAATCCCAGGTTTAATGACTTCTTAGATGAAAGTTCTTGTTTTGAAGGGGTTGTTTATAGTCAGGCACTTTATGATCAAGACTATGATGCTTATGAAGAACAATTACGCGATTATTTAAACGCTTTGGATGAAAGTGATGAGCCTGGGCAAGAGTAATTAAATGACAATACAGCCAGAAGCCATATTAGAGTCTAATCTGATCAAGCAGCTTGTAGGCTTGAAGTATGATCGTGTTGTTATTGCTGATGAAGAAGCTTTGCTGGCTAATCTGAAATCTCAGCTTGAGGCTTTTAATAAGACCGACTTTTCTGGAAGAGAATTTGATGCAATACTCAACCATCTGTCTAAGGGCAATGTATTTGAAAAGGCCAAGACCCTGCGCGATCGTTTTCAACTGAATCGCGATAATGGTGAAAGCTTTTATGTACGCTTTTATGATTCGGAAGATTGGGCAAACAATCTCTTGCAGGTTACAAGTCAGGTTACGGTAGTCGGAACGTATAAAAACCGTTATGATGTTACATTGCTATTTAATGGCCTGCCCCTGGTGCATATAGAACTCAAACGGCGGGGGTTGGAACTCAAAGAAGCGTTTAATCAGATCAATCGTTATCAACGTCATTCCTTTTCTACCAATACGGCACTGTTTCAATATGTGCAGATTTTCGTAATCAGCAACGGCGTAAACACCAAGTATTACGCCAACAATAAAAAGCAATCGTTTAAGCAGACCTTTTTCTGGGCTGATATTAAAAACAGGAATATTAAAGAGCTGACCGAGTTTTCCAATGCGTTTTTGACACCTGACCATCTGGGTAGGATGATCGCCCATTATATCGTCCATAATGAAACCCACAAAATCTTAATGGTGCTAAGGCCTTATCAGTTTTATGCCACCGAGGCGATTATTGATAAGGTGCATACCGGCCGGGAAAACGGCTATATCTGGCACACTACCGGCTCTGGCAAAACGCTTACCTCTTTTAAGGCCAGTCAGATTATTATGGATCTGCCTGAGGTGCACAAGGTGGTGTTTGTGGTCGATAGGAAAGACCTTGACTACCAGACCATGAAGGAATTTAACAGCTTCAAAAAAGATTGTGTGGATGTTACTAATAACACCCGGTCTCTGGTGCGGCAGTTCGGCGATGATACCAAGCTGATTGTAACAACGATTCAGAAGCTTAATAATGCGGTTTCTAAAAAGCGGTATGAATCGCGTATGGAGCACTTGAAAGACAAAAGGCTGGTCTTTATCTTCGATGAATGTCATCGCAGCCAATTTGGGCAGACGCATAAGAGAATTACCAGTTTCTTTAATACGTTTCAGATGTTTGGATTTACCGGAACCCCTATCTTTGTCGACAATGCCTACAAGAATGAACTAGGGAAACGCACAACTAAATCACTGTTTGGCCAGTGTTTGCATAAATATGTGATTACTGATGCTATTCGAGATGAGAATGTGCTTAAATTTTCTGTGGAATACATCGGACGCTACAAAAAAACCAGTAATGCCTTTGTTGATATTGATGTAGAAGCGATTGATACCAAAGAGGTGCTCGAATCGGATATTCGTTTAGGAAAGATCGTTGATTATATTATTCAGTATCATAATCAGAAGACTCATAACCGAGCATATTCTGCCATCTTTACAGTGCCCAATATCCCCACCTTGATTAAGTATTACGATGATTTCAAAAAGAAGGTAGATGCCGGCCAAACCGACCTGCGTATTGCCACGATTTTTAGCTATGGCGTAAATGAAGATGATGATAATGCCGATGGTATGCTGCCCGGAGATGACCAGCCAGAAAATGACAAACCTGCTAAAATTAATATGCATACCCGTGAGAAACTGGATGAATATATTGCAGATTATAACGCCATGTATGGCACCGGTTTTTCCACCAAAGATAGCCAGCAGTATGAAAATTACTTTAAGGACATTAGTAAGCGTCTGAAAGAACGAGAAAAAGATGGCTTCCAGGAAAAGGATCGGCTCGATATTTTGCTGGTGGTGAATATGTTCCTGACCGGCTTTGATGCCAAAAAGCTTAATACCCTTTATGTGGATAAGCACTTGCATCATCATGGTTTGATTCAAGCCTTCTCACGTACCAATCGCATTTTGAATGAGCAGAAGTCTCAGGGTAATATTTTATGCTTCCGTAATCTTAAAGACAGTACCGATGAAGCCATTGCTCTATTCTCAAATAAGAATGCCAAGGAAGATATTTTACTGCCGCCATATGAAGAGATTCTGCGTAAATTCAGCGAGGCATTTGTCAAAATGTTAACAATTGCACCAACGGTTAAGGCGGTCGATGATCTAGCCAGCGAAGATGATGAATTGGCATTTATTCAGGCATTTCGTGAACTGATGCGTATCAGAAATGTTTTGACATCGTTTACCGATTTCAACTGGGGTGATCTGCCGATGACCGCTCAGAGCTTTGAAGATTATAAGAGCAAGTATCTCGATCTCTATGAAAAAGTAAAGGGTAATCGCCAGAAGGAAAAAACTTCGATACTGGAAGATGTGGACTTTGAGCTGGAGCTTATCTGCCGTGATGAGATTAATGTGGCTTATATCCTCAAACTGCTCGCTAAGCTAAAGAACGCAGATGCTAAAGATGTTAAGCAACAACAAAAAGCCATCATGGATATACTTGCCGGTGATATTGATTTACGCAGTAAACGTGAGCTGATCGAGAAGTTTATCGAAGAGCATATGCCCAATATTGAAGACGTTGATAACATTCCGGATGAATTTCAAAAGTACTGGCAAGACCAGAAAGTATTGGCACTCGGCAAATTGTGCGAAGATGAGCACCTAGACCAGAAACAATTTCAGGCGTTAATAGAAGCCTACATTTTTAGTGAACAGGAACCATTGCGTGAAAATATCTTTAAATGTCTTGATAACAGACCAAGCGTACTAAAAGCCAGATCAATAGGTGAACGAATTTTAGTCAAGATGAAGCAGTTTGTAAATGTGTTTATTAAGGGGATGGTTGCTTAGTAGGGACTTGTCGCAAGGCTAAATAGTGACCGTTACCCATTAAACACCGGCTAGCCAATAAAATGAAAGGAGAATGTGATAATGCCTGATACACGAAGAAGGGGAATAAGATACCTCCATAAACGTTTGGGCTATATTCCTTCTCTCATATCAACATCCAAGTTTTTCAGAGCGGAAGAGTCCTGGACTAGAAATGTGACCTGGTGGTTTAATCTGCCCATCAAGAAGGTGAGGAAAAAGAAAAAAGATTATTACTATTTAGTTGGTATAAAAAGAAAAAGTGGCTTTGCTACTTTGAAAGTACCTAATAAGTTCTTGATTGAAAACCTCAAAAAATTTGAAACCCGATATGAAAACAAAATAATATTGCACATAAAAGCTGAAGGCAAAAATCAATTTGTTGATGAACGTGGCAAGGGCAGGGTTGACTTTTCAAAGTTCAAGCTATAAACGCTAAAAGGATTATTTAATGTTACAGTTTGATCAAGCCTTTATAATGCTATGCGACGACCGCACCGAAGAAGAGTGCCTCAAACGCAACTTATTTGGTGATTTGGCAAGGAGATTTCAAGAACTTGATGGGATAAAGATGGGAGATATAGGATTGCTTTTGAACATAAATAAAGATGAGTTGATGGGCATTTTTAGAGCCTGCTCCAAAACCCAGCTTCATATAGAACCGGATGCTTGGGATGGGAAATTTGAAGCTCAGGTGCGTGTGGAACTTATCGGTGAACTCCAGAGGATAAAGGATGCCGCGTTTATTCTAAAGAAAGCAGGCATAGGAACAAGACAGGCGGCTTCAGGGGCATTCGTGCCGCAGTTTCCAGTTCACGGACGAGATGTTGTTGAGAAGATTCTGGCTCATTTCAGCGAACCAAATAATTCGACGCCCACGGCGGCTGGCCAATAAAATGAGGAAGTATTATGCCAAAAGAAGATTCTTTCGTTGCAGTAGTATTAAAGGTTGCTGATAATATTTTAGGAGGAGACCTTAAAGGATATAATGAGCTTTTCGTTTGTTTTGTAGAAAGATCAGGTGGTTCGAGAAAGGGGAACCTTGCGTTGGAAGATGCCGGTTGGGTCAGAAGGCTTTTCAATAGTATCGATATCAAACCGTTGTATTCCACCGCTTCCTGAGAAACGTTCGGTGGGGCAAGTCCCACCCTACGCTTACAAGAAACAAATCCAACTTACAATGTTAGAGTTAGGCAATCTCATTTTGAATGTTCCTTTTATGCAGGCTCCGCTGAGCGGTTACAGCGACTATGCAATGCGGAGATTGGCCCGCGATTTCGGTGCGCCTCTGACTTTTTCCGGCGTCATGTTGGCCAAGAGTGCGGTGCATCCCAAAGTGTTGAGAAACCCCGCCTTCAGGCCGCACGACGACGAGCACCCGGTCGGGGCACAAATTCTCGGCGAGGACCCGGCGACAATGGCAAAGACCGCCGTGGCGCTTCAGGATGTTGGCTACGACTTAATCGACTTGAACTTCGCATGTCCCACCACAAAAGTGCTTCGCCGGCAACGAGGCGGTTACCTCCTGAAGGAGCCTGAAACCGTCATGCACATTTACGACCAGGTAAGAGAGGCGGTGACGTGCCCGGTGACAATGAAGCTGCGAACGGGTTTCAATTCCAGCCAGCAGTCCTATGATAATTTCTACCGCATAGTCTCTGAGGCATCAGAGCGGAATATTGACGCCCTGACGATCCATGGTCGCACCGTTGTGCAAAAATTCACCGGCGATGTCGATTGGAACCTTCTTGCGGAGATAAAGAATCATTTCCCCAAGACAACAATAATAGGAAGCGGCGACCTCTTCGATCCTCAAACAATCATTCACCGTCTGAAAGTCACCAACGTCGACGGCGTCTCTATCGCTCGGGGCGCAGTTGGAAACCCCTGGATTTATGAAGGCCTAAATGCCGTTTTGAAGGGCGAACCGGTACCTGCTCGGCCGACCCTCGCCGAGCAGGCCGAGGTGATACGAAGGCATTTCAAGGGGATATGTCGGCTCTACGAACCAACGCTGGCGGTCAGGTATTTTCGCAAGTTTCTCATCCACTACTGCAGGCTCCACCCCACGCGGAAGAAAGCTCAGAAGACCCTCCTTGCCGCAAAGAGCAAGACGCAACTTCTCACGGCCATAGAAGATTGCTACGTAAATGGAGAGGCATAGCCTATAATGAAGAAGATGTTGTTAATTTGCGTGTGCTTAGGCGAAAACTGGGAATCAAATAACAAAATTGCCACCACCCACGGCGGCTGGCCAATAAAATAGCTGCTAAGAAAAAACAGTGAATAGCTCTTAAAAAGTCCGGAAGAGCTAATTGAAAAGGAGGCTAGACAGTGATTGTTACTCAAAATGGTCCACAGAACATCGACCAGGTCAGGACATACTTTGAGTGCGGTAACTTGTTCCTTTCACCCGAGGAGTATCAGCGAGAAAATGCTTGGAGACCCGCACAGAAACAACTCCTTATTGACACGATTTTCCGGGGCCTGGACATCCCCAAGCTTTACTTCTGGAAGATCGACCAGGGAACATTGGCAGATGGATACCCTGATGGCGAAACAAAAGAGCTTTACAGGCAGTTGCTTGAACGCAAACGCCGTGAAAATGATGATCCGAATCCGTACGTTTTCGAGGCTGTAGATGGTCAGCAACGCATCAGGACCATCCTGGAGTTTATGGGTGTTAAGCCTCCAAACGAACATTGCTACCGGGGCGTTTGGCACGAACCCTACACATCGTTGGACGAGACACCAATGGCGCGAGGCAAACAATACGACCAGCTCAATGCAGAGCAGCGAATACACTTCGGCCAATGCCGACTTACCGTCATGATTCTGGAAAGGGCGACCATTGATGAGGTTCGAGATATGTTCTTGAGACTTCAAAATGGAACTCCACTGAACGCTCAGCAGAAACGTGACGCGGCAGGATCACAAGTCACCTTGCATGCACGAGAATTGGCGAGCTTACCTTTCTTTACAAATGCAGTCAATTTTGACAATACTGCAGGGAATCACCATCGAATTATCTCCCAAATGCTTCACCTCGAATCGCGGGATAAGATTATAACGTGTACTTCGAGGCAACTCGATAAGTTCTATGCCAAGCACAAGACAACGGATTTGGATAGTAGCATAGTAAGTTGGACTAAGAAGGTTGTTAGGATTTTGGGAGCGATCTTTCCCCAGAGGAATCCGGCCCTAAATCGGTCATATGCCCTCGGCTTGTACTGGACAATCTCTCGTGTACTGAGGACATACCAGATCGACGAGTCGGAGTATCCAAAACTGCTGGAGAACTTTGAGCACTTGGACCAACGGCGCCTTGAAGCTATGAGCCGCGACTATTCAGACGAAAATGATGACACTTACGAAGAGCTAAGTCAGTCGATGTCTCGCGGGACAGACGGCTCTGAAGGGATCAACACTCGCTATGAGATTCTTACTCAATTTATCTTCGATGGTGTTAATCTCAAGGTGCAACCTGACCTTGACCCGAAGCGGAACTTCACAAATGAAGAGAAGCTGATCCTCTATCGGCGTGCCAGCGGGCGATGTCAACTCGGGTCAGGTAGCAAAATGTGCGACCGAGCCTTGGATTTCGATGAGGCCGTGGTGGATCATATCGTGCCCCATAGTAAGGGGGGGCGGACTTCTCTTGAGAACGGTCGTATTGCCTACAAAAACTGCAACATTGCCCGTGGCGCACGAGATGATTTTGATCCCCATACTATGTGCTGTCGTTTACGAGAAGATAATTAGTGTGGCCTTTGGGAGACAGAAGAATGGGTCGATGAAGCAATCGACGCCCATGGCTGCTGGCCAATAAAATAGTTCTTGGCTATAAAAAGATACAAACGGTTGTGAGGAATTGATAGATGAAAAATGGGAAAAAGGTCACGGCGTTGTACGAGCTGCGAGGAGCTAAATGACCGCGAAGGGAAAGAGTAACATCGAGAAGAGCTGCATTTACTGCCTAAGGGGCGAGAATATGACTGTCGACCATATACCTCCAAAGGCACTATTCCCCGAACCACGCCCGTCAAATATGCTTACTGTGCCATGCTGTAAGAAATGCAATGAATCGTTCTCAAAGGATGATGAATACTTCAGGACTACTCTGGTGAGCCATGCTTCTATATGGTCCGATCCGAATGTGCAGGCTGTGAATGAGAAGCTGCTCAGGTCTATGAGCCGGCCGGAAGCGGCGGCAATGGCGAGTGCAATCCGTAAAAGCCTGCATGTGGTCGATATTACTAGCCACGGCGGTATCTACCTCGGCAGAAGCCCTGCCATGATGGTAAACGCGGACAGGATAAACCGTGTTACTGATAGGATTGCTCGCGGGCTTTTCTACATCACACATGATTATCCAGTCCCTATTAGGTATGAGGTCACATGCGTATTCAAGGATGCTGCCTTTAGCATACCCGAGGAGTTCATTGCCCCATGGAGAGGATTCTGGAAGCAGCCAGTGACGATTGGCGAGAACGTTTTCAGTTATTCGTATGCTCTGTGTGTTGATGACCCAAACGGAATGCTATTCATCTACTGGTTCTACGGCAACCTCTGGTTCTATGGGTATATCCTGCCGAAGTCGGACGTTGAGGTGGCTCAATGATGAAAGAGATTGACGTAACAATCAACGCCCACGGCAGCTGGCCAATGAAATGAAAGGATAAAAAATTATGCAGAGTAGATTTACTTATAAGGAAAAAGATTTACTCGGTGGTTGGAAAATAGAAGTGCGAAAAGGTCGTGTTCACATTGGGAACATCAGAAGAGGTCCAT
>SDBT01005585.1_pt1 | contig 21067 bp, 15 predicted proteins | sample 2277101 | NCBI WGS metagenome assembly SDBT01 (sample SAMN10404973, study PRJNA504765) | marine sediment metagenome | isolation source: marine sediment core GS10_PC15, 103 cmbsf | place: Arctic Ocean: Southern Knipovich Ridge | collected 2010
CGTGTGCGGGTTCTGCGGCGCGTGCCTGGACGCCTGCCCCAACGGCATTGCCGTGCAGGATGTCCTGCGTGTCCACAGCTACCACGTTCACGGCTACCACGCCTCGGCCCGCGAGGAATACGCCGCTCTGGCGCCCCATCGTCGGGCCGACGCTTGCCGGGACTGCGGCTCTTGCGAGGCAGCCTGCCCTGGCCGGGTCCCCATTCGCCGCAGGCTCCGGGAGGCACATCATGCGCTGGCGTGATCGGCTGGCCCTGGCCGTGTGGGTTGGACTGACGCTCGGTGGGTGTGCGCAGACATCAGGTGATCGATTTCTCACGGCCTCGCGGGATGGTTGGCGGCGCGTGGGGCCTGTTTCCCGCTTCACGGCGGGGAACCTCTATGACCACATAGACGGCGAGGCCGACAGCGTGATCCCCTTCGGCTTCCGGTCCCTTGCGAGTGCCAGGTATCGGCACGGCGCCGAGACCGAGTGCACCGTGGACATCTACGACATGGGCTCCGCGTCGAACGCCTTTGGCCTGTTCCGCAGCCGCGCCGATCTCGAGGCAAAACCCCTCGACGTCGGTAGCGAGGCCGTCGGCGACGAAACGCGGGCGGAGTTCTGGCAGGGGCCATTCTATGTGGATGTCGTCGCTTTCTCGCCGGAAGAAGGCTTCAGCGCGCTGACGCTCGCTCGCGACGTCGCCAGGTCGCTGCCGCCCACCAAGGCCTGGCCGCCCTACCTGAAGCTCCTGCCGACAGGCGGCCGCATCGCTCGCTCCGAACAGTACCTGCCCCACGACCTGTTCGGCCGCAGCTTCCTCAACCGGGCCATAACTGCCCGCTACAAGCTCGGCGACCGTAAGGCCATGCTCTTCGCCTGCCGCTACGACAGCCCCAAAGAAGCCGCCGAAGCGATGGACCGCTTCGAGGCCGCCCTTCGTCAGAAGCGCCCAACCCGTTCTGTCGCGCTCGGCGAGCGCGGCTTTCTCGCCGACGACCCGGACCTAGGACGGTTGGTTGTCTTCCGCCGGGCCCACTTCGTAGCCGGTATCACCGGCTACGCCAAAGACCCTGCCACCGAAGCGCTTCTGGCCGATCTGGATCGCCGTCTGCGCGGCCACTGACGCGCGGATGCCCATCGTCATGGCAAGAGTGTGCTGTGGCGCATCCCGGCGGCCCGGCGCGGAGGTCACGTCTTCGGCGGGCGGGTGAATTCCCTGGCCGCCCGCAGCGCCGCCCGGCGCGTTACGAGCGTCTCGTTAAGCTGCGCATCGTAGAGGGTGGTGATGATTTGCCCGAACCCCGGGCCCTCTTTGAGGCCCATGGCCAGGAGGTCGCTGCCGGTCACCAGCGGCGGCGGAGCGATCTTGTCAGCCGGGATCTCCCGCACCCGCCTGGTGATGCGGCGGGCACAGCCCGAGCCTCCCGTGGTCAGCCGCTCCCTTAGCGACCAAAGCCGGCGCAGGCGGCCAAAGTATGGCCCTCCCAGCAGGCGTTTGAACTCAGCAAGTGAGACCTCGCCCGCCGTCTGCCAGGCATCCAGGTGTTCTGCCAGAAAGCAAAGCTCATCTCGCAGATCGTTGGAGGCTCCCCATCGCCGGGTGATCTTCCTGATCTGCGACGTCGGCAACTCGGCCAGCACCCCGGCCAGCACCAGCGTCAGGTCCCGTCGTCCGGCCAGGACCTTCGCGCGACGCACTGCTGCCTCCCACAGCCCCGCGCGCACGAACAACTCGGGCAGTATCCGCCGGGCCAGGCCCAGTTCTGCCATCACCACCAACGCCTGGGCAGCCGACGGCAGCGAAAGCATCTTGCCCAGCTCGTCGAATATCCGCTCTCCGCTTATGGAGGTGATCTTCGCGGCATACTTGCGTACGGCCGAAGCCGTCCGCTGCTCTATCGAGAAGTCCAGGGCCACCGAAAACCGCGCCGCACGCAACATCCGAAGGTAGTCCTCCGCAAAGCGCTCATCAGGGCGCCCAATCGTGCGAAGCACGCTTGCGGCCAGGTCGGCCTGGCCCTTCACGTAGTCGATCACTTCATCGGCCAGCGGGTCATAGAAGATGCCGTTGATGGTAAAGTCTCTGCGTTTTGCATCCTCTTGAGGCGTAGTGTAGCGAACGCCGTCGGGCCGGCGGCCGTCACTATAGGACCAGTCGCTGCGAAACGTGGTGACCTCAACCTTTCTGCCCCGGTGGAGGACCATGGCCACACCGAACTTCGCCCCGATGAGCAGGACGTGACCGAATAACCGTTTGACCTGTATCGGCGTGGCGTCGGTAGCGACGTCATAGTCGGTGCAGCGCCGGTCCAGCAGCATATCGCGCACACATCCGCCAGCAAAGAGCGCACGGTGCCCCGCGGCTACAAGCCGCCGCACAACCCACGTCGCCGTCGCTCTGGTCGCAGGCTTGGCCATCAAGGCGATTCTATAATCGCCGCCAAGCAACTCCCAGAGAATATCATGCCTCTATCTTCCCCAATTCGAAACAATTGCACTTGCCGCCAAAACCCCTATTGCGTACAGTTTCTGCGGGCTGATTTCCTGGTAGATCAAAGGAGCATGACCATGAAGCCATTGCGGACGAAGGCCATCCCAAGAGCCGTGCTCGCCCTCCTTCTTGTCGCCGCCGCGATGCCCGCCGGACTTGCAATCCACGGCTGCAGGAGAGAGGCCCCGACCATCAAAGAGGAACCGGTGGATCTGGCCAGGTGGACGGTCGTGAACTTCCGTTGTCCCCGCAACAGACAGACCTATGCCAAATGGGTCTTGAGCGAGGATAAGCAGGCCGTGAGGCAGGAGATCGATGGCGACCCGTCAATTATGGTAAGCGACCAGGATCTGGATCGCAGGAGCATCTCAGGCACGTGGCTGGTCGAGACGAAAGGTGATGACGATTTTGTGGGCTTCGTCTTTGGATATCAGAATCCGGGCAGGTTTTACCTCTTCGACTGGAAGGGCGGCACTCAACGTGACTGGGCCATGGGCATGGCCAAGCAAGGCATGTGCCTCAAGCTCGCCGAAGCACCCTACGACGGGCCGACGTCAGGGAATCTGGAAGCGACCAAGCCGTTCGACGGCAAGGACCTATGGTACACAGAAGGCACAGAAGGAAAGGTGCGGCTGCTGGACTACAAGCCGACCGAGCCGTGGCAATACGGCAAGTCATATCGGTTCCAGCTGGATTTCCGCCCAGGCGAGTTTCGCATCGTTGTCAGCGACGGCAAGCGTGTGATATACGACAAGAAGTTCCAGGATAGCACCTATCCGGGCGGGAAGTTCGGGTTCTACAACTACTCACAGAGCAGCGTGATTTATCGGGGATTCCAGACGACGGAAATCCCCGCCAAGAGGGGGTATCCCTGGACTACGATCGTCCTGATCATCCTCATACTGGCCGTTCTGATCTCCGCCAAGAAAAAGCAGCCCAAGGAACCGGCCACAGGGAAGAAATGAGACGACGGGACTCGCCCGGGCGCACCTGCACGCCCCGTGCACAGGCCGTTCATTCACTGGCGCCTGGGATCAGGGCCGCGGAGGAACGCTGCTCGCGGCGATGCCGGTTGGCTACCACCGCCTCGATCACCAGAATGAATATCACAAAGGCCAGGATCAGATCCCACCAGTTCCGCCCCTTTGTGTCCGCAGCAGCGGATGCGTTGACCTCATCCAGCGACCCAGCCACGTAAACCCGCTCCAGGCCGCGCTTCGCCATAGCGCTCTTGAACTGCTCAACGCCCAAGGGCTCCAGATTGCTCTCAATGCCTTGGGGGTTCACCACGAACACACCTCTGGGGGCCTGGACCATGCCCGGGGCGGCCACCTGCCACCGATAAACCCCCAGCCGGTTGGTATCGTTGAACCTTGCCAGGTAGCCCTCGTTGGTCTTCTTGACGGGAACCGGGATCGTTTGGGGCGCCCGGTCCGCCGGGTCCTGAGGCAGCGTGACCTTCACAACGGCGCCTGGGGGCAGTTTTGTGCCCGCCGTCGGCACCGGGCGAATCAGCACTGGTGAGCCGGCAAGGTAGGTCTCACTTCGCCCCATGGTCGGCGGCGCCAGCAACGCCATCCGGACGACCATGGGCAGGAACAGGCCGGTAATCGGCAAGTTCGACCACCTGGGCGAAGCCGTCGTCGCACACAGCACCACGTGCCCCTTGCCAAACATCTTGGTCATCAGCATCGGGTCGCCGTTTTCCAGGCGTATGAGGGTCCTTCCCGGCATGGGCAGGCGCTTCAGGCGGAAGTAACGCTGTACAATGACCGTCATGTAGTCCTGGCGGTTTTCGAACAGCCCGGCAAGGTAACGATTCTCCACGTCTACGAAGTCAACCCGAAAGGCTCGGGCCTGCGGCCCGACGTCGCCCACCGCCGGTTCGATTCTCGCCGGCAGGAGCCCGCCCTCGGCCTTCACCTCCTGCAGAAAACGCTGATTGTAGTTGTCAACCTTAACGTCCGGCCCGAGAAAGAACACCACCGTCCCACCGCTTCGGGCGAATTTCTCGATCGCGCGGGCCTGAACCACCGTGAAGGTGGCCACGTTGCAGAAGAACACAGCGTGGACCTGCTCGAGGTCGGCCTCAGTTATCTGTGTCGCGGGCACGGTCTTGCTGATGATGGACCACGGCCTGTTGCCGCCCGCATAGGGGTTGATCGCAATGCCGAGCATTGTCGCCGCCCCCATAACCTCGCCTTTGACGACCGCGCCTGGGGCTACCAGCGCCTTTACACGGTCGCTTATGATAAGGCTGAATCTCCGCACGTTGTCCAGCAGCAGGTCGTCGCCCTGGGCAAGTGTCTCGCCACTCCCGCCGCCCGATACCACCGGAATGTCCAACGCGACCTGCCCAAGCACCATGCCGGGCTTGGAAAACCTGCGATAGAATCGCACTTTTGTGGAACTTCCCTCCGTGCCGGCCGGACGCAGGTGAACCTGCCTGAGTGGAGAGCTCCAGGCACCTTGGTCCGCTTCCACGCGCAAGCCCACGCTCACGACACGATCAGTTTTGCCGCTGTTAACCACCTCAGCGGTAAACTCCATCCTGGAGTCCACAACCCGCAGGCCCTTGATCTCCAAGCCGCTGATGGCCACATTGTTCACCTCAGCGGGGGCGCTGTTGACCACCAGTATGTGAACGTCCTTATGGGCCGATAGCCCCGGCAGGGCAGTCAGACTGTCGAAACTGATCTTCTGAAGGTCGCTGAATATGTAGATCGCCTTCTGCGGCAGGGACTGCTCTTCCAGCATCTCCAGGGCCTTGGCGACCTTCTTTGCAACCGGCGCCCTGGCCGCAGCTATGCTGGTACGGTCGATGCCCTTCCGCAGTGAATCGAGGGAGGTCAGCAACTCCTTTGAGGCGGCCGGCCCGTTGGTGGGCACTACAGTGGCCGCCGTCGGCCGGTCTTTGTCACTAAGAAGCGCCTGGGCCTGGGCCTTAGCCTCCTCAAAGCGGGTGCCCAGGCCCTTCCGGGCGGCCATCGACATGCTGTTATCCAAGACAAGGACGGCGGCGTAGCGGCGGCCGGCCGCCCACCCGCCGACAGCCTTGCTGAGAGGTTCTGACAGAGCTATGGCCAGCAGGGCGAGCACGGCCATGCGAAGCAGCATCAACAGCAGGTTCTGAACTCGTCTCCGGCGGGCGGTCTTTTCCATGCTCATCTTGAGGAAACGCAGCGTGGGAAATTGGGCCTCTTCCGCGCGGATGTTGGAGATCAGGTGCAGCACGAGCGGGATCGCAGCAGCCAGCGTACACAGCAAGAACAGTGGGCTCACGAATTGCATGACACTCGCCTCTCCAGCATCACCTGAACATCGCCTTTCGCCGCGCCAGGTAATTCATCAGCATCATGTCGTAAGGCGTGTCGGTGCTGGTTACGACATATTCAATATTGCGCTCCGAACATTCCCTTCGATACCTGTCGATAAACGCGTTAACCTCAGCAATATAGGCCTCCTTGACGCTGCGCGGGTCCACCTGAACACGCTCCTGAGTCTCCAGGTCAACGAAGGACATGACCTTCTTGAACGGAAACTCAAGCTCCGCCGGGTCTAGAACGTGGAAAACGATTATCTGATGCTTCTTGTAGACAAAGTGCTGAAGGGCTTTGACCAGCTTGTCCTGATCGTCGTAGAGGTCGGATATAATGATGATTAGCCCGCGCTTTGCGATCCTCTGGGCAAGTTCGTGGAAGGTCCCGGCCACGGCCGTCTTTCCTCCGGGCTTGATCTTCTCCAACTCCTTGAACACCCTGTCAAGGTGCAGCGGCGAAGAGGCCGGGGTGATATGGAACCGTATCTTCTCGTCGAATCCGACCACGCCTACCATATCCTGCTGGCGGCACATCAGGTAGCTCAGGCAGGCCGTCAGGAAACAGCCGTAGGTGAACTTCTTGACAGGCGCGCCCAGGGAATAATTCATCGAGTTGCTGACGTCCAGCAGGATATAGGTCCGCAGGTTTGTCTCCTGCTCGTACTGCTTGATGTAATATCGGTCGGTCCTGCCCCATGCGACCCAGTCCATGTGCCGAATGTCATCGCCCGGGGTGTACTCGCGGTGCTCGGCAAACTCCACCGAAAAGCCCTTGTGCGGGCTGCGGTGCAGGCCGGATATGAATCCCTCCACCGCCTGACGCGCAAGCAAGCTCAGGTTCCGAAGCTTCGCCATGCGCTGCGGCTCAAAATACAAGTACGACCGCGCCATTCGTTGCTCCCTCAACTCGTATACTCGTCAACCCGTAAATACCTCACCGGTTAACGAGTCAACTACCTAACCAGTGAACCAGCCAACCAATCAGGCCGTTCGTCCGAAGATCGTTACGACCATATCACCATATCGTTTAATCCGCGATGTCGCCAGAGAACTCAGTTTCTCCGGCACGGCCACTCCGTCCGGTGTCCGAAGCACCACCACACCGTCGCGGGCTAGATGCAACGCCAGCGGAGCGAATATCGACCCGTCCACTTTGCACCAGTCCCACTGCCGCGAATCGGCATATGGCGGGTCCACAAAGGCCGCGTCCACCTCACAGTCGAGCCCTGCCAGCCACTTGGCCAGCCGCTTCGTCACGTCGCCGACCCACACAATACTTCTGTCGCCGACGCCCACCGCCTCGACGTTTCGCCTGAGTCTTGCCACGACGGCCGCGTCCCTCTCGGCAAAGTAGCACCGCCGGCCGCCTCGACTGAGGGCCTCCAAGCCCATTGTCCCGGTGCCGCAGTATAAGTCCACGATGCAGGCGGCCACAAGGCGTGGTCCAAGCGTGTCAAACACCGATTCTTTCGCGCGCCCCGTGATCGGGCGGCTGCCGCTGCCACGCGGCGGCGACAGGAGCCTGCGTCCCTTGAACTGGCCTGCAATTATCCGCATTTGCACTGGTTTCCCGCCCTATGTATAACGTATCCGCGACCAGTGCGGATCAACAAAAAGACCCCAGAGGGAGGTTCGTGAGGGTTAATCCTCATCCCAAAAAAGGTGCAGCCCCGGCGGTTGGGAGACCGGGGCTGGGGCATTGGTGCCGGCCGTGTGCGGGCCGGCGTGCGGTCGTCGCTACAAGACTACTTCGCAGCTTGCCTCAATGATAACGTAGGATATAATCATGCTTGGGGCAACTGTTAGGCCCCTTTACTGAAAGCCCAAGCCTTATGAGAACTGTGGTTACATCCTTGGCTCTGGCGGGACTGTTGATGGGCGTGGGTGCCTGCGTGCGGCACACTGAGCCGCTGCGATCACAGGAGCAGATGACGCCGGCCGAGCGAGATTTCGATAATCTCTGGCGGGCATCGCAGTACGTGTTGAAGAAGCACTATTTCACCCTAGACATCCAGGATCGGCGAGCGGGACTGATCTCCACTGAGCCGATGCTCGGTAAGCACTTCTTCGAGTTCTGGCGTCACGACTCCACCACCGACCGCGACACACAAGAAAGCACCCTGCAGAAGATCTACCGCACCGCATTTGTCACTATTTCACGCGGGACGACCGAGCATGGTGCCTATAAGCCAAAAGTGATCGTCACGATCGGGCGCTCCAACCGGGGCAAGACCCGCATCGTGTCCATAACCGACGCATATGGCCTGCCGATGAGGACGTTCGTGGGGCGCGAGCACGAGAGGCCCAAGGATTCCGGTACTCTTAACGCCGCGATTAAGAAAGCGGCCAAGACCGGCCAGCCCTTGCAGCCCATCCTGTCCAGGTGGCTCACGCCACTGGGGCGAGATGAAAAGCTCGAGGAAAAGCTACTCTACGAGATCGCCGACGCCGCCGCAAAACGCATTTACATGCGGAAACTGGAACTTCCCTGGCCCAAGCCGATACGGTAGGTTGGGATGATCCGTCCCTGAGCGTCTGAAGATGGTTGTTCAGCAGTTCCCGTGCCGGCAACTGCTAAACGGATTGGTCGAAGACCTGCTGGTTAGCAAGAGATGCAAGGCCAATGATCATCGCCTACCACGCGATATTCACCACCTACGGCACCTGGTTACCCAACGACCCGCGCGGTTCATATTCGAAAGTGATTTACAACGAGGAGCTTCGGGCCCTTGGTCGGGTAAAGTATGGGCGCCAGGATCCACAACCGGATGAGAGAAGCTTGCGACGATTCTGGACGGCGGCGGCACCACGACTATCCCGCCCTCCCTACTTTATAAATAGCGCAACGCGCCCGATTATCGCCCGGGGATTCGCACAGGTCAAACGGCGCCTGGACCTGACGATCCGAGCATGCTCGATCATGAACGATCACGTGCACATAATCGTGGCCAGGTCGCGGTATCGGATCGAGTACCTGGTAAACCAGTTCAAAGGGGCGGTCACGAAGCAGTTGAAGGTAAAGCGTACACCATGGGCGCGCGGGCGATGGAAGGTTTACATAAACGATCAAGAGACGCTTATCGCTGCAATCGAGTACGTAGAGGCAAATCCGGTTTGCGCGGGACTGTCCCCTCAACACTGGGACTTCGTCGCGCCGCCGTTGTAGCGCGAGCCTGTTTAGCAGTCGCCGGTGCGGCGACTTCGAACCCCACCACACCGCCAAAGCTGCCGTGCCGGCAGCCGCTAAACAATATACGCCAACCCCCGCCGACTATCATGCCGGGGCGAGATGTCAGCTTATAGTTCGTAGATCTTCCCGCCACGGAACTGACTCCAGGCTACCTCGAAGGCAATGTCTCGGTCGGGAACGGCACGGGGCTCAACGATGTCAACTCCGAACAGGTCCGGCGCGCCCGGATCGTGCGTAAGCTGCAGGATCTCATTGCGGAGAGATTCGTTTTCCTGTTCGAAGCGATATGGACGCCCGCTCCCGGGATCGATCAGGGCCGGGTGCATCTCGACGCCGCTTTCGTCCAGGATGCAGTGGCTGCCGCGGCTGCCCGCCCCGCGCTCGAACATCGCACAGATAGCCTTGAGCACCGCAACGTGCGTAAGACACTGCTGGACGGCCTGCACGGCCGCAACGAGTTGGTCCGGCCCTGAAACCTTCAGGCCCCTGTCCAGCAGGCGGGCGTACTGCTCTTTTGCCGCTTTCAGGGCGTCCGACGCGCCGGCACGGCTTCGCAGGTGCGCGCCGTATCGCGTCATGCGGTCGCGGATTTCGTCCATAGCCTCAGCAGGCGTGACGCCAGCCGCATCCTTCACGAGCATGCTCCTGAGCCGGCGTGCAGCGGCGGCCAGGCCCTGTTGCACAGCCGGCTGCTCCGCGTCGGGCATCCGGCCGGAACCCGCGTTGGCGATGTACTCCGACGCTCGCATCGCCCCAACCTGGCCTGCGTTCAGGGCGGAGCCTCCCGGGCGTTTGACGCCATGCGTGCCGGCCATCTCGCCGATCACAAACGTCCGCCCGACGCTGGACCGCCACCACTTATCGACAGCGAACCCACCGTTCATGTGCTGCGCGCAGACGGCGATTTCCAGCGGCTCAGCCCGCAGATCAATGCCGTTCTCCGCGTATATGTCGATCGCCGGCTGGTTCATGTGCGCCAGGCGATCGATCGGCAATTCCTGCATGGCGCCCGTCTTTCGCAGGTATTCCAGGGCCTCAGAGCCAAGGGCGCCGATCTTGAACTCATCCCAGCCGCCGGCGACTTCCGATCCTGGGCCGGCCGCCGAAGGCCCGATCGGGTTCCTAAGAAAATCCATCCACACCCGACGCCCGCGTACGACCGTCTCCTGGTGCACGGCCATGTCAATCAGGGACGACTGATGATCTGTAATCCTCTGTGCGTCGAACGGCCACTGGTAGCCCTTCAGGAAGATGTTGGTAGCCATGGTCGACATGTCGTCGAAGTATTCGGTGAGGAATTCGCGCTCGTCACCGCCTCGGAGATCGGTGCTGAAGATGCGAGGGGCAACCTGCATGTATGTACCGCTGACATTCCAGCGGAACTTGACAGATGCCAAGCCGTACTGGCTCTCGGTGAGGTTCGCCGCAACCAGGCCCGCCTTCAGCGCCGCGCCGTGAATTCCCACCTGCCCGGGCGGATAGACCGTGGCTTTGTAGATTTCCCCGGACCCGCCGGCGGCGAGCACCCAGTTTTCGGCCACAAATGCGGACAGGCCCAAGTCGTCACCGCCGGCGCGCGAACTGTCGATGCACACCATGGCGGCTATGCGTTTTTCCGGTCCCCGGCCCTCAGTAATGAAATCGGCAACAACCTGCTTGTCGATAATCTGCACGCCAAGGTGCTCGGCTTTGGCCTGGAGGCACTCGCTCATGAACCTGGATGTCTTCGGCCCTGCCGAAGTAGCGCGCTCGTGGGGGTCGTGGTCGGTCTTGTAGCCGATGAAAGCCCCATGCGGATCGCGTGGGAACGGAACGCCAACTTCCACAAGGTGATAGAACCCGCGCAGCGAGCAGATTCCCTCGATCAGTGCGTTGTCGCCGTGGCAGCAGCCGAAAGCCGTCAGGGTAGCGGCGAAATCGGCGGCCGTGTCCGGCATACGAGGGCTGGTGCCCATCTTGTAATACGTCTGTTTGTCCGAGCCGCTCATCCTCGACGCACCGAGCGCCAGCCCGCCGGTGACCACGAGTACCTTGTCCTGCGGGCTGTCAACTCCCACCGCCCGCCATTGCTGCACGAGCTGAACGGCACAGTTCATGCCCGCAGCGCCGGCTCCAACGATGACGGTGTTGACCGCACGGACAGGAATTCTCTGTCCGTCGATTTCAATCACTGACTCGTCCATCAATCCAGGCTCCATGCAGGCGCCAGAAGGCAAGGTGGCGCGATTCAGTCAGTGCCTCTGGCAGAGCACAACCGCAAGAATACACCAAGCATACCTGAAGTCCTACCTCATGTTCCGAGAATCGGAAATGGGAAATTGAGAATCTACAAGATTCGCAGGTGATAGCCGCCGTCGACGTTTATCACCTCGCCCGTGGAAAACTTGAGATCGCCGCGGACGCAAGATGCAACCGCAAGGGCAATGTCGTCGGGCAGGCCCCAGCGTTTGATGGGCGTCAGACCGTCCGCGATGAGCTTGTCGTACTTATCCTTGACCGCGGCCGTCATGTCCGTGGTGACTATCCCGGGGCGGATTTCATACACGCCTATTCCGTATTCCCCCAGGCGGGCGGCGTAAAGCTTTGTGGCCATCGATACGCCGGCCTTTGATATGCAGTACTCCCCGCGAGAGGGGCTGGCCGTGTAGGCGCTGATCGACGAGATGTTGACGATGCACATCCAGTCATCAGGGCGCTGGGACTTCTGTCGGATCATCCAGTTCGCGACGGCCTGGGTCAGAAAATACGGTCCCTTCAGGTTGACGTCCATGACGCGGTCGTAGCTTTCCTCGCCTGCCTCGAGGATGTCGGCTCGCAGCTTGGGGGCCACGCCGGCATTGTTGACCAGCACGTCCAGGCGGGCAAAGGTCTTCTCGATTTGGTCCAGCGCGCGAGTCCGGTCGGCGGCGATGCTGACGTCACCGGTAATCGCCAGAACGTTTCGCCCGGCGGCCTCAACAGCCGCAGCTGTTTCGGTCGCGTCGATCAGGTCAAATACGGCTACGTCGCAGCCGCCGCGGGCCAGCTCCACGGCGATGCCCGCACCGATCCCCCGCGCCGCGCCGGTTACCAGGGCAACTGGTGGTTTGTCCATGTTTCTTCCTCACGCACGGAACGCGGCGGGTACTATCCTTCAACCTTTATCAGCGACCGCAGGTCGTAGCCGGTGAGCTTCTCCCTGCCGTGCAGAAAGCACAACTCGACGACAAAGGCAACACCCACGATATCCCCGTCGAGGCGCTTGACCAAGTCGCAGGCCGCAGCCATCGTGCCACCCGTAGCCAGAAGGTCGTCGATCATCAGCACCTTCGCGCCGGGCTTGATCGCATCGGCATGGATTTCGATCGTATCCGTGCCATATTCCAGCTCGTAGGAAGCGCTGATGGTCTCGGCAGGCAGCTTGCCGGGCTTGCGAATCGGCACGAAGCCGGCGCCCAGCCGGCATGCCGCCACGGTGCCGAAGATGAACCCGCGACTTTCGACGGCCGCCACCGCCTCAACGCCCTTGTCCCTGTACGGTTCTATGAGTTGCTCCACACACTCACTGAAGGCGGCGGAGTCGGCAAGCAGCGGCGTGATGTCCTTGAAGATGATTCCTGCCTTGGGGAAGTCCGGCACGTCACGAATGTAGTCTTCCAGTCTAATCATGTTCCTCGCGCTGTTCTCGAAGTCGCTTATTGTCCTTCGCGTTCTGGTTGGTCGGCGGCTGGAAGCCGGTCGAGAGGTGGTAGCTTTGGGTCATGTACAGGTGCCGCGCGGTCACATAATACGACAGCATCTGCTTCTGGAGCGTTTTCAGCTGCAGGGGATCGGCTTTGTCGGGGGCAATGGGATCCATGCGATACCAGTCGGTGTGGAACAGCACCGGTATCGGCTGGTCCTTTTGCATCGGCTTGGGTGGTAGGACCAGGGCGGTATTGCCCCTGACGAAGCCGAGATCCCCTTGGTGCATCATGGCAAAGCCGTCTCCGGGAGCCACGGCCAGCACGTTCCTGCCCATGAAACAGTGCTCGAAGGAGCCCCCAAGCATGGCCAGCAGCGTCGGGCCGATGTCGGTCTGGCTGCAGACCGTACTGATCCGCTGCGGTGGGATAATCGCGGGGGCATAAAACAGGCACGGCATGCGGTAGCCGGGCACGTCGATGCTCACGGCGGGATTGAGATTGTGCCCGTGGTCGGCGACCAGCACGAAGATGGTCCGGCCAAAATACGGCGAAGACTCGATCCTGCGGAAGAACCGCCCCAGCGCCCAGTCGGAATACCGGTAGGCGTTGAGTCGCTTGGTGTCTTCGTCGCGGCCGGGGAGCTCTTCCACGCGCCCTGACGGGATCGGGTACGGGTCGTGATTGGAGACGGTCAGGATGACCGCGAAGAACTTCCTGTTGCCGAACTTGTCGAATTCTTCGGCTGCCTTGTCGAAGATCACCTCATCGGGCAGGCCCCAGTTCCAGTTGCCTGGGACTTGGCTCGCGTCCATTTGCTCCTCACCGATGAAGGTCTCGATTCCGCCGGCGGAGAAGAACCCCTTCACGTTGTCGAACTCGGGGTCGCTGCTGCAGATAAACAGGGTCTTGTATCCCCGCTCGCGAAAGATAGACGGCAGTGTCAGGAACTTGCCCTGCGAGCGATCGAGCTCCAGGAGGGTGGCGCCCACAAGGTCCGGGTGACCGCACAATACGGAGACCAGCGCGCGGCTGGTGCGGCGGCCAACGGCATACATCCTCTCGAAGAACATTCCGCGGGCGCACAGGCCGTCGAGGTTGGGCGTGTAGCTGGGGCTGTAGCCAAGGGCCCCGACAGGGCGGCACGACATGCCCTCCATGATGATGACCACCACGTTGTAGTCCAGCCGCGAACGGTTGGTTTGGGTCCTACGCCACAGTGGGTTGGGCCCGTCCTGCACAGGCGTGTCGGAGGCCTGGAAGAGCATACTCGCCGTGGTCTTGATTGCCTCGGGCACCGGCGGGTGCGAATACTCGCGCTCGATCTCTCCGCCTTCGGTAAAGGTGTTCTTAGCCGCGTGGAACATGGTGAAAAAGTTGTTCATGGTCAACTGGGTGACCAGGAAGTTGCTGGAGAAGTATGCCGAGCCCCGTCTCAGCGGTCTGTGGTCCAAGCCCCCACGGCAGGCCAGCACGCAAAGCGCCGTAAGTACCACCGCCTGGAGCACCCGGCGCCGCGCGGACGTCTCGGCCAACGGCCCGCGCCAGAACACGCGGTCTATCAGGCGAGCCGCCAAGTAGCAGATCGCGACCATGGCCGGGAGAAACAGCCAGACAGGGTAGACGCTCCAGATGTGGCCCAGGACCACCTTGGGATGGCGGAAGGGATAGCTGAAAGCCTTCCAGTCTATGCGCCGCCCGAACTTGAGGAAGAAGCCAACCCCGATGATCTCAATGAAAATCCCAATCGTTATCATCGCGGTTGCATATGCAGTGATCCACCGGCGGAATCGCGGGCGCGCGAACTGCCGGTCCGGGGCCAGTAACAGCACCAGCACCAGCGGAAGCATTGCATAGCCGAGGGCCATCGCGTCGTAACGCATGCCCATCAGGAAGCACCGCGCGACCTTGCCGGGACCCAGGTTTTCTATTTCGCCGAGCCTGGCCAGAAACAGGCCGGCGCGAAATCCGAAGAAGAGGATCCATCCCGCAAAGAGCATGATCCAGATCGGCTTGACCCGCAGGTCCCCCAGCACCGCAGCGACGCGCCCTCGCTTTCGCCTCTGTAGTGCCCGGACACAGATGTTGTCACTCGGCGTGGCTGTCATTCCATGCCTACCGCTACCGCAGGCATCCGGGAAGATGCAATCCGTTTAGGCAGATACCCGCACATCAGATAGAATATCCGATCTGGCCCCAGAGTCAATAGACAGGGCAAGGATTTGAGGCTACAAGTCCAGGGATGTGGACCCCCGCTTGTGGGTGCTCATCCGCTCCCTCCAAAGAAATGCCCCGCTTACAGTACCTCCTCAGCCAGCAGCCTGAGACTGGCCAAGGCCTGCTTCTCCAACTGGCGGACGCGTTCACGCGTCAGGCCAACCATCTTGCCGATCTCCTTGTACGTGCGGCGATGCTCCGCCTTATCGGCCAGACCGAAGCGCAGTTCCAGTATCCTCCGCTGCCGGTCGTCCAGCCTCTCCAGCAGTGACCGCACCAGCGGCCTATTCGAGGCGTCCATCATGGCCTGGTCGGGGCTTTCCGTGCGGTCATCCCGCGCTATTTCCGAGAGGCCTTGGCCGTCCTCCGGACTGATCTGGCCGGACCTGTTCACCGCCTGGAGGCCTTGCTCGATAATCCCCGCCTTCTTGCGAGATATCTTCATCGCCTTGCCCATTTCAGCGACGGTCGGGGGCCGGCCCAGCTTGCCCTCCAGCAACCGCCGCGTGCGCCGCCACTTGGTTATGAGCTTGACGAGATAGGCCGGTATGTGAATGGGCTGGCCTGCGTTGATCATCGCACGCTTGATTGACTGCTTGATCCACCACGAAGCGTACGTGCTGAATCGGACGCCTGCATCAGGGTCGAACTCCTCCACGGCCCGAACCAGACCCAGGTTGCCCTCGGCTACAAGGTCGCTCAGTGTCATCCCGGGGTTGGAGTACTCCTTGGCGATTCTTATCACCAGGCGCAAGTTAGCCTGGATCATCCGCTCACGAGCGACGGGGTCGGAATGCTCTCGCACACGCCGGCCCAGTTGCTTCTCTTCATCGGCCGTCAGAAGCCGCGTAGATTTGATACGCTCAAGATACCAGCCCATGCCTGTTGTCACACCAAGAACTGCCATGCCTCACTTTTCCTCACGTAATGAAGACTCGTCCCTGCCTGCTCGCACCAGAGCACTATTGCCAATTTCGGTTGATTCCAAGGGCCACTTGAATACCGACTGCGCGGGACAGGCCCGCCACGCGCCCAATAGAAAGCCCACGGATGGCTATCCGCGGGCATGGGATGCAACATCTGCCTAAGATTGAAGTTGCGCGAACTAGTCCTGCTTCTGCTGGTCCTCCGCGTCCTGCTGGTCCTCCGTAGCTTGCTGGTCCTCCTTGGTTTCTGTGGCGTCTTCCTGTTTCTGCTCGTCCTTGGCCTCATCGGGCGACACATCCCGCTTCCGCACAGTCTGGATAATATCATCGCGGAGTTTGCCCAGCAGTCCGCCCTTGCCAACGAGCCCACCGCGCCGCTTGACAGGCTCGGATGCCTCCTCGCCGCCTTCTGCCTCCGGCTCGGCCCATTGGGCCCGTTTGAGGCTCAGGCGGATCTTGCGGTCGTCAGTGTCAACGCTCAGGATCTTCACCTCCAATTCCTCGCCGATCTTCACCACCTCCTTCGGGCTGCTGACCTTGTGGTCAGCCAGCTCGGAGATATGCAGCAGGCCTTCCAGGCCGTCTTCCAATTCCACGAACGCGCCGAAGTTCGTCAGCTTTGTCACCCGACCCTTGATGACTTGCCCGGGCATATAATGCTCCGGGATGGTCCGCAGCCACGGATCCTCGGCAAGCTGCTTGATGCCCAGCGAGACGCGCATTTTCTCTTCGTCGACGGCCAGGATCACACACTGGGTCTCCTGGCCCTTCTTGACGATCTCGGAAGGATGCCCGATCTTCTTCGTCCAGGACATATCGGAGATGTGCAGCATCCCGTCGATCCCCGGCTCGATCTCGATAAACGCGCCGAAGGTCGTCAGGCTCCGCACCACACCGGTGACAACCGTTCCAGAGGGGTACTTTTCCTTAACCACCGCCCACGGGTTCCCCTCCGCCTGCCTCATGCCAAGAGACAATTCCTGCTTTTCCTGGTCTATGTTGAGGACCACCACGTCGATCTCGTCGGCGACCTGGACCATCTCAGAAGGATGGTTGACCCGCCGGGTCCAGCTCATCTCCGAGATATGGACCAGCCCTTCCAGGCCTTCCTCGATCTTCACGAACGCGCCGTAGGGCATGATCGTCACCACCACGCCGTGGACACGGGTGCCGACCGGGTACTTCTCCTCGACCGTCTGCCACGGGCTTGGGGTCTTCTGCTTCAGGCCCAGCGCGATCTTTTCCTTCTCCAGGTCCACATTGAGCACCACTACCTCGATTTCCTCGTCGATCTTGACTACGTCGCTGGGATGGGCCACCCGGCCCCAACTCATGTCGGTTATATGCAGCAAGCCGTCCATCCCGCCAAGGTCCACAAACGCCCCGAACTCCGCGATGTTCTTCACCACGCCTTTGCGGATCTGCCCTTGGGCGACCTCAGCAAGCAGCTTGGCCTTGGCCTCGCTGCGGCGGTCCTCGATGAGCTTGCGGCGCGAGATAACGACGTTTCGTCTGTCCTTGTCGATCTTGAGGATCTCCGCCTCGATTTCCCTTCCCATAAACTCACCGATATCCGGCGGCCTGCGGACGTCGACCTGGCTGGCTGGCAGAAAGGCAGGCACGCCGACATCCACAAGCAGCCCGCCTTTGATCTTTCGCGTCACGACGCCCCTGACCACGTCGCCTTCCGACTTGTTGGCAACGATATACTCCCAGCCGCGAATCCGATCGGCCTTGCGCTTCGACAGCACGACCAGCCCGCTGTCGGATTCGACCTCCTCCAGCAAGACTTCGACCTCCTGCCCAATCTCGATGTTCTCGGTGCTGGGGAACTCGCTGATGTCGACGGCCCCTTCACTCTTGAGCCCCACCTCGACGATCACGTCGTTGCCGATAATATTGACCACCCGTCCGGTCAGAATACTCCCCGGCTGGTGCGAGCTCTTTTCCTCGATAAGTCCGCCGAAGACCTCCCGGCTGTATGACTCACCAAAGGCCTCCGACAGATGTTTCTCGATCTCCACGTCGCTGACGTCCAGCGACCGAATCAGATTGCGATCTACCATGCTTTACCTGTTAACCTTGATCTCCACGGCGGAGCCAGCGCCGCTTTCCGCGCTGCACCCGCCGAACTCTCCCGCGGGCCATCGCCGAAACATCTAGCCTACATTGCCCGGGCCCTACACCGCACGGCGCAGCATCACCCGGGCAAACTATGTAGTTTAGGCCAAAAAACAAACCCAGGCAAGCCAGATTTGCAGAAAAAACACCAAACCGCAACGGGCACAATGCATCGGCACGCCCAATTGATTTCGCCGAACTGGCAGCTGCGCCGGCCGGGCCGGCCGTTCTCCTCCCTGTCTCCTGCCGCCCGTTCCCTATTCCCCGCCGTCTCGATATTCCTCATTCCTTATTCACCGCCGCCGGACGCTGCTTCGGGCTCATCGCCAAGTTCACCGCAGCAACCTGTCCGGCGAAGCCTTGGCGAAGACGGAAGGATGCCCAAATCAAGTGGCAACACTAACGCAACCCTGAGCAACACCCCCTCGGCCGGCTCCGATGCCAGGGCCGCGACTAAGACCTTGTACCATAAGTACTTATAGCCCCAAGCCTTCTTCCGCGTGCCGACCTCGGCAACCAATCGTTTCAGAGTTTCGTTGCCAGCAAAGCCCAAGCCGCCGCGTCAACTCCTTGCACGCGACCAGCCGACCAGCCCCGCCACCCGAAACTCGCCGCCCAAAAACCCGCCCCGCGAAATCCGCCGCGCGAAATTCGCAGCCCGAAATCCCCCACCAAGCCTTTTCAGTGGCCGGACAGCACCCGCGCGAGGATAATAACCACGACCCGGGAATTACCAAATTTTCGTTGTCCAACTGCAATTGATCTCTGGGCTCAGTTGTTCCAGGTATGAAGGAGAAAGTCATGCGCAAAACCGCTGTTGCGGCGTCAATCGTCATCTTCATTGCGGGTGCCCTCGTCGTCGCCGCCGAAAAGGCCAACCTCTGGAAGTTCAAATCCGCACGCGCCACCAGAGCCAAAACCGGCTACGACGCGCAGGTCAAGTTGGCAACCGACCAGTACCACAACCTGCTCAAGGCCGCCAAGACCAACCTCCTGCGCAATCTCGATCAGGCCATCAAGGAAGCCACCAAGGCCGGCGAGCTGGACGATGCGCTCAAGATCCGCCAGGCTCGCAAAGCCGCCGACGAAGGCCCGGCCCTCGCCGAACCGCTTATCCCGAGCCGGGTCGAGGGGCCGCCAACCCCAAAGCCGCAGCCACCCGCCGCGGCCAAACCGCCAAAGGATGCCAAAACCTGGGGCAAGCACCACTACAAACTCTTCAATCACACCATGCCGGTGACCGAAGCCCAACAGGCCTGCGCGAAGATGGGCGGCCGCATGGTGCAAATCGAGTCAGCCGACGAGAACAAGTTCATCCTGGGGCTGTTGCAGGACGGAACGTGCAGTTACTACTGGATCGGCGGGTCGGACGCCGCCAAGGAGGACGACTGGCGGTTCGGCGACGGCCGCAAAATGGCATATTCGAACTGGGCCGACAAGGAGCCCGGCAATTCAGCCGGAATCCAGCACTGGCTAGCCGTTGACCGCAGCGGGCGATGGCATGATTTCCCGGCCGGCGCGCGAAAGTACGGATTCATCTGCGAATGGGATTAGCCGGGCGCCACGCTGGCGCCTTCCTCTGAGGGCCGGGAATTTCCAGAATTCCTGGATTCTTCCCTTTTTGACTTTCATCTGGTACTGGGTACCATTTGTGCGGGGCGGGGCAGTGTTTGTTGTATTGGGGCAGGGCGTTCCCGCGCCGTACGCATCGCTTAGTCTGCACGGCTTGGTGTATCTTTGCGCAGCCGGCTAGCTCCAGGCGGCAATAAGGGTGGCACAATGAGCATTTGGGGCAGGTTGACGGGTCGTAGGGAACCCTCAGGGGAACTCTGTTCGCAGCCCCCGCGCCCCCTCTTCGAGCAGCTTGAGCCAGGCTGTATGGGCTTGGCGCGGAATTGTCCCACAGCCGCGCAGGATGTCGCAGGAAACCGCGTATCTAGGATTAGAAGATACCGCCGGGTTGGTGCCGGTTGCGGTGTAAGCCAGCTTCTCGGGGCCGGGAAGGGGCAACACCGGGCTCTGTTGAAGCATTCGCCGAGGCGGCAATAAGGAACCGACCAATGAGCATTTGGGACTGGTTGACAGGCAGTAAGGAAGGCGGGGACGAACGGTCCAGGGCGCTCGTCAGCCCCGCTGAAGTAATGCCTCCTGCATTCGAGCAGCTTGAGCCGCGGTTGATGCTATCAACGGTCTTCGACAGCTACAGCGCAGAAAGCAGCACCGATCGAGTTTGGACCGTTCCTTACGATGAGGTGTATTCGGGCTGGAACTTGTCTGGCTTCCCATCCGATGCACAGGTGTACCAAGTCAAGGCCGAATGGGATATCGATGCGAACTACATTGAAGATGTAAAGGTATACGTCGACAATTCCAGCGGTCTGGTTACCAGTCAGTACGATATCAATGTGACGGGGGACGACTGGTGGGATGGGTATGATGAGTCATCGGATCAGAACTATACATGGTCGTTGAGCGGAAGTGGGCGAAGCGTGAACCAAACATGGTGGTTCAACGCCAAGGACATCTACGACGACTCGAATAATGATTGGGACAAGGGGCGCATTGACTGGTGCAGGATCACGCTCTACTACTCGTATCATCTGGACGACCAGGGGCCGTACGCGCCGGGCAGCATAGACCTGAATAATAGTGATGATAGCGGACGCTACAACTGGGACAACATAACCAACGACAGAACGCCGCGTTTCTCGTGGAGCAGGCCGAATGATAGGGGCAGCAGCGGAGTGAAGGGGTATTACTACTCCTTCACGGATTGGACCCCGGATTCGAATGACTATTGGACCACAGGCACGTCGATTACGGCGCCCTATCAGAGCAACGGCGGACACACCTTCTACGTCAGAGCGATAGACAATGCCGGCAACTACGGCGACGTGGGATCATTGAGCTTCACCATTGATACAACGGCGCCCAGCACCCGCACGCCTTGGGCCCCCAGCGGGGACATCACGACGCTGACGCCGACGATCCGGTGGACGGCGGGCAGTGACATCTGGAAGTCGGACGTGTACGTGGACGAGTATCAGGGCTTCTGGGTGTGGTGGAAGGAATGGGATCGGTACGGAATTACGGGCAGTTCCGTGCAGATTCCATCGGGCGAGCTGACGTGGGAGAACGAGTATCGCTCGAAGGTC
>SDBT01005586.1_pt1 | contig 21066 bp, 12 predicted proteins | sample 2277101 | NCBI WGS metagenome assembly SDBT01 (sample SAMN10404973, study PRJNA504765) | marine sediment metagenome | isolation source: marine sediment core GS10_PC15, 103 cmbsf | place: Arctic Ocean: Southern Knipovich Ridge | collected 2010
GGTGCTCCTGGCAGTGTTTGTCGCCGGCTCGGCGTTGGTCTTCCACCCTGCTCCGGTCTCTGGCGTGGAGCCGGTCATCACAGCCGCACCGGCGCCGGTGCAGGTTCAGCAGCCCGCAGAGAAGCAGGGCATTCCGACCCAATTGGTCCTCGACGACGGGACCTGGGAGTCGACCGTGACCTTCCCGAGCCAGCAGTTCTTGTGGTTCAACCAGTTCGATCTCGATCGATTCGCGTTCGAGCTCGAGGAGGTGTCGGTGCTGTTCCCGTCCGGCGCCTTTTTGAGCGTGGGCGACGCGGTCCAAATCGTGGTGTGGCACGATCCGGACGACGACCCGGCCAACGGTGCGGACCTCATCACGACGATCGACACCACCATTCAATCGGTCGACGGCACCACATTCTCGGTCTATCCGCTGGCGACACCGCCGGTAACTCCGTTTGGTGGCAACCTCTTGGTGGGCGTCATCAACCGCTATGTCGTGGGCGGGATACCCGCCGCAACGAGCCCCGCCGCCATCGACATCACGACCTCGCAGGGCCGCTCGTGGTACGCCACATGGACCACCGATCCGCCAAACCCACCGACCCTCCCGTCGGATGACCAAACCGCCCTGATCGACGGGTTCCTGCCGGGAAACTGGATGATCCGCGCCAACGGACAGCTCATTGGGCGCAGCATCCCGTCGCAAACCCCCACAGGCATCGCACTCCTGATCGCCGCGATCGCGCTGGGTGGGGCTCTGTTGCTTGGCCGGCGGGGGTGAGGCGGGGTGGTAGCGGGTTAAGCACCTTGTGGATGAAAGGCGGGATTTCTGTGCTGGGTTAGTGTGATTCTTGATGAGAATTTAGGGAAGATGCCTGCGGCGTCCATCGAGCCCTTGAGCAAAAGACTCGGTAGCTGGGCCAGACGGGAAAACGGGTCCGCGACACTTTCCCAAATGGGGCGAGGTAACCACCGTAATGGGCAAGGAGTAGCAGCGGGAAGGTGAGAAGAAAAAGGTGCACGCCATTGGGCCACAATTGTCAAAATTTATTCCTCGGCCCCTATGGCCCGAATGAAAACGTGGTCTGTCTGTGTTCCTTAGGTCTGATAAACTTCCCAACTTCCTAAATCCCGGCGCGGACTCCGGGCTCTGGCGGACCTTGAAGGTCTGGCTCTCCACCCCAAGACTGGTCCTGGTGAGTGCTACCGCGCTCATCATGTTGTTGTCGGCTGTCCCCGTTTATCGACTGGCGGTGGGTCAGGACGGAGGCTCAGACTATTCAGTGCACATTGCGATAACCAAACAGGTCAAGAACGGCGAGCGGATGATTGCTCATCCCGGTTTCCACGCCACTTTGATCGCCATCGAACACGTTACGTCGGCGCCCTGGGAAGGACTGGTGGTCCTACTAGTCACCGTATCCATGACCGCCAGCTTCTTGGTGCAGGTGTGGATACTGCGACGTCTGTCAGAGGGGTCAACTCGTTCGCTGACCACTGCGACTCTGATTGGCGCCGCCCTGTGTGTGATAATGCCGATTCACATCCCCGGCATCATGCCAAATGTGTTTCATGGGCAACTCAGCCCAAATCTCTACCACAACCCAACCTACCTCATGATGAAGCCACTCGCCTTGCTGGCGTTTGGGTTGACTGCGGTGATCCTCTCCAGCTCGGATACTGCCGGCAAGAGAGCCTGGCTGCCAGTCGTTCTGATCATGGGAATGGTGATCAAGCCGAGCTTCGTGATCGTCTACCTGCCGGCCCTGTGGCTCACCCTAATTTTCACTTCAGCCGGGCAGTCGAATCGCGTGTTACGGTTGGGCTTGGACTTCCGGGAAGGTAGGTGGTGTTTCGCCCTATCTCTTGCGGCGGTTACAGTCCTGGCGGTCCAATACCTGTATCGATTTGCTCCGACCGCAAAGAGCCAACTGGTGTTCGACTTCCTCGAGCATTGGTCACTGAGAAGCTCCAACATTCCCCTTTCCATCATCCTCGCGCTCGCGTTTCCTATCTGTGTCGCCGCATTTCGGTTTCGCCACCTGATCAACCAACGCGCAAGCTGGTTGGCGGTTTTTGTGCTGCTCATCGGTATGGCATTCTACGCCACGCTGACGGACAACTCAGAAGTCGGAAAGTCGAATCTGGGTTGGAGCTATTGCATCGCGCAGGCAACCGTCTTTCTGGCGGCCGCGGCTGAATACCTGCGCTGGCAGCCGCGCGAGTTCAAGGACCGTCTGAAGTATGGAACCACATCGGTGTTACTGGCGTTACATCTCATCACTGGCATCTACTACTACATCCGCGTCGTTTTAGGAGCCGGGTGGAGGTAATTTCGCGACGGCGATTGGGAACATTTTCCTGACGGCTCGATCACGGGGTCGACCCGGCATGCACCCTCAGCAGATCCAGGATGGCCGCCCAGCTTCTGTTTACTGTGCTCATGGTCGGGTGAATACGAGCGGGAAAACCACTGAATCTGAAGACCGCCGTGTTGTCTCCGGCTTCGACAGGGATGTGGCCCTGCCGGGACCGTTATTTGGCTACCTGTCGAGGCACCGGGACAGAAAGCTCGACCTCCTGCCAGGATACCGCTACGATTGGTGCTCCAGATGGGGCGGGATGATTCTTTAGCGAGCGGTCAGGAGGCGCAGCCTGCCAACCACAAAGAGTGGCCTGTACTATGTCTTCTTGCAGTATTGGTGCTCGTGGTGGCAGAGCCGATCGTCTTTCGTGGCCACGTGGCTGTTCCGGTCGACAATCGGGCTGGTCTGTATGGTGAACTGGAATCATCTGCCTGGCCGCAATTAACACGGCTGAGCGACATCAACAGATTCTTTATTCCGAAGCTCGATCTGCAGCTCAACGGCAATCATGTGGGCTGGAACGCCACCTGGAACCCCCATATCCAGCTGGGGAAGCCAGCATCGCACTTCGGAGGGTACAGCAAGTCATACCCGATAACCTATGTGCTGTCGTGCTTCACAAGGGACCCGTATCTGGTGCATTCCCTGCTAGGGCTGGTTACCCTGGCGTTGCTCACGTTCGGCACCTACCTTTTCCTGCGTTCCCTCGGGCTGCAAAGTGCCGCCGCGTTCATTGGCGCGGTCGGTATCGGGCTCAACACCAGGTCTGCCTTCTGGTTCGGCTTCGCTCAGTTTCTCTCCTGGGCAGTCTGGTGCATCGGCGTCATGTGGCTGAGCGTTCGCCTGACCCGACGTTTGCGCCTCTTGGAGTGGTTGGGGCTTGTTTTCTGCTGCTACTGCCTCATCATCGGCGCCAGGCACCAGGCGATCATTAGAGCCGCCTACCTGGTTGTGCCGTTCGTGCTGCTGGTTGTTCTTCGGAGCAAGAATTCACCAAAGAAAAAGGCAGAGACCTTGGCGGCACTGGTGGTTGCGGTACTCCTGAGTGGAGTTCTCAGCTTTCCGCTGGTATACGATCTTCTGGCCGTCGCAGCAGATTCAATCCGGCGATCCGCTGATACCTCCGAGTTCCTCCTTGCCAATAGGACTGGGCTCGGAACACCGCAGCTCGCCATGTTGTGGAACCTCTTTGCATTCGGCAACCCGTGCTCTGCAGATTTTCCGTATTCGACGCCTGCACTCAATTTCACCCCGTTTTTCTTCGCCATGCTTGCGGCAACGTTGGTGACTCGGGCTGTGCGGCGAGCCAGGCTTTTCATCATTGTAGCTGGCGGTTTTCTGCTGATGGCGGCCTACCAACCGGTCCACTTGGCGGCGATCAAGCTGATGGGATTCGGGCTCTCCCGGGGGAATCCGATCGGTGGCATCTATTTGCCGGCTTTTGTGGTGTGCGCCTACGGAGTCGATACGCTGCTGGCGGACCGTGAGCGCGGGCTGATCCAGGCCAGGGGCCCGGCTCTAGCCGCGGTCGCTGCTACCGTATTGGGGATGACGCTGATCATCGGTCTTCACAAAACAGTGCATATCGACTGGCCCTCGGTTGCCATCGGTCTCGTGCTTGCCGCCGCCGCAGTCGCCTTCGTGATCGTGCGATCACCGAGCATCCTTTACGGGGTGGCGGTGGTCACGGTGCTGGCGTTCACAGCGCCGGCGCTGATCCACCGCCCAGTTGACGACGTGGCTCGCTCGTCGCCGCTGATACGAATGCTCCATGATCTCAGCCAAGATGGGCGTCGCTACGCCAAGGTCGGCAAGGCAGCGCGGCTGATCCCTTCGAACCAGGAGGTTCTGGTCGACCTTTTCAGCATCCACAGCTATGACTCGTTATCCTCCCTGCGGTATGGCGCTCTGACCAGGACAATCAGCGACGCAGGGGTAACAACGTTCGGCCGGCACTTCGACCGGTTGGACAGCCAGGAGAAGATCCTGAGTGACGACATGAGTTATACTGGCGTCAGTGTTGTGATCAGCGATTACGAGTTGCTCCTGGAGGGATGGAGCGTCCACAACTCCCCGACCGGCGATCTCATCTATGTGGCATCTGAAGCGCCGCCGATCGTCGCGCAGGTCACCGAATTCTCCCGGGCGCACGGCTCGGTTTCCCTCGCCGGACCGTTAGGATCGCACGCCCGACCGGGCTGGGCAACGCTCTCCGAACGAAGGGACAACCAACTGCGCGTGCAGACAAGGGCGATCAACCATCCCAGTCTGGTCTTCGTGAGCTGCCAGTTTCACCGGGATTGGGTGGCGCGTTCAACGCGCGGCATTCTCGAAACCCTGCCGATCAACGACTTCTACCTCGGCGTAATTCTCCCCCCTGAGACAAGCAGTGTTGAACTTCGCTTCGTGCCGCTCTCACGCTGGGCATGGCTGCCCCTACTGTTTTTTGCAGCGTGCCTCACGTTGGCTATCATGGCGAGAGCTGCTCAGGCGTTGGCAGGCCATCGGGCCGACCAATGAGGTGACGATGAAAGAGAAGGAGAATGCGCAGCACCAAAATTCCGACAGGGCTGGGAATACCCTTGAACGCCAGCTGGGGCCGATCGCGCCGCCCAGACCATCCGGGCGAGAGAAGGGCAGGGCAGATTTCATCCCGTTCAATCGCCCTGCATTCACCGGTGCCGAACAGCGTTACCTCGACGAAGTACTACGCAGCGGCAAATTCGCCGGTGGTGGTCCCTTCACCGAGCGCTGCAATTCCTGGCTGCGAGGGCGATTCGGAACTCACGGGGCCTTGATAACCCCCTCGTGCACCCACGCGCTAGAGATGGCAGCCATCCTGTGCGAACTCGAACCAGGAGACGAGGTCATCCTACCGTCCTTTGCCTACCCGTCGACCGCCACCGCCTTTGTCCGTTGCGGCGCCTCGCTCGTATTTGTCGATATCGAACCGAGGACCATGAATATCGATCCTGCGGCAGTCGAGGCGGCCGTCACCCCACGAACCCGGGTGGTGGTGGCGCTGCACTATGCAGGGGTGGCCTGCGACATGGATCAACTGGGGGAGATCGCCGAGCGCAACGGCCTCCTCCTGGTGGAGGATGCGGCGCATGCCATCTTGGCTGAACATCTGGGCGTTCCGTGCGGCACCATCGGCACCTTCGGCTGCTTCAGCTTCCATGAGACAAAGAACCTGCACTGCGGAGAGGGTGGCGCGCTCATCGTCAACGATCCCAGGTTTATTAAGAGGGCGGAGGTGATCTGGGAAAAGGGGACCGATCGGGTTCGTTTCTTCCGCGGTGAAATCGACAAATACACCTGGCGCGACATCGGCTCGTCCTACGTTCTCGGCGAGCTGAGCGCGGCGTTCCTGTTGGCACAGTTGGAGCAGAGCGACGCGATCACCGAAGACCGTATGCGCAGCTGGCAAGAATACCGAGAAGGCTTGGTGCCGCTTGCCGAATGTGGTCTCATCGAGATTCCAGAAATCCCGGCGAATTGCAGTCACAACGGACACATTTTCTGGCTCAAGCCGAAGGACTTGAACGAGCGGGCGTCGCTGATCGAATTTCTGCGTGGGCGTTCGATCCACAGCGTCTTCCACTACGTGCCACTCCATTCGACACCGGCTGGGGAGCGCTATGGCCGCTTCGCCGGCGAGGACCGTACCACGATCCGCGACGCCGATCGGCTGTTGAGGCTGCCCCTGTATTACGGTTTCGACCAAGTGGAGCGCGTCATCGACGCCGTCAAGACCTTCTACCGCCCGCGAAGCGAGGGTCCCCCCATCGACACCGGCGGTGCTGATTCCGCAGGCTCGACGCTTGCGTGAAGGAAAGCACTGCCTGCGTGGCGTTCTAACGGCCATTGCCAAGCTGGCGGTCACCGCGGTCCTGCTGGCGTTGATTCTCGGCCGTGTCGACTGGGAGATTCTGTGGCAGCGATCTCTGGACCTGCGTGGCGGTGCCGTTCTCCTGGCGTTTCTGAGCTTCTTGCTCATTGCTGTTGGTGAGGTCTCCCGAATGAAAGCGACGCTGGTCGCATTTGATTTAGGCTGGACCGACTTCATACGAATTCACTTGATCGGAAGCTTTTTCGCCAGCTTTCTCCCCGGTCAGGTCGGCGCCGATCTCTATAGGGTCCACTCCCTGAGTCGCATCGACGGCCAGCCAGACCGTCCTCTGGCGCTCGTGCTTCTGATACGAATGGTTGGATTTTTCGTGCTCGTGGCCGCAGCGCTCCTGAGTTTTGCAGTGCATGGGCGAGAGCTCTGGACGCTGCTGGACCCGAGGGCAGTCGGACCTGTGCTGGCGATGGCTTTCTTGGCTACAGTACTCGGGACTCTCGCCGTCTGCACACACCCGCGGCTCCGAGATCGCCTCGCGACATTCCGTCGGCGGTCGCGAGAAGCCGCAACGGCGGTCACTGTCGGGCAGATTCTTTCGCTCATCGTCCTCTCAATTTTCGTCCTTTTGATGCGGGTCCTGGTGACCTTCTTCCTGGTTACGGGCACGGGTTATTCACTAACGTTGGATGAGGCTCTCCTGGTCGTCGCTCTGGCGACGCTGGTGACCTTGATCCCGATCAGTTTCGCGGGTATCGGTTTGCGCGAGGGCGCGATGACGGCGCTGCTGGTCTTCTTCCAGGTACCATACGAGGAGGCCGTTCTCGTGGCCGTCCTGGGGAGGGTGTTTATTGTTTCGCTGGCCCTGACCGGCGGAGTTTGGTTGATGCGGGAGACGACTATTTCAAACCAGAAGAAGACAGGCTGATCCGAATCCCGGTGGCTACAACGGGTGGCGTACTATCGAGCGGCAGCGAGCAGGGTAATTCGACCAAGTGATAGGCCCCTGGAGGCACTGCACGAGTGTCAATCAGTTGGCGGTGTTCTAATTCCGGCAAAGGCAGGGGATCGCCACGACCGGCAATTCCGAAGATGATACCGTCCGAGGCCAGTGCGAGCGTTGAGCAGGCCGTGCTCGCGGTTTTGGAACATCTCTCGACGCTCAACATGAGCCCCGCTCCCTGCGGCATGGAGAATTCTCCACCCATCGTTCTCACCGGGAGGGTGTTAACCTCGCGGATGCGGTAGCCGGAGGGCCCGCAGCCATCCGAATCATGTGGCTCACTCCAACCAAATCCGGCCCTCTCGAAGCGAAGTGGGAAACGGATGTTTTCGGACCAGACGGTGGGGTCATCGCTCAGGAGGATAAATGGGCCGACACGTTCGAAGATCCCATAACGAGAATAGATGTATCGCATGACCCAGGGGGCGTAAGCCCGGGCGTTGGCATCTGCTCGGCCGTCAAATGTATAGGTAGGGTGGTCAACGACGAGCCGGGTCGTCGACATTGCGTTTACGAAGCGCTCCTGGGAACCAACGCGGAGAAAACGGCCCGGATTCCACCACCCATGGGGAGTGAGGAAGCGGCGCTCCGTCATGTAATAACTCTGTGGAAAGTACGGCAGAAATAGTATTGCGTCGTCGGCCCGGGTCAACTCGCGAACCTTGAGGAACACCCCCGCGAGCGTTCCGTGTTTGCGCGCTGCCGCTTTGGCGAGTGCCGTCTCTCGAACATCGGCCCAACTCGCCAACTCCTCGGCTCGGTGCGCCAGCGGGTGCGTACGTACTGTTGCGAGAAGCCCTCGGCCAAGAGTGACGACGAGAAAGGCGGCGATGACGGTGCTGGAAAGCACCACGAGCCGCCGACCTTTGGTGGGCATGAGCGGCAACATTCGATCGAGAGCCAGGCAGACTGTGAAGAGGGTGGCCGGAACACACTGTTTGACGTGCGAGAGGTCGACTCGGTGCCCGGCTTGGAGATAGACCATGGCAGCGAAAAACCCAGCGGCCAGCAAATACTGGTCGCTATTTCTGCGCCACGGCGGGCGACGCCGTACCAGGGCGTTGATGAGGACGCCCCCAAGGACGGCGAATGGTGCCACCTTGAATATCCAGTAGAGAAGGACGAGGGCGTTGTCCACAGTCAAAGGCGACATGCTGAACTCGTAGGCGGGAAGTGGTTTTGCAAGGCCTCTGAGCACTCCTCGGCCGGTGTCGAAGAAGGTTGCAATGATCACCGCAAGGTCGCCCTTCAGCGCGAGAAAGGCGATCCAGGGCGAAATGAGTATGAAACCACTGGCCAAAAATGTCGTTTCTGCCTCAAGGAGCCGGCGCCACCCACCTCCGGCGTGGTGCAAAACGAGGTAGACAATCACAGTCAGCACGGCATATGCGCCGAAGTCGAGGCGCAGGACGCCGGCGACGAAACATGCTATTGCCAGCTTGATTCCGCTCACAACCACGTTCGGTGTCCGCTCTGCCTGATGCAGGCCGAAGAGGAGTACCGCTTGCGGGACGAGTACGTGGTATTTGAAGAATCTGGGGAAGCCCGCAAGCACGATGAGCACGAAGGCGAAGAACAGGAAGCGCGACGAGCCTCTCTCGTCGAGAGTGTAGAAGAATAGGGCATAGGCAGCTAGAAACCCGACGAAGATGAGGATTATCTCTCCCAGCGAGCTGTCGGGGAAGACAATCTGACCGAGGGCCGAAAAATAGAAGACCGCCGGCCCGTACACCGAAGAATCGATGTCGATCCAAGGGTGAATTCCCGAGAGGATCATGAAGCCCTTGGAGAGTTGGCTGCCGAGGTCGGGGTTGCGGACAATCAAGGTGAAATCTGGTACGTACAGAATCCAGAGTCCCACAAAGGCCACCAAAGCCACTATGACTTTCCAACGCGTGGAAACCCGGTCCATGAAGATACCGTTTCCCGATCTGACAAGCCCTCGATGAGAGATCATTGTTGCGGATAACTCCGAACTTCCCTGGCCGGCCATTCCTGACGGGTCATCGGTTAGCCTCAGGATTGGAAGCAATCAATGGTCCCTCCCGATTTCCTGATTGGCGCCGTCCGCAAGATGGGAATCAGGCCGCACTGGGCAATTAATGTTCCCAACGATCTTCCGAACAATGTATGGAGGTTTGTCGGTGACTCCTTCGAGGATTCGAATCAGGTACTCGCCAACGATGCTCAATGCGATCAGAATGACTCCGCCAAAGACAAGGTTGATGACGATCAGCGAGGCCCAGCCTGGCTGAATCTCCACGCCAGAAGCCCGGCGAACGACGACGCCCACGGCGTAGACGAAGCCGCCGAGGGCCATGGTCAAGCCAAACATGCCCAGGCAGCGCAACAACAGGCTCGAGTTGTTGATCAGAAGATTGGAAAACTGCCGCAACCGCCGCCGGAAAGTGTACCGGCTCGGCTGCCGCCCCTGTTCGTGGGGAACGACGACGGCGACGAAATCTCGTGTTACGTGGGACATGAGCGCCGGGATGAAGGGATGCGGAGTGCGGATCTGCAACATCCCGCGCGCCACCTCGGCCTTGAACAGCTTGAGCGGTGACATCCTGCACGGAACTCCGAGGATCAGGCGATCGAAATAGCCCTTAATCAGGCTCGTCAGCCGGACCAGGAGTCCATCGCGACGGTTCTCGAAGTTGGCCACGACGACATCGTGGTCGCGATGTTCGACCATGAGAGGGATATCCTCGGGACGCTGCTGCAGGTCATCGTCGATAGTGACGACGTACCTTCCATGCACATGCTGCAGACCACACAACACCGCTCCTGCCTTGCCATAGTTCCGCATCAGCCGGATCGCCAACACCTCGGTGTGCTCCCGCGTGAGATGTAGGCAGGTCTGCCAAGTCTCCGGCGAGTGCGAACCATCATCGACCAGGATCAGCTCGCACGTCTCCTGAATCTGCTGCTCGAATACCACCAGCAGGCGCTGCACCAGCTCGACCACCGACTTGTCACTCTCGTACACCGGGATCACTACCGAATACTCCGGCGGCCAGGCAGACCGCGATTGTGACGAGTTGGACGTCATGGAAACCTCCGGGAGAGAACCCGGTTGATGGCGGCGAGCCGTCTGTCCCGGATCTCTTGCTCCTCATGGTTGACCGTGTGCTCACCCGTGTTGACCTGCGATCGCAGTGCCGCCCGCTGCTGCCCACACTGCTCTTCATCGGTCGGCTTGGTCACGAAATCGCAAGAATAACCGAGCTCCCGCATCAGCCTATGGCAGGAAAGTTCGATGTACCGGATATCGGTGGTGGATAGGGTCGACCGGTATTTCCCGGTATTTCCCCGCATGACCGGTCTGCTCAAGTTCGTCCAGGCTTCGATCCGCTCGGCATTGCCGATGGTCCTTGGCTGACGGTAGAAATCGAGGATTGAGTCCTGGTAGGGGAGGTTCAGGAATCCGGTGAGTTTCTGCAGCGTCTGCTCGGTGTCGTTCACCAGGTTCTCGTAACGCAGGAGTACCATGCGTCCAGTGTCGCGCAGCTGGTTGGCCAGCGACAGACTGGCGCTCTGATCGGCTACCCACACATCAACCGCCTCTGCGACACCGCCCGACAGACTGCGTGTGCAGGCCCACGAGCTGGCAACATCACGAGGGTCTCTGACCAGGTAGACCAGTCTACAGTTCGGGAAGTGGGCCAGGATGAACGGAGCAAACGAGTAGGTGTGGTTCTCTTTGACGAAGATGTGGCTGGCCCGATCGCAGTCGGCCTCGCTCTCGTAGATTATTCGCAGCAGCTCAGCGACACTGCGCTCTCTCGCCCTGTCCTTCAGATCCTGTTCCGTAATCGACGTTTTCCAAGATCCAAGCCCGCAGGCGAAATTGAGAACTACATCCTCCACCAGCGCCGTCCAGCTAGCATTGTTGCCGAGATCACCGTAGTTACCGCGGTTGTTGGCGAAGAGTCGGAAAAGATGGGTCGGTGGGGGACCGGAGACCAATGGGTGGCCGTTCATCAGGGCGGCAAGGAAGTTGCTCCCCGACCTCTCGGTGCTGATCAAGAAGGTGAACTCCTTCACGAGGCGCTCCCCGTGTAGACAGTGTCGCCGGGCGGTCCGGCGGCTGTCGCTCTGAGGAGGGCAAACGCGGTGTCGAAGATGAACAGCGACGCCTCGAAGCGACCCTCCCGCAGACATCGCCACCTTCGAAGCTCCTCGTCTCTACGTTGGGGCGACCAGAGATAACACGCAAGCTCCGGACGCTCGAGGGTTTCGGACGGCCGATAGTGCTCGATGATCGGCGCGACCTCCTGTTCGGAAATGGTGATCTCGTATCCGAACTGCAGCATCTCCCGGTAGCAGGTGGCCTGTACCAGCATGTCTGTCTGGGTTGACAGAAGGCTGCGATAACGGCCGAGCGACTGAGTGGTGATCACGGGGCTGGAGTGGTGTGAGGAATTCGAGTGCCAAATCTGGTCGTTCTGATCTCGCAGCTCGCCATCAAAAAGATCTTCAGCAGGTTCATCTAGATGAAGAAACCGGCAGATACGGCCGATCACGGCCTTCGACTCTCGCACCAGATCCTCGTAGCGCACCGTCAGATGCCGCCCCTGCCCATGGTGCCGGCCAGCGAGGGCAAAGGCGACGCTCTTGCGCCACTGACGGATATTAAAAAGGAGCGGCTTCGATCGACCGCCAAATTGCCCACCCCGACCGTAGTCGAGCGACGTGATCACATCGCGCGGGTCGCGCACGATCTGTACGACCCGTGCTCCACTGGCCGACATGTAAGGGAGGTACTCTTCGCAGGCGATCTCCTTGGAGCCGATGATGGGCGGAGGGACACCGCCGATGAGACACTCGGTGTAACTGGTGATGAGGTCGAAAAAGGAGGTCCAGTGGATATTTTCGAGCACACGTTCTAGATCGTCGGGCCTGGTGCACTGTCCCGAAAAGTCCTGCATTTCCTGCAACAGTTGTCGGCAGAGCTTCCGCGTCGGTCTGAAGGCTCGCAGGAAATCCAGGAACTTTGCCGGCCGATAGTAGTTGGCGCCGGCCATGTCGTTCAGAGGGTACCGCGAAGAACACGATCCTTCCAGGAGTAGCCCTGAGCTCTCCAAAAAATCCCTCTTGACGCGAACGTAGAGCAGCGGCAGCGGTTGGGACAACACAATGGCCTGTGGGTGGAGCGACAGCAGCTTGTCGAGTAATGTGGTCCCTGAGCGCGGCATGCCGGTTACAAAAAGGAATGAGCGCATCTGATTCTGCCTTCAGCTGACCACCGCTCGCCGGGAAACACCGGCGGACAGAAGCTGTTCCGGCACCGGCGAGCTGCGGAGAATCTGACCGGCCTCTGGACCGGTGTTCATGATCAAATCGACGACCGACATGTAGGGGAGAAACTCTCCGTGCCGTTGAGGGTATGTGGGATGCCGGTAGTTCTGGAAAACCACCGTGATGTCGTGCCGTTGGAATCGTTCGATGTCGATGTACGACGCACCACTTGCCCCTTCATAGAACAGGTTTACGGAGAAGTGCCGGCAGATTTCAATGAGACGTAGGTTCTTGTCCGGCGCCAAACGAGGGCCGGCAGGATCAACCTCAGAGGCGTCACCAATTCGAGGGATCTGAGAGCTCAGCGAGATCGGTGTGTCGATCTGCAGGTATTGGCAGAGCAGTTTTGTCAGGTGAACATCGAGCTCGACGAGTTGCTGATATCTGCACCTATACACCGCCTCGAGCTCGGAGAAAAGAGGCTGAGAATAGCGACATTTGCCATAATTCTGCCTGATGGTCTTGAGATGCCGGGCTACCCAGTCCTTTTCATAGTTGATGACGATCTCGGAGATGAGTGCGCGGTGGTTCCGCCTCCTGATCGGCACCGTCAGCCATACCGGGCCTGACGCTGTCTTGATGCGGTTGCGGTTTCTCCAGTCCTGGTGGGTGTACTGGACGTCGTCGAGCAACACGAAATGGTCGGCGCAGGCTATCTGTTCGAAGTAGCCCAGCCACGGCAGAAAGGTCGGCTGGATGATACCGATGATGATCCTGCGGTTGTTAGAGTTAGCGGGAACGACCACGCTGCGATGCTAGCAACTCGGCGACTTTTGGGCAACCAAGTATCTCCTGGGAACTTGCCACTCTGGTTTGACGAAACCGGCCGAGGGCGGGTGCCCTCGGCCGGTGAACAACCACAGAGGATAGTCGGATCGGCGACTAATCCTCAACAACAGCTATGCGTGCCTCAAGCTCGTCGATGGTCTTCTGCTGCTCCAGAATGTAAAGCGTCAACTCCTCAATCTTTGCGAGCAGTCGCATCTGCATCTTCGAGAGATTGACCGATCCCTGCTGCTCGATTTCGGCGGCGGTTGGGATGCCGGGCAGATGCTTCTCCCTCATGATGAACGCGCCCAAGTCGTTGATCGGCATCAGTGGGTATTCCGGGCTGAAAACAAAATCCGGAACGACGGTCGTGCCGCCTGAATTGATGTCACCGTTGACCGTCAGATTACCGTTGTTGTCCAGCACTAGCTCTGTCGCGCCGGTGCCGGAACGGGTGATCTGGACCTCGTTGTTAGAACTCGCAGTCTGGAACCTCCAGAATCCGCCAGCATTCGTGTCCTCGAAATCGAACCGAACCCCACCGTTGTTGCTGAGCTTCATCATGGTCTTGGCTGACGGTCCGCTAGTGCGTACCACATGTAGAGGGACCCCCGGCGAAGCCGTCCCAATCCCGACATCACCATCAGCCGCAACATCAATCGCGCTCGTCGGTGCTCCTGGGCGGATCCGGAACGGAAGCGTGGATCCGTGGGTCACGTCGCGGATAAAGAAGTTGGTCTCGTTGCCGGCCACGTCCCACGTCTGGGGTGCAAATCCCGAGGACCCGTCCTGCTCGAGGCGCAGGGTCGGGGTGTCGCCGTCTTTTGTGTGGAGCTCCACCGACGGGGTCGACGTGCCGAAGCCGACGCGGCCTCCGTCGTCGACGTACAACGAGTGCGAAGGCGCGCCCGCTTCGACGGTGAAAACCCTCCTGCCGCCGGTGGAGTCTTCGATCCCGAAATAGCTGGCGCCACCGTTGGCGGAGTCGTTGATGACGATTCGCCAGTCATTTCTTGGGAAGCTGGCCGAGGTGCTGGTATCGTCGAAGAAGATGCGCAGGTTGTTCTCTTTGAGAACGATGGTGTCGAAACCGAAGGAGTAGTTGCAGGTACAATCGAAGCCCACGCACAAGCTGCCGTCGACGATGAGATCATCCACGTAACAGATATCCTTGGTCGCGAGTCCGGTCTGATCCGTCGTGTCGAGCTCGGGCAGGGGTGCCCTTCCCCCACGCTCGACCAGGTTTCTCAGAACCAGACTGCCGGCCTCGATCCGGAAGTGGCCGGACTGGACTATGGTGTCTTGCGGTTGCTTGGTGCTCTGTCGCATGCCTCTCTCGTTCGAAGGTACCCCGTCCCTGGTGGTCGCCGAGCTCTCAGGTTCGTCCGGGGTGTTGAGGGCCTTCGCGATTCGAAGCTCGTAGTTGTACAAACCATCGCTGAGATCGCGCACGGAAAAGGTCGGATTAACCCCCGGCTCGTAATCCTGTCTGAGCTGATAACCCTCTGGTCCGGAAACACTCAGGGTGAGGCCGACCTGGCCGACACCTGGTTTAAATACGATCTGGGTCGGATCGAACCTCGGCTCCCCTTCCCCTCGTACGTCGGCCGTTGGGACAGACTGCCCGACCGCAACTCCGGCGAGCAACATGAATCCAAATAGTAATCCTACCGTACCGGTGGTTCGTCTCATGGCTCGAAGCCTCCTTCCAAAAGGACTCAGGTGGCGACCTGGGTTAATGATTCATGATAGATGATCAACTCTACCTGCGCAAGCGCGCGCAGAGAGACCGATTCGCGAGGCCTCTCGGTGCAATCCCCTTGAATGCGACCCCTGCAGGCGCAATATTTTCGTTCCTGTCGGTTTCTCATCTGCTGCGGTTCAGGAAATTTCCAAAAAGAGGACCGGGAAAACCCGGTCCTCGAACACTCGCCAAGTGCCCTTCGTGAGCTGCGCCTCACGGTGTGGCCCGTGCGGCTGCTGGGCATCTCCATTCAGTCGATCGTACCGTTCTCCAGCTTCTCGAGACGATTCTGTAGATCCACGATTGTTGCGTGGAGCTGCTCGGCGTCGTTGTGAGCCATCTCGAGCTCTTCGATGGTCTTCTGTTGATCAAGCGCATACAGGGTCAACTCCTCGATCTTTGCGAGCAGTCGCATCTGCATCTTCGAGAGATTGACCGATCCCTGCTTCTCGATATCGGCGGCGGATGGAATGCCGGGCAGATGCTTCTCCCTCGTGATGAACGCCTTCAGGTCGTTGATAGGCATCAGTGGGTATTCCGGGCCGAAGACGAAATCGGGGACGACAGTCGTGCCAACGGAGTTGATGTCACCGTGGATCGTCAGGTTACCGTTGTTGTCCAGCAGTAGCTCTGTCTCGCCGGTGCCGGACCGGGTGATCTGGAACTCGTTGTTAGAATTCGCAGTTTGGAACCTCCAGAATCCACCAGCACTCGTGTCCTCGAAATCGAATCGAACCCCACCGTTGTTGCTGAGCATCAACATGGTCTTGGCTGAAGGACCGCTGGTGCGTACGGCGTGAAGCGGGGCACCTGGGGAAGTCGTCCCAAGGCCAACGTCCCCAGTACTCCCCTCAATAGTGAGCGCGTTGGTCGGTGCGCCCGGGAAAATCCGGAACGGCAGCGTGGAGCCGTTGGTCGCGTCGCGGATGAAGAAGTTGGCCTCGTTGCCGGCGACGTCCCAGGTCTGGGGGGTGAAGCCGGAAGACCCGTCCTGCTCGAGGCGCAGGGTCGGGGTGTTGCCGGACTTGATGTGGACGTCCACTACCGGTGTCGAGGTGCCGAGACCGAGGCGGCCGCCGTCATCGACGTAGAGCGAATGGCTCGGCGCGCCCGCCTCGATGGTGAACGGCGTGCGGCCACCGTCGATGTCGTCGATCGAGAACTTGTTGGCGCCGCCGTTGGCGGAGTCGTTGAAGGTGATCTGCCAGTCGTTGGAGGGGAAGCTCGCGGTCGAGCTAGTGTCCTGGGCTTTGATTCGCAGGTTGTTCTCCTTGATGCGAATCGTGTCGAAGCCGAAGCTCTCGCCGTTGACGCAGTCGAACCCGATGCAGGCGCTGCCATCGACGATCAGGTCATCCAGGATCACCTGATCCTTGGTGGCGAGATCCGTGTCCGCGCCGACGGCGTCACCCTGATCGGGCTCCGAGGGGGCCGTCCGTTCTCCGGCGGTTCGTGCTTCCGCTTTGCCGGGCGTGATGATGGAACCAGATCGCACCCTGAAGTAACCGGAGATCACTGCCCCTTCGGGCAGCTTGCCCTGTCGCTTGAGCTCGGCGACGACGGTCTCGTCCCCGGTCTCCCGAGCCTCCTGGAGGGCTCTCTTCACGGCCGGGTCGAGGGCCGGTGAAAACCGGAGCTCCCAGGCGTACTGGCCGTCCACGAGGGCGTTCCCCCGCTTGTCGACGACCCCAATCTGGGGGGTCTCACCCCTCCCGAACTCTCTGCTCAGGACAGCACCATCGGGCCCAGACACCGTGAGCACCGCCGAATTGAAGTCGATCAGCGGTTCCCAGGACACGGCGGTAGAACGGATTGTCGTGCGTGCGGCTGCCATTTCGGACATTCGGTCATCCGCAGCGCCTGATGTACCCAGAACGAACAGTAATCCGCAGCATCCGGCCGCGACCAACAACGATTTCCTCGGACCTGTCATATCTTCACCTCCCGGTGAGTCACCCTCTCTGGTGAGAGGACATTCGATAACACTGTAGAAAAACGATACCATACATTTTGATAATTTTGCAACCGCGACGCATTTTCAAAAACAAGATGCCGAGAAGCTTCGCAGGGCAATGCACGGTGATCACAATGGCTTCAGCCACGATTTACCAGAGTTCCCCGTGACACTACTCAGATAGGACACTATCGCGATCGATTCCGAGTTGCGGTACGATGCCGGCGGAGTGTTCAAACAGATGCAAACTCGAACTGCCGTACTCTTCGCCGTGCTCGCCACGTGGAGCAGCCTGCCTTCCACAGCCCAGGAGAACCCCGTGCCGACGATCGTCGAGGAGATCGGTCGCCTCGAGAGCGCGCGTGATCCGAAGTGCTACGCGACTGCCAATCGCCTCGAGGACTTCATGTACGGGACGCCCCTGGGTTTCGAAGCCCGCCTCGAGAAGATCGCATTGCAGAAGGACCTGATCGTCGAGATCTGGAGCGACGCCTCGATCGCGGCAGCGGCGCTGGACCGGGAGAAGGTCTCCGCCGCCGAGATCGCACCTCTGACGGAGGCGGTGCTGGATCGGGCCGAGTCGCCGACAGGCGCGGTGTTGTTGGCGACGCCGTCGGGTCCCTCGGTCACACTCCTGGCGGGCGATGTACGCCAGTACGGGAGCGTGGCCTATAGTCTCCGCGCCATTCTCGCGGTCGAGCAGGAGTCGATGCTCACACCCGACACCGCCCTCCTGCCCCTGGACGAGGGAAGTGTCAGGGCTCTCAAAGACTTCCTCGACGTCTACACCCTGGCCGCTCTACAGCTGGCTGACCGTCAGGCGAGGATGGCGAACGAACGCGAGATCTCGGCGGAGAGGCTCGCGCATGCATGGCGCTCGTTGCGGGATCACCGGCAAAAGAGGAAGCATCCCACGTTGCTGACAGACGGGAGCGACACCGAGTCGTCCGCGCAGGGTTTCGCGACGGCCAGGGCGATCATCGAGCAGAAGGTCGCCTCCTACAGGGAGTACAACGAGATCTCCCACACCGTGTTCGTGCGCAACCTCCAGGTCTACTTCGCACGCCACCGATGGCCGGTCGCCGAGGAGGAAGTGGCGTTCAGGGATTACTTCAACAACGCGATGGTCGGGTTTGCGACCGAGAGTCTCCTCGGCTCGGAGAAGGTCGCTCGCGCATCGAATCACCGGCTGGTCCGAGTCGAAGATGTCAGCCGGTTCCTGGGAGAGATCCTGCCTCACGAGGTCAACGCCTACGAGGATGTGATCTTCTTCCCGCGGTTCCCGACCGAGGGGCGCATCGTGGTCGAGTCCTACGATCTCGACGCCTTTCGTGATAGCGGTCTGCACTGGCTCTACCTCAAGTGGGCTCTCGAAGACCACACGTTCACCGGCACCGTTGAACCCGATCCGTTTGCGGCCGAGCTGATCGTGGAGGGGATAGCCCAGTTCGGCGTTCTGACGCTTCGGGTCGCGGGTCAAATGGCGAAAGAGGAAGGCGCCGAACATCTGACCGTCAAGCACCTCGACACCGGGCTGCAGAGGATCCAGAGCATGCTCGACGGCCACGCGGGTCTGCCGCCGCCCGAGGTGATCCCATCGAGAGTGGTGTCGAGCGCGGGAACCCACACCCCGTCGGGGCGGTACTTCACGGATGTAACGCGCGAGGTGGGTCTCGATTTCGAGCACCGGACGGCAGACTGGCTGAGTCGCCTGATTCGCAGCTATGCGGTCAAGGACGGCAACATCGCCCGCCTCGCCATCCCTCCCGCCTTCGGCGGCGCAGGCGTGGCGGCTGAGGACATCGACAACGACGGCGACCCGGACGTCCTGCTATTGAGCGGAGCGGGAAATCGCTTGTTCCTCAACGGCGGTGACGGACGGTTTGTGGACGTCACGGAAAGGGCCGGAATCGCGTGGATCCGTCCCGGGGACGGGCGCCCGGGCGAACCGCGGCAACCGATCATCGCCGACTTCGACAATGACGGCTTACAGGACATCCTCATCACCTACGTCGGCGACGACCACCGCCTCTATCGCAATCTCGGCGGCCACGAGTTCGCCGACGTCACGAAGAGCGCGGGTCTCGGCGGCGGCGGCGACATCGGCGGCCCGGCGACGGCCTTCGACTTCGACGGCGACGGCCTCCTCGATCTCTATCTCGGATCCTTCGGGGACTACCCGCACGGGGTGTTCCCAACCCTCGCGAGGAGGAACACCAATGGGCTTCCCAACCGCCTCTTCCGCAACCTCGGCGGAATGCGCTTCGAGGATGTCACCGCGGGCAGCGGCGTCGCCAACACGGGTTGGACCCAGGCCGTTGGACACGCCGACTTCGACCGCGACGGCCGCGAGGACCTGATTGTCGGCAACGATTTCGGGGTCAACAGCTACTACCGAAACCTCGGCAGCGGCCGATTCGAGGATGTGTCACTCGGTCTGGGAACCAACAAGCCTTCGTACACGATGAACATCGGCATCACCGACCTCAACCGGGACGGCTTCCCCGATTTCTACATCTCCAACATCGTCACCATGGACAAGGACCAGAAGTACGTTCTCCCCTCCTCCTCGACGAGGATGGCCTTCGACCCGGAGAACATGGCTCATCTCCGAGTGGTGGAGGCGAATGATCTCTTCACCTCCCGGGTCGTCGACGGCGCCCTGGCCGGGTACACGCTGTCGGACGCCGTGGGCCGGGGTCGCTCGTCAACTGGGTGGTCCTGGGACGCAGACTTCTTCGACTTCGACAACGACGGTGACGACGATCTTTACTGCGTCAACGGCATGAACGAGTACGCCCTCTACTCGAGTGAGAACCCCTACTACAGCGATCCCGGGGGGGAGAAGCGGAACGTCGTCATCCCGGTCGCCGAGCGCGAGTCGAACGTCTTTTTCGTCAACCGGGAGGGCGGGCTGGAGAACGACTCGGAACAGAGTGGCGCTGATTTACTCGGCAACTCGCGCAGCGTCGCCTACCTGGACTTCGACCTCGACGGCGACCTCGACATGGTGGTCAACAACTTCCACGGCCCGGCGGTGTTCTACCTCAACAACGCGGAAGAGCGCGCTAACCACTGGCTCGGCATCCGCCTGATCGGTGATCCGGGGGCGGGGAGCAGCCGTGACGCCGTGGGTGCGGTGATCGAGGTCTCGTCCGAGCACCATTCCGGGCTCTGGCGGGAGGTCCTCAGCACCACCGGCTATCTCTCGGTGCATCCGAAGACCCAGTATTTCGGCCTGGGCCAGGACACTCGAGCAGATGTGACCGTTCACTGGCCCGGCGGCGAGATCACCCGTTTTCGCGGCATCAGCGCCGACGAAGTCCACAGCTTCGCACACAGGCGACCGGCCGCCAGCGATCCGGATTCGACGGAACCGCCCTGAAGCTAGCCCGCATTTCTCACCGGGTATCTACTGCGGACGGCGAATCGCGGCGTCCCGCCGTTTTTGTCGCAAATCGTGCTCCTCGACGTAGCGCAACTACGACTGCGTCGCCCGATTCGCGACAAACCCAGCGGATACTTGCGCTTCGCCGCCCTCGCTACGAAACCCGGTGAGAAGTGCGGGCTTGGCGCCCACGTCATCGCGTCGGCATCCGGCACGGTTTCCCCTGGCTGTAGACCTCGAGGTCCAACCTCAACGCCTTCAGTGCCTCTGTCGCGCCGTCCTCGATCGCAGCATCGACCACCTTCTGCTGCCACTCGGCGGCCTCGTCGCAACGGTCGAGCTCGGCGAGGGCCTGCGCCACGAGCTGGGCATGGCGGGGAATTGGCTGAACGTTGTAGACCTGCTGTGCCAGCTCGAAGGCCCGCTTGCCGTCACGCACCGCGGCGTCCGGGCAGGCTGCGAGCAGTCGTGCCAGCGCGAACGCTATGCTGCCGCTGAAGGGCATCCGTTCGAGACCGGCCTCGATCACGGGTCTCGCCCGGGCGTACTGATGGAGTCGCACCAGTGCGGCCGCTCCCTCGAGCACCGCACCCTCGCTGGCCGGATCGAGCTCGGCCGCCTTTCTGAAGTGCTCGAGCGACGAGAAGTCATCTCCCGTTGCTACCAGTGCGCGGGCGAGAAGAAGCTGGGCCTCGGCGTCGTACGGGGTGTCC
>SDBT01005587.1_pt1 | contig 21065 bp, 20 predicted proteins | sample 2277101 | NCBI WGS metagenome assembly SDBT01 (sample SAMN10404973, study PRJNA504765) | marine sediment metagenome | isolation source: marine sediment core GS10_PC15, 103 cmbsf | place: Arctic Ocean: Southern Knipovich Ridge | collected 2010
TGGTCGAGGGGAGGGATTAACAGCGAATTTCCCCCTGCCACCTGGAACAGGGGACCTGGGTTTTCGGGCTTTCATGGATGAATTGATCGTCCCTCTACTGGATCGGTTTTCACCTCAGATGCTGCTGATAAGCATCGGTTTTGACCCGCATTGGCGAGATCCTTTAGGTCATTTGATGCTTTCCGCTCAGGGGTTTGGCAGTCTAATAAGGAGTTTAGTCAAATTTACTGACCGAAATTGTGAAGGACGGATTGCATTGTTCCTGGAAGGTGGGTACGATCTGGATGCGGGCGCGGCCTGCTTGCAAGCTGCGGTTGCGGCGCTGCTGGATGTGGAATGGCAGGATTATCTGGGACCTTCTCCTCGTCCGGAGGGTAAATCATGGGCTTCTGTCCTTCGGGAAGCGCATGATATTTGGGGATTCTGAAATTATCACAGGTAAAAAACTGATATTCTTATAACTCTTTGAGAGTATTAAGAGAAAAACAAATTTCAAGCTCCATCAGGCGTCTTCTAAATTTATGATCTGGGACTTATTAATACTGATAATCGTTGCAACCGGTTTGCTGACGATCTTTGGATTTGTGGGGCGGATATGGTGGATTCTTGATGTATTCAGCCATTTTCGCGTGCAGTATGCGATCATGCAGGCGGTTTGCGGATTAATCCTTCTTGTGGGAGATCAAATCCTAGCTGCCGGAATGGCATTTTCTTTTATGTTAATAAATATCGCTGTTATTGCTCCCTTATATTTGCACTCATCCCGAAACGATACAAATAAAAAAGTTTACCGGCTGCTGTTGGCAAATGTGCTGCAGTCCAATAACTCATATGGTTTAATCGAGGCATTAATCAAGAAGGATTCTCCGGATTTCATCGTCTTAGTTGAACCAAATCAGAATTGGTTAGATCAACTAGAAGATGCACTGATAGATTATCCATATCGTTGCAGTCGGACCAGGGAAGATAGCTATGGGATTGCCCTATTCAGCCGTATGCAACTGGATCATTGCGACATTCGAATATTTGGAGATGCTGGTGTTCCATCGGTAATGGCAAAAGCCACATTGTCGGGAGGATGTATTACGTTCATTGGAACCCACCCGCCTCCACCAAAAGGGGCTGTTAACAGCAGACTCCGCAATCGGCAGTTGGAAGAAATGGCGAAGTTTATTCGATCGCTGCCCGGCGCTGCCATCTTGTGTGGAGATTTGAATATGTCGCCGTGGTCAGTTTATTTCCGTTCTTTCTTACGCGAGAGTAGACTACTCGACAGCGGCAAGGGTTTTGGAGTACAGCCCACCTGGCCAGTTAAATGGGCGATAATGCGAGTTCCGATTGATCATTGCTTTGTTTCAGATGGAATTCGGGTTCTTCACCGGAAGATTGGCCCAAAAGTTGGTTCTGATCATTTTCCTTTGCTGGTTGATTTTTCGATTTACGAAAGTTGAATAATCAGGATTTTCGGAGACTGGTAGAATAATAACGTTTTTAGAAAACCAACCATTTTCAAGCGCTGGATTAGATTCAAGTAGTAATTTTATATTATGTGGTTGAAAAATTTTAACTGGGTTCGTAGCGACCGCAGAAAAATTCAATTCAATATGTAGGAGACAAAAATTGATATGGGAACTATCACTTTAAGATGGATTGAGCAACATTTGATGATGGCAAGCGACTCGAATGGGCATTCGATTGTAATTGGGCGCTCACCTGAACCGCAGTTTGAATGGGAGGGAGTTAAACCCTCAGATTTGCTACTGATGGCTGTAGCATCATGCTCGGCATATGATGTGGTTGAGATATTGACCAAGCAGCGTGAACCGTTGCTGGATCTGAAAGTTACCTGTACGGGTGAGCAGGAATCAACCCCTCCATATATTTTCACCAGTATACACGTACACTACATTGCACACGGGGATATCAATCCTGATAGATTGGAAAAAGCGATCACTTTGTCTGAAGATAAATATTGTTCTGTAATTGCCACACTGCGCCCGGGTGTGTCTATCACAAGCGATTATGAGATCTTAGATCAGCAGGGGTAGAGCAGTGAAATTGAAATCAATAAAAATCTCCACTAAAGAATATCGGGCTCGATGTGAAGTGCAGCTCGAGCATTTAAAATTGTCTGGACTTACGGGTGTAGTTCTTTTTGACAACTACTATATCCTGTATTATGCGGGATTCGCATTCATACCAACGGAACGACCGGTCGCTTTTATGATGAACACCAAAGGGGAAAAGACACTATTTGTCCCGAGGTTGGAAGTCGAGCATGCTCATGCGAATGCTGTGGTAGATCGGGTAGACCAGTATGTGGAATATCCATTTGATCCGCATCCTCTCGATAAGCTGCTGGACATATTAAAGGACATGGAGATTAGTAAACAATATGCTGCAGATCGAGATGGTTATCCGTGGATTCTTGGATATAAAGGTCCGAGTCTCAGCGAACTACTGGGTGAAAAACCGCTAGGAATTGCGGCTTTCATTGAAGAGCAGATGGCAATCAAGAGCCAGTCTGAGGTAGATTTGATTAAGGAAAGTGTGAAGTGGGGAAATCTGGCTCATACTTTGCTGCAGCGCTACACACATCCAGGGTTGACAGAGACCGAAGTCAGCTTACGGGCCAGCATGGAGGCAACGCTGTGCATGCTGGATACAATTGGACCAATTTATAGAGCTCAGAGCCCGTTTTCTGATGGTGCCAGTGTCGGATATCGGGGTCAAATTGGCCGCAACGCCGCGATTCCGCATGCGTTGGTAAGCAATATCATCTTCCAGGAGGGGGACGTGCTGGTGACCGGAGCTTCTGCGCAGGTATGGGGGTACAACTCCGAACTTGAGCGTACGATGATCATTGGTCCAGCGAGTAATGAACAAAAAAGGATCTTCGAGCATATGTTGGTTTTGCAGGAAACGGCGTTCCAGGCTATAAAACCGGGAGCCAGATGCGCTGATGTTGACCGGGCAGTGCACGCATATTACGAAGAACATGATTTAATGCCGTATTGGAAGCATCATGTTGGGCACGCAATCGGACTTCGTTACCATTAAGCCCCGTTCTTGGACCTGGGCGACCAAACTGAAATCAGACCAGGCATGGTGTTTACGGTTGAACCGGGATTGTACGTACCTGGGTCAGGGGGCTTCCGGCACTCGGATACGGTGCTAGTGTAACTGAGGGTGGGATCGAAATGATGACTTATTACTCGCGCGATCTTGAGAGCTTGACCATCCGGGTTTAGTGCACTCCAATTTGAAGGGAGGAGATCAAGATGAACCAGGTGTTATCCTTACGGTTTGAGGAGGCTTTTATCCTGGCGACACGTTTACAAACAAACCAGGTTAGAAAAGGTACCAGGATTCCCTATGTCGCCCATCTGCTGGCGGTTACTGCGTTAGTTTTGGAGGACGGCGGTGATGAAGACCAGGCGATTGCGGTGCTGCTGCATGATGCGGTAGAAGATCAAGGTGGCATTGAGACACTAGATGAAATTAGGAAACTATTTGGAGAGCGTGTGGCACACATTGTGGAAGGCTGCAGCGATTCTATTGAATCTCCCAAACCGCCTTGGAAAGAACGCAAGGTGAATTATTTGCGACACCTGCGCGAAGCGAATATCGATGTACTGCGCGTATCATTGGCGGATAAACTGCATAACGCATGTTCGATACTTCGCGACCTGCAGCAGAACGGTGACGTAATATGGGAGAGGTTTAAAGGTGGAAAAGACGGAACGCTTTGGTATTACCGCTCCTTGGAGGCAATTTTCCACGAGAACGATTTCTCTCCAATGGTGGCTGAATTGCAGTGTGAATTTAACAAAATCGAAGAGTTGACCAAAAAAATAAAGTAGACTGCGCCCGCCGATAGGACAATCTCTTGGTAAAGTTCAACCTGGGGATTTTGTGGTTTACCTTGGAGAGATGAGTCGTTGCTGCTTATAAACATGCCCCATAAATAAAAGCTCGTGTTATAATGAAAAATCAATCTGGAAGAGACATCAAAACTGGATCATGAACGACGATAATAACCTGCCCCAAGAAGTCATAACGACAGACCAACCAGCACCAGCTCAAGATATTGGGATGGATGTTCAGCAAAGTGAGCAGAAGGAATTAACCGCTGAACAGAAGAAGCTGTTGGTAATTGCCATTATAGTTGTGCTGTTAATAGTTGTATTGATTGGCGTGAGTATCTACTTTTTATTGCAGCCCAGTACGGATACTGAGCGGATAAGAAATATTTTCATAATATTTATGGCACTCGCATCAGTGCTAGTAGGTTTGACTTTTGTGATTTTTATGGTGCAGTTGGCGAGGTTTATCAACTTATTGAATAATGAAGTTCAACCAATACTCGAATCGACCGATGAAACGATCAGTAATTTACGAGGAACAACTGAATTCTTGAGCGACAACCTGGTTAAACCTGTTATCAAGATGAACGAGTACATTTCAGGTATTCTTCAATTGTTTCAAACGATAGGTTTAGCAAGAAAAACCCCGAAATCTACAACAAATAAAGGAGAGTAAGAAAATGTCTAATGATAATGGAAATTTTGGTTCGTTCTTTGCCGGCTTGGTTCTTGGCGGTCTGATCGGTGCAGGAGTAGCGTTGTTGTATGCGCCTCAATCAGGTGAGGAAACCCGTATATTGATCAAGGACAAAAGCATCGAATTGAAGGATACGACCGTTGAAAAGGCGGATCAAGCCCGTATTCAAGCAAAGGAGAAAGCAGCAGAATGGCAGGAGAAGGGAAAGGCTGCTTATGAAGTAGAAAAGGCTAAATACACAAAGAAAGCCGGAAAAGCTGAAGATGTAGAGGTAGTAGAAGAAATCGAAGTAATCGAAGTAGAAGTAGAAGAAGAACCTGGTGAAGCTGAGGCATAAACTTTCTACTGGTAAACGTTCATTCAATATGATCATGAAAACGGTATAGAAGCAGCGTTTTCTTAGACCGCGATTTAATTTTATCAACCGCAAGAGACCCGGTTATAACTGTTAATCACAGGTTGATCTGACAGTTGAAATCGGGTTTTTCTTCTTATTTGGGCTTGTATAATGCGCTAATTACGTCAACAGAGGCATTACAGACATCGCCTGCCAATACTGAGGCAGAGTTTCCAATGGTCTCAGCCGCCAGCAACCCCGCCTGAGCATGAATCCATGCACCTGCAACAGCCGCGTTAAAACCATCCACTCCTTGTGCTCTCAGACCAGCGGTCAATCCTGATAGAACATCGCCGGTTCCTGCACGCGCTAACGCCGGAGTGGCAACGGGAATAACCGCCGCTTGACTATCTGGTGCTGTGATCACAGTAAAAGCACCCTTCAATACGATGATGTGTCCCCACTTGCGGCTGAAATCACGGGCAATGCCCAGCCGATCGGTTTGGATATCTTGGGTTGATAATCCTGTTAGCACAGACATCTCACCAGGGTGAGGGGTAAGAACAGTTTGTTCAGGCAGAAAACTCCACCAATTTGGAATTTTTGCTAATAATTTTAATCCATCAGCGTCGATAACCAGCGGTGGTAATATCGCCTTGTGATCACTCGAAGTGCTATCACTCGACTTCTTTGTATCCAACTTGCTGTTGAATCCAATGTTAACATCTAATAACCGGGAAAGGAATTCGCCGGTCGTACCTTCAAGACCAAATCCCGGTCCAACCAGGAGTGCTGTGGCGCGCTCTAGGTTAGATTGCACGATTTCGAAGGCTTCAGAAGCGACAACACCGCCATCGTGAGGCAAAGGCAGCCATGTCGCTTCAGGAAATTGTCCTGCAAGGGAGGTGTGAAGTGGGGCTGGGATAGCTAGAGTGACCAATCCGGTTCCGGAGCGGAATGCAGCCTGACCGGCTAATAAAGCTGCACCGGTATAGTTTATTGAACCAGCGACTACCAATAAAGTGCCAAAAGTGCCCTTGTGAGCGTCAAGCGGACGGGGAGGCATATACTGGCGGACCCATTCATATTCTGGCACAATACAATTCACCGATTTCCAGGTCTCTAATTCTTCACCTTCATCAGGCAGTCCGATACCAATAACCCGCAGGTCACCCAACAAATTAAATGCCGGGAACTTCATCAAACCACTTTTTATAGCCGCCATTGTAACGGTGAGGTTGGCTGGAATGCATTCAGGTGCAGTTTTGCCACTGTCGCAATCGATACCGGAAGGACAATCGACAGCTACAACAATGGGTGGTTTCGGTTTGTTTTGAATTTCTATGCGAATAAAATCCAGGATCTCAGCCAGGTTTGGTTTTAAAGGCAAGCGAATCCCGGTACCCAATATGCCATCCAATAGGATTGCGTGATCATGCATGGAATTTTCCAATCCAGAAAGATTGGTATCCTCTCCAATCTCGTGTATAGCACCTCCAGCACGAATCAACCGCTGCATAAGAACGTCATCTGCTGGTCTGGGACGGATGATATATGCAGATGCCTTCCAACCTTTCTCAGCCAGGTAAGATAAAGCGACTAAAGTATCCCCACCGTTGTTGCCAGAACCTACCAAACCCAGGACGCCTTCGTCTTTTAAGTCGCAGTACTCTTCTAATAATAATTCTGCTAACCCGCGTCCAGCGTTTTCCATCATGGTCTCGTAAGTCAGTCCTTGCGCATTTGCTTCCCGTTCGATGGAAATCATCTCTGCAACTGTGACCAGTTTCATTTTTGCCTCCTACCTGAACTCAAATTTCAATTGGAACCTTATGTTACTCCAATACTAAAGAGAAGTTTACCGCGTTTTTGAGGAAAAAAGATAATCTGAATATAGCCGTTGGAGTTGTTATGATCTGATACAGGTTTTCCCATTTGTGAAATGGTGAGATTGCTGAGACTGGCATCCAAAGAACGGATGCTTAACGCTGGCATCCAGAGAAAGGACGCTTATCCAAATAGTGGATGCTTAACATCTCTCACTGAGAACTTCCTGCGAGACGGTGGGGACGCCGTCTAGATCTAGCAGGGGGGTATGGTTGTCTACGTAAAATCATTGGCACACAATATGCAATGGTTTGAATGATTGAATTTATTTTGGTCAATATGGAGTACGTGAATGTCTTCCTACAGAGTTCTATCATTAGATGGTGGTGGTATTCGCGGGCTGATAACAGCCATACTGCTTGAAAGGCTGGAGGAGGCTCATCCGAGATTTTTATCTCATATAGATCTATTTGCAGGCACTTCAACAGGGGGGCTGTTGGCTTTAGGGTTGGCTTCCGGGATGGCAACAAAAGAAATTCGGAGTTTATACGAGGAGATGGGGAAGCGAATTTTTTCCCATTCCTTCCTGGATGATATTTTGGATATGGGTAATCTGATCGGTGCAGAATACTCTATCGGTCCATTAAAGCGGGCATTAGAGAATCTCTTTGGTGACAAACGACTGGGCGATTTGCCAAAGAAAGTGCTGGTCTCGTCATTCGACCTGGACAACTGCCCCAAAGATAAGAATCGATTGCGCACATGGAAGGCAAAGTTCTTTCACAATTACCCGGGGTTGGATTCGGATAACGATCAGAAAGTTGTAGACGTGGCTCTACGAACCAGTAATGCGCCTACGTATTTCCCGATCTACCAGGGATACGTTGATGGTGGTGTAGTGGCAAGTAATCCAAGTGTGTGTGCAATGGCGCAGGCTCTTCATCCACTTACTGGAGGACAGGATTTAGAAGACATCGTATTGCTATCCCTGGGTACCGGTCACAACCCTAGGTTTCTCCCTCAACAAGAAGGTGATTGGGGTTTGTTACACTGGGCGCCCCACATGGTCGATCTTGCTCTTGAAGGGAGCGCAGGTCTGGCAGATTACCAGTGTAGACAGTTTTTGGATCAACGTTATTATCGGATCAATCCTGTTCTACCGTATCCTATAGGGATGGATGAAGTGGATAAAATTCCGCAGATGGTCGAGATAGCGATCCGGGTTGATCTAGACGGCGCAATTCAATGGATTAATAAACATTACTTATCATGATCCATCGAGAGAGAGACTCAACCAGTTTCCCCATAATTTTACTGGTGTTTTCTTCGAACACTTTTGCGTTTCCGTAAGCTTCACCACCGTTTTCCCCCACCAGATCACTGACACCGCGCAAGATCAATAATCGCGTCTTATTGAGGACCGCAATATGTGCAATAGCGCCAGATTCCCAATCTCCTGCAACGGCTCTGTATTTCGATTTCAGATTCTTTATATCCTCTGCTGCCAGGTCTTTATCACCCGAAACTATTAGTGTGCGATAGACCTCGAGAGGATAGTCGGTCTCCAACCATGAAAGATCAATATTGGTAGTGTAATGACCTATATGGTCATTGTAATCGTACATCTGCTCGATAATGTCGTAGACAACGGTTTTCTCCGCCAATATTATTGTTCCTCTTTCAATTTCTCCCTCGAAACCCCCACAGGTCCCCAAATTAACAAGTAAACCTGGTGAATATTTATCAATAACATATTGAGTCGAAGCTGCGGCTGAAATTTTCCCCCAACCCCCGTGAAAAAACACAAGTGGGATCGAAGACGGACCTGAATTTACGCCTAATTTGATTTTTGTATATGTAAGGAACCACTCACCAAATGGAGAGGTTTCAATTACAACATCCGGAAATAATTTTCGAACCGCTCGCCATTCGATGTTGGCAGATATTAGAATAACAATTTTTGGTTCTGTGGAGTTATTCGTTTTCTTCATCAAACATCTGAAGGAACCAATGTTGGAGTAAATCACTTGTGGGTTTGCCATGGATGGAGTCCGAATTATCCTGCATGGCAGCGGGAGTATAGAAGCCGCGGGATACAAACCCAGATAACCATTCGTGTTCATTTACGGCATTCAGGATTACATTGTATAGATCAAATTGTGATTTGAGATCCGGATCAGATGGGTATGATACTGCCAGGACAATGGGTTTCTCAGTCTCTGATTGGATAGGTTCAATTTTGGTTTCCAACCAATTCGAAATTTCTTCAGAGATCAACTGACCCTCGTTTTGATCTTCAATTGCAATGCTTTCAGAAGGAGACCATAATACATAGATTTGATCAACAGTATCTAAAAATGGCGGCAGATTATCAACTTCAGTGTAGGGTAATGCCCATAAGAGCGTTCCGTCAAAACGCTCTCTTACATCAGCAACTAAATCACGCCAGCGCGCCTCTGCATCTGATGGGACACCTGAGGATGTCCCATCCGGAAGTGTTCCACCCGGTAATGCTGGCGCAACCAATTCGCCACCCAGGATGAGGGCTTGGGAGTCGGACTGATCTGCTAAATCTGCATGATGCAAGATAAACTTGCTGTATTGATCGAACCAGATCAACCACCAACTGTAATCTCTAGGAGCGCTCTGCCACCACTCATCAAGTGGAATATTAAAACGCGTTGTGGGATAGAGGGCAATATTCATACCTCGTTCAGTGCCAATTGCCACGGCATCCATATTGTCAAACCAAAGAGCATCGATACCTGGAATGGGTTCGAGGACAGGTGGTTCATTTCCCGGCAGATTGCGCCCATATGTCCATGTGGGTGAGAGGATCAGCCAGTTGCTTCCGTAATCACTGATTTTTTCAAATGCGTCAGGCAGCTTAACCATCCAGGATGGGTGATACTGGGGAATTGTTTCAACTCCTGCCCAAAAATTTTCATCACGTACATTTATAGTAGTCGTAGGAATGTCGAGAGCTTGAATATTAGTCCCGAAATCAACCCAGGCAGAGACCTGGTCGGTTATGGCTTGTGGTTCCTGGCTGATTTCCAAAGAGCGACCTTCGCCGTATTTACCGGGTGTGGCGATATCATCAGCTTTGCCGCATTGTCCATTGCGGCAGTAGCGATAGCTGAATTCTCCTGGCAAATTCAAAGGGCTGTAAAGGACATATGCCCAGCGGTTCTCACCAAGATACCACATTGGTATTGATTCGGTCCATCCGAATAAAGGTTTGAACTGGATGGATACAAAGTCACTTGATGGTGTTTCGGTTGGTACGTTTAGATCGAAGACAATTGTTGAGGACACGCCTGAAGACCAGGTTTCAATTTCATCTTCTATCTTTATATCCTTATCAGGAACGATCAACTGGCGTAAGCGATAATCACCAGCCATGTAATGTTCGGCATTCCAGAAGCCATCACCGAGTGTGTATTTGTAGCGAATGTCTGCACCAACTGGTAGGCTTAATGTCAATTCGTAACGACCATCAGAGATTGGGTTGAGGGTAGGCATTTTGGTTGCTAATGTGTTTATGCCTCCGCTTAAATTGGCAAATGTATTACCTAACTGGTGAATATTCCCTGCAATACGGACTGGGATCACCGGTGGAGTGTCCGGGGGAACGTTAACGATAAACGAAACGTCAACAAAATCTACCCCTGACATGCTGAGAGGGGTTGGAGTGGTGGAATCGGCGGCGATTCTTGCGCCTTGTTGAAAGGTTTTGTATGAGCCGTCTAAAGCATAACCGATTAGATTATGAATCCCTGGTGGCAATCCTTCGATGACAAAAGAACCATTCGAATCGGATATGGTTTGAGCGCCTCCAGCTTCAATTAATAAATTTGGGATACCCTGACCTGTATCGGCATCTATCGCTTCACCCATGATCCTTCCGGTTGACCCGCTGTAAAGTGTGTCGGTCCATTGGCTCACGATGTCTACTACGGTAGTAGGACCATTTACCTGGTAAAGACGGTATCGAACAGGACTACTATCTGTGAAATGTTCAGTGACCTGAGCTGAACCCGCCTGGCGTTCGTAGCGATACTTAATCACTGAGCCAGTCTTAAACGGCAGGTTGATTGAATAAATTTGCTCTGAGGAGTCTGTTCCACCGGATTGACCTTCATTTGCTTCCATCGGATGATACTCTGGGTTAAGTGCTAAACCGGTGACTTCATCAAGGACACTCAAGAAGATTGTTTCCCCCGCAGGTGTATTTTCTGGCAGTTGAACCTGGAAGGTAATTTCAGTTACCTCCAGTGATGGCTCAGGTGTAAAAGTCGGAAGTATCCCAGAATTAATTACTGTGATGTTTTGAAGAAGCGAGGTCAAGGATGTGATTTCAGGGATTTCTGAAAACTCAGATATTTCCAAGCCGCAGGCTGTTAAGCTGACAGCCAATAATAGCATGCTCAATAAGACATTTATATAAAGTGGTTTGGGTTTCATATTGTGGACCCCGATTGGATTAGTAGGAGATGATCACTAAAGTTTACATTTCTTCGGATGAAGATCTGGATATTGAAATATACTCCTTTGAAGGTGCAAGAAATGTTCCTGTGTAAAGATTCGGAGAAGGGTAGTGCAACCTGGAGAACGTGTTGCGCATAGGTGTTTTGATATCTTTAATTAATCCCGCAAACATGTAACGGATTACGAGATTAGTAAACAGATATAGACTTTAGAATTTACTTCTGTTCCCCCTTAATTTGGAAGATTGAGAGTATTAATTCAATTTAGGGACAAAGTAAACGTCAGTCGGTTTCAGCTGACTGTTCCGCAGGAACTTAGGCGTCACCGGCATGCCTATCCAATCCAAAGAGGCATCTTCCGGATTTAATCCCATCAATCGGGTAAGTAGAAGAGTATCTACATCCTCAAATTCAACCAGCGCCAGGACGAAAGGAGTTTCTGGTAAAAATTCCTCAGACCCGAAGTGGCAGACTGTAAAAGCGTGAACTTGAGCCTGGCGGTCAGTGATGTCTATCCATTCTGTCTCGGCCCCTGAATATATGTCGTGACCGCGCGGAGTTGCGTATGTGTAACTGCTTTCAGGTTCACGATTAGCCAGCAGTTTCTTGTTACTCAGGGCAGCAAACCAGGGGCTATCCTGACCGTAGGAGTGTAAATATGTAATCTTGTAATCCTGTTCAATCTGGAGAGGGGCTAATCGCTTGAGAAATGCCAGTGATTCCGGATCGGTATCGACCGGAAAGGGAATGCCATGGACAATGTATCCACCTAAGGTTTCTGCACGTTTGGAAGGTAATTTAGACATGGGGACCTCTAATTATTCTGTTGATTTTATAGTTTTGGTAGTTTATCTTCATCCTTCTACCACCGGGAGTGGGGTGGAATTTGAAGAGATGTTAATAAGCTAATCCTGTTTTTCTAAGATGGAAACCGTAACATAAGTACCTGTGCCGGCGTGGCTGTGTATTGCACCTAGGCGAGCGTTATTAACCTGCAAAGTGTTATCTCCGAAATGCTGCTCGATGGTTCCCTGGAGCTGCCAGATCGCGAAAACAGCCTGCATTAAACCAGTAGCGCCAACGGGATGACCGCAGGCAATTAAACCGCCGGAGGGATTAACGGGGCATTGCGGTTCTGCCGTTAGGTCGAGACCATAATCAATGTCTGGCATATATGCCATGCCGGATTCAGCGAATGGTCCACCTTCGCCGTAGCGACAGAGTCCTAGATCTTCGTAGGTTTGAATTTCACTTGATGTATAGGCGTCGTGCAATTCGATAAAATCTAATTCATCCAGTGGATCGAAAATTCCTGCCATCTGGTAAGCCATATTTCCGGCGGTGCGACCTGCCCGGAATGAATGTACACCGGGATAGCGCGTGCCTTGATCCCACAAGCGCCTGTAATATGCACGCGTTTCATCTGAATTCCGCTCTTTTTCTGTGGCGTAATTTTGGACAAAGAAATCATAATCGACATGCGGACGATCCGACATCCGCATTGCATCCGTACCACGACCAATTCCCGTCACTTCAACCAAAGGACGGGGGATGGCAGCCCCTGCACCTTCCAGTCTTTGCAGTCCGTCTTCGGAAACCAGGATCGTTGCTGCGGCACCATCCGACATGACACAAATATCAAGACGTGTAAGCGGCCAGGCGACCATCACCGAATTTCTGACATCCTGGATCGTATAGCGGTTGCGTTTCTGGGCATAAGGATTATGGTATGCGTTTATATGATTCTTTACACTTACTGAAGCCATTTGTTCAACAGTGGTGCCAAACTCCTTCATATGGCGAGTGACCATCATGGCATAGTACCCGGAATAAAACCCACCTACAGGATAATCGAATGAAACGTCGGATGCTAGAGCAATGAATTCGTTACCTTTCCAGGTCTCGACATGGCTCATTGTCTCAAACCCGTAAGCGACGCAAATATCCATGTGACCACTCGCCACGGATTTCCAGGCTTCCTGGAAACATATACCTCCGGTAGCGCCTCCACCTTCGACACGGTGACTTGGTTTGGGAATCAAGCCCAGATAATCCTGTGCCATGATAGCTGCCATCAACTGTCGGCTGAAGTGATCAGAAAAATATGATGCTACGGAACCATCGACCAGACTGGTAAAAGTGGGAAAGTCCAATCCGATATCATTGATAGCGTAGTCGTAGGCTTCCATAACAATAGCTTGAAAATTCTTGTCCGGTCGTGCCTTAGCAAATTTTGAAACTCCTCCGGAAATGGCGTACACAGGTCTCATTTTTATTCCTCCAAGGTTAATGACTCTTTTTGTGTTTGACTAACTTTTCCACGTTGAGCAATTTTGGCTAAACCGATGCTCAGGATATAAAGCAGAATTAATGGACCCATCACTAAGGCCATATTGACTGGATCAACAGTGGGAGTGATCAAGGCTGCGATTACCGCAATAATGACGACAGCCAGGCGCCAATGCTGGGCAAGTGTTTTTGCACTTACAAGACCAAGGCTGGCGAGAATAAAGATCACGATTGGGAATTCAAAAGCTACCCCAAGCCAGAACATAATGTTAGTCACGAATTTAATATAAGATGACACTCGAGGGATAGTATTTATCCCTCCAAAGTTGAGCAGAAATGGGAGTGCCGTAGGCAGCATTACAAAATATGCAAAAGCCATTCCGCTCAAGAAAAAAATTGTTGTAATTGGAATAGCAATCAATCCATAATAGCGTGAGTTTCGTTTAAGCCCAGGGGCGATGAAGAGCCATATTTCCAGGGCAATGTAGGGGAAAGCAATAGCAACTCCGGTAAGTAGTGAAACCCGCATTACGGTTCCAATTGGTTCAGTCACATCTATGGCTATTAGAGAATCGAAACCATTCTCTAGCGGAGCAGCCAATATTTGCAGGATTTGGTTGCTGAAAACAAAAGCCAATGCCGTCGCTACACCTAGTACTATTACTATACGAACCAGATGCCTCCTGAGAGCATCAAAGTGAACAAGGAGTTCCTGGGGATTCCCCATTGTTTTTGTGAGGGTATCCGAAAGGGGAGCGTCTTCCACTTCTTCGGTAAAGAAGTTTTTGATTTCTTTAGACAGGTTTAACAACCAGCCGTAAATTCCCTTTAATAGCCATAAGATAAACCGAAAAGGTGCACTGAGGATGTGCAAGAATGTGTATATGAACTTGCGCATGAATTATGTTAAGTCAGGATTATCGCTTGATCGATGGTCGTCTTGGGAGTTCTTCTCTGGCACAGAACTTTTTTCCCCTGCTGGGTCTGATGAGGGTGGTCCAATCGTTTGAGGGGGAGTGATCCATTCGGAAATATCTTCCTGCACGGGGTTATCATCCTTATCCAAATCATCGATTTTGAATTCACTGCGTATATCACTAGGATTGGGAAGTTGATCATTTATATCTTCAAGCCCAGCTTCACGAATAAGCTTAGTTGGTAGATTTCGTAGTTCACGCGAAGTCTGCTGAATTGACTGCCAAGAAGATGAGGTGACGATTTTACGCAAAAACAGTCCGATTGTCTTTCCGGATTTCACCATGTCCTTCGGTCCCAGTACAATCAAAGCAATTAGCAGGATGAATAGTAATTCGAGTGGTCCAACACCAAGAATATCCATTGGTTGGTTTATTACGTTTGAAATTTGATTAAAGCCTGGCAGATTTCATTTTGCTGGCTTGCCAGGCTGCCTAAAACACCATTTACAAATCGAGGTGTGCTTTCAGAGCCATATACTTTCGATAATTCAACTGCTTCATTTATGGCGACTTTTATGGGTGTTTCTTTGTATACTGCAAATTCCCAAAGAGCGATCCGTAAAATGTTGCGGTCAATGATCGCAACTTGATCAAGCGGCCATTCAGGTGCATGGACGGCGATGAATTTATCTAAAACCGCGACCATTGGGTAAACACCCAAGACGATCTGGCGGGCAAAGTTGGTTAATAATGAATCCAGGGATGAATTTTTGATACGCTGCTCGATAATATCTCCTGGATCATGGTTGACCAGGTCCGCCTCGAAGAGTGTTTGTAGAGCGAGCCCTCGTGCTTTAGTTCGAGGTTTCATTGAGAATTTATCTTTGAGAGGGTTCTCTTCCTCGGACTAAAAAGGGAAATCAATGTCTTCAACATGCACGTTGACTCGACCGATCGTCATACCAACGATATCAGATATCGCGCGGGCTACATTAAGTTGGACTTGACGACTCACTTCACGTATATTGATGTCGTTCTTCATTATGATGTAAAGATCAACGCATACGATATCATCGGTGATGTCGATTCGAACTCCCTCGCCGTACTTGCGGTGAAATAAACGATTTACACCTGCGGGGACGGTGCTCATACAGCTCACACCTGGGACATCTAAAGTCGTCAATCTGGCAATTGTTAGCAGCACATCTGGCGCGATTGTGGTCGAACCAGCTGATTGACGCTGAGTGGGTTTCAGTTCTGGTGAGTCTAATTTATCCGATTCTGTTTCAGTGTTGAAATTGATTTTTTGTTCGTTCAATTGACCTCCAATTACATCATCGTCATTCCGCCGTCAACGCTTAGAACTTGTCCGGTTATGTAAGCTGCTTCATCGGAAGCAAGGAAAGCAACCGCGTAGGCGATTTCATCGGGTGTTCCCATGCGACCCAAAGGAGTGATATTAAGTATCCAATCCTTTAGTTCTTCGGGTAGGTCCACGGTCAAGGCTGTGGGAATAAAGCCCGGTGCGACGGTATTAACAGTAACCTGACGGGATGCGACTTCACGAGCTAGTGCTTTTGTAAATCCAATCAACCCAGCTTTTGAAGCCGAATAATTTGTTTGACCAGCTTGACCGGCTAAACCGGAAACGGATGAGATGTTTATAATCCTGCCGAATCGCTGTTTCATCATAGGACGGATTACGGCTTTAGAACAGCTGAAAGCCCCTTTTAGATTGACATTAAGGACCATATCCCAGTCTTCTTCGCTCATACGCATGATCAAATTGTCGCGAGTGACCCCGGCATTATTTACCAGAATATCCACACGACCAAACTGCTCTTTTACATGAGCAACCATTGCTTTTGCACTCTCAAGATCGGCAACGTCTACATACACCCCAATAGATTCTCGACCGGTTGAGTCAGTTATCTCTTGCGCAGTAGTCTTGGCTAATTTTTCTTGAATATCTGCCACCATGATGTTGGCGCCGCGTTTTGCTAACTCCTCGGAGATTGCGCGACCGATTCCTCGTGAACCACCGGTGACAATTGCAATTTTACCTTCCATGCCCATAGTAGTCTTCTCCTTTGGATTGATTCAAGAATAAAAAAAATGCGGTGCTCATTATACCGCGAATAAGGATTCATTACGGAGAACACAGTGAGCGCTGGTTTAAATGTGGAAAGTTTATTTTTTGATTAAGTGTATTGTGAAGTGAGTTTTTCAAAATCAGCGGAAGCACCGAGAGGAACGCCAACAACTCCGCGATCGATACGCTTTAACAACCCGGTGAGCACCGATCCGCTTCCTAACTCATAGAATTTTGAGACCCCGTGAGATATCATAAATTTGACGGAATCAGTCCAACGGACAGGGGAATTTAACTGGGCTTGAAGGTCTGATCGAATCTGAGAGGCTGTTGAAAGTGGTGAAGCGGTAACATTTCCGATAATGGGGTACGCTGGGTCAGCAATGGGCGCATCTTCTACAGCCAGGTTAAAGTCCGATTGAGCGTGAGCCATCAGGGGAGAATGAGCGGGAATACTTACTGCCAGTTTTTTCGTGCGGCGCGCCCCCGCTTTTTGTGCAAGCTCTATTGCACGTTCCAAAGCAGGAGTTGCGCCAGAGATAACAACCTGTCCTGGGCAGTTATCGTTGGCTAACTGCACGATATCGTCTGGTGTGCTTGTTTCTCTGCAAATCCTTTCCACGGTCAGTAGGTCAAGACCTAAGATTGCTGCCATACCACCGGGGTTTAATTGACCGGCACGTTTCATCAGTTCACCACGTCTTCTTGCCAGAAATAGGGCATCCTTATATGGAAGACATCCAGCGGCGACCAAAGCGCTCAATTCACCCATTGAATGACCGGCAACGAAAGCGGGTTTAATACTAGGAAACAGGTCTTGAAATACGAAGAGCACAGCAATAGAATGTACTAGAAGAGCAGGTTGGGTGTTAATGGTGTCATTTAATTCGGATTCCGGCCCATACCAAGCCAGGCGCGAGAGTGGATAGCGAAGCCATTCATCAGCCTGCTCAAATACATGCCGGGCTGCTGGATAAGTTAATGCTAATTCGTGACCCATTCCGAGTTTTTGAGAACCCTGACCTGGAAATAAAAAAGCAATTTGGGGATTGGTATTTGGCGACATGGGTGAGATTAAAATAAAAGAGCCGTGGATTTCACGGCTCGTCAACTTACGATTAATTTTCCTGGCTGATTACTTCACGACCCTTGTAATGACCGCAGTTCGGGCAGACTGTGTGAGGCAGCCGCATCTCACTACAATTGCTGCATTGAACTAAATTGCGGGCACTTAATGCGTGGTGTGCGCGGCGACGATCACGTCGTCCCGGGCTAATTTTCCTTTTTGGTAGTGGTGCCATGTTGCTACTCCTGTTTCTGGATGAAGTGAATCAATTTATCACTAAATCCAAAATAGTTTCCAATATAATACCTGCCCTTGGGGCAGGTAAAAATGATTATACGTACATGTATTAGGTCTGTCAAGGATTTTGGGTACAGGATTTTGGGTACAGGATTTTGAGTATCTTCTTATTTTCGACCTGGAGTGAGAGAGTCTTCACTCCAATCAGAATTCAATCTGGTTCAGCCAAATGATTCGTTACGTGTATATGGCACTATAAGGGCTCATTTTTGATGAGGGATTCTCAAGACTGCTGTGGTTGGAGTAATCAAGAGTTTTACGGCTGACGGTGAAGGAGAATTGGACAGGGTTGGGTAAAAAAAACTATTGAATGTGGTTAAGTTTAAACAGCCAGGCGCCATCTTTGGCATAAAGCATTTTATAGTATGGACTGTATCTTAAGCTGCGTGGTGATAATGTTCCCCCGCGAGCTCCAATGTATATGTAATTAATTCCGTGATCTAGTAAGTAAGTATGCAATTCGTGGGGTTGGTTTCGATAGTCAATCACCTGACGAGAGATTTCTGGGATTTTCTTCCCCTCTTCGGTTATTTTCCCCATTCCATAAAGTACTGGAGGGGGCAGTGTTTTTCTACCAGCTATAGGAGTAATCCAGAAACCACCATCATTACCCGCGAATATGCCGTATCCCCAGGCGAATGGATTGATTAAAATGGTCTCTTCTACTGGGATATTCTCCTGGATAAAATCCATGGCTGGGTAATCAGCCTCACGAAAGAGCATTGTTACAGGATTGAGGATTGGTATCAACGTTCTTGCTCCAATTATAGTAATGACAATTCCGACGACGGCAAGACTGTACCGGTACACAGGAATCCATTTGGAAGGGATAAATTTCTCCCAATTTTGAATTATCCAACTAAGTAGATACCCGCATAACGCTGATATGGGCATAAAGAGTAAAATCTGGACTGACGTATTATTTATGAACCCTCTTCCAGGAAGCGACAGAGCGCCCAGATTTGCTGTTAAAAAAAGTATGCAAATCCATAATATCAATGTCAAAGTGAACCACTTCCGTCGAATGATTCCCCAGATCAATCCAAGTATAGCTAAAGCCAGAGCATAACTACCAAGTGCAGAGTTAATATATCTCCATGAAAAATCATTAAATGCGGGGATTCTGGCGCCTTTTAATGCGAATTGAGGTGCGATTAAAGTAACAATAGTTTCAGACCACCAGGGAAGCGTGAGCAGGATTGCGATTGTGCCAACCGTTGCGAAAATTAAAAAATCGCGCTGGACAACTTTCCATCTTCCCGGATCCGTGACTGAGCGCACCAAATTAGTTAGCAGGTATGCGAACAGCAGACAAGCAAAAAACGCCGAAACTCGATAGTGCGTTAACAGAAGACCTGCACAAGCGATACTTGCCAGAAGAAAAGTCCCCCAGTTTTCACGAATTAATCCACGTAAATAGGATCGTTTTGTGATGTCAACCTCAGTCTGGATGAGTTTGAAGACTAATACAAGCGCGACTGGTAATATGAGAGTGCCAGCCAGTTGGGTATATCGTCCCCAACTTGTGTAATAAGCGGGCATAGGAGTGATCACCCCCGTAACTAATGCGGCAATAACTCCCGCTGCGCGGTCTTTGATGAGAGTAGTTGTGAAAAGGTATGCGGCAAAGATGCTCAAAGCGTTCAATATCTGTCCATAGACGAGCATCGCTTCCGGAATTTCGAACCCGGATAGATAAGAAAAAAAGGCAAGATTACTGTGAAAACCAGGATGGTAGCTGGCAGTTTGGTTATTGATATAAGGAGCGTAAGATCCCGGAATGCTACCGCTTTCAATGATCAGGCGGGTAATTACGGCATGGTGTACCGAGTCGACCCAGGCGGGTGCAGCCAAGTCTCTCACCATAACAAAGCGCACTCCCAGTGAGAATAAAAAGATAACTGCAAGGGAGAATGTATATTTATTGGCTGATATAAATGGAATATTCCGCCGCTGGAAGAATCGAATGATATTGAACCTGTAACGCCAGAGGGTTATTAAGATCAATAGACTGGAGAAAACGAATATCGTATTACGGTTTATTTTGATCCCGAAAGTGGTCGCCCACAGTAATAATACTGGCATGATCGCAATGCTCAACCCTATTGAAATAGCTGTCTTTTCTCCCCAATCAAACGTCGATTTCTCTTTTTGTAATTTTTTGGGGGTGAGAATAGATAGCAAGAAATAACCTGGAAGCCAAAGGGTCAATAGAATTGGGATAGTGAGCCAGATTCGAGAGAATGAATTTCTGAGGTCAGCGAGAATTGCACCAAAATCATAGTCGTAGGACAGCCGGAAGCTCATATCCATGTCCATAGATTTGTCATTAATAAAAGCATTACCTTTTGGATAGGAGTCTTCATCACGACCTAAAACATGGATTAAGCCATCTTTTGTTTTTAACGTGATGTAATAACCTTGATCAGGTGGATCATCTTGAGGAGGAATTGGGATTGTGATGGGAAAGTTGTTCTCTAGAGTGTCAAAACTAATCGGTATGGAGACCAGCGGTTGAGAGTCCTCCAAGCTGTGACGAACATCCAGTGTTAGAGTTCCACCATCTTGCGAATCCCTTTCGACCAGGCGGAGCCATAGCTGCACACTATTAAGCCGGCTGCGACGAGAGACAAAAGTCTGCCCCATCGATTGTCCTTCTTCGAGGATACCCACAACGTGACCACGAAATTCTTGAGAAGCTTCCGGGTCTCTTAATGTGACGCAGCTCGTTAAAAAGAGGAGTAAGAGTAATAATAAACTCAGTAACAATAAGACAGACTGAATTCTTGCCTGTTCTTGTGTTATGTGTTTTTGTGCACTAATTTCCAACCCCCATACTTGCGCGCAGATATGCTTCAATTAGCCCATCAAGCCCGCCGTCCAGGACAGTTTGAGCATTGCCAACTTCAAAATTTGTACGGTGGTCCTTGACCATTTGGTATGGGTGAAGAACGTAGGAACGAATTTGGCTGCCCCATTCAGCTTTTGTGTACTCCCCCCTCAATTCAGCCAACTGCGCTGCCTGTTCGGCTTGTTTTTGTTCGAGGAGGCGGGCTCGAAGTACACGCATTGCATTTTCTTTGTTCTGGATTTGTGACCGTTCGTTTTGACAAGTCGCCACCATTCCTGTAGGTAAATGGGTGATACGTACGGCTGTATCGTTTTTTTGGACACTTTGACCCCCAGC
>SDBT01005588.1_pt1 | contig 21064 bp, 22 predicted proteins | sample 2277101 | NCBI WGS metagenome assembly SDBT01 (sample SAMN10404973, study PRJNA504765) | marine sediment metagenome | isolation source: marine sediment core GS10_PC15, 103 cmbsf | place: Arctic Ocean: Southern Knipovich Ridge | collected 2010
CGTATCATCCTCAATCTCGACCCACAGTCGGTCCTGGTTGCTACCCTATCTGCTCTAGTTATTATAGAGACTTTAATAATATCTGAAAAATGGCTGACCAATGGTGTAAAGGGATTAGGTCCTATAGCGATTCCATTTGATGCCGGAGGATATACTAAGTTTATATATTTCTTAATACTTCTTTTCTTTGTTGTCCTTCTAATCATTTATGCTTTCAAGGTTGGGTCATCTCCATTCGGCAGGTTACTTAACAGCATCCAGGATAATGAACCCCTGTCACAGAGCCTGGGTAAGCCGACCTTTAAGCAAAAAATAATTTTTTTCACCTTTACGTCAGCTCTTGCGGGATTTTTCGGTGCAATGTCTGCACCTGTATACATATTTTTATTTCCAAAACATATGGGCCCGGAATTAACTTTTACCCTATGGATTGCCCTGATACTGGGTGCAAGGAAAAGAGTATATGGTGGACTTGTAGGCATATTGGCTACAATTGGATTGTTTGATGTAGTCCTTGAGACAGTTGTCCCGATTCCAGCAGGTATCGCAGGTATACTTTATAATGGCAAATACTTACTATACGGGCTTACCCTCGTTCTGATTTTGATGTTCAGGCCATCTGGAATACTCGGCGAGAGAAGAAGAAGGGTGGTCAGTAAACCCGGTGCCAAACTTGAGAAAAAGGAAGGTTGAAATTGCAGGAGAAAAAACTTCACTTAAAAAATGTAATGAAAAGTTTCGGGGGAAGAAAAGTAGTTGACATAAAGGACCTGACTTTAGGCACACACGGTATAGAAGGATTAATAGGACCTAATGGAGCAGGCAAGACTACCCTGATAAACTTGATAAGCCATAAGTTAAATATGGATCATGGGCAGGTCCTTTATTATTCAAATGACAATGAAATAGATATATCCAGGAAAACCTTTGATGCGATTGCAAGGCTTGGTATGGTAAGGACAAACCAGATCATTCAGGATTTTCAGAGTCTAAGTATAAGAGACTCAATGCTTCTTTCACTTGCAACCTCCAGACATGAAAGATTCTATGCTATTTTCAGTGAAAAAAAACTAAGGAAAGCCGCAGAAGCCGAAATAGAAGAATACCTGGATTATTTCCATTTTGATGATCCTGACGGACATGCACTTTCCGCAGGCGAAAAGAAGCTTCTGGATATCATAAGGTGCCTTATGTTGAAACCCAAATTTTTACTGATGGATGAACCGACTACCGGGCTGCCGCAGGACCAGACAGACCTGGTCATCGCCCTGATGAGAAAAAAGATCAAGGAAGAAGGAATATCCGTACTTATCGTGGAACATGACCTGGATCTTATATGGGGAGTCTCCGAGAATGTCTATTTCATGGCAGAGGGGGAGATACTCATACAGGGTCCTCCTGATGAAGTAAGGAAAAATAAAACAGTCGTTAAAAAATATATGGGGGAAGGCAATGCTTAAACTCAAAGATATCAGAAGCGGATATGGTGATGTGACCATAATAAAAGGTCTTGATCTGGAGGTCAAGCATGAGATATATGCAATACTGGGCGCCAATGGTGCAGGTAAAAGTACCCTGATGAAGACAATTGCCAAAGTAATACATCTAAAAACCGGTGAGATCTATTTCAAAGATGAGAATATTTCCAATTTCACGCCCTTTCAGGCTTCTGAAAGAGGCCTGGCTTTTGTCCCCCAGGAAGACCAGATATTTCCTAAACTGACAGTACGGGAGAACCTTTCTATCGGCGGTATACTTAGCAAGAGGTCAAAAAAGGAAAGAATGGAAGAAGTTTTTGATGTCTTTCCCGATATTTATGAAAGGATCAACCAGAAAGCCGGAAGCCTTAGCGGAGGCGAAGCACAGATGGTTGCAGTAGCACGGGCACTGATGCAGGATCCTGACCTGATATTACTTGATGAGCCTACTTCAGGACTTGCTCCTAAGTATGTGGATAGTTTTTTCAAAAAGGTAAAAGAGATCCATGAAAAAAAGGATGTCAGTGTAATATTGTCTGAACAAAATTGTTCAAAAGCACTTGAGATCGCTGACAAGGTTATGGTACTTACCCTGGGAAAAATATTCCTGATCAATGAGTGTAAAAATGTGAATGTGGATATGGTTAAAGAAGGATATAGGATATAGGAAATTTCAAAATGTTTTTATAAGGAGGTGATACAGCAATATAAATATAAATAGATATTTTAAAGGGGGTATTAAATGGAAAAAAATGAGATCTATTTAATTGATAATACAGATTTGAAAGTTATTAGATTAAACAGGTCTCCAGGCAATTTTAGCAGAATCTTAAGCGGCACTTTCAAAAAGTAATTATTTAGCAATGGCTCAGAAGATATTTTCTTCCGGGCTAAAAAATAGGAGGAGATGAACAATGAATAAAGATACGAAATTAACATTTGATCACGTCGGCGTACCTACAAAAAAATCCCAAGAGGGCGAAACCTATCTTGAAGATGGTAAATGCTTTGTTACTGATGCAGCACAAACCAAATTTAATATTGAATTCCTGAGACCGGAAGATGGATGCCCATATCCGCCTGTAATTCTTGAAAGACAACATATTTCTTACATTGTCGATAATCTTGACGAAGCTCTAAAAGGTGAAAATGTTCTAGTAGAGCCTTTCAATCCTATTCCAACCAGAAGACTGGCTTTTATAGATTATGAAGGGTTGCTTATCGAGCTTGCAGAAGAAGTCGAAGAATAATCAATTGAATTTTCTAATTGAAAAAACTGGTTTTAAGAATATAAGAAAGGAGCATAAATAAAATGGCTAAAATGATTAGAGCAGCACTGATGATGGGTCCTAAAAAAATCGAGATGGGTGAAGTCCCGATGCCTGAGCCAAAAGATGATGAAGTTCTTGTAAATATAAAGCATGTCGGAATATGCGGAGCAGACCTTGAGTTCTTCGAGGATGGCGCCATAGGCGCATGGAAGCTGGAGTTTCCTGCAGTTATAGGTCATGAACCTGCAGGAATTGTTGCTGGTTTTGGTAAAGATGTTAAAGGCCTAAAAGAAGGAGATGCTGTAAGTATTGAACCTGGAATAGCTTGTGGTTCTTGTGAATATTGCACCACAGGCCAATATAACCTCTGTGCGGGAATGTCATTTATGTCTATACCCGGACAGGCTAAAGGTGCTTTCCAGGAGTATGTAGCATGGCCAGCTAACAGGGTATTTAAGCTTCCCGAAGGAGTCGGAACCTTAGAAGGTGCACTGGTAGAACCCCTGTCAGTAGGCTTCAATGCTGTTAAAAATTCAGGAGCTGAAATAGGTGATGAGGCTGCAATTGTCGGATCAGGCTGTATAGGACTGTGCACTCTGCTGGCATTAAGGGCAAGGGGTGTCACTGATGTGTATATGTCAGATCTTGAAAAGGTGCGTATGGACAAGGCAAGAGAGCTTGGCGCAACAGCAGTTTTTGATGCATCCAAAGAAAATGTCACTGAAAAAGTAATGGAAATGACTGACGGCCAGGGTGTAAACATGGCCTATGAATGTACAGGAGTGCCAAAAGCTGTAGACCAGGGAGTTGCTCTGCTGAAAAAAGGCGGAACTTTAACCCTTATCGGACTGTTCGGACAAGCCGACATCCCTGTGGATCTGAATGCCTTGATCTTTGTGGAAGGAACCTTTAAGTCAAACTTCCGTTACAGATATCAGTATCCAATAGCAATAAAAGCTCTTGCAGCAGGCATTGTACCCCTGGAAAAAATAGTATCTCATAGGTTCCCATTAGAAAAACTTGGGGAAGCATTAAAACTAAATACTGAAAATAAAAAGGAAGTAACCAAGATAGTAATTGAATTATAATAATTAGAATCTTGGGTGTTATATATACATAACCTTGAAGATTATAAGCATGCACAATAAGAATTATACTATGGTTCAGTATTGTCTCAAAGTGGTAGTGTGATACTTTTTAGATCATATTGCAGTATTTTGAAAATATTGTTTTCTAAAATATTGTTATTAAAGCAGATATAGATTTGTACACAGTTCTGTGCAGCTTAAAGGATATTGCTTTATAGATTCTACTGAACCAGGAATTAGTATTATATTGTTCTATCTTGATTAAGGAGTTAAAGATTAAAGGAGTTTATATATGGCCTTGTTATTAGGTATAGACATAGGTTCTACAAATATAAAAGCAAATGTTTATGACTTAAAAGGTAGGTTGGTCTCGGGAGGAAGCAGGCCTACAGTGCTTTCGCATCCATATAAAGACCATCCTTCATGGTGCATATGGGAACCTGACGCCATCTGGAAAGCAATAAAAGATTCCATTAAAGAAGCATTGGATGACATTGATTCAAAAGATGAGATCAGTTCAGTTGCAGTAACAGGATTTGGAATGGATGGTGTTCCTATTGATAAGAATGGCAAATGGCTGTATCCATTTATTTCATGGCATTGTCCCAGGACTGAAGAGGTGTGCAGCAAGTGGAGCAATGAAGTCGGTCCGGATATTATTTTTTCAAAAACCGGGAAACAGGTAATGCCGATAGATACTGTATATCGTATTTTATGGATAAGAGAAAATCATCCGGAGATACTTGACAGGACCTTTAAATGGCTTCTTATAGAAGATTATATAAATTACCTTCTATGCGGTGAAATAGCTACAGATTATTCCATGGCTTCATGTACTTCTTTATTTGACCAGAAGACCAGGAAATGGTCAGGAGATTTATTGAAAAAAGCAGACCTTGATATTTCCCTTCTTCCCGAACCACAGCCATCCGGTACTATACTTGGAAATATTTCTCCTGAAGTAAGTAGTGAGACCGGTCTTCCAAAAACAACTAAAGTGGTATTGGGGGGACATGATTATCATTGTGCAGCCCTGGCTGTAGGAGCTTTTGTCCCGGAAACAGTTATGAGCGTAAACGGAACATGGGAAATGATCCTTCAATCTTCCAAAAAACCCATGCTGGAAAAAGAAGTGTTTGAGAACGGGATCAATGTCGAAAGCCATATAGCAAAAGATATGTATAATATTGTGGCATATTCTGTTTCGGGTCTTATGTATGAATGGGTTGATAAAATATTATGTTTTGAAGAGAACCTAGAAGCTGAAAAAAATAATGTTTCGCACTGGGATATACTTGAGAAAAAAGCTGCTGCTGCTCCTGTTGGCTCTAATGGATTATTTTTTGCCCCGTATTTTTCCGGTGCAGGGTCACCATATGTGGACAGGAAAGCTTCAGGTGCATTTATTGGTCTTACAAATGATAGTGATAAAGGAAGTATTATCCGTTCTGTTATAGAAGCCCTGAATTACCAGTCCCGTGATATGATCGATGCTTTTGAAAATGCAGCAGGTTCATCTGCTGAAAAAATAGTCGCTACAGGCGGTCCCTCAAAAAGTGAGTTCTGGAATCAAAACAAGGCAGACATCACTGGTAAGCTGATAGAGATCCCTGCTGTGGATGAGGCAACTCCTCTGGGTGCAGCAATTGTTTCAGGAATTGGGATAGGCGTCTATAAAAATGAAAAAGAAGCATTTGACGAGACCTACCACCTGGATCATATATGTGAGCCTGATCCAAAGAATAAAGGATTATACGATGACTATTACCAGGTCTATAAAAGATTATATCCAGATTTAAAGAATATAAATAATAGTATTTTTGATAGATTCAGGAAATGACAAGGGGAGTTTTGAGTTAATATGGCAGAACTTACAGGCGAAGAAAGAATTATGAGGGTGCTCAACAGGCAACAACCTGATAGGGTTCCACATTTCGAGTGGTATATAGATAATAAGGTTATTGATGCACTTTCCCCGGGATCAGACTATGAAAAATTCTGCTATGAGATGGACATAGACGCTATATGTGTCGATCTGAATTTTGATAAAAAGATGATCGAAGACGATCTGATACAGGATGAATGGGGTATGATCAAAAAAGATACCGGAGAATCGCATACATATCCCGTAGACGGTCCAATAAAAAATCTGAAAGATGCAGAGAAATATATGCCACCAGATCCATTGAAACCCGGCAGATATGATTCAGTAGAAAAGGCAATTGAAAAGCATGCAGGAAAGAAAGCCCTGATCCTTCATCTTAATGATGTTCTTTCAATTCCCAGCAGACTTATGCCTTTTGAGACTTTCTTAATAAAAGTATATGAAGAACCTGAAACCATCAAGTCATTGATCAAGATGAGTGTAGATATTAATCTAAAAATGGCAAAGGAAGCTGCAAAAAGAGGAATAAAGATTGTTTATACTGGAGATGATTTTGCATACAACTCAGGACCTATGATGTCTCCTCTAAAATTCAAAGAGATATTCTATCCTGAATTGAAACGAGTTGTTTCTGGTTATAAAGAACTTGGCCTACTTGTTATCAAGCATACTGATGGAGATATTATGCCGATCCTGGATATGATCATAGATTCTGGTTTCGATTGCCTTGATCCTATAGACCCTATTGCTGGAATGGATCTACAACAGATGAAAAAAGATTACGGAAACATGATTTCTTTAAAGGGTAATGTTGATTGCTCAACCACTTTATCCTTTAAAACTGAAAGTGAAACTGTTGAAGAAACAAAAAGTTGTCTAAATAAAGCAATGCCAGGTGGAGGGTATATATTATCTTCCAGCAATAGTATTCATTCTGCAGTAAAACCGCAAAATTATCTTGCGATGTTGGATACCTTAAAGAAATTCGGAAAATATTAATCTATTTTGAGTAAATATGGGAGCAATAAAGATGTATGAAAACATGAAGAAGGAAATATTAAAAACAGCCCTGCAGTTAAAGGAATATAGACTCATCGCCCTATCCGGAGGAAATGTTACATTAAGGAATGATAAAGGTCATGTCATGGTCACCCCTTCCGGTATGCCTTACGAGACAATGGTCCCGGAAGATATTGTTATTATTGATCAAGATGGAAATATTCTGGAAGGGAATAGAAAGATCTCTGTAGACACAGAGGCTATCCTATATATTTTAAAAAAAATGCCTGAAGTAAATGCAGTCATACATACTCATCAGGTCTATGCTACAGCGGTAGGGCTTGTCGAAGATGTACTTCCAGCTGCTGTGACTACTCTTCCTAATGCATGTCTGGGGCCCATAAATGTGGCGCCATACAGCTCAGCGGCCGATCTGGAAATGGGTATTAATACTGTTAAATTTATAAATAATAAAAGGGCAGTAATATTAAAAAATCATGGGGTGATAACAGTGGGGGGAACACTAAAAGAAGCTCTATATTCAGCTGTATATCTGGAAGATGTGGCCAAAACATATATCATGGCCAGAGCCATTGGTACCCCAACAATACTGGATGAGGAACAGGTGGAAGTAGCTGTTGATAAATTCAAACCGGAGAATTATGGGCAGAGTTAGAGAGCTTGATTTTAATAAATATTTGTTTGATGTGAATAAAAGACACTTTGTATATTTTAAAGTTATGAGGCCTGATGCCTGAAACTAACAATGAAAAAATTCCCTTAGGGATATATGAAAAAGCGCTTCCAGACAGTTTTAACTGGGAAGAAAAGTTGTTGTCCGCACGGGATGCAGGTTATAGTTTCATGGAATTTTCTATTGACGAGACTGATGAACGAATCGCGAGACTCGAATGGGATAGTAAAAAAAAGAAAGATCTTAGAGAGATGAGTGAAAAAACCGGGATTCCTTTACTATCAATGTGTCTGAGTGCAAACCGGCGTTTTCCAATTGGTAGCTCCCATACAGAAATTCAAAAAAAAGGTATGGAAATAATTATAAATGCTATACATCTTGCATTTCAATTAGGTATCAGGTTTGTCCAGATTGCCGGCTATGACGTAATAACCGGGGAAAAAAGTACAGATTTGTCCAGGGAGGCTTTTGGAAACAATCTGAGAAAATGCTTGAAGGTGGCAGCCTCTCTTGGAGTGATACTAGCTATAGAGAATGTTGATAGTGAATTTGCAGACTCACTTGATAAAATAATGTATTATGTTAAAGATTTCCATTCACCCTGGTTACAAATATATCCTGATATCGGTAATTTAACTGCCATGGGTCAGGATGTAACAAAACAGTTAAAAGATTATGGCAACCATATTGTAGCAGTGCATATTAAGGATACCAAGCCAGAAGTTGTCCGTAATGTTCCTTTTGGTGAAGGTATTGTCGATTTTGTTCCAGCATTTAATACCTTGAGAGAGATAGGTTTTTGCGGACCCATGCTTCTTGAAATGTGGGCTGATAATAAAAAAGATAATTTAAATATTATTCAAAATTCCCGGGAGTGGATCGTTAATAAATTGAAGCAATCCAATTATTTAATAAATAGTTTTGCTTAAACTATATTGAGTCAAAAGGTTATCAATGATATATTAAATTAATTTTATTTGAGATAGGAAGTGGATTTGAAGCAAAAAAACATAATATTCCAAATACTTAAAAATTATTATATTGATGATATGACACAAGTGGAGATCGCCTCAAGATTCAATTTATCAAGAGTTGCTGTCTCAAGATATCTGTCAAAAGCTAAAAGAGATGGTTTGATAGAGTTTAAGATCAAGTATCCTGAAAATTACAATTTAAATAAATATGACAAATTAGAACTTGAGTTTAAGAAAACCTATAATTTAAAGGAATGCATAATAGTACCTTCTTCTAATAATTTAATGGAGACATTACAACATTTACATTACAGGCTTGTTGAACTGCTTGAGAAGATAGTAAGGGATAAGACCTTCCTTGGAGTTGGATGGGGTACAACTCTGGAAAAAATAGCCCATCTTATGGAAATCAATGTAGAAAAAGATATTAAGGTCATACCGTTGATCGGAGGCTACGGCAGGCTATTCGATGACAAGCATTCAAATAATATTGCACAAATAATAGCTAAAAAATTTAATGGTACATCGTATATTGTTAATATACCATCTTTAGTTGATACCAGAGAAACAAAAGAATCAATAGAGAGGGATAGTACAGCAAAAGGGATACTTAAGCTTTCTAAAAAAGTAAATGCAGCAATTCTATGTATGGGTGATATAAGCACAGAGAGCAGTTTATATAGAACCGGCCAATTAAGCCATGAAGAACTGGATTATCTAACCAATCTCGGAGTTATCGGAGATATAAATTATATATTTGTTGATAGAGATGGTAAATTTGTACCAAATGAGATCAGTGAGAGAATAATAAACATATTTCCCATTGAACTCATGAAATCTACTGAGTATGTTGTTGGCATTGCTATCACACCAAGGAAAGCTAAAATACTTCGCGCAGCATTAAAAGGAAACCTGATTAATGTGCTTTTAACTGATGTTGATGCTGCAAATGAAATAATGAACCTAGATACTGCTAAATAAGACAAAGAACAATACGATAAAAGATTGGGTAAGATAAACACGAAAAGATTATAATTAACAAGTCGAGTTTTATTATTTGTCCAGATTGTGGTTTTTCTGCTAAACATGCTTATAATCGAAAATATGATGATTTTAGATGCTGGAACTGTAAATACTGGTTTTATAGAATCCTTGAATATGAATAATGAAATTATCAGTTTTTTGAAAATAAATATTATTTATGAGCAAATGCCATAAGAGGCTTACTTGTAATTTATCAAAACATAAGATCGATTTAAAGAGATGGGAAAAAATAAATATATATTAAGTGTAGATAATGGTCTAAGTATCGGTAAAGCAGCGCTTGTTGATCTTGAAGGCAATATAGTAGATGTTTCATCTTTTAAAAACCAAACAATAAACGATGGTCGTCTTAGTGAAATTGACATGGAATTGTTTTATAAGAAAACTGCCGGTACTGTCAGGGATTTGATTCTAAAAAAAAGTATAAACCCTGCTGATATCATTGCTGTAGGAAACAGTGGCCATGGTGGTGGTATCTATTTAGTAGACGATACCGGGAACCCTGTCAGAAATGCGATAACTTCTATGGACTCCAGGGGAGAGGACCTGATAGCTAAATGGAAAAAAGAGGATATAGACTGTTATTCAAAAACTTATACAGATATGTGGAATGGGCAAGCTATCCCCCTTCTTTACTGGATAAAAGAAAATGAAAGGGATAATTATGATAGGACGGCAAAAATACTTTTTTGCAAAGACTGGATAAAGTTTAAATTAACGGGAAAGTATAGTACCGATCATACAGATGCAAGCAATGCCGGATTGATTAACTTAAGAATCAGGGATTATGATGCTGAAATCTATAAAATGTATGACCTGGCTGATATTTATGAAAAATTACCTCCATTGAAAAGAAGTGATGAAATTGCCGGTCATATAACAAAAGAAGCAGCGGTAGAAACCGGTTTAAAAGAGGGAACTCCGGTAATCGGGGGACTTGTTGATTTTATTTCATGCCTGATAGGAAGCGGACTTAAAGACACTAATACCTATTCAGTAGTTTCCGGTACCTGGGGCATCAATACAGCTATTAAAAGTAGTTTAACCGTAAGTCCTGATATTATGTCAACGGTTTTATTTCCTGACAGAACCAATTATCTGGCAATGGAAGCGAGCCCTAACTCAGCAGTAAATCTTGAATGGTTTTTGAGCGAGGTCATAGAAAAAATGGGTTGCATTGATCTGGACAGAAAACAGATATATAAAAAAATTAATAAGGAGATCAAAAAAATAGATATTGATGAATCCAGTGTATTATATTTTCCTTTTATTTACAGGTCTAAACTGTCAAAAAAAATGGAAGGTGTGTTGTATGGTTTTAATGCATCCCATGATATGTATGACCTGATTTACTCAATTTATGAAGGAGTGGTGTTTTCACACCTTTTACACATAAATAACCTCAAAAAAGGAGGAATAAACTGCAGCAGATTACTCTTATCAGGCGGTGCATCAAACAGCAGCTCATGGTGTCAGATGTTTTCAGATATTTTAAATATGGAAGTAATGACCACATCGACTGAGGAAGTCGGTATTCTCGGCCTGGCAATTTACCAGGCACTCGGGTTGGGTTTATATAGTGATTTAACCAAAGCTATAGATAATATGGTCAGGATCAAATCAGTTTATAAGCCTAATAACCTTATGAACAATATGTATATGAAAAGATTCTTAAAATTTGAGAAAATAAAACAATCAATTGACAAGTGATAAGCCGGATAGGACAATATTGAGTAACATCCAGATTTGTTTAAAGGAATAGGCCAAAAATTCAGATTAACTGAGAAAATGAAAAGTTTTGAAGAAAAAATATTAAATAAAGTCAAAAAGCTGAAAAAGAAGATAGTTTTTGTAGACTGGCTGGATGAAAGATTATACGAAAGTTTAGAAGAGTTTGTAAAGCTTGGCCAGCAGATAATCATAATAGGCAATGATTCAGGAGTAACCAGAAAACTAAAGAAGCACAGCCTGGATAAATATGATGGACTTGAAGTCATAGATCCCGGGAAGTCAAAAAAACTGGTCCCATATTCCGAATACCTGATAGATCTAAGGAAGAAAGATAAAATTGATATAAGATCTGCAAAAGAGATGGCAAGTGACCCCCTATATTATGGAGCACTTATGATAAAGATAGGAGATGCAGATTGCGGTATCGGGGGAGCATCATATTCTTCCAGTGATTTCTTAAGGGCAGCTATAAAGATCATTGGTAAAAGGGAAGATCTCAGTGTAGTTTCAGGGGCCATGGTGGAGATCCTGCCTAACTTTAAAAATGGTTCTGAAGGACAATTCATACTGGCAGATGTTGCAATTGTCCCGGATCCTGATGAAGAAGAGTTAACTGATATAATCCTTGCAACTGACGAGACAGCAACTCTACTTTTTGGTAAAAGGCCAAATATAGCTATCTTGTATTATTCTACGAAAGGCAGCACTTACAGTAGAAGCATGGAAAGAATTGCAGATGTTATAGGAAGAGTCAGGAAGAGAAGACCAGATATAAAGCTTGAAGGAGAACTACAGTTAGATGCTGCAATTGTACCCGAGGTTGCCAAAATAAAAGCCCCGGGGAGTGAGATCGCCGGTAAGGCCAATGCCCTTATTTTCCCAAATCTGCCTTCTGCAAATATATGCTGTAAGGCAATTGAAAGATTTGCAAAAGCCAATGCTTATGGATCAATAAATCAAGGATTATTAAAACCTTATAATGACCTATCAAGGGGATGCAGCTCCAGAGATGTCCTGGTCATGTCAGCTATTACTGTTCTTCAATCATCCCACACATACAAAAAACAATGAATTACATTTTTGGCAATATCAATCTTTTTTATAGCTGCTAAAATACCTAAGATACCACACTTCTATTGTGGTCTGGATCCAGGGTCTTATAAAAGATAAATTATTTAATTGTTACCGGTAATCATATTGGTTATAATTTTTCTAAAGATCATCTTGTCAAAAAATAGGTAAATGCCGGTAAGTATGATAAAATCTCCGTTAATCTGGTGCATAACTAAATAATCCGGCATTATCAGGGTCAAATTTATGGGGGTCAAAATTTCATGAAAATTGGTAAAGATATTTCAATTGGTTTCCTCGTGTGCAAAAGAGGTGGATCTTGCAGAAATTAATAGAAATAAGATGGCACGGAAGGGGAGGACAGGGCGCGGTCACTGCCTCAAAGCTCCTGGCTGAAGCTGCTTTGACTGAGGGTTTTTATATACAGGCATTTCCTGAATACGGAGCTGAAAGGATGGGTGCACCAATAAGGTCATTTAACCGCATCAGCAGTGAAGTGATCGATATACACTGCCAGATAAGTGATCCCGATATTGTCGTGGTCCTGGACCAGACTTTATTGGAAACCATTGACGTAACAGCGGGGATCAAAGATGGCGGTTCTATTATTATAAATACTCCCAGGGATCCAGGTGAGATTTTTCCATCGCTTCACAAAAATGATGATAGGGATATTTCCCTTTATACCGTTGATGCATCAAAGATATCTTTGGAAACCATAGGAAAAGTCATGCCTAATACCCCTATGGTGGGTGCCCTGGTAAAAATAATGGGTCTATTAAAGCTTAAGACCCTTGATAATACTATTAAAAAGACTTTATCAAAAAAGATCTCAACTCCTATCGTAGAAGCTAATATAGTAGCAGCTAGAAGGGCTTATGAGGAGGTAAGACAAAATGCCTGATAAGAAAAAGGCCAGAAAAAGTAAAGGGATAATGGGATATCTGGATATGCCAATAGGAGGTTTGATACTGGATGCAGGAAATTCAGTAAAGTTCAAGACAGGCCAGTGGCGCACCAAAGATTTTTATATAAACAAGGATAAGTGCTCAAATTGCATGTTATGTTTTATATACTGCCCTGAAAGATGCGTGAAAGTAACCGGGTATGAGATTTCAAAGATAGACCTGGACTATTGCAAAGGTTGCGGAATATGTTCAGCTGAATGTCCTAAAAATGCTATTGAGATGAGGTCAAAATAATGAGTAAAATAGCTCTTCTTGGAAATGCAACAATTGCAGAAGCAATGAGACAGATAAATCCTGATGTGGTGGCGGCTTTTCCGATCACGCCGGCAACCGGGATCGTTCAGGAGTTTTCTAAGTATGTCCATGATGGCGTTTTGGACACAGAATTTATTACTGTTGAAAGTGAGCACAGCGCTATGAGTGCTTGTATTGGAGCATCTGCTGCTGGTGCAAGGGTGATGACTGCAACTTCTTCTGCCGGGCTTGCCCTTATGTGGGAGCTCCTTGGAGTTGCATCAGGACTAAGACTTCCCATGGTAATGGTTGTAGCCAACAGGGCACTTTCCTCACCGATAAATATTGGCTGTGACCATAGTGATTCAATGGGAGCACGGGATAGCGGCTGGATTCAGCTATATTCAGAAAACGCCCAGGAAGGATATGATAATGTCATAAAGGCAATAAGGATCTCTGAAAATAAAGATGTCAGGCTTCCTGTTATGGTTATGATAGACGGTTTTATTACAAGCCACTGTACAGAAGTACTGGAACTCTTAGAAGATAACCAGGTAAGAAGCTTTACTGGAGAGTATAAAACTGACTACTCTTTATTAAATATAGAAAATCCCCTGACTTTTGGCCCCTACCAGACCAGTGAGTATTATTTTGAGACAAAAAAGCAGGAAGCTGATTCGATAAAAGATTCATTTAGTATTATTAAAAAAGTCTCGGAAGAATTTGAGACTCTTTCAGGCAGGACTCAACCTTTAATAGAATCATATATGATGGAAGATGCAGAAGTTGCGGTCATGGTACTGTCTTCTACTGCCGGCACAACAAGAAGTGTAGTGGACCAGTTAAGGTCTGAAGGCATAAAAGCCGGACTCATAAAGCCCAGATTATTCAGGCCGTTTCCAGCTGTAGAAATAATAAATATCATCAAGGATCTAAAAAGTCTTGCCATCCTTGACCGCTCTGAATCATTTAGCACCAGCGGGGGACCATTGTTCTCGGAGACAAGGTCGGCTCTTTATGAGTCAGGATCAAAACCTAATATTATTAATTATATATATGGTCTTGGTGGAAGGGATGCCGGCCTGGAAGATATTAGAAAAGTATTTTTTGAATTATTGGAAGAAGAGGACATACGATCTGAGGTCAGAATAAGACATCTTGGAGTAAGGAAATAAAATGGTAAGTATAAGGGAAATAGTTGAAAAACCGCAAAAGCTTGCATGTGGCCACAGGCTCTGTCCAGGATGTGGGGCTGGAATTGTTGTTAATCTGGTACTTTCTTCAGTAGACAGACCAGTTGTAATAGCAAGTGCGACGGGATGTCTTGAAGTTTCAACTACCGTATATCCATATACTTCCTGGAATACACCGTTTATTCACAGTGCCTTTGAAAATGCTGCGGCAACGATAAGTGGAGTAGAAGGAGCCTATAAGGCCTTAAAAAGAAGGGGAAAGATAACTGAAGAGATATACTTTGTTACTTTTGGTGGTGATGGCGGGACATATGATATAGGGCTTCAATCACTTTCAGGCGCACTTGAAAGGGGACACGACTTTGTATATATTTGTTATGATAATGGTGCCTATATGAATACAGGTGTCCAGAGATCAAGCGCTACGCCTCTTGGTGCTGCCACCACAACAAGTCCTGCAGGGAAAGAGATAGCAGGAAAACCGCATTACAAAAAGGACATTACGAAGATAGTAATTGCTCATGAAATACCCTATGTGGCTCAAGCGTCTATCAGTCATTGGAAGGACCTGGTAGAGAAATCAAAAAAGGCTTTTGAGACCAAAGGCCCGGCCTTTATTAATGTAATCGCACCCTGTCCGACAGGATGGGTATATAATCCGGAAGATACAGTAAAGCTTGCAAGGGAAGCTGTCTATAGTTGTATATGGCCTCTTTATGAAGTCGAGGATGGAAAATACAAGCTTAGTTTTAATCCAAAAAAGAAAAAGATCGACGTAACCGGGTGGCTCAAGCATCAGAGGAGGTTCAGGCATTTATTTGAACCGGAGAATGAATATTTACTGGATGAAATCCAAAATGAGGCCGACAAGAAGTGGAATGAGCTACTGGAAGAAAGCAGCAGAGGTGAAAGAAAATGAGATTTTTAAGATTTGAACAAATAAAAAATCACTTGATCAATGATGAGCCGGGAAGTTAAATTGCTGGCAGGGCTATAAGGGTGTTTGGGTTAACTGGACCATATAATTAAGCGGATTGCTTCAAAAAATGTCAAGATGGTAAGTTATTAGTTTTTTTTCAGGTCTGCTGTGCTAAATAAAACATCGGCTTCGTCTTTCAGCTCTATAAATTCTTCTTTCAAAGCTTCATGGATATTTTCAATAATCTGCTTATATGTTTTTCTATCTGTTAGATCTTTAAAATCCTCTATAATATTTTCTGCAGTAGGGTTAAATCCTAGCTTAAGAACTGGACCGACGATTGGGGAAAGGTCAGGAGTTTAATCCACTATTATACAAATTTTCTACTTCAGTATCATTATTTTCTATATCTTTTAATCCGATAATCATAAAGATGCCGACTTTTGGGTGATTATAGGTTGGTGATCCAGAAGACATTCTATAAATAATAGATTCCCAGTCCTGGTATTATTGGTTTTTTATCCTATAACATATATATTATGATTACGTATCTCAAAAATATCTGTATGACGCTTTCTTGTTGAGGTAAATTATTGCATATACTGGATTTATGATAAGAATTCTGATAATTATTATAGATAGTACATTATAAGATGAGAGATAAAATAAAAAATCAATATGACATCATAATAATAGGCGCCGGTGTCACAGGCTGCCTGATAGCAAGGGAATTAAGCTTTTACGGACTGGATATAGCAGTATTTGAGAAAAGTTCCTATGTATGTTCCGGGCAGAGCAAGGCAAATGGGGCAATCGTACATGCGGGCCATAATGAGAGGCCCGGGAGTTTAAAGGCCAGGCTTTGCGTAGAAGGAAACAGGAGATTTGGAGAGTTATGCAGTGCCCTGGGGGTGTTCTTTAAAAGGACAGGTTACACACTGCTTGCATTTAACTCCGAAGAATTAAAGATCCTTAAGGGGCTTGAGAAGCAGAGCAAGATCAATGGAGTAAGGACAAAAGTATTAGATACAGCTTGCCTCATTGATAAAGAGCCGAATGCATCAAGAGAAGCACTGTCCGCACTTCATATAGTAGATGCAGGCTTTACTGATGTATTCAGGCTTGTAATAGCTGCAGCCGAACATGCGGCTGTAAACGGTGTGGATTTTATACTTGGGACAGAGGTAAAGGGTCTTTTAAAGGATTCTTCCGGAAATGGACGGGTCTCGGGAGTCATTACGCCTGAAGGTGTTTGGAAAGCAGGACTTGTCATAAATTGTGCAGGTGTGGATGCTGATACGATAATCCGCAGTGTAATGGATACTGATTTTAAGATAAGTGCGCGAAAAGCCGAATACTATATTATTGATAAAGCAGAAGGAGAAATCTGCAATGGGGCGATATATCCGATCCCGACTCCTTACGGCAAAGGTTGTGCCGTTATTCCTACGGTTCACGGCAATACAATATTCGGAGGTAATTCTATCCTAACTAGTGACAGGGAAGATACCTCTACAAGCTCTAAAGAGCTTGAGGATGTGCTTACTCAATCAGAAAAATTGGTTCCGGCTGTAAAAGGAAAGAAGGTCATTGCACAGTTTTCGGGCTTAAGGTCCTCAGTAGTAGGTGATGATTATATTATCGGACCCCAGGAAGGAGTTCCGGGACTGTTTAATGTTGTGGGGATAGATTCTCCCGGACTTTCATCCGCTCCTGCCATTGCATCATATGTAAAAGATATGATAGGCAAAAACTATTTCGACCTCAAGGAAGATCCGGAAAAAACAGGGCAGTACCGGATAAAACCGCTTTTCAGGGACCTTGATATGGGAGAAAAGCAAAAGTGGATCAGGCAGGACCGGAGGTTTGGAAGGATCATATGCCGGTGTGAGAATATCACTGAAGGGGATATTGTGTCTGCAATACACGCCCCGATCCCCGCGCTTACAGCCGATGCAATAAAATTCAAGACCTGGGCCGGTGCCGGAAGGTGCCAGGGAGCTTTTGATATTTCCAGGATAATCACTATCTTATCGGATGAAACAGGAATAGATCCTCCTGGCATATTAAAAAGAGGAAAAGATTCAAATATAGTGACTGGGTATACCAGGAAATTCTAAATTATTTTAGAACTGGCTCCTACACAATACGTAATATTTGAAAAAGAAAATATAAAACATGATTCTGTAAATAAGTTTATGGAAGATAAATATATGAACAATGAAGCCTTAAATAGAAATGATATTGCCCGGGAATATGATGTGATAATAATAGGCGCAGGTCCTGCCGGGCTTGCGGCAGCTGTGGGGGCGCATGAGGCAGGAGCTGACAGCATCCTTATAGTAGACAGGGAGAAATATCCGGGAGGAATACTCCAGCAATGCATCCATCCTGGTTTTGGACTAATAAAGTTTAAAGAAGAACTTACCGGACCTGAATATGCGCATGCTTATATGGAAATGGCAAAGAAAAAAAATATTGAGCTTTTGCTTGATACTTTTGTCTACAGTATAAGCGAAGATAAAAATATCCTTTTATCAAATGCCAGTGATGGTTTGAAAAATATAAAAGCAGGGGCAGTAGTTATGGCAATGGGATGCAGGGAAGGAACAAGGGGTTCGATCTCCATACCTGGTTTCAGGCCAGCTGGCATATTTACTGCAGGGACGGCCCAGAGACTGATAAATATTGACGGACTGATGGTAGGAAAGAAGATAGTCATACTTGGATCAGGTGACATAGGACTGATAATGGCCAGAAGATGTACTATCGAAGGTGCAAAAGTGGAAGCAGTCATAGAGAAGATGCCTTATCCTGGAGGACTTAATAAGAATATAGTCCAGTGCATAGATGATTTTAATATACCGCTATTGCTTTCCCATACAGTCACCTTTATTGATGGAAAAGAAAGGGTCAGTGGAGTAGAAATAGCCAGGATCGGGAGCAATGGAGAAATACTTGATTCAAAAAGAAAATATATCGAATGTGATACTCTACTGCTTTCAATCGGGCTGGTCCCTGAAAATGAATTGAGCAGGGGGGCAGATATTCCCCTGGACCCTATTACAGGAGGACCGTTTATTGATAATATGATGCATACCCAAAAACAGGGGTTTTTTGCAGGCGGAAATGTCGTCCAGGTATATGATCTTGTAGATTATGTATCCGAAGACAGCTATACCGCAGGTTTTAATGCAGGACTATATGCCCGGGACAAATTGGATATGACTGGTGATAAAATAATAATAGAATCCGGAAAAAATATTAGAAGTATTGCACCCAATATTTTAAGGATAGGGGACCGGACACCGGTAAAAGGGCAAAAACCTGTCCTATCCATCAGGGTTGCAGAGCCGCTTACAGACAGCATCAGATTATCACTATCTTCAGAAAAGGGCAGTATTGCAGATATTAAAAGACCATATGCTGTTCCTTCTGAGATGATCAGGCTGGATCTCTCAAAATATACCGACAAGATTGCTGGTAAAAAGAAGATAAGAGTCGATATAGAGGAGGTCTTGTGAAAAGTATAAATTGTATAATATGCCCTAAATCCTGCCGGATACAGGTCAGGGGATCATTAAAGAGCAGAAAGAAACTACAAGTATCGGGCCAGGAGTGCTCAAAAGGTAAAAAATATGCCATCTCGGAATTATGTGATCCAAGAAGGATCTTTGCTTCCACAGTAGCAGTAAGAAATGGCGAAATAAAGCTTGTCCCTGTAAGGTCCTCCAAACCTATCAGGAAAGCAGAATGGAAAAGTGGCCGTGATATTATAAGAGGATTAAGAATTGAGGCACCTATAGGATTTGGAAAAGTATTGATAAAGGATTTTACCGAAGAAGGAATAAAGCTGATTGCTACAAGAGAGATCAAAGCCCTTTAAAGAAATCATCCATATAATCATAATGCGTTCCCCTCCAGTAGTACTTTCCACATTCCCTGCAGTACATAAAATCATCCTGTGTACCGTAAACATATGGAGGGACCTTGTTACGGACTTCCTTTTTTAATATTTTTACCAGCAGATCATTACATATAAGGCATCTTATGAGATCTGGCCCGAGACTGATATTTAATTCAGAATGGATCTGGAGCAATTGTTTCCTTATATCATCATCAGAGATAAATACCGATTTTAATGCCCCGCTCCTAAATTGCCTGCGTTCGAGCATAAGTGTGTCCCTTGTGAGGACTACCCGGTCTTCTTCCATTGCGGTCTCCAGGATAAAATCATCGCTGGCATCATTAAAATAGGCTACGTCATACCCTGCCATCCGGAGGTAGCGGGCTAATTTTCCAACCATTATATCTGCTATGAATTTCATCTGAAATCTTTTTAGATCGAAGAGGAGATCATGCTTGAAAACAGGTTACCAGAGATTCTCATTTTAAATTAATCTACAGTAATCTTTAGCACCCCATTTATTTTACTGATCCGGTCTATGATCTTTTGGGAAAAATCAGGCATCTTACTGTGAATATAAAAACTGTATATCTTTGTATTTGCCAAAGGATCAAATTCATATTTTTTGGTTTTAATATCCCGACAGCAATCCCTCAATGAGTCCAGGATCGTATCTATATTATCAAAACCTGGTGCAGTACTTATTTTCAAATGATAATTCGGTGTCCTTATTATCCGGGACTCAAAGGATTTAAGGATGCTTAATATTAAAAATCCGAGTACTGCAGCAATAACAGCCAGATAATATAGTTTTACTCCCAGTGAGACTCCGATGGCTGCAACTATCCATATACTTGCAGCAGTCGTTACGCCTTTTACAAGCGGACCCTGCCTGAATATGACTCCGGCTCCGATAAATCCTATTCCGGTTACAATTCCTGCGGCGATCCTTGAAGCGTCCACTCCTGCAAAAGAGGTGAAACCAAGATATGATACAAGGGTAAATACAGTGGAGCCGAGGCATACAAGCGTATGGGTCCTTAAACCTGCCGGCCTCTCATGTCTTTCTCTTTGAAGGCCTATCGCACCTCCGAATATCATGGCAAGCACACAAGGTATTATGATATCAAATATAAAGACTGAAAGATCAAAACTAAATTCTGCAAGAAATCTTTCCAAAAGCATTATTTTAATCCCTTCAATTTAATAACCAGTAAAAAATATTTCCAGCCACATAAGCCTTATTACAGTTAGAAATCTATATAAAAAGAAAGTGATCTATATAAAAATACTATAATCTACATTTTACCATATTTGAATTTGACTATATCATAAATCACCCATATTTTAATTTTTCCATGCAAAGGGATATAATATAAATATATCTACTATCGATGAGCCTCAATAGGTTCATTTTTTCTACAAAGTGTAAAGTTTCACAAAATATAAAGGGGAAATAAAATGTTTGGGTCTTCACTTAAATTGTTTAAGGTCTTTGGAATAGAGATCAGATTGGATTTTAGCTGGTTTATTGTATTTGCCCTTTTTGCATATTATTTCGGCTTCAATTATTTTCCAGATGTACTCCCGGATGTGAATGGAGGGATC
>SDBT01005589.1_pt1 | contig 21064 bp, 20 predicted proteins | sample 2277101 | NCBI WGS metagenome assembly SDBT01 (sample SAMN10404973, study PRJNA504765) | marine sediment metagenome | isolation source: marine sediment core GS10_PC15, 103 cmbsf | place: Arctic Ocean: Southern Knipovich Ridge | collected 2010
AGTATTTTTTTTGCCTACGAGATGGAAAACCTCGATAAGCCACGATTTAGAATCTACTGCTTTATCAATCTGAAGGGCTAAATAGCCAAGAGAATGCTTTCTCATAATGCAGAAACCTCCAAGGCGATAACGATTGTTTATAGGCAGTTTGTTAAAAACGGGAGAATTTTTACTGATTCTAGATGAGGAATAAGTTTTTTTGACAAGGCCACTTATAGACTTACCAGGAACTTTACTTACATATGGATATACAAAAGATGAGATTTTCTTGCCCAGCTTCTTTTCGAGAATTCCTCCGGAGTTTATTATCTCTAATTGCCTAGTTTGGCGTCTATGATAAAGCCCATGCGATACAATCTCATGTCTGTTTTCCTGCATTTTTTTCAAATGTTCCCAGTTTAATACAGGTCTCTTTTCACATTTTTTACCGATTAAACCAACGGGTACCGCAAATGTACATTTTATACCTTTTTTATCGAGATAGGAAATAGCATATTGATAAGTATCAAGATACCCGTCATCGAAGGCAATGGTGAGAATTGCTTTTTGCATAGCGGTATTTTATATGTCCACCAGACAGATTGCAAGGAAAAAGGTGGATAGGTTTGCAAACGATCCAAAAGATTTTATTTTTATAGTATTACGTAGTATGCTATAATGTTGCAAAACATGTGTGGAATAGCAGGCATAATCAATTTTAATAATAGGCCGGTTGCAAAAGAAGAACTTGATGCAATGCGGCGGATTCAATCGCATCGCGGACCCGATGATCACGGTGTTTATACAGATGGAACCGCAGGACTCGGCCATTCTCGGTTAAGCATAATCGACCTTTCAGAAGCCGCCCGCCAGCCAATGCATAACGAAGATAGCAGTATATGGATCGTACATAACGGTGAGATATATAACTATCAGGATCTTAAACCACCACTCCTAGATAACGGTCATAGCTTCTTATCAGATTCTGACACAGAGGTTCTTATTCATCTATATGAAGAAAATGGTATAGATTTTATTCATAAATTGAACGGAATGTTCGCTTTTTCTATTTATGATAAAAAGAAAAAGAAGCTAATTTTAGTAAGAGATAGAATTGGCATAAAGCCCCTCTATTATTACATTGATGAAATGAGGTTTATATTTGCTTCAGAAATAAAAGCAATATTAAAATGCCAGGTTATAAATAAAACATTAGATTATACCGCGATTTCCCAATACCTTTCGCTCGGTTATATACCGTCTCCTAGGACAGCATTTAAAAAAATAAAGAAACTTAAGGCAGGGGAGTATCTATCATTAGATATAGAAACCGGAAAATTTAAAATAGAGACCTATTGGGATTTTAGACCAGAGGGCAATTTCGATGAAAACGAGGCATGCGAGAGAATCATGGATCTTTTAAGTGATTCGGTAAGATTGCGGCTTATAAGCGATGTTCCGCTTGGCGCTTTTTTGAGCGGAGGCATAGATTCATCTCTCATAGTGGCATTTATGGCAAAGATATCAAATAAACGACCGAAGACCTTTACTATAGGTTTTTCTGACGAACCCAAATTCGATGAAACATTTTATGCAAAAAAAGTTTCCGAAATGTACAATACGGACCATACCGTGATAAAGCTAAAATATGAGGACGTCATCGATGATTTACCTAATATTTTAGATTCATTTGATGAGCCGTTTGCAGATTCATCAGCTTTGCCCACCTTCATTGTATCGAAAGCAACCAGAAAACATGTCAAAGTTGCTTTATCGGGAGATGGGGGAGATGAGCTTTTCGGGGGATATAATAAATATATGGGGATGATAATGCAAAGACATCCTTTATTCTTACCCCCTATATCAGGACCTTTATTAAGGGCTATATTTAGGGCTCCTTTGGAAAACTTTGATAATAGGCTTTTTGGAAGCTATAAAAGACGCGCTAGAAGGATGATAGATGGTATGGGCCGGGATAATACAAGTAGCCATATTAGTTGGATGATACACCTCAATAGAAATGAAAAGAGAAAATTTGTGAATTTTAATTTAGATAAAGATATATGCAATGATGAAATATCGACCATGATAAGCGCTTTTTATAATAAATATGAAAATGATTGGATAAATAAAGCCTCATATACTGATTTAAAGCTTCAACTTGTGGATGATATGCTTACAAAAGCTGATAGAATGAGTATGTTGACCTCACTTGAGGTCAGGGTGCCTTTGCTTGATCATAGACTCGCAAATGCGGTATTCAGCCTATCAGGAAACCTTAAGATAAAAAAAGGCAAACGTAAATATATTTTATTAAAGGCAGCAAAAAATCTTCTTCCTAAAGAATTACATACTCGCCCCAAAAAGGGTTTTGAGGTACCTATCGGACCCTGGCTTAAGAAAAATAAGAGATTTCAAGAACTTTTTATAGACTGCATGAAAACCAAGCCTAAAGAAAACATTGTAAACACTGATAATACAATAAAGCTCTTCAACATCCACAATCAAGGCCCTGTCGATTATAATCGCGAACTCTGGATACTTTTCGTTCTAAAGTGGTGGAGCGATAAGTATTTGTAAGGCATATATTTAAAAAATTATATTGCAAAAGTCTGGGTTTGTAGTATAATAAAGCTAGACATAATAATAGGAGTAGATAGGCTTTAACCCCTACCTACTACTGTGGATAGGATCATGGACAAGAAGAGGATATGTCTGATTTTGGCCCTTCTTTTTCTGGTCCAGGGTGTAGCATATACGCAAGATTTGCTTCCAAGGACCATCTCAAGTGAACCTGCCTTAAAAGTTAGTTTAAACAAACCCGAGATTTCAACTTTAGAAAGATACGATATTTACGTTTTGTGCACGGCATTGCTAATTTACAAACTCGATACTATTGAAAAATGTCCTAAAGATATAATTAAGGAAAGGCTAACGGGCCAATATGAGGAGTCATTTTTTGATTTATCCAGCGTAAATTTTGATTTAGAAAATATAGATTACTTTAGAAAAAAAGGTTTTACGAGATATTACCCGTTTTATGTAAACGGGAAACCTTTTATTATCAGAATTTTTAGAACCGACGAGAAATACTTTCAGCCGGATGTAGAAATTCTTTATGAGGCAAGCATGAAGAACCCGCCTGTAACTCTCCAGATATTAAAAGGCGTAAATGCTATTTTGGAGCATTGTAAATTGAAACCGCAGCAGATGCCTTCGCAATCCCAAGCCGAAATTTACCCGTAAGCCACCAGTTTTCTACCAGCTCAAGTATAATTTATCGTTAGCCAAAAATGCGGCTTGGATCGCATTTTTGACAGCACGATTATATTTGACTTACCGCCATTCATTATATATAATTGTATCAAAATAACAGTATTAATATGGATAAAGAACATACCTTAATCAGACAGAGAAGGGAAAAACTTGATGCCCTGAAGAGGGATAACATCTACCCTTATGGCGGCAGGTTTGCTACGACTTCATCTATAGCCGAAGCAAAGGATAAATTCCAGGAGGGTAAAGAGGTAATCTTGGCAGGCCGCCTTATGGCCGTAAGGGAACACGGAAAGACTATATTTTATGACCTCAGGGATTCAAAGGGCCGGATTCAGCTTTATGCCGGAAAAGATGTTCTAGGTGATAAGGAATTTGAATTTTTAAAGAAACTGGATATCGGTGATTTCATAGGAGTGAAAGGGGAACTTTTTAAAACAAGGACAGGCGAAATAACGGTAAAATTAAAAGCCATAAATTTACTTGCCAAGTCCCTAAGGCCCCTTCCTGAAAAATGGCATGGCCTGAAAGATGTCGAGATAAGGTACAGACAGCGTTATCTGGATCTCGTTGTTAATGAAGGCGTGAGGAAGGTTTTCCAGACACGCGCGAAAGTTATTTCCAAAATAAGGCAGATTCTAGATGAGAAGGGTTTCTTAGAGGTTGAGACGCCTATGATGCATGCAATTCCGGGCGGGGCAACAGGCAAACCCTTTAAGACACATCACGATGTGCTTCATGCGGACCTGTATTTAAGGATTGCTCCTGAATTGCATTTAAAAAAATTATTAGTGGGAGGGTTTGAAAAGGTTTATGAGGTAAACCGTTCTTTCAGGAACGAAGGTATATCTATAAGACACAACCCCGAATTCACAATGTTGGAAGCATATCAGGCCTATTCTGATTGCCAGGGCATGATGGAGTTGACCGAAGAATTAATAAGAAGCGCTGCAATTGAAGCGCGGGGTAGCGAGAAGATTACCTATCAGGGAAAAGAGATTGATTTGACCAAATGGGAAAAGGTTTCATTTGCTCATCTTATGAAGGAAAATTTCGAAATTGCGCCAAAAGATAATACCCAAATCTGGATAAAAAAATTAAAGGCAAAAGGAATTAAAATCGAAGGTAAACAGTTAGGCAGGACCCAGATAATAAATATAATAGGCGAACTCATCGAGCCAAAAGCTCATAATCATCCTGTATTTGTAGTTGATATGTTTAAGGAATTGTGCCCCTTGGCAAAGACAAAACCGGATAATCCCGAATTAACCGATAGATTCGAACTTTATATCGGCGGTCTTGAGATAGCCAATGCATATTCCGAATTAAATGATCCCACGGAACAGAGAGAGCGCTTTAAAGAGCAGGGCGGTAAGTTTGATGAGGATTTTGTGCGTGCCCTTGAGTACGGTATGCCTCCTGCAGGCGGGCTTGGTATAGGGATAGACAGGCTCATTATGATACTTACTGATAGTGCGAATATTCGTGATGTGATATTATTCCCGCAACTAAAACCAGAAAAATGAATTGGACACTGTTCGTTAGCCTACGGTATCTCGTTGCAAAAAGACGGGAGAAATTTATCTCGATAATAAGCGTTATTTCTATTTTAGGTGTCGCCGTAGGCGTCGCCGCGCTTATAATCGTAATATCGATTATGACCGGTTTTGACGAGGAAATAAAGGAAAAAATAATAGGAACGTATTCTCATATAATAGTTATGAATAAATCCGGCATTTTCGATGCCGATACATTAATAGATAAAATAAAGGAGAATAAAAACATTGTCGCAGGAAGTGGCTTCATAGAGAAGCAGGCGCTCCTGCGACATAAAGATAAAGTAGTCGGCGTCATTTTAAGAGGTCTGGATGAAAAATTTGAACCGACCGTAAGCAACATAAAACAATTCTTGACGAGAGGCATTTTGGATTTCGGAAACAATAATATAATTATCGGCTCTGAACTTCTGAAAGAATTAAATATATCCATAGGAGATAATGTTTCGTTAATATCGCCTGAAGATGGAAAAGCGCTTGGTTTTATAGTTTCTGACACATTTAATTCCGGAAGATATGATTACGACGCAAATTTGGTGTGTATAAGCCTGAATAAAGCAAGAGAGCTTTTTGATATGGGAAATGCAGTAAGCGGCGTAGGCCTTAAGGTATCCGATGAATATAATGTAACAAAAATTAAAAGCCAGATTCAGAAGACGCTGCGATATCCATACGTGGTAAGGACATGGATGGATCTGGACAGGAATTTGATGAAGGCCCTGAGTATGGAAAAAAAGATAATGTTTATAATTTTGGGTCTTATTGTAATGGTTGCATGTTTTAACATAGGTAGCTCACTTATCATGATGGTTCTGGAAAAGACAAAAGATATCGGTATTCTCCGTTCGATCGGCGCAACATCATTCGCCATTGGTATAATATTTCTAATGGAAGGCTTTTTTATCGGATTGATTGGGGCAGTCTTAGGAGCGGTTTCCGGGGTAGCGATAGCAAAAAATATAAACGCAATAGCCGGTTCGATAGAAAGATTAACCGGTTTTGAATTTTTCCCCAGCGACATATATTATTTATTTTCTATTCCCTGCAAAATAAACATAACAGATGTCTCGATAATACTGGGGTTCGCTGTTATTTTAGCAATTGTCTCAGGGATTTATCCGGCCCTCGAGGCGGCAAAATTAGATCCGGTTGAAGCCATTAGATACGAATGACATAAAAGGCAATAATTATGGACACAATAGTAGAAGCTATAAATCTATCAAAGACTTTCTATCAGGGTAGGAATAAAATAGAGGCAGTGAAAGAAGTCAATTTAACCATTGAAAAAGGAACAAGTATTGCAATAATAGGGCCTTCCGGTGCAGGCAAGTCGACGTTGTTGCATACTCTCGGTGGACTGGATACACCCACAAGCGGTTCGATTATATTTAAAGAAAGAGATTTGTATAAGTTAAGTGATAGAGAAAGAGCCAGATTAAGGAATAAAAAAATAGGTTTTGTATTTCAGTTTTATCATCTTCTGCCGGAATTTACGGTTCTGGAGAACGTCATTATGCCCGCGCTGATTGGTCGCGCGATACGCGATACGCGATACGCGATACAAAAACGTGCTGAACTATTGCTAGGACGCATGGACTTGAGTCATCGGTTAAACCATAAGCCAAGGGAGCTCTCAGGGGGCGAGGCGCAAAGGGTAGCAATTGCAAGGGCCCTCATAAATGAACCAGACATACTTATTTGCGATGAGCCGACAGGAAATCTCGATTCCGGCATGGGCGAGCAGATCTATGGTATAATATACCGCGCAAGTAAAGAAAGAAAAATGAGTTTAGTCATAGTTACGCATCGCGAGCACCCTGATTTCGGATTTGATAAAACTTATTATATTAAGGATGGAAGGATGAGAGAAATGGAGCACGCATGGGTTTAAGGATCTACATGAACGGAAGGTTCGTTGATAAAAATAAAGCAAAGATTTCTATTTTTGACCACGGGCTTTTATACGGAGACGGCGTATTTGAAGGCATAAGAAGTTACGGCAGACTCGTGTTCAAATTAAAGGAACATATTGCCAGACTCTATAGATCCGCCTGCGCCATCCGCCTTAAAATCGCAATTCCCGAAAAAGAGATGATTCAGGCGGTTATAAAGACATTGAAAAGGAATAATCTTGAAGATGCATATATTCGTTTGGTGGTAACAAGGGGGCCGGGCGATTTAGGCCTTGACCCAAGAAAGTGCAAATCCAGTGGTGTAATTTTCATAATTACAGATAAAGTAAGTTTGTATCCCAAAAAATTTTATGAGAAAGGGCTGAAAATTATAACTGCAAAAACAAGAAGAAATTTACCTCAGGCGCTTAATCCGCGTATAAAATCATTAAATTACCTTAATAATATTCTTGCAAAGATAGAGGCTATTGACGCAGGTGTCGAAGAGGCGATTATGCTTACCCATGACGGATTTGTTACCGAGTGCACAGGTGATAACATATTTATAATCGACGGTAATGTCTTGATTGCCCCTCCGGTAGGAATAGGTACCCTTGACGGCATTACAAGAGGCGCGGTCATAAAGATCGCAAAAACCAAAGGAATCCGCTTTGAGGAAATCATGCTTACACCGAAAAATCTTTATAAGGCAGATGAGTGTTTCTTGACCGGCACTGCGGCCGAGATAGTCCCTGTTGTGAAAATCGATAAAAAATTAATAGGTTCCGGAAAACCCGGCCCTGTAACAAAACTGCTTTTAGAGGAGTTCAGGAAGATTACCAAGGTAGACGGTGTGAGGTATTAGGAAGGAGTCTGCGCATGCTATGTGACGTCTGTCATAAAAGTAAAGCGACCGTTCACTTAACCGAGATCATAAACGATAAGGTTACGAAATTACACCTTTGTGAAGAATGCGCAAGTAAAAAAAGCGAAGAGATGGAGGAGCATTTCGGACTCTCAGATCTTCTGGCGGGATTAGCCGACCTTGGGGGCGTTCAGGAACCTGCAATTAAGGAAAGTGTAAAGTGCAGTTTTTGCGGATTTACATTAGTGGATTTTCAGCGAACCGGAAGACTCGGTTGTCCTAAATGTTACGAAACTTTCAAGGATCAACTTGCCCCTCTTTTAAGGAGAATACACGGACAAGACAGACACATGGGGAAACTTCCCATTAGGGCTATAAGCGGAAAACTTAGTAAAGAGGCCAGAGAACTACATACATTAAAGGTTGGACTCCAGAAGGCAATATCGATTGAGGCATTTGAGGAAGCGGCCAGCTTAAGAGATAGGATTAAGAAGATCGAGGGAAAACTTAAAAGCCGGAAAAGGTGATAATAGCATGAAAATAGGCGACCTATTACACAAAAAGAGCGAATGGCTTAAGGGGACTGGTCCAAAATCCAATATTGTGATTTCCAGCAGGGTAAGGCTCGCGAGGAATTTCGAAGGATTTCCTTTTTTAAGCAGGGCCAAACCCAGCGTCAAGGACGAGATTCTCCAGAAAGCGCATGCGCTCATAGGAAAAAGCAAATTCTTAAAAGGCGCCACTTATTTCGCGATGAAGGATTTGTCCGAAATGGATAGACAGTTTCTGGTGGAGAGGCATTTGATGAGCCCTGAACATATGGTAAAACACGAGTCCAAAGCCCTCATTATAGACGAAAAAGAAATAGTAAGCATAATGGTCAATGAAGAAGACCATCTGAGAATACAGGTTCTCCAGTCCGGTTTTAATCTTATGGAGGTCTGGAGGATGATAGACGAGATTGATAATGACCTTTCCAGGAATTGCAGTTTTGCATTTTCGACAAGATGGGGATATTTAACAGCCTGTCCGACAAATACCGGTACAGGGTTAAGGGGATCTGTGATGCTTCATCTTCCGGCTTTGGTAATAACTAAGCAAATCGGCAAAGTATATCAGGCAATATCAAAATTGGGACTTACTATAAGGGGTCTTTATGGCGAAGGAACGGAGCCCAGCGGAGATTTCTTACAGGTTTCAAACCAGGTTACACTAGGCCACTCGGAAACGGAACTCCTGGATAATATAGAAAGGATTATAAATAAAATTATAACCAGGGAAAGTTCAACAAGAAGTATGCTCATGACGAAAAATAACGAAGAGATTTCTGATAAGGTCTGGCGCGCATACGGAACGTTAAAGAGCGCCAGGATTATAACGAGCAAAGAAACCATTGCACTTTTATCTATTATAAGGTTAGGTATAGATGTACAAATACTTAAGAACATTGATATGCAGGGCATGAATGAATTATTTAGTTTGACCCAGCCTGCGCATCTTCAGAAACTCGAAGGAAGATCTCTTTCCGCGCATGAAAGAGATTGTAAGCGCGCAGAATTGATACGGGAGAAGTTGAAGTAGGAATAGTCCCTTGAATTTTACAGTACAAAAATCGGAGGTATTTGAATGGCTATGTTTAGTCGTTTTACAGAGAGGGCGCGAAAAGTTATTCTTTTGGCAAAAGAAGAGGCCAAAAGATTTAATCACGATTATATAGGGACCGAGCATATATTGCTTGGCCTGGTAAGAGAGGGAGAAGGTGTAGCCGCAGCCGTCTTAGCGAGCATGGGATTGAGCCCGGATAAGATAAGCCTTGAGGTCGAAAAATTTGTTCAACCCGGCCCCAGCACCATTATCTCAGGAGATATTCCTTTTACGCCAAAGGCTAAAAAGGTTATAGAATTGGCAATGGACGAGGCTAGAAATCTTGGGCATAATTATATAGGAACCGAGCATCTTCTTTTGGGTCTTATAAGAGAAGGAGAAGGCGTTGCTTCTCAGGTCCTGATAAGCTTGAGCCTTGACTTGGATAAAGTGAGGATGGCGATAATGGGTCTTTTAGGCTCTTCTATTCCGGGGTACGCCCCTCAAGAAAAAACAAAAAAAGGCAAAACCCCGGCCCTTGATTCATTCGGAAGAGATTTAACAAAGCTGGCAATAGAAAATAAGCTGGATCCAGTTATAGGAAGGGCAAATGAGATGGAGCGCGTGATACAGATTCTTTCAAGACGCACAAAAAATAATCCTGTTCTTCTGGGCGAAGCCGGTGTCGGAAAGACCGCTATTGTGGAAGGGCTGGCCCAAAAGATAGTCTCGGGCGATATACCCGAGCTTTTAAAAGGTAAAAGGATTGTAGTGCTTGATCTGGCCCTTATGGTAGCCGGCACCAAATATAGAGGCCAGTTCGAAGAAAGAATCAAGGCAGTGATGGAAGAGTTAAAGCGTTCTCAAAATGTGATTATTCTTATCGATGAATTGCATACCCTTGTTGGCGCCGGTGGCGCAGAAGGCGCTATAGATGCCTCCAATATCTTAAAACCGGCTTTGTCCCGAGGCGAGATTCAGTGCATAGGCGCTACCACCCTCGACGAATACAGAAAACATATTGAAAAAGACGCTGCGCTGGAACGTAGATTTCAGACGATTATAGTTGAACCCCCGAGCGTAAAAGAAACTATCGAGATTCTTAAGGGGTTGAGGGATAGGTATGAAGCTCATCACAAAGTCAAGTTCTTGGATCGTGCGCTGGAGGCAGCGGCAAAATTGTCGGACAGATATATCTCAGGTAGGTTCCTGCCTGATAAGGCAATAGATTTAATTGATGAAGCGGGTTCGCGCGCAAGATTATCGACGATGACCGCACCTCCTGATTTAAAGAATATAGAATCGCAAATCCAGGATGTAAAAAATGAAAAAGAGGAAGCCGTAAAGGGGCAGGATTTTGAAAAGGCCGCCAGGATTAGAGACGAAGAAAGAAAGCTTAGAGATAAATTGAATCAAATGAGAAAAGACTGGAAAGAATCTCGAGGCAAAAAGACCTTGAGCGTAACCGAAGAGGATATAGCCACTATCGTATCCCAGTGGACAGGTATTCCTGTTCTAAAATTGGAAGAAAAAGAATCAGCGAAATTTATTAAAATGGAAGAGGAGATGGATAAGCGTGTAATAGGCCAGAAGGAAGCAATTAGAGCGATTACAAGCGCTGTTAGACGCTCCAGGGCAGGCATAAAAGATCCCAAGAGGCCGATAGGTTCTTTCATATTTATGGGGCCGACCGGGGTAGGAAAAACCTTGCTTGGCAGGAAACTCGCAGAATTTATGTTCGGCGACGAAGATGCTGTAATACAACTGGATATGTCGGAATATATGGAAAAATTTAATGTTTCCCGTCTTGTCGGCGCACCGCCGGGATATGTAGGTTATGAAGAAGGAGGCCAGTTGACGGAAAAGGTCAGACGCAAGCCCTATGAGGTTGTTCTCTTGGATGAAATCGAAAAGGCACACCCGGACGTATTCAATATACTCCTGCAGGTTTTGGAAGAAGGCCGCCTTACGGATGCTTTCGGAAGAAAGGTAGATTTCAAAAATACCATTCTTATTATGACATCTAATATAGGCGCGGATATGCTGAAGAGGAGTGGTTCCATAGGTTTTAAGAGCCATGAAAAAGAAGAGGAATCCTATAAAAGTATGAAGGAAAGATTACTCGAAGAAGTAAAAAAAGTTTTTAAACCGGAATTTCTAAACAGGGTAGATGATATAATTGTTTTCAGGAGCCTGACCAAAGAGGATCTTTACCGGATTATCGAATTAGAAATTAGCGAGGTCAAGGCAAGGCTAAAAGAGCAGAATGTAAATATCGAACTTGCGCAAAGCGCAAAGGATTTTCTTATCGAAAAAGGTTTTGATAAAACCTTTGGCGCAAGGCCTCTCAAAAGGACTATCCAGAGATTCTTAGAAGATCCCCTTGCCCAGGAGATAATAGCGGGAGAAATCAAAAGCGGCTCAATTGTTAAGATTGAGGCAAAGGTTGACCATTTGGAGTTTGAAAAATCGGCTGAAAAAGTCAAAAAAAGATGAGAAGATCTAAATTTAAGAAAAGCGTAAGAAGAAAAACGCTGTATTTGGCGTTTACCATTTCAGTATTTGTTGCCTACAGCATGTACTCCGGCGGAGTATTAAAAGGTTTTATAGAGCCGGGATTGAATATGCTTTTGCCGGATTCTTTTTTGGTCGCTATTAGAAAAGACAAGGAAAGAATCCTTATCAATACCGGATTAAGGCATGTGGATTTTAAGGGTATAGATATTGTGGGAGAGGTAATTCTTACGATAGGGCCTAAACTCAATGTGACTGAATTCGATATTGTTTTTAAGAATTTGATAATAAATTATACCCCGCTTTTTAAAGATATCGAAATTCAAGGAGAATATATACGGAAAACAAACTTGATTAAGATTTCCTCTATCTCCGTAGGCGATAAGAATAAAAAAATTATAGGGGGTTATGGAAAAATCGGTCTTTCAAATGGAAAATATATAGATTTATATCTTACCATAAAAAACTTACATCTAGAGGAATTTATACTGACCAAATATAACGAAGAGATAGCAAGCGGTGTTATGAGCGGAGAACTTCGCATGAAGGGCCCGCTTGCGAGGGTCAAAACAAATGCGCATTTTGATGTTCAGAACGGGAAAATCCAGGATTTAGAATTCCAATCATTAATCGCGGCCTTAAAAGGAGAAGGCTTCCTTATCAATATCGAAGACGGTCGAATCATTAAGGAAGAAGGCAACCTTATCATGAGCGGAGAAATAGACTTTAGCCTTTTTCCCGATAGTAAGGCCTTCGACAACTTAAAAATCGAGACCGATCAAAGGATCGCGGTGTGGAATGGATGGGAAATCTCTAAAAGGTTCGAGAGTGAAAAAATAAAAGCGCAAAAAAAACTGGCAAAGGATATAACGTTTAGTTTTGAGACATACGCAAATAAAGATTTTTTTAAAACAGATCAAACCGATAGGGGAAACGAAATAGGGGTTGAATATAAACTCGATAAAAACGAAAGCCTTAAAGTAAGATTAAAAGACAGAGAGAGTTTCCTCGGGCTTGAACATAAGGTAAAGTTCTAAAAATGTCAATTAACCAGAATATAGTAAATCTGGGTGAAAAGACCGTAGATTTAATAAGATATATAGGTGCTGTTTCAGTACTTATAGGCAACACAGTTTTGAGGTTATTTCAACGCCCGTTTCGCTTAAAGCATATAGTAAAACAGATGGCAAAAATAGGGGTAGAGAGTTTGCCCATCGTTTCTTTAATAAGTTTGTTTACCGGGATGGTTTTAGGTCTTCAAAGCGCTTATCAGATGCAGAAGATCTCTGCCGAGATGTATATCGCATCCTTGGTGGCCCTTTCTGTGACCCGTGAGTTAGGCCCTGTACTTACAGCCTTGATTGTAGCCGGCAGATGCGGGGCTTCTATAACTGCGGAATTAGGAACGATGAAAGTAACCGAACAGATAGACGCCTTAGAGACCATGGCGGCAGATCCTATAAATTATTTGGTCGTACCAAGGTTCTGGGCATTGTTGTTAATGCTTCCTATTTTAACTCTTTATGCAGATATAATCGGTATACTCGGAGGATATGTTATAGGTCGATATAAACTTAATATATCACATCATATGTATCTTAGAATGACATTTGAGCCGTTGGCTAATAAGGATATATATAGCGGGCTTTTAAAAGCCGCGGTTTTTGCGATTATAATATGTATTATTGCTTGTTATGAGGGCCTGAATGCTAAAGAAGGCGCAGAGGGAGTCGGCAAGGCCACAACTTCGAGCGTGGTAAGGAGTTTTATATTGATTATAATGGCGGATTGTCTGTTGACGGCGCTGTTGTATTTTGTGGGAAGATAGTCGGGGATAAATTTTATGATAGAGATAATAAATTTATGCAAGGCATTCGGTAATAATGTAGTCCTTGATAATCTTAATCTTACTTTGAATGCAGGGGAAACCACCGTTATCATAGGAAGGTCGGGATGCGGCAAGTCAGTGCTTCTAAAACACATTATAGGATTGATGAAACCCGATTCGGGCCAGGTTCTTATTGACGGAAAAGATATTACTACAGTGGGTGATAAGGAATTAAAGAAAATAAGAATGAAATTTGGCATGCTTTTTCAGGGCGCAGCCCTTTTTGATTCTTTATCCGTCGGTGAAAATGTCGGTTTCGTTCTTTTAGAACATACAAATACGCCGAGACATATTATAAGAGAACGCGCTACAGAATGCCTGAATTTGGTGGGACTTAAAGATATCGAAGATCTTAAACCCGCTGAGCTTTCCGGAGGAATGAAAAAAAGGGTTGGATTGGCCCGCGCCATATGCATGAGGCCCGAAATAATATTATACGATGAGCCGACAACAGGGGTGGACCCTATAATGGGAGATGCTATAAACGATTTAATAAAACAATTGCATGATAAATTAAAAACAACCTCTATAGCAGTAACGCACGATATGAGAAGCGCTTATAAGATTGCGACGAGAATCGCGATGCTATATAACGGAAAGATAATTGCAAACGGTTCTCCCGAAGAAATAAAGAATTCTAAGGACGCGGTTGTAAAACAATTTATAACCGGTGCGGCGGCCGGCCCCATTACAGAGGCAGCCGGTATAAAGGGTATGCTGGATAAAAATTGGAGGAAAAATGGCTGAAGATAGAAGTTTTGAACTCAAGGTAGGGTTATTTGTAGGTATAGGCATATTGATATTTTTTATAATAGTCTTTTCGATAGGCGATGTTACATTGATAAAAAGAGGTTATCGTATTTACATGGTTTTTAGTTTTGTCAACGGAATAACCAAAGGCGCGCCTGTTAGGCTGGCCGGGGTTGATGTAGGCTATATCGAGAGAATTGATGTTTATCAGGATAAGGAAGCCCAAAAAACAAAGGTGAAATTAACGGCATGGGTTAATTCCGGGGATATAAAGATAGAGAAAGATGCCCGCGCTAGCATAAACACCCTTGGACTTCTTGGGGAAAAGTACTTAGAGATATTTCCCGGTACATTTGAAGGAGGGCTGTTAGAAAACGAGGATACATTGATAGGCCATGACCCTGTGATGATGCAGAATCTTACCGAGACAATGAATCAGTTAGCTGAATCGACAAACATTGTTATGGGGAGATTAAAAGAAGGCAAGGGTACCATAGGAAAGCTTTTGGTGGAGGAAAAGATATATAATGATTTGGAGGCATTTGTTGCGGATATAAAGGCACATCCGTGGAAATTGCTCCATAAACCAAGAGGAAAGAAATAAAGGTGATAATATGACGCTATTACTGATACGATTATTTTTTATGTTATTGTCAACCGTCATAGGATATTATGTTGGAATGCTGTTAAATAACTTTGAGCCTCAGGCAGGAATTTTAGGCGCCTCTATAGGGGTTATAGGTGCGCTCATCTTGATTTTTGTTGAAGTAAAAATGAGAAGGTTTTCTGTCAGAAATCTCTCTGCCGCGGTATTCGGCCTTATATTCGGCTTTTTTATGGCCTGGATATTGACCTTTGTATTACGACTTATCCCTATGGATGCTAATTTGTTTTCGTCTTTACAGATAATTTTTATCCTCGTTTTTTGTTATCTCGGCATGATTATAGCGATGCGCGGCAAAGACGAATTTAATCTCATTATTCCATATATAAAGTTTCAAAGGCAGGATCAGAAAGAGGAACTTATTATACTTGATACAAGCGTCATAATAGACGGCAGAATTGCCGATTTGTCCGAGACCTCTTTTTTAGAAGGCCGTTTAATTGTTCCCCGTTTTGTATTACGGGAACTACAGCAGATTGCAGATTCTGGAGATTCTTTAAAACGGAATAGAGGCAGAAGGGGGCTTGATATATTAAATAAAATCCAGAAGTCAAAAAAACTGGATGTCCGGATTCACGAAGAAGATTTTCCTGATATTAAAGAAGTAGATGCAAAACTCATAAAATTGGCACAGCTACTCTCGGCAAAAGTATTTACCAATGATTTCAATCTGAACAAGATTGCCGAACTTCAAGGGATAAAGGTATTAAACATAAATGATCTGGCAAACGCGCTTAAGCCGGTAGTGCTTCCGGGAGAACTACTGAATGTAAAGATTACAAAGGAGGGGAAAGAGTATAGTCAGGGTGTTGCCTATTTGGATGACGGGACAATGATAGTTGTTGATAACGCCAAACATCTGATAGGCAAAACTATAAACGTGGCAGTTAGCAGTATCTTACAGACCTCTGCGGGCAGAATGATTTTTGCAAACAAATTAGAGCCCGAGAGGGGACGAGGCAGATGAAGACTGTAGCTATTGTTCCCGCAGCGGGAAGCGGTAGGAGGTTAAAAGAAATAAAAGAAAAACCCTTTGTAAAACTGAGATCAAAACCGCTACTCTGGTATGCGTTAGAAGCCCTCAATAATTCTCCTCATATAGATAAAATAGTTCTTGTAGTCGCAGGGAAATTTGTCAAAAAGAGCCGGGACCTCGTAAAAAAATATAATCTCAAAAAGATAGAGCATATAGTACCGGGCGGAAGAACAAGAAGCGATTCCGTGCTAAACGGGCTAAATTTAGTAGATAAAGATACCGATTACGTCCTCATACATGACGGTGTAAGGCCATTTTTAGAAAAACACCTGATAAGAGAGAGCCTGATAGCCGCAAGAAGATTCGGGGCTTCGTGCGTTTCGGTTCCCGTAAAACCAACTATAAAAAAAGCCAAAAAAGGTTATATTGAAAATACGTTAAAACGAAGCATTTTATGGGAAGCTCAGACACCCCAGGTTTTCAAAAGAGAAGTAATTTTAAAGGCATATAGAAATAGGAGACTCCTTAAGAGGGCAACCGATGATTCGAGCTTGGTTGAGGAGTCCGGATACAAGGTTCGTATAGTGACGGGTTCATATAGAAATATCAAGGTTACAACCAAGGAAGATCTAATATTAGCGAAAGCCTTATTGAAGCGATAGGAGGATGCGATGCGAGTAGGAATCGGCTACGATATACACAGGCTTGCTGATGGCAGGAAACTTATTTTAGGAGGCGTTGAAATTCCTTATGTGAAAGGCCTGGAAGGCCATTCCGATGCAGATGTCTTTTTGCATTCACTTTGCGATGCGATGCTTGGAGCAGCCGGCTCCAATGATATAGGAAAGCATTTTCCGGATACAGACCCTAAATTTAAAGGCGCCTCAAGCATAGGTCTTCTTAAACAGGTACTGGATATAATCACAGAAAAAGGATTTAAGATGAATAATGTAGATACTGTGATTATTGCCGAAGAACCTAAAATAGCCCCCTTCGCGGAAAACATGAGAGAAAGAGTGTCTTTGGTTTTAAAATTGGGTAAGGAAAAAATTAATATTAAGGCCTCGACGAGTGAAGGGGTTGGCGCTATAGGCCGGGGCGAAGCAATTGCATCGTATTCAGTGGTTACGCTGGAAGAGAGAGTAAAGGAAAAACGGAGAAAGTCATGATTATACTGTATAGCTTTTTTATTATTTTAATAATAGTCGCCTTGTATCTGGTGACTATAAGCATTGTATTTAGAAAAGAGGTAAAAGCTGCCTTTGAAAGGGATCCGGCTGCGACAAACTTTCTTGAAGTACTTCTTACTTACGCCGGTTTGCACGCTATTATTTTTTATCGCATTGCAAATAAATTATTAAAGATGCATGCCCCCTTCTTTCCAAGATTATTATCTCAATTAAGCCGATGGCTTACGGGTATCGAAATACATCCGGGCGCTACAATAGGGAAAGGTTTGTTTATAGACCATGGGATGGGGGTAGTTATCGGTGAGACATCTATAATCGGAGATAACGTGACTTTATTCCAGGGGGTAACATTAGGAGGAACAGGCAAGGAAAGGGGAAAGCGCCATCCAACCCTCGGCAATAATGTCGTTGCCGGTACAGGCGCAAAAATTTTAGGTAATATAACCATTGGTGATAACGTGCATATAGGAGCGAATGCCGTTGTTATACGCGATGTCCCCGCTAATTCTACGGTTGTAGGTGTACCGGGTAGGATTGCAAAGAAAGAGGGCAGAAAATATCCTGGTATAAATTTAGACCATACCTCTTTACCGGATCCGCTCACTCAAGCGCTGGATCGGCTTCAACACGAAATAGATCATATTGAGGGTGAGATAAGAGATTATCACGAGAAGAAGCAGCAGGGTGAAGGTTAAAATCCAAAATCCAAATGGCAAAATCCAAAATAAATCCAAAATCCAAAATTCAAATATATAATACTTTAACTCGCAAGAAACAGATACTGACCGAGAGAAAAATCGGTATTTACGTCTGCGGGCCTACCGTATATGATGAACCCCACATAGGGCACGCAAGGAGCGCTTACATATTTGATATGATTATAAAATATCTTAAATTCAGGAAACTGAAGATTGTGTTTGTTCGCAATGTAACCGATGTAGACGATAAGATTATTGATAGGGCGAAAGAGGTGTATGAAGAAGGCCCATTAAAAGATAGGGTCAGGAATTTAGCAAATCAATATTTAAAGAGATACCACGAGGATATGGATTTATTAGGGTTGGATAAACCCGATATAGAGCCGAAGGCGACAGAGACTATAGCTGACATGATTAAATTCATACAGATCTTAATAAAAAAAGGATATGCATACGAGATCTCCGGAAACGTTTATTTTGAAGTGAGAAAGTTCAAGATTTATGGTCAACTCTCGGGGCAGAGCTTAGACCAGATGAAAAAAGGCTCGCGGGTCGCCCTCGATAAGAATAAAAAAGACCCGTTGGATTTTGCGCTATGGAAAGCATCTAAGGAAGACGAGCCATCTTGGAAGAGTCCATGGGGCGAGGGAAGGCCCGGCTGGCATATAGAGTGTTCGGTAATGAGCACAAAGTTTTTGAAGAAGAATTTTTTAATTCACGGAGGAGGGCTGGATTTAATATTTCCTCACCACGAGAATGAAATCGCGCAGACTGTATGCGCAGGAAAGAAATCGGCAAGATATTGGATTCATAACGGCCTCTTGACGATTGACGGGCAAAAAATGTCGAAGTCGCTCGGTAATTTTATTTCGATTAAAGACTTTCAGACAAAATATAAAGATCTGGATTTATTAAAACTGTTTTTCTTAAGCAGTCACTACAGACATCCTGTGGATTATATGGATGAGAAGATAGAGCAGATGAAAAAGAATAAAGAAAGAATAGTTATATTTTTGCAAAAGGTAGAGGAAAAAGTTCAAAGATTTAATAGAGAGCTTCCTGCGAAATACAGAAACTACGAAGTCCCATTTTCCGCTGCTATGGCTGATGATTTCAATACACCTTTTGCTTTGGCTATTTTGTTTAAGTGCGTAGATGATGGAAACAAAATATTAGAGAAAGAAGCTTTGGGTGACAGAGATTATAAGGATTTAAAAGATTGCCAATCGTTTATTAAGCAAGTTTCAAGTATTTTCGGACTCAGTTTTGAATATAAACCAATACTTAATAAAGATGTACTTGCAAGAATTCATGAGCGTGACGAAGCAAGAAAAAACAAGGATTTCAAGAAGGCAGATGAGATAAGAAAAGAACTTTTAAAACAAGACATTATTCTGGAGGATACCAAAGAGAGAACCATATGGCGAAAAAAAGTTTAAAAAAAGGTCTCTTTATAACATTTGAAGGGCCGGAAGGCTGCGGTAAGACAACGCACGCCAATCATATTTACAAATATCTGAAAAAAGAAGGATACCCCGTAATATTTACAAGAGAACCGGGCGGTACCTTTGTAGGGGAAAAGATAAGAGGAATCTTGTTAAATCCGCGACATAAAGGCATAACATCATTGACCGAACTTTTACTTTTCGAGGCAAATAGAACCCAGATTATAAAAGAAATAATTTTACCGGCTCTAAAGAAAAAGAAAATTGTTATTTGCGATAGATTTAACGATTCTACAATAGTATATCAGGGGTATGCGGGTACCTTGCCCCTGAAGGAGGTTATTGCGATAGATAGTATGGTTATACGTTCTGCAAAACCAGATTTAACAATAATGCTTGATGTCGATGCCAAGACAGGTTTAAAAAGAGCAACTAAATTTAGGCGTAAAGACCGAATGGAGTCAAAGTCTTTGGCGTTTCATAAGCGGGTAAGGAATGGATTTAGGGATTTGGCAAAGAAGGATAAGCGAAGAATTCGATTAATAAAGGTAAGGAAAAGCGTTAAGGAAACTCAAGAGATTGTAAGAAACGAGATTGTGAATCTGCTTCGGAGGTATACTAAGTGGCATTTGCCGATATAATAGGTCATAACGACGCGATATCATATTTGGGGAGTATTATAGAGAATAATAGGATATTCTCATCCTACCTTTTCCTCGGTCCGGAGTCAATCGGCAAAAAGATGGTTGCGTTCGACTTTGCCAAGGCCTTGAATTGCAATTTTCCTGACTTATGTTTGATTAAACCTGTAGGGAAAGGAAATACTATAAAAATAGAAGATATAAGACGCCTTAGAAGAGATGCATCCTTAAAACCGTATAAGGGGACGTATAAAGTTTTTATTATAGACGATGCAGACCTCATGACGCAGGAGTCTCAAAACGCGCTATTAAAGACCTTAGAAGAGGCACCGTCACAAACCGTGTTTATTTTAATTACGAGGAGCGCTCACAGTATATTACCGACTATTATTAGCCGGTGCCATATAATAAAGTTTAAGACTATTTCCACTAAAGAGGTCTCAAATTTTTTAATCCAGCGATATGGGATGAAAACCGAAGAGGCACTTTTTTTAGCGAAATTTTCGGGAGGAAAAATCGGTAAGGCCCTGAAAATGAAGGACTCGAATCCCCTTATTAGAAAAAACCTGGTTATGGATAGATTGCTAGAGAGGAATTACCCTGACAGAATGAGCCTGAAAGAAGACCTGACAATTTTGGTTTCTTGGTTTAGAGATATCTTTATATCAAAGGTAAATCCTGATAAGGAACTGTTGTTTAACATTGATAAAGTTGACGAAATTTTCAAATCCGCCGATAAAGTTTCATTCGACGATTTGGAAGCTGTTATAAACAAGCTAATACTGCTTAATTCGTATGTCGATATGAATGTAAATCCGAAACTCGTTATAGATGCAGTCCTTAGTGAAACAGCAAACTTGAAGGAAGAGACTCAATGTACGAGGTAATACAGGTAAGGCTTAGAGAGGCCGGCAAGAGTACATATTTTTTTACAAGCGGCCTTAAATTTGATATCGGCGATTATGTTATCGTTGAAGCAGGCAGGGGTCTCGATTACGGTGAAATTGTTTCAGAACCGGAGACGGTTCTGGATAAGGATATAGAAGAACCGTTAAGGCGGATTATCAGAAAGACGAATCCCTGGGACCATCGACAGGTAGAAAAAAAGAAAAAAAAGGAAAAAGAATTAATAGATACCTGCAATAA
>SDBT01005590.1_pt1 | contig 21061 bp, 18 predicted proteins | sample 2277101 | NCBI WGS metagenome assembly SDBT01 (sample SAMN10404973, study PRJNA504765) | marine sediment metagenome | isolation source: marine sediment core GS10_PC15, 103 cmbsf | place: Arctic Ocean: Southern Knipovich Ridge | collected 2010
ATTACACGGATGAGACAGATTCTCACGGATTCAGGACAGATACCCTATCCGTGTTAATCCGTAGCATCCGTGTAATCCGTGTGCTATTTGTCTGACTCAAAAGCATTATCTGAACGTCTATAGCGGCTGGTACAGGAGGCAGCATATATGTTGAAATTTGCGGGTTTACTCTTGTGTATTGTCCTGAATATTATAACTGGAAGCGCATATACGGAGGTAATGCAGATGCCGGAGTCTGAAAATTTGTCGGGACTGATCCTCTTTGTTGCTAACGACGGAAATGATAATTGGTCAGGTCGCCTCGCAACACCTGATGCTGACAAAGGCGACGGGCCTTTCGCCACGCTGGAGCGCGCCCGCGATGAGATCAGGAATCTCAAACAGGCGGGAGAGATGCCGGACGGCGGCGTGACGGTGGAGATACGCGGCGGCGTGTATCAGCGAGAGCAGCCGTTCGTGTTGAGTGCGGAGGACTCAGGCAGTAATGATGCGCCGGTGACATACCGAGCGCGACGGGGCGAAGAAGTTCGACTGACAGGCGGCAAAGTGGTAACAGGATTCCAGCCGGTTACCGATCCAGCGATTCTGGAACGTCTCGCGCCCGAAGCGCGAGGCAATGTACTTCAGGCTGATCTCAAGGCTCTGGGCGTCACCGATTACGGCGAAGTGAAAGGCGGAGGGCTTGAGCTTTTCTTTGAGAATAAGCCCATGACGCTGGCAAGATGGCCCAACGAGGGATTCGTCCGAATAGCTGATCTGATAGAGAGCGATACAGTCAACGTTCGCGGCACTAAAGGCAGCAAGATCGGGAAGTTCATGTATGAAGGGGACAGACCGAAGCGATGGGCAGGAGAAAACGATGCCTGGGTTCATGGCTACTGGTTCTGGGACTGGTCTGATCAGCGTCATAAGGTCGAATCCATTGACACCGAGAAACGCATAATCGCCGTAGTGCCGCCTTATCACGGCTACGGCTATCGCAAGGGACAGTGGTTCTATGGACTTAACATTCTGGCGGAGATCGATACACCCGGCGAGTGGTATCTGGATCGGGAGACGGGTATGCTCTATTTCTGGCCGCCGGCGTCCATTGACGAAGGTTCGCCCACAGTGTCGGTGGCGAAGACACTGGTAATAATGCAGGATGTGAGCTACGTAACGCTTGCGGGCTTGACTCTGGAGGCCGTCAGAGGGACCGCCATCACCATGACAGGCGGTACGCACAGCCGCGTTGTCGGCTGCACGCTCCGAAATCTTGGTAGCTGGGCGGTGAGAATTTCCGGCGGCACTCACAATGGCGTCATAGGCTGCGATATTTACGAAACCGGCGACGGCGGGATCGCCATGTCAGGCGGCGATCGCAAGACGCTTTCACCAGCAGGCCATTATGCAGAGAATAACCATATCCATCATTATGCCCGATGGAATCGCATGTATAAGGCCGCCATTTCAATGAGCGGAGTTGGCAATCGTATCAGCCACAACCTGATCCACAACGCTCCGCACATGGCTATCTCCTTCAGCGGCAACGACCATCTTATGGAGTTCAACGAGATCCACAGCGTTTGCTACGAATCCAACGATGCCGGGGCGATATACAGCGGTCGTGACTGGACTATGCGCGGTACGGTGCTGCGGCATAATTATCTGCACCACATCAACGGCTTTGAGGGGCGCGGCTGCGTGGGAGTTTATCTGGACGATATGTTCTGTGGCACGACCATCTATGGCAATATATTTTATAAGGTAACAAAGGCAGCGTTCATCGGCGGTGGCAGAGATTGTGTCGTCGAAAATAACATCTTCGTTGACTGTAAACCGGCGCTTCACATTGACGCCCGCGCCATGGGCTGGGCCAGCTATCATGTAAACACCACGATGACGGATCGATTACTGGCGATGCCCTATCAGAATCCACTCTGGTCAGAGCGTTATCCCGAAATGGTTAATATTCTGGAGAATGAGCCAGCCGCACCCAGAGGGAATATAGTCGCCCGCAACATCTCGCAGGGCGGCAAATGGGATGGAGTTAATAGTCAGGCGCGTCCCTATGTCACCTTTGAGGATAATCTGATTGATCAGGACGTGGGATTTGCGGAAGAGCCGCCTGCGAGTTTTCGACTTCGCGACGACTCACCTGCTTATAAGCTGGGATTTAAACCAATCCCGATTGAGAAGATCGGCCTGTATGAAAGCGAACAACGCGCTTCCTGGCCGGTGCAGCATCAGATCAGGTAGTAAAAGATGGTGGTAAGTACCAGAACAGAATTATTTTCATGTTGCTGTAGGAGTGGGTAAATGGCAGGAAGCGGAGGGAATTTTATGGCAAAACCGGCACGCTTTACTGTAATAGCTTTTGCTGCTTTAAGCGTTACTATTCTTCTCTGGATTGTAGCAGCGCTCTTTCTATTCCGGGTTATCAACATCTTTGATGCCGTCCTGATGAAATTCCCCGGGCCGGTGGTTATCTTTGGGGCGATGTCGGTGTGTCCGCTTCTGGCTCTGCTCCTGGGCATAGGAATGATACGCAGCAAGCGAGCGCGCATCCTGGGGAGCGTAGTTACGGGAATTAGTGGACTCTTACTCGCCATGTTTGTTGTTATAATCGGTATCCCAATGCTGAGAAACGCACTAAAACCCGATACTCCTGTGAATCCTGGCGCACCCAGATCGGTTGAGCTACAGGTTGGTCTTCCGGTTTTTCCCGGAGCGGAGGGCTTTGGAACTCGGACGCAGGCAGGCCGCGGCGGTAAAGTCATCGAGGTGACTTCGTTAACTGACAATGGGCCCGGAACTCTCCGGGCGGCGCTTAACGATCCCGCCCCTCGCATCATTGTCTTTCGCGTTGGCGGGATCATTGAGCTGGAGGAGAGTCTCTTCATTAATCATCCTTTTGTTACGGTAGCCGGGCAGACGGCGCCAGGCGATGGTATCCTGATCAAGGATGTGGGAATCACAATTATGACCCATGATGTTCTGATCCAGCACATTCGCGTGCGCCCGGGAAATGAGGGTGATGTCAATGCTGAGGTGAATGACGCCATTTCCATCCTCGGCAAGCAATCGGATATTGATGGAGCGTATAACGTAGTAGTGGATCACGTTTCAGCAAGCTGGGGTGAAGATGAGACCGTTAGCACCTGGTTCGGAGCGCACGACATAACGATTTCGTGGTCTATCATCAGCGAAGCGCTGGATAAAAGTCGTCATCGTAAAGGTCACCACAGCGCCGGACTTCTCATTGGTGACAGTTCCTACCACGTCTCCATACATCATAATCTGATGGCGCACAACGATTTCCGCAACCCGCTTATGTCAAAAGGCGGCACTCACGACGTTGTCAATAACGTAGTCTACAACTGGGGAGTGTTACCGGCGGAGGTTATAGACTACGATTCCAATACCTTTCTCAACTTCATAGGGAACTATTTCCTCCCCGGCCCATCCACTTTCCGTGAGCGATATGAAATCCTGATTGAACCAGAGTCCGGGACACCGAGAATCTATGTGGAAGGCAATATAGGGCCGCATCGCCCGGACCCAGCGATGGATGAGTGGGCAATAATAGGTTTCGGCTACGGCGAGGATGAAGCGCCTGAACTCTACCGCTCCCGCACGAAATTCACGACCCATTCAATTACTGCTATGAGCGCAAATGAAGCCTTTGAAAAAGTGCTAACTGGCGCTGGAGCTACAGTTCCAGCGCGAGATTCAGTGGATCGTCGCGTGGTCTCTGACGTTAGAAATAAAGCGGGGGCAATAATCAATTCCCCGGAGGAGGTAGGTGGCTATCCAGAACTCGCCGGCGGGAATCCGCCAACCGACTCGGATCACGATGGGATTCCGGATGACTGGGAAAGCGCAATGGGCCTTGATCCAAACGACGCGGCTGATGGAAATGGAGACCTGGATAGAGATGGATACACGAATATCGAGGAGTATTTGCATTCGCTGCTGAGATAGCAGAGCGGAATCCAATTCATATCCCTGCACCGTTTCCTGTTGACATAAATGGGAACAGCGAGGTATATTAACGTGAGTTCGACGTAAAGTATCTATGTTAAATAGTGTGTATGCTTTTAAAACAGCTTCTTCAGAACTGCCTCTAGAGGATTTGTCATTCCAGCCTTTATGGTAGACTGGATTCCAGCCTTCGCTGGAATGACAAGCACTCTTATATCGAACTCACGTTAATTATACCGAGAAATGAACCGTCCCGAGATTTGATACTATTAACTTGAGGGGGAGGAAAATGGCAAGCAAGCAAATATCTGGCAAAAATGGCGCTGTAGGAGCAGGGCGCGCTGGCTCGAAAGAAGCGGGAATGAGTATGCTAAAGGCGGGCGGCAATGCTGTTGACGCTGGTGTTGCTTCGATTCTTGCTCTATCAATCACCGACCGGAATGACTTTTGCTTCGGAGGCGAAGCTCCAATTCTTATCTACATGGCTGAGACGAAAGAAGTAACAGCCATCAGTGGTCAGGGACCAGCGCCACAAAAGGCTAATCAGGAGATGTTCACCGGAATGGATACCATCCCCGGAAGCGGCATACTACCGGCAGCGGTGCCATCGATCTTAGCCACCTGCATACTGGCGTTGGATAAATTTGGCACAAAAACCTTTGCTGAAGTAGTGAATCCTGCCCTGGATATCCTGCTAAAAGGTGACGTGGAATGGTTTCCCAGACTGGCAAACACTTTCGACAGATTGATAGCTGAGGAAGCAAAAAATCCCAAAGACAGAAGCAAAGGACTGGAAGCCGTCCACCAATATTTCTACGAAGGCCCTATCGCTGACGAACTGGTCGCGTGGAATCAGGGAATAGGTGGCTTGCTCTGCAAAGAAGACATGAGCAGCTATAGAGCCAGTACCGAGAATCCGATCCACGGAACGTATCGGGGATATGATGTCTACAAATGCGGATTCTGGACACAGGGACCGGCTTTGATACAGGCTTTGAACATACTCGAGGGCTACGATCTGACTGGGATGAATCCTGACGACCCCGAATACATACATCTGGCAATAGAAGCTCTCAAGCTGGCATTCGCGGATCGCGACGCCTACTACGGAGATCCGAATTTCGTAAAGAATCCAGCGAGAGTCTTGCTGGCGAAGAATTATGCAGAAAAGCGGCGTAAACTGATAGATCGCAGCAAAGCATCACTGAAGCATCAGCCCGGCGATCCGCGGAATAATAAAGCTCTAAACTACAGGATGAAACTGCCCGGAGGCGCGGAATCCAAGCCTCAGGATACTACGACGTGTGTAGCCGGAGATAAGTTTGGAAATATGTTCGTAGCGACTCCCAGCGGTTGGGGATCTGGCATCCTCCCCGGCAGCACAGGGATTGTTCTGGGGACGAGGCTGCAAAGCCTGAACCTCTGGGAAGGGCATCCCAACGTCATACAGCCCGGCAAACGTCCCCGGATTACACTGTCACCAACGCTCATAATGAAAGACGGAAAGCCCTTTATGGCTGTCAGCGTACATGGCGGAGATCAGCAAGATCAAACTGCTTTGCAGATGATAATCAATGTCATTGATTTCGGTATGCAGCCTCAGGAGTCGGCGGACACCACGCGATTTGGCACCAATCACCTGATAGGCTCGTTCCGACAGACGCCTGTGGAGCCGGGCAGCCTTACCATTGAGGAAACTGTTCCCGACGAGACACTTGAGGCTCTGAAAAAGAAGGGGAATAAAGTCAGGCTGACATCAGTTTTCTCTTCCGGAACGGTACTGATAGTGTGGGATGAGGATGGTACCATGAAGCCGGGAGGCGATGTGCGAAAAACGCGGCACGTTGCGGCTTATTAGATAGAACTTCAGGCATGGTTCACAATTGTTGTAACACTTTTGAATATGATATATGTTGTTCCATCGAAAATCCCCCCAGCCCCCTTTTCAAGGGGGAGCTATAAACCCTTGCATAGAGTAGGTTGCTGCTCATCACTGTAGAGCAAATGTAGAGCAGACTTCCTACTCCCCCTTGAAAAGGGGGCTGGGGGGATTTTCAGCCACATTCAGAAAGTGTTACCTTAATTATACTGAAAAATGAACCATCCCGAACTTCAGGTTCTTAAGGATTAAGTATGGATGGTCAACTTCTATATACTTTTCTCAGTCTGGCGACGAGCCGGGATACTTCGAGTGGGAAAATAGTACCAGTTGAAGGCATGAAACTTATCTCGGCGCTGGCGCACAGTCACCATATCCCTGTGACGTGGATTGTCGATAGTCACTCGGTTCAGGAATCAAGGAGCGTCCTCCTTCAGGGACATCAGGAATGTGGCGATGATGTGGTACTCCTGATCGACGTTTCTCGTGCTCTGAGGGAGAGTGGTGTTGCCAGCCCCGCGTCAAAGGCGGAGGAAATAGTTGTACTCCGCCAGAATCTTCCTGACTTCATAGCCTCTGAGCGGGAAAAAGTCAAAGAGATGCTGCCGTGGGCGGAAGTTAATGTCATTACCACTGATATTAAAGCGGATGTCTTAATCCAAATTCTGGAGGAGTTGGGCTGTATTGGCCTGTGGGGATATGACTGGAATCCCGCTGCCCCTGCTACCCCGCCCGACGCTTCCCTACCCCAGCCTGGCGGATGCCCCTGGAGTTTCTTCTACGCGTCTGGAGAGCATTACGATGCCCCGTCCCAGTCTGCCGGTGGATTGGTGGCTGTGGAAAGCACCGCGCTTGATCTGAACGCGGTCTTCCATACAGGCAACTCGCGGATTTTCTCTGCAAACCCCAATTCTCTGAGAAGATCGGGGCTTTGCTCTGATGAGGATGTTAATTATCCGAAAGCGCTCATGGATGAATATCTGAGGAATTGCTCCTGGAACAGATTTGTGACCTTTCCCCAACAGCAAGCAGCGCGCGAGATGGAATACGCAAGCTACGATGAATATGATAAGGGAACCATAGGTCATATAGCAGATATATTGGGCGGCTTTTTCCGTGAGGTGGAATCCAATCCCGATATACAAGCCCTGAACCTGCCGCAGGCAATAGAACTCTACAAGCGGGAATTTGAGTATACTGAAAGCTGCTACATGGCGTTTGATAGTATAGTGCCGCCTCACATAGATATAGATTTCTACGTCCCACCCGAACCAGAACAGAAGCCACCGTATCCCTTTACATTCTTTTACTACGATCGCGAGTGTCAGTTGATCTTCCAGGAGGGCCAGATGACGCCTTTGAGTATGAGGAATTATTTCCGCCCACCTTTCGATTCCAGGCACTACGCTGAAAAAGAAATGCCGTCCATCTCCTCTTTCCGCCCCGCCCGGGACAGAGATAAATTGATCCTGGAGTTCGAGATAGAATCAATAAAGCAGATGCCATTTGGTCTCGCTATATGGGACGATCACTCTACGTTCAGCCTGGTGTCTACCAACGCGCGATTGGTGAAGTGGGTAGGAACTCACCTCCTCTTTATCAGAATGGACCTGCAGGAGGGATTGAATCGGGTGGAAGTATCCCTGACAATCTGATTCGATGGGAGATCTTCTGCGATCCTCTCAATTGATAACACATCTTGGTAGGGGTACCCCTACAGCAACATGAGAGTAATTCTGGTCAGGTACTTACTAAGGAGATTACGCCATGACTTCCAATACCAGTGAACGCGGCCCAGAGAAATCATTGGAGCAGCCAAATATTCTAATAATCATAACCGATGATCAGGGCTATGCCGATCTGAGCGCCTACGAGCACGCAGCGGAGGATATTAAGACACCGAATATGGATCGACTTGCAGGGGACGGCGTCCTGTTTACTCAGGCTTATGTGACGGCTCCCGTGTGCAGTCCATCGCGGGCAGGCTGGAATACCGGCTGTTATCAACAGCGATGGGATCCAAAGGCCGGCTGGGGGCCGGGGCTGCCACAGGACGTGGAAACGATAGCCGAGTATCTCAAAGCTGCTGGCTACGTGACAGGCAAGGTGGGGAAGAATGACTACGGGACAGGATACCACAGCATGGAGCCGCGGGAATATCCACTCAATCACGGCTTTGATGAATTTCTTGGATTCTCGTCCCATGCTCACGACTACTTTTTGCTCTCTGAGGACATTGAAAAACGCACACCCGACCCTCATGGCCATTCCGCCGCCCTGGGGACGCTCTTCTGGAATCGTGAGCGCAAAAGCTATTCGGAAGGCTATACGACGGAGATATTCACCGATTGGGCGACCGACTTCCTCAATCGACACCAGGATCAGCCGTTCTTCCTGACTGTATCATATAACTCCGTCCACCATCTGATACACGAAGTGCCAGAGCGATACCTCAAGAAATTCGACGCCAAACCCATCGCCAACTACGAGCCAGAAACGATGGGCAAATATGTCGATTACTATGGTAAATACTGTCGGTATGGGGCTATCGACGACGAGAACATGCGCAGGTACTATCTCGCGAATCTGAACTGCCTCGATGACAACGTTGGTCGGCTGCTTGGCACGCTGAATCAAACAGGATTGAGCGACAATACGCTGGTGATCCTCTTCTCCGACAATGGCGGCTCACCTCTTACCGCAGCCAATAACCGCCCGCTTCGCGGCTCAAAATATCTGCTGTGGGAAGGTGGCATCCGGATTCCGTTCATGATGCGCTGGCCGAATAGATTGCCAAAAGGTAAAATTTATCCCCATCGGGCATCGACTCTGGACATTGCGCCCACCTGCATCGAGACAGCCGGCGGCCAAATTCCGTCGGGACTGGATGGCGTAAGTATTTTAAATGCAGTGCAACAGGGAATCCCCTCTCCGTCCGCCGATGATCCACTGTTCTGGCGATTCCAGAACCAGTTCGCAGTCCGGGAGGGAGACTGGAAGCTGGTCAAATCGAATCATGTCACCCCTCGCCAGCCCAGCAGTCGGTTCCTGAGTGGCCCTGACTTCGGCGACAGTCCGCAGTTGTTCAATCTGAAGGAGGATCTGTCTGAACAAAAGAATGTATATGACACCTGCCCGGAGGTTGCTCAACGGCTTGAGAAAATGTATCAGGAGTGGTGGCAGGAAATGGCAGGCGCGAAGCCCTGATACTCGAACCTGGGAGCGCAGGCATCTTGCCTGCAACATGAAGAAAATGCAGGCAAGATGCCTGCGCTCCCAGGACAGCTTCATCCATACAGGAGGGAAATATAATGAAGTTTGAGGAAATTGCTATCAGGCTTAAAGGGAAGCTGTTTCTTTCATCCATGATGGGCAAATGCGATCCCGGTTTCTGTGCGTCGCGTGCGAAGGGCTGCGCTATGGTGCAATTGGGCGCGTATGTATTACTCAAGGAGAGAGAGGAACGCAATGAATCATGGCCTGAACCTGAACTCGCCAGTTTGACAGCTTTCATGAAGGAACAGTTCGACACATGCCGCGCTGAATCGGCAGATTTTGTTGGCGAGGAGAATGTGCCGGTAATCTCGGCTAATGTCTTTCCATGTACGGACGAAGACGTGGAGACCTCTGCCGCTGCATTCGTGGAAGCTGGCGGAGACATTTACGAACTCAACGCGCATGGCGGCATAGGCGGCGATCGCGAACGCGGCACAGGCAGTATGCTCTTCATACCCGAACATACACCAAAGCTGATGCGCTGGGCAAAGATGCTGGTTGACGCCGGCGGCCCTGTCATCATAAAAGGCAGAGGCGGAGTGATACCTGACTTCACCGAACACGTCAGGAAGATGGAGCAAATCGGCGTTCACGCTTTCCATATCAATATTCAGGATGAGGAAGCAGGTGAGCAGGATTTGAGGCTTCTGGAGAACATCCGAAAGTCCACCGGGATGTTTTTGCTGGCGAGTGGCTATGTAACGAATACAGACACCGCAAAGACTCTGTTTGCCGCCGGAGCGGACTGCGTCGGCATCGCTACGGCTGCCATGTCTGACCCGGACATCTTTGTGAAATGCAAGTCGTGATAAGGGGGAAGACTGTGGATTTTTCCACTCTCCGCTCACCGATAATTTTCAAGGGAGATTAATAGTAGAACGAGGCTGCCAGCCCGTTTCCGAACAAGCCATCGGCATGTTCCACGAATATATCCATAATATTCACTGTGTCTGAGTATTAGCCCTAAGAATAGAGGATTTTCGTCAAGGAGACAGAACGACATGAGTCTTGTCAGACTGCAAGATATATCCAAGAAATATAACTCCAACGTTATCTTGCGCAACGTCTTTTTTCGTCTGAGCAAAGGCGACAGGGTTGGATTAATCGGCAAAAATGGCGTGGGGAAAACAACTGTGCTGAGACTTATCCTCAGTCAAGAGGAGCCACTTGCAGTTCTCCGAAATGGATCTGGAGCAGCGTATTGGCACTCTATCCGGCGGGCAGAAGGCAAGGGTTGCGCTGGCAAAGTGTCTGCTTTCAGGCGCGCCGGTGATCGTCCTTGACGAACCGACCAACCATCTGGATATAACCAGCACGCAGGTAATGGAGCGCGCTCTTGTGAATTTCCCTGGAACGGTCGTGGTGGTAAGCCATGATCGATTCTTCATTGATAAAGTAGCCACGCGCTTGCTGATCTTCGAGGGCACAGATAGACTTCGCGAGGTCAACGGAAACTGGACTATCTGGCAGGCAAGTTTAGAGCAGGAAATTGATTTAAATGGAGGCGCGCTAATCCACGATGAGCAGGAACTCTGATAAGTGTGGTATATTCTCCTGGTTCGGCTTCGAGTTACCACTCACCGAGAGACTAAAACTGATAAAGGCAACGGGTTTTGTCTCTACGTCAGTGTGGCTGGGGGAAGAGGAAGAGCTTGTGAAAAATGGACAGAAAGACTCGATCCCGGAGCTTGTGCGTGATTACGGATTATTTTTGGAGAATATCCACGCGCTATTCAGCAACTGCAACAAACTATGGTCTGACGACAGCAGTGTCCGTAGCAATATTAAGAAGGAATATGGTTCCTGTATATCATTCTGCGCCAGGCACGGTATCCCTATAGTGGTTATACATATCAGCAGGGGCAGCGATGCTCCTGAAGTCAATAGCTATGGGCTTGACGTGCTAAGGGAAATAGTCAAACATGCGGAAGACTCGAATGTGATCGTCGCGATAGAAAATACGGGAAAGCCACACTATCTTGACCATATCTACTCAAGCATTGAATCCCCGTTCCTGGGATTTTGCTATGATAGCTCCCACGATTTTCTGGGTGCTTCGGAGCCGGGTGAGATATTATCAAAATGGGGGCATTTACTTGTTGCCACGCATTTATCGGATAATGATGGATTAGCTGATAAGCATTGGATACCTGAAGAAGGTATTGTTGACTGGGGAATAATAATGGATAGTTTCCCAAAGGGCACATACAAAGGTTTTTTCACATTGGAGGTACTGCCTAAGACTGGCAGGGAGAGACAAGTAGGATTATTTCTGGAGAAGGCTTTTCAAAGCATATTGTGGGCAAAATCACTTCTGACGTGAGATCAGCAAGGAATTTGCTCATTTGAACCGTTATCGCTATTATACTCCTTCAATTTGCGCCAGAGGGTATTCCTTGCTATTCCAAGCCGGTCTGCTGCTTTAGAATGGTTCCCTGAGCATTGCGCCAGGACATCCATTATATATTCTCTTTCCAATCTCTTGAGGTTCCACTTGCCGTTGGTTGCCTGTCGGAGAATATCCGTTTGGTGGAACGAAGTATTAAAGGGCAGATCCTCCAGAGATATTGTATCATGCTGAGATAAAACAACAGCTCTTTCTATAGCGTTTTCCAATTCTCGCACATTCCCCGGCCAGTCATGTCTCACCATCGCTCGGCGCGCCTCAAGCGAGATCTTCACCACTTTCTTATTCATCTTCGTACTATAGAGTTTCAGAAAATGTTCAGCCAACGGGAGAATATCCGCTCTTCTTTCCCGCAATGGTGATATGAATATGGAAATAACATTCAGGCGATAATACAGGTCTTCCCTGAATTGTCCCACGCGCACCAGTTCTTCAATGTTTTTATTTGTAGCCGCTATCACCATCACATCGACATGAACTGGCATATTACTTCCAATCCGGCGAATCTCTCCATTATCCAGAGCGCGGAGCAGTTTCACCTGTGTTGCAGGGGACATATCACCGATCTCATCCATAAAAAGAGTTCCACGATGAGCTTCCTCGAATAGTCCTTTTTTGTTCGTCGCCGCTCCGGTGAACGCGCCTCTCATATAACCGAAAAGCTCGCTCTCTAGCAATGTATCCTGAAAAGCGCTGCAATTGATCGGAAGGAACAGGCCGTTGGGGCGCGCTGTAGCATGAATAGCTCTGGCTATTACTTCTTTTCCTGTACCACTTGCGCCCTGGATTATAATGTTGCTGCTGCTGTTCGCCACTCTGCTAATGGTATGCAGTATATTTTGCATATCCTCGCTTTCCGCCACTATGTTGCCAAAATTAAACTCCTTCTGTAATCGCTCCCGGAGGCGCTGTACTTCCTCCGTCAGTCGTTTGCGGCGTAGCGCTCTTTCCACTCTCACAATAAGCTCATCATCGTTCCACGGCTTCTTTATGTAATCAGAAGCTCCCAGCTTCATAGCTTCTACAGCAGATTCCACCGTACCATGACCGGTGATCATAATGACTTCCGTATAGGGATCTACTTGCTTCGCTGTTCTCAATACGTCCATTCCGCTCATATCACCCATTACCAAATCTGTGATTATGAGATCATAAGCGTCCGCATTGATACTCCTCAAGGCTTCTGTTACATTCGTAGTACTGGTAACATTATATCCATGTTCTTCCAGGAATATGCTCAATGCCTCCCGGACATAATGGTTGTCATCGACTACAAGAATGGAAAACACAGATATTTCTCCTTAACTGTCATTTCGTGGAAATTTGCTCACGGCTAACTCTCTTTCTAACACCGCCACTATATACTATGCTATGGCGCCGTGAACATGCAAGACGGATCGGAAACATATTCTCGCACTCCACCTTAAGATAACACTTGTTAAACACCGCGAAAAATCGTGGCACTTAATCCATGATTACACAAGATATTTTTGCACGAAAGCAGAACTAACATTGGATTTGTCAAGCCGCAGAAGTTTGCTAATCCCTTGCCTTGCCTTGCCTGAATGCTAGAAAAAAAGCTACCGACAATGTTTGCCACCAAGTTCTTATTATTATTGATTCTACCACTCTTATCTGCATAAGTCAACAAGAATTTTCCTTTTTGGCGCGTAATCTTATGATCTACGGCTTTTTTTCATGAAATGTGGCATCTTCCATGCCGAAACAGTCACATGTGAGGTTTTTGTGGCGTTCACCACACCCTCAAATAACGTGAGTTCAACGTAAAGTACCTGTATTACACCATTTCTGAATTGAAATCTGTCATTAGGAACTGATGCTGTTGGCGAATTCATTCAGGTTGGGGATGTGGGCTTCACCCTCCTACACGCTAACTAAAACTTCAATAGTTCTTCAGCGGATTCTCACAGCATATCATACTTTTTCCAGTTCCTCTATCATGCCATCCGGAACTGTTGCCGCGTGGATCTGTGGTTCTCCACTTCGATCCGAGTTAAATATCACCCACTTGAGGTCTGGCGTCAGATACGGATGCGGGTGAGTATTCTGCGCCTGCCCGAAGGATGATTCCGAATGGCACACCACAGCGTTTTTCCCTGTCTTGATGGAACCGATGACCACATCCCCGGTCGCACCGTCGTCGCACGAAAAGAACTTGCCGCAGACTGAAGTGCCTACGTGACTGTAGCGATACCCGCTGGACACGACGCGCGCCGGTTCACCAGCGCGGACGCCCAGCAGGTTGCCCTTCTCAACTGCGTAGCCATCAGATGCGCTGACGGTAAGCAAAATCTCCTTCGTATCACCAATCCACGATTCATGACCTGTAACACGCGTGGTGTATGGCTTGCCCACCTGAAGAGTGGTACGTTTTCCATCCGCGACGTTTAATAAATACAGTGTCGCGCCTTCCTCGCCTACCAGTCTTATCCGTTTCCCGTTTTCATCGATCTTGCCGCCCCGGTTATGCTGAACCATGATCTGCTTACCTTCGGATGGCTCAAACTGAGGGTGCGGGTTGAGAATATAGGGATCTCTGTCGATGATCTGGCGCGTTCCTGTCTTAATATCCACCAGTTCGATCCCAAATTCCCTGAACTTATCGTCCGTAACGACGCCGTAAGCGTATAAACGACCATCCGGCGAAACTGTCCCAAGGCTTCGCGCTCGTATTGGCTCCGGGAATTGATAGATGACCTCAGCTTCACCTGTGGCGAGATTCAGCCTCACCAGTTCCATAGCCACTTTATCCGCGGATCGGAGAAAGTAAAACATTCCGCTGTGAGTAATGGCTATTCCGCCTCTGCCACATCCACCCACGTGCGTCTCCCAGGTACCCAGTTCACAGATCACATACTCGCTGCGATTGCTTCGGTGTTCCGGGTTGGAGCGGGAAAACACGAAATACCGCGAATCTGCTGAACAATAGGGTATTTCGCAGTAGATATTGGATTTGGATAGCGAATCCTCCGTCACCTGATATACTGTAGAACCTGTGTCCTGTTGCATAAGCTTGATCGCCACTTTGCTCTCCCTCCATAATTGAGAACGTGTTTAAAAAGTATGCTTTCACTTTCAGAATAGAACGCAGATGACGCGGATTGTGCGGATTTGCGCTGATTTTGGGGCATCGGGCTATGCTAATTGGGGGAAGGATGTTTAGGTGGTTTGATCGGTAAATAAGATGCGTTTTTAAGAAGGGCAGGTTTGGGGTTGTCAAGTTGGCGCAAATTATGCTGATTATTGAGATTGCTTCAGCAAATGCCAGTATGTCAGCATGATAAAACCTGCCCCTACAAGGCTATTGTTACTTGGCGATCAGACCACTAAGACTCTCATCCGTCACCAGATGCTTTTGATATTTCCCCATGTCCCAGCCAGCCTGTCTGAAGACCTCACACTTGTTATTATATTGCCGAAAATCAGATCGCCGAACCGTTGAGGCGTATGGAAACTAGGGCCTGTCGTTGCCCATCCAGTCCAGATACTGGCATTGGTCATGATATGACGGTTGAAATTCCAGCCCCATATCTCACCATTGGGAGTTTTATCAGCACCGAGGTCCTCAAATGGGATCTTCATCTCGAGAATCCATCTGTCATTATGTACCTGGGTTGCGCTTTCCAGATGAGGATCCCACACGCGTTTGGCACCGCCGTTTTCATCATCGTAAGTTAAATTTTCCGCGTTGATCACTATCTGAAAATATGGCTCCGCTCCCACATTATTGGGTTCGATAAACAACTCACCCGCATCGTCCTTCCACACGTCAATATCACGAATCTTCTGATCCGTTGTGAGGCTGGCAGTATCTGGTTCCAGATTCTCAAAGGCTACATAAATAAACTTATCATCATAAGCGGCCCATGATCGGGAAAATTGGTCTCTATCGACCTCTCCACCTGTGTTTATATTTCCCCATTCTACAGGATCGATAGCTCTCCAGACGGCGTCGTTCAGAATCCCGTCAATAATGGGCGGCACGGTGATCTGAGGTATTGTTATCTCATATCCCGGCTCGTGAGCAAACCCAACAGTCACAAACATACTGGCAAAGACCAGACCAATAGTCATAAGCAAAATAGTTCTGAGCATAATCTGTACCTCGATATACTGGATTCCAGCCTTCGCTGTAATGACATTGCACGGATCTGTCATTCCAGCGAAGGCTGGAATCCAGACTAAGCAATCCACTATCTCCAATAATGTCTAATATATAAAAGGGGTGGTTCAACTGATCCCACCCCTAAACTGTGTCCTAAGTTGATTCAATCACACCAGATCGTGTGCTTCGGATGGCATCCAATGGGCATCTTTACCATCCCACTTGACATTGCAGCCGATTGGATTGGTGAGCGGCGTACTCACAGTTTTGCCGACGACATGTTCCTCCAGAGCGTTATCAAGATCATTAACCGTGATCTGGGAAGCATCGCGCGGATCGTCTACCCCGCGCCCTGTGTATACCAGTTTTCGATCCTGGTCGAAGACATAGAAATGTGGTGTTCGCAGTGCTCCATACGCGAGCGCTACTTCCTGAGATTCGTCGCGCAAGTACAGCCACGGAAACTTCTCTTCGTTCATCCGCTCAACCATGTGTTCGAAACCATCGTTGGGATGGGTGTTTACACTGTTGGAGTTGATGCCGACAAACTTGACACCCTTGGAGATGAATTTCTCAGCGGTCTTCCGTGTCACTTCATCTGACCCAAGCACGTATGGACAATGATTGCATGTGAAGAAGACCACCAGGGTGTTGGCATCATTAAAATCGGACAGTTGGTAAGTTTTGTCGTCTGTTGCAGGCAGCTTGAAATCGGGGGCTTTATCACCGATTTGTAGAGTAAAAGCCATTTTTTCCTCCATTACATTTTTGCCAGCTTGCTCCGCTGAACGAGCCGGCGGCACATTATACAACGGGCTGGCAGCCTCGTTCTACTCATAACTGAAAAAGTCATATCATGAACTCAAACAACAACATTCTATCAAACCGTTGCTGTTGAGTCAACAAGAATCGTCACTTTCCCTGCAAATTTTCCCCTTTGAGGTGGACTCTGACCTGATCCATTGGGGGAATTTCTGCCTGTGAGCAGCGTAACTGAACTTGCATTTCACGGGACAAAAGTTTGCATTCAGGTTCTGCATTTCGCAGTATCGTCCTCCAATGGTCGGATGGCTGCAATAGGCACGCGCTTCGCGGCGAGGGCGGATGACACCTCAGATGCAAGGCGCAGGTCGAATCGGAGAGAAATGCCGCAGTTGGAGCTAATGTGGCGAGGGACGGGGATAAGCTTCGTCTTGATCCCCGCTTGCTGAAGCACTTTCTCTGCTCTAATGGCGGCTTGAGTCGTGTCAAATAATACAATGCCATATTCCGATTTGTCTGTCATCATGGCTATTACAGTCTGACCACTTTGCCGGCTTGCAGCAGCGTCTCTGCGATGGTATATGCGTTAGAGATTTCCCCCGCGGCTATCTCGTCCGTCAGGCTGAAGTAATTCAGGCAGGTCCCGCAGACGAGGATCTCAACGCCCTCGCTGGTCAGTGTTTGAAGGTCGTCAAGTACCGGCGAGCCGGAAACGGCCAGCTTAACTCCGTTGTTCATGAGGACAATGATTTCGGGTTTTGGATCGGTCTCCAGAAATGTGTGCATGAGGGCGCGCATGAGGATTCCGCCCAGTTCATCGCTTCCACTCCCAACTGTATCTGAGGCTATAAACAAGACAAGTTTGCCGTCCGCGCAGGAAATATATGACTCCGATCCGGGTTGTTCCGAAGCCTTTTCCTGAGCGGATGCGTCACCCTCTATGTGGATATAAACGCCATCATCCTTTTCCTCTATTCGGACGTGGCATCCTGATTTAGTAGCCAGGCGCGATACGTTTTCCCTTGCAGCGCGATTATCTACGATAACAGTAAGTATATTCTCCGCCTGAAGAGCTTTCTTCGTCTCTATGACAGGTCTGGGACATTCCCATCCTCTGGCGTCTATCACCTTGCTCATTCGCGAGATCCCCTTTCATATTTGGTAGATTCCATCAAATTCTATACGTGCCGTATCCAGTAGGTCTTCAACGCTATCAACGTGCTCCCAGTCGAAGCGCAGAGCGATGCCACAATCGCTGGATAGATCGCGTGGCGTGGGTATCAGTTTGATTGTGAGATTTTCTTTCTTGAGTGTCTTCTCAGCGCGCATGACTGATGAAGTGGTAAAAAACAAGACAACTCCATAATTACTCATCATTATGCTTCCAATTGGCGGCCTGAGTATGCTGGGATTATCCCAGCATACTCAGGATTTTGACCCGTTGCGGCAGGTCATTTCTTCAAGATCAGTTTGAAACCATTATCTGGCTGTTCTCCAACGGCCACATCCCACCCAGCCTTTTGCGCCAGACGGACAACGTTATCACAGGACGTTTGAGAATCCACCAGAACTTCCACTGTGCCAGTATCCAGTTTCCTGATAGTCTGCTTCGTTTGCAGCGCCGGCTGCGGACACGACAATCCGCGCACGTCTAATATTGTAATGTCACTCATAGCAAATCCTCCTATCCCTCAGCCGGTTCCCGCATTGTCAATCCAATGACGACGCAGACAATTAAGCCGACGATCACCATAGCCGGGCCGAACAGGGCAGGGCCTTTTGGCGTACTGGCGGCGTTGAAGTTATGCGCGAACGCGGCACCGACAATCATTCCAAATATAAAGATCGCGGAGTCACCGTCGCCTTCTCCGGACAGGAAAAGCTGTCGTCCGGGACAGCCACCTGCAAGGGTAAAGGCCAAACCAGCCAGCACCATTCCCATGATATTCCAGAGCCAGTTGGTATGAGCTACCGGCTGTCCTGAAAACCCCAGGTTGAATTGTCCCAACGCAACGTTCGTGACGGCAGCAACGACAACCAGCGATATTAGACCGTTAAACAGATGCGCGTCGCGCAGTAAGATCAGGTCACGCACAGCGCCGATGGTACAAAAGCGGCTGCGCTGTGCCAGAAATCCGATCACAAGGGCAGCAATAAGCGAGATTATCCACGCTGCGTGCATGTTTCCGGGACCACTTACCGAGAAAAATATGGGGCCAGTGGAAGTGCCGCTGGCATCCCTGCCAAACTGCACCTTGAAAACAAGTAAGAGCAGCAGGATAACCATAAATATTGGTAAAATCCAGCCCATCGCCTTCGGCGCAGGTCGGTTGCGGGATAGGCTGAATCCCATTTTCAGGAAGGCAATGCCGATCCAGATACCTGCTAACAAACCCAGGATTCCGAAGATAGCATTCAAGTCGCCGCCGCTCAGTCGCAGGTAGGCGCGCCACGGACACCCCAGAAAAACCAACGCGCCGATCACAGAGAACATCCCCAGAAAGAACCGCACTACTGGCGCTGAACCGGTGCGCGGCTTGAACTCGCGGAACATGAGCGCGGCGATAAGCGAACCAAGCACCAATCCGATTATCTCTGGCCGAATATACTGCACCACACTGGCGCGGTGTAAACCCAGCGCGCCGGAGATGTCTCGGTTGAAGCAGACCACACAGATCCCCATATTGCCGGGATTCCCCAGCTTGACGAGGATGGGCGCAAGTACGCCTATAACAAGACCAGTTATAACGGGCCCCCAGCGGGAGGTAAAGAAACGCTTGACGGAAGACATATCCGCTCCTTTCGCTGTCGATACGTCGCCGCATACGGCATGATAATCCGACAGCGCCGAAGCCGCCATCCGTCAGCAGAAAGCCCGGATCAGGGTGACGCAGCCGGCAATGTATATTACCGCAGCAGCATGATTGTTTGATGGATTACCCGATAAATGCATCACGTGCATTATTCCGGTATTGAATCAGGTTCTGCGATTCATAACAATCATACAATTCCCCTCTTTCGTATGAGATGCCGTCAATTACCCTCACACAGCTTCCTGACAGCCTGGATAGCCGCATCGATCTCATCTTCGGTAGTAAATGTTCCCAGTCCGAATCGGACTGTGCCGTCGGGAAACGTGCCCATGGTCTTGTGAGCGATAGGTGCGCAGTGGAGTCCGACACGGCACATGATCTCATAATCCTCATCCAGCCGCAAACCCACCTCCGACTGGGATAAACCGTCAATGTTAAATGATACAACCCCAATCTGGCGATCTGCGTCCAAACCTCCATAGACTGTCACGCCGGGGATGGCAAGCAGACCGCTGATGAGGCGGTGAGTGAGATAGCGTTCGCGTTTTCGGATCGTCTCAACTCCCTCTCGCATGACAAATCGGACTCCTGCTCCCAGCCCGGCAAGTCCGACCACATTCAGCGTTCCGCTTTCGTGTTTATCCGGCAGGAAATCCGGCTGATATTCCTCCTCAGAACGGCTTCCAGTACCACCCCATTTCAGCGCATCCAGCTTAATGCCTTCACCGATATAGAGTCCGCCGGTTCCCTGAGGGCCACACAGAGATTTGTGTCCTGTGAAGGCGAGGAGGTCTATGTGCATTTTCTCGACGTCGATGGGATACGCGCCCGCAGTCTGCGCGGTATCCAGAAGGAACAACAGGCCGCTATCCCACGTAATACGGCCAATTTCCTCCACCGGGGCGAGGCTTCCGATCACGTTGGAACCATGATTCAGTACCACCATTTTCGTGTGCGGTTCTATAGCTTTATCTATGTCATTTGGGTCAAGAAATCCCTGTTGGGAGCATTGGATGACTGTTACCTCCACGCCCTGAGCTTCCAGCGCCCTCAGCGGACGCATTACCGAATTATGCTCCATACTGCTGGTGATCACATGATCACCGGTTCCCAAAGAGCCTCGCATGGCGAGGTTTAGACTCTCGGTAGCGTTTAAGGTGAAGACAACCCGAAGCGGATTGGCGATGTTGAAGAATTCAGCAATCGACTCGCGCGTCTCATAGACTGTGCGACTCGCCTCGATGGCAAGCCGATGTCCTGACCGTCCCGAATTAGCGCATACATTGTTCATGAAGTCCGTCATAGCCTGTATTACTTCCGGCGGCTTGGGACGGGAGGTTGCAGCGTTATCCAGATAGATCATTTTCGATCCCTTTTCAGGCATGGTTCATTCTTTCTGATAACCAAGGTAACAATTTGTCATTCTGAGCAGAGCGAAGAATCTCTGCTGGCTCATGGGGATCCTTCACTTCGTTCAGGATGACAAGAGATACATTATTTTCGTAGTAATATTGCTGAGGTGTGCAAAGTGGAGTTATAATCTATCCGGGTGGGAGAATGGAAAGGTATCAACGAGGAATCCACGCAGCCACCGACGGACAGGATCTCCACATACAGCGAAGGTGTAACCCGACACCGCGAAGAACACCTCATTGACTGGAAATAAACTCACCGAAGTATGACCACATAGTAGAATCTCACCCCTTTTCGTAATACGAGTTTTTCAGTTAGCATAGTAGAACGTGCAGCTTGCTCGTTTAGAATGTTGATCAGCTCTGGAAACAAGCTGGCAGCATGTTCTACTCATAAACAAGCCAGCGGCATGTTCTACTCAG